>Ga0075331_1000071_pt1 | contig 19424 bp, 18 predicted proteins | sample MayberrySE_TuleA_FD_120090 | JGI IMG/M metagenome (GOLD analysis project Ga0075331, IMG submission 120090) | Natural and restored wetland microbial communities from the San Francisco Bay, California, USA, that impact long-term carbon... | ecosystem: Environmental > Terrestrial > Soil > Wetlands ... | reverse complement strand
GATGTTCTCCGGGTCCTCCAGGGCCACGAAGTTGTTGGCCTCGATCGACGGCTGGGTGGAGAACAGCTGGGTGACGTCGACGTCACCGTCCTTCAACGCGGTGACGGTCAGCGGTCCGCCGACGTCGAGGGTCTTGAACTCCTTGAACTGCAGCCCGTAGACCTCCTCCAGCCCCTTCAGGCCGGCCCGGCGCTCCTCGAACTCGGGCGACCCCCCGACCACCATGTCACCGGCCACCGGCTTCAGGTCACCGATGGCGGACAGGTCGTTCTGCTGCGCAGTCTCCTGGCGGACCACGATGACGTCCTTGTCCTCGGCCTCGGACTTCTCCAGCACGGTGTAGCCCTCGGGCAGGGCCCCCTGCAGCGCGCTGTAGACCTCGTCGCTCTCGGTCGCCTGGGCCGAGTCGTCGAAGTAGAGCAGGGTGTTGCCGGTGTACTCCGGGATCAGGTCGATCGACCCGTCCTGCAGGGCCGGGATGTAGGTCTCGCGACTGCCGATGTTGAGCTTCGTGCTGGTCTTCACCCCGGCCGCGTCGAGCGCCTGGGCGTAGATCTCGGCGAGGATGACGTTCTCGCTGAAGTTGGCCGAGCCGACCACGATGGTGTCGCTCGGCGCATCCTCACCCGAGGATCCGGCCAGCGGGTCCTCCTCCCCGCCACCGCAGGCCGCGAGCAGCCCGGCGGACAGGACCAGCCCCGCCAGGCGGGCGGGAGTGCGAAATGACATGTCTGCCTCCTGTGTCTAGGCCGATCCGGCCGCAGTTTCATGCTGTGCGTGGGACTCGTCGGTGCCGTGCTGGTCGGTCCGGTCCTCGTCGTCCGGTCGGGCACGGGGAGTACGGCGAAGACGGCCGCTGACGCCTGGCGACACGACCGCCCGGGCGAGCAGTACCCACATCACGTCGAGCAGGATCGCGAGCACCGCCACTATCACCGCGCCACCGGCCATCTCACCGTAGTCGCGCTGCCCGAGGCCGTCGATCACGAAGCGCCCGAGACCGCCCAACGAGACGTAGGCGGCGATGGTCGCGGTCGACACCACCTGCAGGGTGGCGCTGCGCAGGCCGGCGATCACGGTCGGCAGCGCGATCGGCAGCTCGACCGAGAAGAGCATCGAGCGCTCCGTCATGCCCATCCCCCGGGCGGCGCTCACCGTGGCGCCCTCGACCTCACGGATCCCGGCGTAGGTCGACGTGAGGATCGGCGGGATGCCGATGATCACCAGCGCCACCAGCACCGGCAGGAACCCGATCCCCGCGAGCAGCACGACCAGGATGAGCACGCCGAACGTCGGCACGGCACGTGCCGCGTTGCCGATGTTGATGGCGAGCAGCGCACCGCGCCCGGTGTGGCCGATCAACAGCCCGACCGGGAACGCGAGGGCGAACGCGGCTGCGAGGGCGGCGAAGGTGTAGTAGAGATGCTCCACGATCCGTGCGGGGATGCCGCGGGACCCGCTCCAGCTGTCCGGGTCGGACAGGAAGTCGATGAGTGCGTCGAGAAGGGTCATGCCTGCCTCGCCAACCTGGCCCAGGGAGTGAGCCAGCGCTGCAGCGTCACGATGACCACGTCGGCGACGAGGGCGAGCGCGACCGACAGCACGAGCCCCACCAGCAGCGGTGCGAGGTAGTTGCGCTGGAAGCCGTCGGTCATCAGCTCACCGAGCCCACCGACGCCGATCAGCGCGCCGACGCTGACCATCGAGATGTTGGCGACGGTCGCCACCCGCAGCCCGGCGAAGATCAGCGGCATCGCGATCGGCAGCTCCACCGACCACAGCTGCCGGGTGCGGGTGTAGCCCATCGACAGCGCCGACTGCCGGACGTCGGCCGACGTCACCCGCAGCCCGTCGACCACGTTGCGCACCAGCAGCGACAGGCTGTAGATCGTCAGCGCGATGATCACGTTGACGGGATCGAGGATCTGGGTGCCGATGATGCCGGGCAGGATCACGAACAGCGCCAGGGAGGGCACGGTGTAGAAGGCGCTCGACAGCGCCAGGATCGGTGGGTAGCTCTTCGGGAAGCGCACCGCCAGCGCGCCGATGACGATCGCGAGCACCAACGCCACCAGGATCGGCACGATCGACAGGTAGAGGTGCTCGACCAGCTTGGAGACGATCAGGTCGACGTTGGACTCGACGTAGCCCCAGTCCATCAGCCGGCGGCCTGTCCCTCGGCCCGGCGCGGGCGGTGCGTGGTGAGGTGCTCGGCGATCTCGGCGTGGTTGACGACGCCGACGAACCGGCCGTCGGCGTCCACGCAGACGGCCTCACCCGTCGGCGACGCCAGCGCACCGTCGAGAGCCGCACGCAACGACTGCTCGGCCGTGAACGTGGTGCCGACGTCGAGCAGACGCTCCGGAACCACGGCGGTCCGCCCGTTGACCGGCGCCCAGCCGACCGGGTGCTGGTCGGTGTCGAGCACCAGGACGTGCGCGGCACCCCCGGCCGCTCGACGTACGTCGTCCTCGGAGGCTCCGACCGGGACGGTGGAGCTCTCGTGCACCGGCAGGCCCTCGGCGGAGACGAAGGACAGGCCGCGGTAACCGCGGTCACGACCGATGAACTCGGCGACGAAGTCGCTGGACGGGTGGGAGAGAAGCTCGGCAGGGGAAGCGAACTGCGCGAGCGTGCCGCCCACCTGCATCACCGCGACCTTGTCACCGAGCTTGATCGCCTCGTCGATGTCGTGGGTGACGAAGACGATCGTCTTGCCGAGCTCGTGCTGCAGCCGCAGGAACTCGTCCTGCAGCTGCTCGCGCACGATCGGGTCGACCGCGCTGAACGGCTCGTCCATCAGGAGCATCGGCGGGTCGGCGGCCAGCGCTCGGGCGACGCCGACTCGCTGCTGCTGCCCGCCCGAGAGCTGGGCGGGGTACCGCTTCGCCAGGACGGGGTCGAGCCCCACCCGGTCCATCAGCTCGAGGGCGACCGAGCGGCTCCTCTTCTTGTCCCAGCCGAGCAGGTGGGGCACCGTCGCGATGTTGTCGACCACCGTGCGGTGCGGGAACAGCCCGGCGTGCTGGATGACGTAACCGATCCTGCGACGCAGCTGCACCGCGTCGGTGGCGGCGATGTCCTCGCCGTCGACCCGGATGCTGCCCGAGGTGACCGGGATGGTCCGGTTGATCATCCGCAGCGAGGTGGTCTTGCCGCAGCCCGAGGGTCCGACGAAGACGGTGATCTGGCCGTTGCCCGCGACGAGGCTGAGGTCGTCGACGGCAAGGGTGCCGTCGTCGTACTGCTTTGACACGTGGTCGAACTCGATCACCGAGGGCTCCCTGGCTCACGAACAGTGTTCGAACAGCCTAGACGCAACCGGTGACCGCTACCCTCACCCGGCTGGGGGTACCTGCCCGAGGGGACGCAGCTCGTCGGCGTACGACACCGACACCCTCCGGAGCACGCCGGACGCGCCGACGGCGTACTGACCCATCCGCCACAGCGGCGGGGAGTAGGCATGGATCGAGACGCTGCCGGGCCGGTGACCGGTGAGCCGGTGGATGTGATCGGCCCCGAAGCAGAACACCGAGCCGGCGCCGACCACGGTCTCGAGGCCGTCCCGTCCGAGCGTGAGGTTGTGCTCGACGAGCGCACCCTCCGCCACGGCGACCGCGCCGGAGGAGACGTCGTGGTCGTGCCAGCCGGTGTCGCTCTGCGGCGTCCAGCAGAGCACCCAGACATCGACGTGGGTGTCCCGGTGCAGCGAGACGTAGTGCCGCTGCTCGTCGCTGAACGCCACGTGCCGGCGCCACAGGTCCGGACGAGCGGCGATGCCGGCCGCGAGCTCGCGCAGCTCGTGCCGGTCGAGATCGCGGTCGGGCAGCTCGTCGAGGTCGATGAGCGTGTGCGCCCCGGTGAACGTCGCGCTGTCGCGTGCGGGTACGGCGCCTATGGTCACGGCGTACCTCCTTCCAGAAGGCGATGGGGGTTGAGGCTGCGGATGGCCACCGTCGCCGCCTCACCGAGGCCGGGGTCGGTGGGATCGGCGTAGGGACGGTCGCTGCCCAGCACGACGGTGTCGATGCCGAGCACCCTGATCACCGCGTCGAGCGCCCGCGGTCCGTAGGACGAGGTGTCGACGAAGACGTCGGGGTCGAGGCGCCCCAGCCGGCCGCCGCGCGCGGCCAACCGCTCGTGGTGCACCGGAGCCAGGCCGGCAGCCGCCGCGAAGCAGATGCGCAGCCCGGGCAGCAGGCCACGGCCGACCGCGTGCCACGCCCACCAGGCCGCCGCCATCTGGTGCACGTAGTCGACGACGGGGACCCACCACGCCGGCAGCTCGGTGTCGGCCGTCGCGCCGGCCGGCCCTGGGTGCACGAGCACCGGCTTGTCATGCGACGCGCACATGGCCAGCAGGGGAACCACCCGGCGTACCGCGGCCGGCGTGCCCAGGGCGTTCGCCGGCACCTGCAGGCCGACGCAGCCGGCGTCGAGGGCGTCCGCCAGTCCATCGGGGTCCGGCTCGCGCAGGCCGGCCGCGGCCCACACGCCGTACCCGGTGCCGAGGGCGAGCGCGCCCCGGTGCCAGGCGTCGATGAGCGTCGACGCAGTGCTCGGCGGCAGCCACTCGATGCCCAGCGGGCTCGAGAGCGAGAGCAGTGCGAGGTCGATGCCGTCATCGAGGTTGCGGGCGCGCCGCTTCGCCGGGTCGTGGTCGCTCGGGTCCACCTCGAACGGCGCCTCCCCCTCGAGCACCAGCGTCCAGCCGTCGAGGCGGGGCGGCGTGCTCCGCGCCCGCAGCGCGTGCACGAGGTCGACCGGCCACAGATGCTGGTGCACGTCGACCACCGCGTGTCCCTGCACTCTCCCCCCTTGTGAATCGCATCAGTGAAGGGTTTCAGTGAACCGCTTCACCACGGCCTCTGTCAAGCAGACCGGGCAGGCGTGACCGGGATAGGCTGCGAGCGTGCCCGCTCGCCGCAGACGTCCCACGCTGAAGGACATCGCCGCCGACACCGGCCTGTCGACGGCGGCGGTGTCGTATGCGCTGCGAGGCCTGCAGGTCCCGCAGGAGACCCAGGACCGGGTCCGCGACGCGGCCGACCGGCTCGGCTACGAGGCGCACCCCGCTGCCCGGGCGCTCGCCAGCGGACGGAGCGGGACGGTCGGTGTCGTGTGCGGCTCGCTCCAGGACCTCTGGCAGCAGGACCTCGCCGCGGCCCTCGGCCGGGCGCTGCTCGAGGCCGACCTCAACGCGCTCATCGTCGACGTCGCCGGCGACCCGCAGCGGGAGGCACCCCTGTCCCGCCGGCTCTCCGACCAGCGGGTCGACGCGATGGTCACGATCGCCGTCGACCCGCGTGGCGCGCACTGGCGCGACGTCGCGGAAGAAGTCGTGGTGGTCGCGATCGGGGATGACCTTCCCGACGCCCCGACCAAGGCCGAGGTCGTCTTCGACAACCGCGCGGGCGTCGAGCACGCGCTGCGGACGCTGGCAGAGGCAGGGCACACCCGGGTCGCCGTGCTGACGCCGGGCCACGGGGGCTCGGCGGACCGGCCGGCGGACCGCGCGGTCCTCGAGCAGGCGTCAGCACTCGGGCTCCGTGTCGACCTGCACCACTGCCCGCACGACCTCGTCGGCGCAACGGCGGTGGCGCTACAGGCCCTGGACACGCCCGACGCGCCGACGGCCTTCTTCTGCCTCGCCGACTCGATGGCTTACGGCGCCTACGCCGCCGTCCAGCAGCGCCGGATGCGCATCCCCGACGACGTCTCCGTGCTCGGCTACGACGACCGCCCGGTGTCGCGGCTGCTCACCCCGCCGCTGTCGACGTACCGGTGGGAGATCGAGACGATCGTCGCGGCGACCGTCGACCGGGTCACGACCGCCCTGCAGACCGGACGGAGGCGGCGCCAGCTGATGCTGCAGCCGGAGCCTCAGCTGCGCGGCTCGGTCGGGCCGGCGCCGCGCTGAGCCGTCTGCTCCCCGAGCCACCGCTGCAGGACGGTCGCCAGGGCGACCGGCGCGTCGAGCTGCACGAGGTGGCCGGCACCCTCCACCAGCTCGAGCCGAGCACCCGGGATCGTGGCAGCGAGGCGGTGGGCGCGGTCGACCGGGATCCAGGTGTCCTCCACACCCCACACCACCTGCACGGGTACGTCGATCGACGCGTACAGGTCCTCGATCTCGGCGGTGTACTCCTCGTCGGCCTGCGCGATCTGGCGGTAGAACGCGGCCTGACCGACGGGATCGAGCCAAGGCTCCATGATCATCCGCGACGCGGCGTCGGTCAGTCCGCGGTGGCTGGCGCCCTCGACGTAGGCCCGCAGCGCCCCCCTGTGGATCGCCGGCGGCAGCGCGGAGAACACCTGCGCGTGGTCGCGGACAAGCCGGAAGAAGTCCGATCCCCACGGCGAGAGGGCCACCACGTCGACCAGCGCCAGCGAGGCGACCTCCGCGCCGTGCAGCAGGTGCGCGCGCAGTGCCACCGCCCCGCCGAAGTCGTGCGCGATGACGTGGGGGCTGCGCAGGTCCCAGTGGCGGAGCAGGTCGGCGAGCAGCTCGCCCTGCACGTCGAGCGAGACGCGGTGCGCCGGCTCCTTCGACGACTGCCCGTATCCCGGCATGTCCCACAGGTGGACGGTGTGGTCGACCGACAGTGCCTCGGCGAACGGCTCCCACAGCGCCGACGACCACGGGGTGCCGTGGCACAGCACGACGTCCGGCCCTCGGCCCTGGCGTCCCCATCGCACCCGCCGGCCCTGCCACTGCAGCTCGTCGGTCAGCTTCATTGCGCCACTCTCTCCGGGATCGGTTCGCGGGATCGGGCAGCCGCGCCGGCCCGCCAGGCCTCTCGCACGGCGACGCCGAGCAGCCAGATGACCAGCACGTTCCGCAGGGCCAGGACCAGCACGACGGCGGGCGACCACTCGAGCGGATGCATGACGCCGGCGTAGAAGAGCGGGAAGACCAGGTGCGTGCAGGCGGCTGCCGCGAGCAGCACTACCGTCCAGTGGCGCAGCCGGCGAGCTGCCTCCTCGCTGCGGACGACGACGAGCGCAGCGGCAGCCATCGGCAGCAGCCACAGCAGGTACTGCGGGCTCAGCACCTTGCTGCTGACGACGAGGACCGTCACCGCGGCCAGGCAGGTCCAGGCCACCGCCTCCGGCGAGCCGCCCGCCTCCTGGCGCCAGAGCCGCAGCCACAGGGTCGCCACGACCGCCAGCCCGGCCACCCCGAGCGCCGTACTCGCGGCCAACGCCACCCCCGCGCCGGGACCGGCGATCTCGAAGGCGTGGAACTGCGAGTACGACACCGTCCAGGCATGCGGCTCCAACGCCCACGCCAGCATCAGCGGCGTGGCCGCGACCGACTCGACCTGCAGCCCGCGTTCGAGCTGCCAGGTCAACGGCGAGACCAGCCGGTCCCACCCGCCGGCCATCCAGCTGCCCACCGCCAGCACGGTCCCGACCACGGCCGCGCCGGCGACCACGTCGGCCCGGGTACGTCGCGACGCCGCCATGGCCGGCAGCAACAACGCCGGCCAGAGCTTGACCCCGGCCGCGACCGCTGCGACTCCGGCCGCGACACGCGGTTGCCGGCCGAGCAGCAGCAGGGCCACCGCCGCCAGCACGCCGGGAAGGATGTCGAACCGGGCGTAGGCGAGTGCACCGAGCAGCGGCAGCGCGGCGACCCAGGCGCCGAGCGCGAAGCCGCGGTTGCGCGACTCCGACCGGCTCAGCAGCCAGGTGAACACCGCGTCGGTCGCCACCGCTGCGCCGACGACGAGCACGACGTAGCTCTCCACCAGCCCCGGGTCGATGAGCCCGAGCGCCTGCGCCAGCAGCCAGGGGACCGCGAGCACCAGCACGGCCGGCAGGGGGTACTCGACCAGGGTCACCTCGAGCCCCCGTGCCCCCAAGGTGGCCAGGCTGTCCTCGAAGTAGGCGAGGTCGCCGAGCACGATCTGCTCACCGGTGCACAACAGCGCGAGCAGCACCAGCCGGCTGAGCGCCCACGCCGCCAGCAGCCGCCTTGCCGGTGGTCCGGCCCGGGTCGTCTCCACGCCTGACGAGGCTAGTGGTGTCCCCGTTGGTGGCCCGTGAGCGGACTCACGGTGCCGGAAGGTGGACGACACGTGTGTCGCCCGCCGCAAGGCGGGACACTGGGCACAGAACTTCCAGTTCTGGAGGACCCGTGAACGACAGCACGCCCACCGCTGCGCGCCACCGCGTGGTGATCATCGGCTCCGGTTTCGGTGGCCTGTTCTCGGCCAAGGCGCTGCGCAAGGCGAACGTGGACGTGACGGTGATCGCCCGGACCAACCATCACCTGTTCCAGCCGCTGCTCTACCAGGTGGCGACCGGCATCCTGTCCCAGGGGGAGATCGCTCCGCCCACCCGGGAGATCCTGCGGGGGCAGAAGAACACTCGCGTGCTGCTCGGAGACGTCACCGACGTCGACATCGAGCGCCGCGTGGTCACCTCGTGGACCCCCGGGCACACGATCGAGACGCCCTACGACAGCCTCATCCTGGCGGCGGGGTCCGGTCAGTCCTACTTCGGCAACCAGCACTTCGCCGAGTTCGCGCCCGGCATGAAGACGATCGACGACGCCCTCGAGCTACGTGGCCGCATCCTCGGCGCCTTCGAGTTCGCCGAGCTCGAGACCGACCCGGCGGAGGTCGAGCGCTGGCTGACCTTCGTCGTGGTCGGAGCCGGCCCGACCGGCGTCGAGATGGCCGGACAGATCGCCGAGCTGGCCCACCGCACCCTGCGCCGGGACTTCCGCAACATCGACCCCCAGCAGGCGCGGATCGTGCTGCTCGATGCGGCGCCCACGATGCTCGCCAACTTCGGCGACCGGCTGTCGGCCAAGGCCCAGCGCGAGCTGGAGAAGCTCGGGGTCGAGGTGCAGCTCGGCGCGATGGTCGTCGGTGTCGACGACAGAGGCATCGAGGTCAAGGAGGCCGACGGTACGACGCGTCGGATCGAGAGCTGGTGCAAGGTGTGGGCCGCCGGGGTCGCCGCGTCACCGCTCGGCCGGCAGGTCGCCGAGCAGGCCGGGGTCGAGGTCGACCGCGCCGGCCGCGTTCCGGTCGAGGACGACTGCTCGCTGCCCGGCCACCCTGAGGTGTTCGTGATCGGCGACATGATGGCCAAGGACGACCTGCCCGGCGTGGCCCAGGTCGCGATGCAGTCGGGCAAGCACGCCGCCAAGCTGATCGCCGCACGAGCGGCCGGACGGGACGCACACGAGTCCTTCCGGTACTTCGACAAGGGCAGCATGGCCACGATCTCCCGCTTCGACGCCGTGGCGATCATCGGCAAGGTGCGGGTCTCGGGCTTCGTGGCCTGGCTGATGTGGCTGGTGGTCCACCTGCTCTACCTGATCGGCTTCAAGCAGCGGGTGACGACACTGCTGCACTGGGCGATCAGCTTCGTCGGACGGGGCCGCGCGGAGCGCACCGTGACCCGGCAGCAGATCGTCGCGCGGCGGGCCCTCGACACCGTGGACCCGAACCTGTCGGGGCGTCCCGAACAGATCTGGCCACCACGCGGCTGACCGGTGGCACCCCGGTGTGGCGCTGCTCTCAGTTCCGCCGTCAAGTTACCAATGGGTAGTATCGTCGGGACCTCCCGGAGCGGGGTCCCGGGCGCGCGCCGGTGAGCGTACGCTCTGCCCCACCCGCACAGAGCGCACGCTAGGAGCAAGCCAGCATGCAGATCCTCGCGATCGTGGTGTCGTTGGCCATCACCGTGGTGGCCGTGGCGCTGTTCGCCAAGGCCGTCGGCCGGATCGTCGGCGTCGTGAGGCTGGGCCAACCGGCAGCCAACCGCAGCGACCAGCCCGGGCGGCGCTGGAAGACGATGCTGACCGAGACGCTCGGCCACACCCGGATGCTGCAGTGGAGCGCCGTCGGTGCGGCGCACTGGTTCGTGTTCGTCGGCTTCGGGTTCCTGTTCTTCACCCTGGTGACCGCCTACGGCCAGCTCTTCGACCCCGAGTTCGCGATCCCGCTGATCGGGCACTGGGTGGTCTACGAGTGGATCACCGAGCTGATCACCTGGACCATGCTGTTCTCGATCACCGGCCTGGCGGTCTACCGCGTGCTGAGGCGGCCGACGTCCAAGGGCCGGTCGAGCCGGTTCTTCGGCTCGACGATGTGGCAGGGCTACTTCGTCGAGCTCGTCGTCTTCGCGGTCGGCGTGTGCATCGTGACGCTGCGCGGGCTGGAGTACGCGCTCGGCCGGATGGAGGGCGAGGCCTGGGCCACGGTCGCACACTTCCCGCTCACGGCCTGGATCGGCGCGACCTACCTCGATGCGCCGCAGTCGACGGTGGTCGATGTCATCTGGCTGGTCGCCATGCTCAAGATCGTGGTGTCGATGGCCTGGGCGATCGTGCTGGCGCTCAACCTCACCATGGGGGTCGCCTGGCACCGGTTCACGGCGTGGCCCAACATCTGGTTCAAGCGCAAGGCCGACGGGGGTACGGCGCTCGGCGGGCTGCAGCCGATCATGGCGGGCGGCGAACCGATCGACTTCGAGAACATCGACGAGCTCGACGAGGACACCGCCTTCGGGGTCGGCCAGGTCGAGGACTTCTCCTGGAAGGGCATCCTCGACTTCACCACCTGCACCGAGTGCGGTCGCTGCCAGAGCCAGTGCCCGGCGTGGGCGACCGAGAAGCCGCTGTCGCCCAAGCTGCTGATCACCGACCTGCGCGACCACGCCTACGCCAAGGCGCCCTACCTGCAGACGGCGGAGGACGCGCGCGGCGAGCTGAGCGACACGCTCACCAAGGAGGCCGAGCGGCCGCTGATCGGCGACGAGTCGGCGTACGGCGTGATCGACCCCGACGTGTTGTGGAGCTGCACCTCCTGCGGTGCCTGCGTGCAGCAGTGCCCCGTCGACATCGAACACGTCGACCACATCATGGACATGCGCCGCTACCAGGTCTTGGTGGAGTCCAACTTCCCGGCCGAGCTCAACCAGCTGTTCAAGGGCCTGGAGAACAAGGGCAACCCGTGGAACATGTCGCCGAACGCCCGGATGGACTGGGCCAAGGACCTCGGCTTCGAGGTGAAGCAGGTCGGCGCGGACGTCGAGAGCCTGGACGAGGTGGAGTGGCTGTTCTGGGTCGGCTGTGCCGGCGCCTACGAGGACCGGGCGAAGAAGACCACGCGTGCCGTCGCGGAGCTGCTGCACATGGCCGGTGTCGACTTCGCCGTACTCGGTGACGGCGAGACCTGCACCGGTGACCCCGCACGCCGGTCCGGCAACGAGTTCGTCTTCCAGCAGCTGGCGATGCAGAACGCCGAGGTGCTCACCGAGGCCAAGGCCAAGAAGGTCGTGTCGACCTGCGCGCACTGCTTCAACACGCTGAAGAACGAGTACGGCCAGCTCGGCGCCGAGCTCGAGGTCGTGCACCACACCCAGCTGCTCAACCGGCTGGTGCGCGAGGGCAGGCTGACGCCGGTTGCCGCGACCGACGGCTCGGTCAACGGGCGCACCATCACCTACCACGACCCGTGCTTCCTCGGACGCCACAACCAGGTCTACGCGCCGCCCCGTGACCTGCTCGAGGTCATCCCGGGCGCGCAGTTCAAGGAGATGCCGCGCAACTCCGAGCGCTCCTTCTGCTGCGGCGCGGGCGGTGCCCGGATGTGGATGGAGGAGAAGATCGGCTCCCGGATCAACCTCAACCGCACCGAGGAGGCCGTCGCCACCGGGGCCGAGCAGATCGCGACCGGCTGCCCGTTCTGCCGAGTGATGCTCTCCGACGGACTGACCGAGAAGCAGTCGGCGGGCCAGGCGCGGGAGGAGGTCGAGGTGCTCGACGTGGCCAACCTGCTGCTCGCCTCGGTCAAGCGGGGCGAGGGCGGCCAGACCGCCGAGGCTGCCGCCGCAGACACGCACTAAATTCACCGCGGCACCACCGTGGTGTCAGATTGATGGTTGACGTGATGTCGCGGTGGTGTCATATTGGTGCACATGGACATCACGCCGTACGTCGACGGCCTACGCCGCGACCTCGCCGCCGCAGCCGCCGCAGGCAGCCCTGAGGTACAGGACGCCGCCGAGCGGCTGGCTCAGGCGCTCGACCCCTCGATGCGCATGGTCCTGCTCGAGGCGCTCTCCCACGCAGCGGCCGAGATCAGCCAGGATCTGGGCGGCGGCTCGATCGACGTACGCCTCAAGGGGCGCGACCCGCAGTTCGTGGTGACGCCTCCCCCGCCACCGGCACCGACCGCCGCTGCCGCGCCGTCGGAGGCGGCCGACACCGAGGACGGTGACGACGAGGAGGGCCCGGTCACCCGCATCACGCTGCGGTTGCCCGAGGGCCTCAAGCAGCGCGCCGAGGAGGCGGCCGCCAAGCGCGGCCAGTCACTCAACACCTGGCTGGTGGGCGCGGTGCGCCTCGCGACCAGGGACCGCGGCATCAACGTCGACATCGACCTCAGCGGCATCCCGTTCGGCGGCCACGGCCGCCGCGGTCCTGGACAAAGCATGAGCGGCTGGGTCCGCTAGCACCCTCCCCTTCCACCTCTCGACCACCGCGTGCGGCACACGCGGGGGTTCCGCACACCCTCTTGGAGCCACCATGCACCGCTTCGAAACGCCAACCCCACCCACCATCCGGATCGAGTTCCGCGCCGGCGACATCACCGTCGAGGCGCGCGACACCACCGAGACCACGCTCGACCTGACCGGCGCCCGCGACGACGCGGGGACCCGCGATCTCATCGCCGACACCGTGATCGAGCAGCGCGACGGCGTCATCGTCGTGCACGTCCCCAAGCGCAACGGCCTCGGCCTGCTCGGACGGACACCCCAGCTGGACCTGCGCATCGTGGCGCCGCACGGCAGCTCACTGGTGATCAACGCCGCCTCGGCGGACGTGAAGACCCTCGGCAGCCTCGCGGGCAGCCGCGTCGTCACCGGGTCCGGGGACATCTCGGTCATGCACCTGACCGGAGCGAGCCGGCTGCGCTCCGGATCCGGTGACATCACCGTCGACTCGACCGCGGCCGACCTGGAGGCACAGAGCGGCTCCGGCGACGTCTCGGTGGGCAGCGTCTCGGCCGCCTGCACCCTGCAGACGGGCTCCGGCGACATCCGGCTCGAGCACGTGACGGGGCCGGCCAAGGTCCAGACCGGGTCAGGTGACATCTCCGTGGGCGACGCCGAGAGCGACGTCAAGGCCCAGACCGGCTCCGGTGGCATCCGGCTCGGGCGGGTCCACCGCGGCGAGGTGAAGGCACAGGGCGCCTCGGGCGACATCCACGTCGGCCTGGCGACGGGTACGACGGCGTGGCTGGACGTCCAGTCGCTCACCGGCCGGGTCAGCACCGACCTGGAGTCGGCCGACGAGCCCGGGGCGGAGGACGAGAAGGTCCGCCTCCGTCTCAACACCGTCAGCGGCGACATCAGCGTCGTCCGCGCCTAGAACCATTCCGACCGAGCACCGAGGAGCAGACACCATGCAGCTGGACAACAACGACCTCGTCCGCGCCATCGACGCCCAGCGCGGCGCCCGACGCCGGCCCGCGCCGAAGCCGCTCGAGCGGCGGCGCCGGCGGCATGCCATGGCCCGCGCGCTGCACGGGCTCGCCGAGCGCATCGAGGGCTGAGCCCGATGCCGGCCCGACGCAAGGGCGCCGACCATCTCATGGTGATGGTCGGCGCCCTCGTAGGTGCGGGTGTCAGCTGGTCAGGCCGTCGACCCACTCCTGGTTGTCGGCAACCCACTGGTCGACTCCGGCGGCCGGGTCGTCGGGATTGTCCTGCAGCACGAGCTTCTCGAGGTCACCGAGCTGCTCGTCGTCCATCGTGAAGTTCTCCAGCCATCCGGCGAGGTCGCCGAAGTCCTCGCTGAAGCCCTCGCGTCCGACGACGTGGATCTCCTCGGCGTCGCCCATCGCGCCCTCAGGGTCCTCGAGGTCGCGGATCGGGTAGGCAGCGTAGGCCCAGTGCGGACGCCACAGCGTCACCACGATGGGCTCCTGCGCCTCGGTGGCCTTCTGCAGCTCAGCGAGCATCGCCGTGGTCGACGAGGTGCGCAGCTGGTACTCGTCGAGGCCATAGGTCGGCATCGCCTCCTCCTGGGTGACCCGCGTCAGCCCTGCACCGGACTCGATGCCGGTGATCGTGCCGTCGAAGGTGTCGCCCATGCCCTGGAGATCGCCGATCGACTGCGCATCGACGTAGTCGGGCACCGCGATCGTGAGCTTGGCGTTGTCGTACCAGACACCGAGATCCTCGATCTGGTCGCCGTACTGCTCCCAGTAGTCCTCGTGGGTCACCGGCAGCCACGTGTCGAAGAAGAGGTCGATGTCGCCCTGGGCGAGTCCGGCGAACGTCGGTGCCACGTCGAGCTGCTGCACCTCGACGTCGTAGCCCTCCTCCTCCAGCACGTGCTCCCACAGGTAGGTGACTGCGATGTCCTCGTCCCAGGGGATGTAGCCGATGGTCAGCTCCTTGCTGTCCCCGCCTCCACCGCCGCCGTCCCCGGACCCGGCCGAGCCGCTGTCGTCCTCGGATCCGCAGGCAGCCAGCAGGCCGAGCGCGAGCGCGCAACCGGCTGCTGCGATGCCCCGCATTTTCCTTGTACGCATGTTGTTTCCCTTCTCTTGGCCCCACCGGAGCGGGGTGCGTCCTTCTAGGCCGCCGCAGCGGCCCGTACCTGTGCCCGCGCGACCGAGGACCGGTCGGCGAGCCCAGAGGTGATGCGGTCGAGGTAGATCGCGAGGATCACCACCGCGAGCCCGGCCTCGAAACCGAGGTCGATCTGCAAGCGGGTGATGGCTGTCAGCACCTCACCACCGAGCGCACCCGCGCCGACGAAGCCCGCGATGACCACCATCGACAGGGAGAGCATGATGACCTGGTTGACGCCGGCCATGATCGTCGGCAGCGCGAGGGGGATCTGGATCCTCGTGAGGATGTCGCGCGGATGCGCGCCGAAGGCGTGTCCCGCCTCCACCATCTCGTGGTCGACCTGGCGGATGCCGAGCTCAGTGAGCCGTACACCCGGCGGCATCGCGAACACGATCGTGGCGACCATGCCGGGCACCTCACCGATGCCGAAGAAGAAGATCACCGGGATCAGGTAGACGAACGCCGGCATCGTCTGCATGAAGTCCAGCACCGGTCTGATCACCGACGCCGCGGCGTTGCTGCGGGCGGCAAGGATCCCCGTAGGCAGCGCGATGAGCATCGCGAACGCGGCCGCGATGAGCACCAGCGCCAAGGTCTCCATGGCGTGGTCCCACATCGCCATGCTCTGCACCAGCAGCAGACCCGCGAGCGCGACCAGACCGAACTTCCAGCCGCGCACCAGCAGCGCCAAGACGGCGAGTACGACGGCAAGGACGAGCGGTGGCACGGCGAGCAGGCCGGCGCTGAGCTCCTCGAAGAGGAACTCGAGGACGGTGCCGATGACGTCGAGCAGCCCACCGAGGTTGTCGCGCACCCAGTCGACGCCCGACGCGAACCAGTCACCGACGGGCACCCGCGGCATCTCCACCATCGGTGCGGCGCTCATCGGGTGGCCTCCATCGTGGTCTCCGGTCCGTCGACCCGGGGGGCGGATTGCAGGTGCGACCCACCACCCAGGGCGTTGAGCAGCGTCACCCGGGGGATGACACCTATCAGCCGCCGCTCGTCGTCGACCACCGCCAGGGCGGTGGAGCTGTGCGCGGAGTCGGCGAAGAGGTCCGCGACGGCGGTGTCCGGGGGAACGCTGACGACCTGCTCGGCGAGCACGCCGTCGAGGGTGTCCTGTCCGGCCTCGACGGCGGCCGCCACGGCGTCCTCGTGCACGGCGCCTCGCAGTGACTTGTCACGGTTGACCACGAACAGCGTGGACAGCTGGTGCTCGCGCATCAGCTTGTGCGCGGCCCGTGGCCCCTGCTCGGCACCGAGGACGGCCACCGGAGGCTCCATCACCGACGAGGCGGTGAGCACCCGGGTGCGGTCGACGTCCTGGACGAACTGCGCCACGTAGTCGTTGGCCGGGTCGTTGAGGATCTGCTCTGCGGTGCCGACCTGCACGATCCGGCCGTCACGCATCATCGCGATCCGGTCGCCGAGCCGCATCGCCTCGTTGAGGTCGTGGGTGATGAACAGGATGGTCTTGCCGAGCCGGTGCTGGAGATCGACGAGCTGGTCCTGCATCTCGCGTCGGATCAGCGGGTCGAGTGCGCTGAAGGCCTCGTCCATCAGCATGATCTCGGTGCCGGCGGCCAGGGCCCGGGCCAGCCCGACGCGCTGTCGCATGCCGCCGGAGAGCTGACCCGGCAGCGCCCCCGCCCATCCGTCGAGGCCGACCATGCGCAGCGCCTCCTCCGCCTTGCGCTGCCGCTCGGCACGCCCCAGACCCTGCACCTGCAGGCCGTACGCGGCGTTCTCCCCGACGGTGCGGTGCGGGAAGAGGGCGAAATGCTGGAAGACCATGCTGACCTTGTCGCGGCGCACGGCCCGCAGGTCCTTCGCGCTGAGCTTGGTGATGTCGCGACCGTCGATCATGACCTCGCCGGCCGTCGGCTCGAGCAGCCCGTTGACCATCCGGATCAGCGTCGACTTGCCGGAACCGGACAGCCCCATCACGACGAAGATCTCACCCTCGGCGACGTCGAACGAGGCGTCGATGACAGCCGGGGTCAGGCCGTCCTTGCGCAGCTCCTCGCGCGAGGCGCCGGCCCGGAGGCGCTCGACGCCGCGCTCAGGCCTGCGCCCGAAGATCTTGTACGTGTCCACGGCTTCGATGGCTGGCACGTCGCGGCCCCTTTGCTTGCCCCCACACGGTGGATGTCCACCCGACGGTAACGGCCGGTGACCGGCGATCCGGTGCGATCGCGTAACAAACCGACAACAGCATCACAACTGCCCCGAGACGTACTACAGGCGGTGCGCACGCGGCTGCACAGTGAGACAGCGCCAGGGGTCGCGGTTCACACCTGCGTGCGGTGGAAGTTCGCCGCCGAGCGCGAGGGCGTCGGCCCACGCTGGCCCTGGTAGCGGCTGCCGTACTTCTCCGAGCCGTACGGGTACTCCGCGGGTGAGGTCAGCCGGAAGAAGCACAGCTGCCCGATCTTCATGCCCGGCCAGAGCTTGATCGGCAGCGTCGCCACGTTGGACAGCTCGAGCGTCACGTGGCCGGAGAACCCGGGATCGATGAAGCCGGCCGTGGAGTGGGTCAGCAGGCCGAGCCGGCCGAGCGAGGACTTGCCCTCCAGCCGGGCCGCGATGTCGTCGGGCAGCGAGACGACCTCGTAGGTGGAGGCGAGCACGAACTCGCCGGGGTGCAGGATGAACGGCTCACCGACGCTGGGCTCGATCCCGCGGGTGAGGTCGGGCTGGTCCTCGGCGGGGTCGATGTGGGGGTAACGGTGGTTCTCGAACACCCGGAAGTACCGGTCCAGACGTACGTCGATCGAGGACGGCTGCACCATGGCGTCGTCGTACGGCTCGAGTGTCACGCGGCCGGTGTCGACCTGCGCCCGGATGTCCCGATCAGAAAGCAGCACGGTCGCAACCTACCCAATGCCCTAGCCTCAGGCCATGCACCCGCCCTACGTCGCAGTCGTGGGCTCCAGTGAGGCCACGGACCAGCAGCGCGCGCTCTCCCGGGAGGCCGGCCGGCTGCTCGCCGAGCGCGGGTACGTCGTGATGACCGGGGGCCTGACCGGCGTCATGGCCGCCGCGGCCGACGGTGTTCGCGAGGCCGGCGGCACGGCGGTTGCACTGCTGCCCGGCATCGACCGCAACGACGCCAGCCCCGGGCACACGATCGCGATCCCGACGGGACTCGGCGAGATGCGCAACGCCCTGTTGGTGCGCAGCGTCGACGCCGTGCTCGCGATCGGCGGAAGCTGGGGCACGCTGAGCGAGATCGCGCTGGCGATGCGGACCGGCGTACCCGTGTGTGCGGTGGGCTCCTGGCAGCTGCCCGAGCCCGGTGTCAGGGCCTGCGGGTCGGTGGCCGAGGCGGTGCGCGCACTTGAGGCGACCCTGTCACCCGGGTAGCGCAATACCACACCCAGCGTGGTCCTCCATGTGTGCAGAGTGCACGTTGTGAGGCACCTCGCGGCTTCATAGCGTCGGAGCGCCTGCCCATCGGCCGACCTCGAGGTGACGCTCATGTCCACGCAGACCAACCGCTCCTCTCGCGCGCGCCGATTCGCCGCCGCGGCGGCGTCCGCGCTGATGGTCACCGGGGTCGGGGTGCCCGCCGCATCAGGCGCCGGCACGTCGCACTGCCCTCGCCAGAGCCACGTCGACGTACCCGGCGCGAACCACCAGAAGCTCAGCTGTCTCGACGACCTCACCACCGCCGGCACCGTGGCCAGCGGTCACACCGTTGCCGGTGACTGGGCCGGGCTGAGCTCGGCCCGCACGGTCAACCCCAGCGGCGTCCCTGGCCTGCAGGTCGACGGTGCGTTCCCCGACACGTCGACGACCAACACCCACCACGGGTGGAACCAGGACAGTCAGTTCGTGCTGCGCCTACCCGACGAGTGGAACGGCGGCCTGGTCGTGACCGGCGCACCAGGCAACCGGCGACAGTACGCCCTGGACGCCACCATCAGCGACTGGGCCCTGGCGCGCGGGTACGCCTTCGCTGCGACGGACAAGGGCAACACCGGGCTGGAGTTCTACCGCGACGGCGACACCCCCGGTGACGCGATCGTGGAGTGGAACCATCGAGTGACTCAGCTGACGATCGCGGCGAAGAAGGTCGTGCAGCAGCGGTACGGACAGGGTCCGGAGCGCACCTACGTGACCGGCATCTCCAACGGCGGATACCTCACCCGCTGGCAGCTGGAGAACCGAGCTCACCTCTACGACGGCGGGGTGGACTGGGAGGGCACGCTCTTCCGGGCCGAGGGGCCGAACCTGTTCACCTACCTCCCGGACGCGCTCACGCACTACCCGGCCTGGCGGACTGGCAGCGAGCAGGCGCATGAGGCGATGCTCGACGCAGGCTTCGCACCCGGATCAGAGTTCCTGTGGGACTTCCACCACAGCTACTACTGGGAGGTCACCCAGCGGGTCTATCGCGAGGAGTTCGACCCCGGGTACGACGGCGCCGAGGCCGACTACGACTACTACGCCCGCCCCCGGTCGGTGCACCAGGCGATGCGGAAGGTGGAGCTGACCGGCCGGATCCGCAAACCCATGCTGACTCTGCACGGCACGCTGGACTCTCTGCTGCCGCCTGCGACCGACTCGGACGTCTACACGGACCTCGTGCGACGTACGCCGCGCGGTCAGCGACTGCACCGGTACTACGTGATCGAGGACGGCAACCACGTCGACGGACTGGTCGACGCCTACCCGACTCGGTTGCGGGCGATGCTGCCCTGCTACCGCGACGCGTTCACCGTCCTCGAGGACTGGGTCGACGACGGCATCGAGCCGCCGGACTCCGGCCTGGTGCCGCATGCGGAGTCCAGCGACACCGTCAACCG
>Ga0075331_1000070_pt1 | contig 19465 bp, 16 predicted proteins | sample MayberrySE_TuleA_FD_120090 | JGI IMG/M metagenome (GOLD analysis project Ga0075331, IMG submission 120090) | Natural and restored wetland microbial communities from the San Francisco Bay, California, USA, that impact long-term carbon... | ecosystem: Environmental > Terrestrial > Soil > Wetlands ... | reverse complement strand
GCGGGCATTCCGAGGTCGACCGAGGTCATGGGGCGGTTCCTTCTCTCACACGGGGGACGTCTCGACGTTACCCGAAGCGCACGGGCACGACGATGTCGGCGTAGATCAGCACCACGCTCATCACCATGATCGCCGCGGCCATCATGTACGCCACCGGCAGCAGCTTGGCGACGTCGAAGTAGCCGGGGTCGGGCCGGCGCAGCACCCGCGCGATCCCGCGACGCACGGCCTCGTAGAGGGCGCCCGCGATGTGACCGCCGTCGAGCGGGAGCAGCGGCACGAAGTTGAACATGCCGACGAAGAGGTTGAGGCCACCGAGCAGCATCAGCAACGTGACGAAGCGGTCCATGATCGGGATCTCGTGGGCCGAGCTCACCTCGCCGGCGACCCGGCCGGCGCCGACCACGCTCATCGGCCCCTCCGGGTCGCGCTCCTCGAGACCGAGCGCGGCCTGCGCGACGTCGAGCACCCTGGCCGGGAGCTCACCGAGGTAGGTGACGGTGGTCCAGGTCATCCGGCCCATCTCGGCCACGGCGAACGCCGGCCCCTGCTTGACGAGCTCGGGTCTCTGGGTGACCCCGAGGAAGCCCACCTCGACGTACTCCCGGCCGTCCTCGAGCGAGGGCCGCGTCGAGACGGTGGTGTTCGTCGTCGTGGTGTGCTCGCGACCGTCGCGCTCGTAGACGATCGTGGCGTCGCCGTTCTCGTTGTCGCGGATCAGCCCGACGAGCTGGTCCCAGGAGGTGACCTCCGTGCCGTTGAAGGCCAGGATCTCGTCACCGGGCAGGAGTCCGGCCTTCTTGGCGGGGGACACCGGGTCGGCGGGCGTGCAGTCCCGGTCCCCCTCGGGCCCGGGCACGACACAGGCGGAGACCGTGTCGACCGTGGTGGTCGCCTGCGGGACGCCGTACAGCATGAACACGCCGCTGAAGAGCAGGAAGGCGATCACGAGGTTCACCATCGGACCGCCGGCCATCACGATGACCTTCTTCCACCACGGCAGGCGGTAGAAGAGCCGCTCCTCGTCGCCGGGCTCCACGAGCTCGTACTCGGCCGCGCGGGCGTCGGAGATGATCTGGGTGAACATCCCCGTGTTGCTCTTGCGTATGCGGCTCGGGTCGTCGCCGGGTCCCGGCGGGAGCATGCCGACGAGCTTGACGTAGCCACCGAGAGGGATCGCCTTGACGCCGTACTCGGTCTCACCCTTGCGCCGCGACCAGACGGTCCTCCCGAACCCGACGAAGTACTGGGTGACCTTGACGCCGAACTTCTTCGCGGGCACCAGGTGGCCGACCTCGTGCAGGCCGATCGAGGCAGCGACGCCGACGACGAACAGCACGACGCCCAAGGCGTACATCACCACGGTCATCGACGGCGCTCCAGCTCGTTGCGGGTCGCGGCTCGTGCCCACGCGTCAGCGGCGAGCACGTCCTCGACAGAGAGGTCCTTCCCAGACGAGGGTACGTCGTGCTGCCCGAGAACTTCCTGGATCGTCGACACGATGTCGGTGAACCGCATCGCGCCTGCGAGGAACGCTTCGACGCAGATCTCGTTCGAGGCGTTGTAGACCGCGGGAGCGGTGCCGCCCCGGCTGCCCGCTTCGCGCGCCAGGCGTACGGCGGGGAACGCCTCGTCGTCCAAGGGGAAGAACTCCCATCTCTCGGGCCGCGTCCAGTCGACCGCGGGCGCGGCGTCGCGGACCCGGTCCGGCCAGGCCATCCCGAGGGCGATCGGGATCATCATCGACGGCGGAGAGGCCTGCGCGAGGGTCGAGCCGTCGTAGAACTCCACCATCGAGTGCACCACCGACGTCGGGTGGATGACGACGTCGATCGCGTCGAAGGGGAGGCCGAACAACAGATGGGCCTCGATCACCTCGAGTCCTTTGTTGACCAGCGTCGCGGAGTTGATCGTCACGACCGGCCCCATCGACCAGGTCGGATGGGTGAGAGCCTCCTCGGGGGTCACGTCGTGGAGCTCGTCACGGGAGCGCCCGCGGAACGGCCCGCCGCTCGCGGTGAGCACGAGGCGGCGAACCTCCTCCGCACGCCCACCACGCAGGCACTGGGCCAGCGCGCTGTGCTCACTGTCGACCGGCACGATCTGCCCAGGGGCGGCCCGCGAGGTGACGACCGGCCCGCCGATGATCAGCGACTCCTTGTTGGCGAGCGCCAAGGTGTTGCCCGCGTCGAGGGCCGCGAGCGTCGGCCGGAGCCCCACCGCGCCCGTGATCCCGTTGAGCACCACGTCACAGGGCAGCGCGGCCGCCTCGACCGAGGCCTCCTCGCCCAGACCGGAGAAGGAAGGGGCGAACTCCTCGCACTGGGCCCGGAACAGGTCGGGGTTCGAGCCACCCGCGGTGAGCCCGGCGACGCGGAACGAGTCCGGGTTGTCCCTCACGACGTCGAGGGCCTGGGTCCCGATGGAGCCGGTGGATCCGAGGATGACGATGTCACGGCGCGAGCTCATGCGGAGCATCCTTCCATCGGGCCCCCCGGGTCCGGCCGGAGGTCGGGGCCGGCCACGCGGTCGCGCGGTCACGGTCGCGCGGTCAGAGGTCGAGGCCGGTCAGCACCATGACGCGCTCGTAGGTCAGGTCGGTCATCGTGTAGCGCACTCCCTCCCGGCCCACCCCCGACTCCTTGGTGCCGCCGTAGGGCATCTGGTCGGCGCGGTAGCTCGGCACGTCGCCCACCACCACACCACCCACCTCGAGCTCGCGGTGCGCGAGGAACGCGGTGCCGATGTCGTGGGTGAAGACGCCGGCCTGAAGGCCGTACCGCGACGCGTTGACCCGGTCGAACGCCTCCGCCGTGCTGGCCACCCGCTCGAGCGCGAGCACCGGCCCGAAGACCTCCTCGCGCATCACCTTCGCGTCCTCCGGCGCGCCCTCGAGGAGAGTCGGGGGGTACGTCGACCCCTCCCGAGTGCCCCCGACGACGACGGTCGCCCCGGCCGCCTCGGCCTCTTTCACCCACTCCTCGACCCGACGGGCGGCCGCCTCGTCGATCATCGGCCCGACGTGGGTCGCGGGATCGCGCGGGTCGCCGGTACGCAGACCCGCCACTGCTTTCTCCAGGGCATCCCGGAGCCCGTCGTACACGCTCTCGACGGCGTAGACGCGCTGCACGCTGATGCACGACTGGCCGGCCTGGTAGGTGGCGAAGCCGGCGATCCGCTGCGCCGCGTGCTCGAGGTCGCCCGGCCGGTCGTAGTCGGGGCAGACGACGACCGCCGCGTTGCCGCCGAGCTCGAGCACGACGTGCTTGTGGGGCACCGCGGCGGCGATGGCGTGGCCGACCGGGCCTGAGCCGGTGAAGGAGACCACCGGGAGTCGTGGGTCCTGGACGAGCAGCGAGGCGCGCTCGTTCTCGACGTTGACCACGCTGAGCATCCCCGAGGAAGTCCGTGCTCGACCATCGCCTCGTGCATGGTCTCCGCGAGCAGCAGCGCCGAGAGCGGAGTCTTCGGTGCCGGCTTGAGCACCACGGGGGCGCCGACCGCCAGAGCGGGCGCGACCTTGTGGGCTGCGAGGTTCAGGGGGAAGTTGAACGGTGAGATGGCGAGGACGGGACCTTTGGGGATGCGGCGCACGTAGGCCATCCGGCCTTCGGCCGCGCGCTCTGTGTCGAGGCGCATCACCTCGCCCGACCAGCGCCTCGTCTCCTCCGCGGCCAGCCGGAACACCGACGCGGCCCGCCCCACCTCGGTGCGCGCCCACGTGAGGGGCTTGCCGCTCTCGGCCATGACGAGGCGCGCGAGCTCCTCGCCTCGCTCCGCGATGCGCGTGCTCACCCGGAGCAGCGTCTCCGCACGCGCGTGCAGGGGCAGTGCCGCGGCCTCGGCGCGCGCGGCATGGGCCGCGGCGACGGCGCGCTCCACCTGCTCCGCCGAGGCGTAGGACGTCCGCCCGGCCACACTGCCGTCGTGCGGAGCGTGCACCTCGAGAGACGAGGGCCCGTCCTCGGACTGTCCTGCAATCAACAACGGAATCATTTCTTTCAAGGCCCTATCGCCACTGTTTCAGGGGTTGACACAAGTGATCACAGGCTAATCCGTAGCCAAAACGCGATGCGGCGGCCTAACCTGTTGCTCATGCAAGACGCAGGCACCCTGCCCCCTGCCGGCGGTCCCGGGCTCCCTCAGGAGCGTCGACTGGTGACCGAGGTCCCGGGCCCCGTCTCCAGGGCGAAGCTCGCCCGACGACAGCAGCACGTCGCCGCGGGTGTCGGCACGACGCTGCCGGTGTTCGTCGAGGCCGCGGGCGGCGGGGTGCTCGTGGACGCGGACGGCAACTCGCTCATCGACCTCGGCTCGGGAATCGCCGTCACGAGCGTCGGCAACGCCGCCCCCGAGGTCGCCCGCCGTGTGGCGGAACAGGCCGCGGCATTCACGCACACCTGCTTCATGGTCACGCCGTACGACGGCTACGTGGACGTCTGCGAGCAGCTCGCCGAGCTCACGCCAGGTGACCACGCGAAGAAGTCGGCGCTTTTCAACTCGGGCGCGGAGGCAGTCGAGAACGCGGTCAAGATCGCCCGCTCCCACACGGGGCGCAGCGCGGTGGCGGTCTTCGACCACGCCTACCACGGCAGGACCAACCTGACGATGGCGATGACCGCGAAGAACATGCCCTACAAGCAAGGGTTCGGCCCGTTCGCGAACGAGGTCTACCGGGCGCCGGTCTCCTATCCTTTCCGCGAGCCTGCCGAGATCACCGGCGCGGAGGCGGCCGACCGGGCGATCGACGTGCTCGACAAGCAGGTCGGAGCAGGCAACCTGGCCTGTCTCGTGATCGAGCCGATCCTCGGGGAGGGCGGCTTCGTCGTGCCGGCCGAGGGCTTCCTGGCACGGCTGCGCGAGTGGACGCAGGAGCACGGGATCGTCCTCGTCGCGGACGAGATCCAGACCGGCTTCTGCCGCACCGGCGACTGGTTCGCCTGTGATCACGAGGGCGTCGTACCCGACCTGATCACCACCGCCAAGGGCATGGCCGGCGGGCTGCCGCTGGCGGCGGTAACCGGGCGCGCCGAGATCATGGACGCCGTCCACGTCGGCGGGCTGGGCGGAACCTACGGCGGCAACCCGGTCGCCTGCGCCGCGGCTGTCGGCGCCATCGAGGCGATGCGCAAGCACGATCTCGTCAAGCGTGCCCGCGAGCTGGGCACGCGCATGCAGGAGCGGCTCCACGCCATCGCGGAGCGCCATCCAGGAGCTGCCGACATCAGGGGCCGAGGGGCCATGATGGCGGTCGAGATCGTCGGCGCGGACGGGCGAACCCCTGATCCCGTCCGCGTCGGCTCGGTCTCGGCGCACTGCCACGCACGAGGCGTGGTGACGCTCACGGCCGGGACGTACGGCAACGTGCTGCGTTTCCTCCCGCCGCTCGCCATGCCGGAGCATCTGCTCGACGAGGCCTTCGACATCGTGAGCGAGGCCTTCGACGCGACCGCCTGAGCCTCCGGCGGCGCCTGCAGACCGGTGCACGCGATGCCGTCTGTCGCCGTGCTGCGCCGACCCGGCGTCTGCGGTGAGCATCGGCAAAGTCCGGACCACCGATCGCCTGGACCGCTACATTTGCGACAAGGGGGACGGACACGACAGGTGTCCGGCAGGGATTGGAGGCGGGACATGGGCGTTTCCGTGACAGGCGCTTCTGGTCGGTCGCTCGCCAAGATACGCACGGCCGGCCTCACTCTCGGACTTCTCGGCGGTGCCGCGTTCTACCTGTACGGCCCTCCGGTCACGCCCGCCCTGCACGCCGCCGCAGCCGCCGAGTGCAACGACCTCGTCGGCGGCAACTACCGCAGCTACCGCCTGGAGTGGGTGACCGGGACGCCCTCGCGCTGGCAGTGCTTCGACCGTTCGGAGCCTGCCCAGAAGCCGGTGGACATGGGCTGGTGGGTCACCCCCGGCTTCTGAGCGAGGGCACCGTCAGTCGTCGCGCTGCCCCCAGGGTGAGCCGTACTCCTTCAGCAGGTCGAGGAACGGCACCGCGTCGAACGCCTCAGGACCGAGCACGCCGCTGCCGCTCCACGTGCCGGAGGCCAGCAGCTCCAGGGCCACCACCGGGTTCACCGCGGTCTGCCACACGACGCACTGGTGGCCGTACTCGCTCATCGACCAGGCGTTGTCGACCACGTGATAGAGGTACGTCGACCGAGGGCCCCCGTCCTTCCCCCTGCCCGTGACGTAGAGGCCGGCGCAGGTCTTGCCGTGCATGCGGTCACCGAGCGTCGAGGGGTCCGGCAGGCAGGCGGCGACGACGTCTCGCGGCGAGACCTCGACCCCGCCGACCCGGACCTTCTCGGTGCGGTCGAGCCCGAGCTTGTGCAGGGTCTTGAGCACCTCGATGAACTCGTTGCCGAGGCCGTACTTGAAGGTCACCCGCCGCGCGTCCACCCAGCGCGGCATCAGGAGCACCTCCTCGTGCTCGACGTTCACGCATTCCACCGGACCGATGCCCTCGGGGAAGTCGAAGACCTCCGGCTCGCTGAACGGCTCGGTCGTGAACCACCCGCGGTCCCTCTCCCACACCACCGGGGGGTTCAGGCACTCCTCGATCGTGGTCCAGATCGAGAAGGAGGGGGCGAAGTCGTAGCCCTCGACGGTCAGGTTCGCGCCGTCGCGGGTGCCGAGCTCGTCGATCTCGGAGAAGAGGTGGTCCGCGGCGTACCTTGCGAACACGTCCGAGAGCCCCGGCTCCACCCCCATGCCGCACAGCGCCAGGCGCCCGGCTGCCTCCCACTCCCCCGCCTTGGCGAACTGCTCGTCGCCGAGCTTCACCCCGGCCTCGGAGTACGGCGCCTCCGGGTGCGGATCGGACAGGCTCATGGCCATGTCGAGGTAGTCCGCCCCCGCGGCGAGCGCGCCGCCGAAGATCGGCATGACGAAGCGAGGATCGACCGCGTTCATCACGTGGGTGGCGCCGTGCTCGCGGGCTAGCCGTGCGACCGCGTCCGCGTCGGAGGCGTCGACCTGGGCCGCGACGAACCTGTCGTCGGCGGCCGCGGCCTTCTCCGCACGGCCGGGGTCGTAGTCGGCGACCACGATCGACTCGTAGAAGTCGCGGCGCTGTGCGATGGCGGTGAAGGCCGCCCCGACGCCCCCGGCGCCGATCAGGAGGATCCGCACGCCGTCACTCCCCGATGTAGGACATCACGTGCTTGATGCGCGTGTAGTCCTCGAGGCTGTAGGAGGAGAGGTCCTTGCCGTGGCCGGAGTACTTGAAGCCGCCGTGCGGCATCTCCGAGATGAACGGGATGTGCGTGTTGATCCACACCACGCCGAAGTCGAGACCCTTGGCCATGCGCATGGCGCGGCCATGGTCCTTGGTCCACACCGAGGAGGACAAGCCGTACTTGACACCGTTGGCCCAGCGCAGTGCCTCCTTCTCGTCGGTGAACCTCTGCACGGTGATGACGGGGCCGAAGATCTCCTCCTGGATCGCCTCGTCGTCCTGGCGTAGACCCGAGACGACCGTCGGGGAGTAGAAGAAGCCCCTGTCGCCCTGGCGCGAGCCGCCGATCTCGACGTGGGCGTGGCCGGGGAGCCGCTCGACCATGCCGCTGACCCGGGTGAGCTGGTTCTGGTTGTTGAGGGCTCCGTAGAGGATGTCGGGGTCGTCGGGCATCCCGGTCTTGGTGTTCTTCGCCTGCTCGGTCAGCGCAGCGACGAAGTCGTCGTGGACTCCGGGGGCGGCGAGGACGCGCGTGGCCGCGGTGCAGTCCTGGCCACCGTTGAAGTAGCCCGCCGTCGCAATCGCCTCGGCAGCCGCCTCCAGGTCGGCGTCGTCGAAGATGACCACCGGCGCCTTGCCGCCGAGCTCGAGGTGCGTGCGCTTGAGCTTGGTGCCCGCCGACTGGGCGACCTCGCTTCCGGCGCGGACCGAACCGGTGATGGACACCATCTCCGGAGTCGGGTGGTCGACGATGGCGCGGCCGGTGTCACGGTCGCCGCAGATGACGTTGAACACGCCGGGCGGCAGGAACTCCTGGGCCATCTCGGCGAACATCGTGGTGGTCGCGGGGGTCGTGTCGGACGGCTTGAGGACCACGGCGTTCCCGGCGGCGAGCGCGGGCGCGATCTTCCAGATCATCATCATCAGCGGGTAGTTCCACGGGGTCACCTGCCCGATCACGCCGATCGGCTCACGCCGGACCATGGAGGTGTACCCCTTCATGTACTCGCCGGCCGAGCGGCCCTCGAGCACCCGAGCGGCTCCCGCGAAGAACCGAAGCTCGTCCACCGACGGCGGCAGCTCCTCCTCGGCGGTGAGCTGGACCGGCTTGCCGGTGTTCTCGCACTCCGCCTGGACGAACTCCTCGGCGCGGGCCTCGAGAGCGTCGGCGATCTTGAGCAGGGCCAGCTGCCGTTCGGCCGGGGTCGTCTCGCCCCAGGTCTCGAACGCCTCCTCGGCCGCCTTCATGGCGCGGTCCACGTCCTCGGCGCCCGAGGCCGGTGCCGTCGCGTACTTCTCGCCGGTGGCGGGGTTGACGATGTCGTAGGTCTCGCCTGAGGCGGAGTCGACCGCCTTTCCCCCGATGATGTTGCGGAACTGCTTCGCGGTCTCAGCCATCCCTGTGTGCCTTTCGTCTGTCGCCCCCGGCCGACGACCAGCTGGTCGCCTCGGTCCAGGCCCGTCGAGATCAGGTACGTCGGACACTCCGGTCCGACGGGATGAGCGTAGTCATCTCACTACGGATTCGGTATAGCAAACAGGGCTCAGGCCACGGAATCTTCTGTGACAGACTCCCTCGACGGACGAGTTCGACCCGGTGCCCGTCGGATCGCCTCAGCGACAGGTCGCCAGCCAGGACTCGAAGTCCCAGGTCTCGAGGAACACCTCGGCCGCGCCGGCCCCGGCAAGGAGCAGCGCCTCCTGCTGGGTCTCTGTGAGGTCGAAGTCGATCGCGCTGAGGTCTGTCGTGTCGACGTAGACCGACCTGGCGATGTTGCAGGGGTCGAGGACGTGCTCGGCCTGGCACGCCTCGATCGCCGTCTGGATGAGCGCGATGCCCATCCGCAGCGGCCCTCGCACCGGAGCCGGCGGGGCGCCTCGTGAGCCACCGTCGAGACCGAGGGCGTCGAGGCGCACCCCGATGGTCGGCCATCGCGGCGGCTGCTCGTCGATCCGGTCGAAGCTGCTGATCGGGTAGTTCGACAGCAGACCTCCGTCCACGAGCGTCGAGGTGCCGCGGCTGCCCTCGAGAAGGACCGGCTCGAAGAAGTACGGGATGGAGGCCGAGGCCCGCACGGCGTCGACCACCTGCTGCTCGTCGGGGTCGAGGCCGTACTCGGCGTAGTCCCACGGCAGCTGCGCGAGCCGTTTGCGCGACAGGTCGCTGGCCATCACGACGAGGGAGTACCGGTGGTGGATCGCTCCGTCGTCGGCCGGGTCGTCGGTGCGAAGGTCACCGAAGGTCTTCACGCCGAGGTCGCCGAGAACTCCGGCCAGCCAGTCGGCGAGGTAGTCGCCCTCGTAGGCGCCACCCTCCACGAGGAGGGAGAGCCCGTCGGTGAGGAAGCCCAACGGCCCGAGCAGGCTCCCGGGGAGGCCGCGGTCGCGGAAGCGGCGGTAGTCGAGCGTGCGGGCGATCTCGGTGAGTCCGGTCAGTGGCTCCCCGCCCCGCTGGAGCGCGGCGAGCACCGCACCGACGATCGCCCCGGCCGACGTACCGGCGACGCGCGGGAAACGGAAGCCTGCCTCTGCGAGCGTGGCGACGGCGCCGGCCAGAGCGATGCCCTTGACCCCTCCGCCCTCGAGGACGAGGTCCGCGGCACTGCCGGCCGGCCGGGCGGAGCTGCCCCGCGAGCTGCTCCGGAGCGTGTCCGAGTTGTCCATGTCGCGACCATATCCACGCCCACCCCCGGGAACGGCCGGTCAGCCGAACACCCGCACCCCGTCGACGTACGTCGCGACCACCTTCGCCGCCCCGATCTCCCCCGGCTCGCCCAGGAACGGGTCCCGGTCCAGGACCGCGAGGTCGGCCAGCATCCCCGGTGTCAGGGTGCCGGTCTCGTCGAGGTGGTTCACGCGAGCGGACCCGGAGGTGTAGGCGGTGAACGCCTGCTCGATCGGGAGCGCCTGCTCGGGCAGGAACGGGTCGGTCCCGGCCCGCCCACGGTCCCCGTAGACCATGCGGTGGACCGCCACGTGGATCCCGGCCACCGGGTCCGGGGAGCTCACCGGCCAGTCGCTCCCCGCGGCGAGGGGCGCGCCGGCTCGCAGCAGGTCGCCGAACGGGTACTGCCATCCGACCCGCGTGGGCTCGAGGTAGGGAAGGGTCAGGTCGACCATGTGCTCGTCGTAGGCCGCCCACAGCGGCTGCATGTTCGCGGTGACTCCGAGGGCCGCGAAGCGCGGGCGGTCGTCGGGGTGGACCAGCTGGATGTGCGCGATGTGGTGGCGCAGGTCGTCGGCGCCGTTCGTCGTACGCGCCTGCTCGACCGCGTCGAGGGCCTCGCGGACGGCCCGGTCGCCGATCGCGTGGAAGTGCACCTGGAAGCCTTCGGCGTCGAGGCGCACGACGGCCTCCCGGAGCAGCCCGGGCTCGACGAACGACAGGCCGCGGTTGTCGGTCACGCAGCCGCACCCGTCGAGGTAGGGCGCGGACATGCCTGCCGTGTAGTTCTCGGCAACGCCGTCCTGCATCACCTTCACGGCACCGGGCACGAAGCGGTCCCTTCGGAGCACCTTCCGCCGCTCGACCAGGCCCTCCACCTGCTCGAGACCGTGCTCGCGCTCCCACCACAGGGCGCCGCGCACGCGCGCGGTGAGGGTTCCGGAATCCGCGGCCCTGACGTAGACCGACGACGGGTCGTCTAGCGCCGCGTAGTCGCCGAGGATCGCCTCCTGCCAGGCGGTGATGCCCATCGAGTGCAGGTACTCCTGGGCGTTGAGAAGCGCCTGGTAGTACTCGTCGTCGGTCGTGTCGGTGATCAGCCGCTCGACCAGCGTCATCGCGCCCTCGTGCAGGGTGCCTGTCGGGACGCCCTCCGCGTCGCGCTGGATCCGCCCGTCGGCCGGGTCGGGGGTCGTCCGGTCGATGCCGGCGAGCTCGAGCGCACGGGAGTTGACCCAGGCGCCGTGGTGGTCGCGGTTGGGCAGGAAGACCGGGCGGTCGGGCACCGCCGCGTCCAGCTCGGCCGCGGTCGGCCCGGAGGGCCCGAAGACCGCCATCGACCAGCCGCCGCCGCCGATCCAGAGCCGTTCCGGGTTCGCGTCCGCATAGGCCCGGACCGCGGCGAGGTACCCCTCACGGGTCTCGACCTCCGACAGGTCGCAGCGGAGCCGTTCGAGGCCTCCCTGGACCGGATGCACGTGCGCGTCCTGGAAGCCGGGCAGCAGCAGACCTCCGGCGAGGTCGACCTCCTCGGCCCCGTCGGGCGGGTCCAGATCTGCGTCGGGCCCCACCTGCGTGACCCGCCCGTCGGCGACGACGGCGCCGGAACCAGGCCGTTGCCGCCGACCGTCGAAGACACTCCCGTTGCGGAAGACCGCTGCCGACGCTGCCCTCACATCCACCCCTCAACCTTCGGAATCCGTAGTACGAGCCAGACTAGAGCCACGACATGACTATCCGCATAACGTCAAGACAACGGAATCACTTGCATGCGATGGCCTTTGCTAGCAAGATGGAGGGCGTCTGCCCGCACGCACAAAGGGAAGCATCACATGTCATTCGACGCGATGGACCAGCCCACCGGAGGCGCGACACCCGGCGCCATGGACGGCGAGGCCTACGCCGCCTTGCAGCACTCGGCCCGTGACCATCTGTGGATGCACTTCACCCGCCACTCGAGCTACGAGCACGCCGACGTGCCCGTGATCGTCAAGGGCGAGGGCCCCTACGTGTGGGACGCCCAGGGCCGCAAGTACCTCGACGCTCTGTCGGGTCTCTTCGTGAACCAGCTCGGCCACGGCCGGACGGAGCTCGCCGAGGCGGCCGCCAGGCAGGCCTCCGACCTCGCCTACTTCCCCCTCTGGTCCTATGCGCACCCGACAGCCATCGAGCTCGCCGAGCGCGTGGCAGCCATGGCGCCCGGTGACCTGAACCGCGTCTTCTTCACCACAGGTGGAGGCGAGGCGGTGGAGACTGCGTGGAAGCTGGCCAAGAACTACTTCAAGCTCACCGGCAAGCCGATGAAGCACAAGGTGATCAGCCGTGCGATCGCCTACCACGGAACCACGCAGGGCGCGCTGTCCATCACCGGCCTGCCCGCGCTCAAGGCGGTGTTCGAGCCGCTGGTGCCGTCGACCTTCCGGGTGCCCAACACGAACTTCTACCGTGCCCCCGAGTACGGCGACGACATCCAGGCGTTCGGCCGTTGGGCCGCCGACCAGATCGCCATCGCCATCGAGGCCGAGGGCCCCGAGACCGTAGCGGCGGTCTTCCTGGAGCCGGTGCAGAACGCCGGTGGCTGCTTCCCGCCGCCACCCGGCTACTTCCAGCGGGTCCGCGAGATCTGCGACGAGTACGACGTGCTGCTCGTGAGCGACGAGGTCATCTGCGCCTTCGGGCGGCTCGGCCACGCCTTCGGGGCGGAGCGCTACGCGTACGAGCCCGACATGATCACGGTCGCCAAGGGAATCACCTCCGGGTACTCCCCCCTCGGCGCGATGATCGCGTCCGACCGCCTGATGGAGCCGTTCCTCAAGGGCACCAACATGTTCGCCCACGGCTACACCTTCGGCGGCCACCCGGTCTCCACGGCGGTCGGCCTCGCGAACCTCGAGATCTTCGAGAACGAGCGCATCTTCGAGCATGTCCGGGCCAACGAGGATGCCTTCCGCTCGACGCTGGAGAAGCTGAACGACCTCCCGATCGTCGGCGATGTCCGGGGCGACGGGTACTTCTACGGCATCGAGCTCGTGAAGGACAAGGCCACCAAGAAGACCTTCAACGATGCCGAGGCCGAGAAGCTGCTGCGTGGCTTCCTCTCCAAGGCGCTGTTCGACGAGGGCCTCTACTGCCGCGCCGACGACCGTGGTGACCCGGTCATCCAGTTCGCGCCACCGCTGACCTGCGAGCAGGAGCACTTCGACGAGATCGAGCAGAAGGTCCGCGTCGTGCTCGAGAAGGCCTGGAGCATCCTCCCCGACGAGCCGAAGGAGGTCGCGGAGGCCGCGCCGATGCGGCCCTTCCAGAGCAACGAGCGCTGGGGCACCTGAGGGCCCACCCGTCTCCCAGGACGGGCGTCAGGCGGCGGGACGTCAGACGCCGAGCGGGCCTCAGGAGTCGAACCCGAGGCCCGACCGGTCGAGGGCGCGGAGCCACAGGTTCCGGCGACCGGCGTTCGCGTCGGCCCGTGCCAGGGCCCCGCGGGTGAGCTGGATCCCGGCGTAGCGCACCGGCTCGGGCGGGAAGGGCAGGGGCTTCTCCCGGACCATCCGAAGCGACGTCCGCTCGGTCGCCTCACCGGAGAGCAGGTCGAGCATCACGTCGGCGCCGAACCGCGTCGCCGCCACTCCGAGGCCGGTGTAGCCCGTGGCATAGGCGACGCGCCCGTCGTACGCGGTGCCGAAGAACGCGCTGAACTGGGTGCAGGTGTCGATCACACCGCCCCACCGGTGGCTGAACCGCACGTCCGCCAGCTGGGGGAACGTCGCGAGGAAGTGCTCTGCGAGCAGGCCGTGGGTCGCGTCGCGCTGCTCGAGCGCGCGACTGATCCGGCTGCCGTAGTGGTACACCGCGTCGTAGCCGCCCCACACGATCCGGTTGTCGCGCGTGAGCCGGTAGTAGTGGAAGAGGTTGGCGGAGTCGCCGACGCCCTGCCTGCCCGACCAGCCGATGGCCGCCATCTGCTCCGACGACAGCGGCTCGGTCGCGAGCACGTAGTCGTACACGGGCACGGTCATGAGGCTCAGCCGACGCAGCAGCGGCGGGAAGGCGTTCGTCGCGAGCGCCACCTTCTCGGCGCGCACGCTTCCCGCGGAGGTCGCCACCCGCAGGCGAGACCCGTCTCGCCCGAGCCTTGTCACGGGGGTTCCCTCGTGGATCCGCACGCCGAGCGACAGGCACGCATCCCGCAGCCCCCAGGCCAGCCGCGCGGGCTCGAGCAGGGCGGTCCCCGTCCGGTCCAGAAGCGCCCCGAGGTACGACGGGGAGCGGACCTCGGCCTGTGCTCCTGCAGCGTCGAGCAGCTCCACGTCGTGGCCGGCCGCACGCATGACGTGCGACAGCTCCGCGAGGTCCTCGACCTGGTGGGGCGCCGTGGCCACCGTCAGCTCACCGGTCTCCTCCCAGTGGCAGTCGATGCCGTACCGGCGCACCGTGTGGCCGATCTCGGCGAGGTTGCGGGCACCGAGCTCGTCCAGGGTGGTCAGCTCGTCGGGCCATCGGGCAAGGCCGTTGTGGAAGCCGTGGGTAAGGCTCGCGGAGGCGAACCCGCCGTTGCGGCCGCTGGCCTGGTCGCCGCACCGGCCGGCCTCGAGGAGCACGACGTCGCGTCCCGGGTCGCGCTCCTTGGCACCCAGCGCGGTCCACAGCCCGGTGTAGCCGCCGCCGACGACGACCAGGTCCGCGGAGGTGTCGTCGCAGAGCCCGGGGAGCGGCTCGGGCCGCGCCGGGTCGTCCAGCCACAGCACCTCGCGAGATGCCCCGGCCAGCGCCACCTCGGCCGACCGCCGCTGCGTCGCCCCGTGCGACTCCACGGACGTGCCGTCCAGGGGCACCGGCTACCGGCCGAACCGTCGCCGGCGGGCGAGCTCGCCGGCCACCACCAACGTCAGCGCCAGGAGGAACATGATCGTGCCGATCACGTTGATCTGGGGCGGGATCCCGCGCTGGGCGGCACCCCAGACGAACATGGGGAAGGTCACGGTCTGGCCGGCGTTGAGGTTCGTGATGATGAAGTCGTCGAAGGAGAGCGAGAAGCTCAGCAGCGCCGCGGCCAGGATCCCGGGGAAGACCAGCGGGAAGGTGATCCGCCAGAAGGTCTGCCACTCGTTCGCGTAGAGGTCCATCGCGGCCTGCTCCAGCCGGGGGTCGAGCCCGCTGAGGCGCGCCTTCACCGTGACCACCACGAACGAGAGGCAGAACATCACGTGGGCGACGAAGATCGTCCAGAAGCCGAGGACCCCGCCGAGGCCGGCGCTGACGAACATCGCCAGCAGCGAGGAGCCGAGCACGATCTCGGGAGAGGCCATGGGCAGGAAGATGCCGACGTTCGCCACCGCGCGGCCGCGGAAGCGGTGCCGGACCATGCCGAAGGCCATCAGGGTCCCGAGCGCGGTGGCGAGCAGCGTCGTGAGAAGGCCGATCTTGAGGCTGGTGCCGACCGAGGAGCACAGCTGGTAGGGACCGCAGATGTTGGTCCAGTTGTCCCAGGTGAACCCGTCGAACTCGTAGCTCTGCCGGCTCGAGGGGTCGTTGAACGACATCAGGATCACGACGAAGACCGGCAGAGCCATGTAGAGCAGCACGAGCAGCGCGTAGACCAGGACCATCCGGTCCCCGAGCCAGCGCCGGCTCCGGTAGGCGACGGTGCTCATACGAGGTCCTCCGTGCCCGAGCGTCGTACGTAGAAGAAGACCATCGACACGATCACGATCATCAGAGTCACCGAGAGGGCGGCGGCCACGGGGTAGGCGCCGGCCGCGAAGAGGTCCTGGATCTCGTTGCCGATCATCCGGGTGGTCGGCGTCCCGAGCAGCTCGGAGTTGATGTAGTCGCCGGCAGCCGGGATGAACGTGAGCAACGTCCCGGCCACCAGGCCGGGCATCGACAGCGGCAGAGTGATCTTCCGGAACGTCGTGAACGGCGCGGCGTACAGGTCGGCACCGGCCTCGAGCATGCGCGGGTCGAGCTTCTCCAGGCTGGCGTAGAGCGGGAGCACCATGAACGGCAGGAAGTTGTAGGTCAGGCCGGTGACCACGGCGAACGGTGTGGCGAGCAGGTGTCCGTCGGCGCCGAGGATGCCCAGAGTGCGCAGTACGTCGACCGCCCAGCCGTTGTCCCCGAGGAGCAGCTGCCACGACAGGGTTCGCACGAGGAAGCTCGTGAAGAACGGCGCGATCACCAGCACCAGCATGAGGTTCTTCCAGCGACCCGACTTGAAGGCGATCGCGTAGGCCAGCGGGTAGCCGAGCAGCATGCAGGCGATCGTCGCGAGCCCGGCGTACACGAAGGAGCGCCACAGCTGTGGTGCGTACTCCTGGACCGCCTCCACGTAGTTCTGCCAGTGGAAGGTCATCTGGTAGCCGGTGCTGATCGACCCGGTCGGGTCGTAGAGGCTGGTGCTGACGAGGGTGACCGTCGGCACCACGAAGAAGACCAGCAGCCAGAGCGCGCCGGGCAGGAGCAGGAGGTAGCCGGTCAACCCACGCTTGCGCTGCGGCTGGTCCTGGGGGAGCTGCTGCTCGCCGGGTCCGACGTGGGCCGCGGCAACGCTCACAGGTCCTCCTCCTTCTCCACCCCCGCCGAGGCGTCCTGCGCGGCGTCGAGCAGGAACGTGTGACCCGGCATCCAGTGCAGGTCGACCCGCTCACCCCGCCGGAACGACTCGCGCGCTCCGGTGTTCTGCTCGAAGACGGTCAGCTCCTGGCCCCACGGCAGCCGCGCGAGGTACTGGGTGCTGACTCCCACGAAGCTCACGTCGGTGACCACGGCCCCCCGCAGGGCGTTCGAGCCGTCGTCGGTCTCCGTCTCCGCGGCAGCGAGGAAGACCTTCTCCGGACGCACGCCCACCCACACGTCCTGCTGCCTCGACTGCGCGCGGGCCGCAGGCGCGACCAGCTTCGTCCCCTGCACGTCGAGCAGCACGGTGTCGGCGCTGCGCTCGAGCACCCGTCCGGCGACGAGGTTGGACTGGCCGAGGAAGTTGGAGGCGAACGTGGTGGCCGGGTTCTCGTAGAGCTCGAGCGGCTCCCCCATCTGCTCGATCACACCCGCGTTCATGACCGCGACGGTGTCGGCCATGGTCATGGCCTCCTCCTGGTCGTGGGTGACGTGCACGAAGGTGATCCCGACCTCGGTCTGGATCCGCTTCAGCTCGATCTGCATCTGCCGGCGCAGCTTCAGGTCGAGGGCGCCGAGCGGCTCGTCGAGCAGCAGCACCTGCGGGCGGTTGATGAGGGCACGTGCGAGTGCGACCCGCTGCTGCTGGCCTCCCGAGAGCTGGGCGGGCTTGCGTCCGGCGTACTGCTCCAGCTCGACGAGCTCGAGCATCTCGTGCACCTGCGTCTTCACGTTGTCGGCGCCGCGGCGCCGAAGCCCGAAGGCGACGTTCTCGAAGATCGTCAGGTGGGGGAAGAGCGCGTAGCTCTGGAAGACGGTGTTGACCGGCCGCTTGTAGGGCCTCAGGTGGGTGATGTCCGCATCACCGAGCCGGATCGTGCCTGCCGTGGGCTCCTCGAGGCCGGCGACCATCCGCAGCGTGGTGGTCTTGCCGCATCCCGACGGACCGAGCAGCGCGAAGAACGAGCCCTCCGGGACGGTGAGGTCGAGGTCCTCGACGGCGGTGAACGAACCGAACCGCTTGGTGACGGCGGAGAGGACGAGGTCGGCGGAAGGCATGGTCGGCTATCACGCTCCGATGACTCGCGCGAAGTCGGTCTCGTACTGCTCGCGCTTCTTCTCGTCGACGGACATGAACGCGAAGGCGTTCGCGAGGAACTCCTCGTCCGGGAAGATCAGCGGGTTGTCGACCAGGCTGGCGTCGATCTTCTCCATCGCCTCGCGGGCACCCTCGACGGGGCAGATGTAGTTCACCCAGGCGGCGAGACGAGCGGCCACCTCCGGGTCGTAGTACCAGTCCATCAGCTTCTCGGCGTTGGTCTTGTGGGTGGCCTTGTTGGGCACCAGCATGTTGTCCGACCAGAGCGAGAGACCCTCCTCCGGGACGACCCACTTGATGTCGGGGTTGTCGTACTGCATGAGGATCACGTCCCCCGACCACGCCTCGCAGGCGGCGATGTTGCCGGCGTTCAGGTCGCGGATGTAGTCGTTGCCGGTGAAACGGCGGATCTGCTCGGAGTCGACGTACTCCTGGAGCTGGTCGAGCGCCTGGCCGAACTCGTCGTCGGAGAAGTCCTCGGGGTCGGCGCCGACGATCTTCAGCATGAAGGCCATCGTGTCGCCCATCTCGCTGAGCAGGCTGACCTTGCCCTTGAGGTCGCTGCGGGTGAGCAGCTCCTCCATGCTCCCGACCTCGCCGGTGTACTTCGCGTTGTAGGCGATGCCTGTCAGGCCGCTCTGCCAGGGAACGCTGTGTTCACGCTCGGGGTCCCAGGACGGGGACTTCAGGTTGGCCACGAGGTTGGCCTCGACGTTGGGCATGTTGGCGTAGTCGAGCGTCTGGATCCATCCGAGCTGCACCATCCGAGCGGCCATCCAGTCGGTCAGGACGAAGATGTCCCTACCGGTCTCCTGGCAGTCGGCGAGCTGGTTGCGGACCTTGGCGAAGAACTCGTTGTTGTCGTTGACGTCGGTGTTGTAGGTGACCTCGATGCCGGACTCGGCCTCGAAGTCCTCCAGGGTCGGGAGGACGGTCTCCTTCTTCCCGTTGACCTTCTTCACCTGCTCGTCGATGTACGACGGCCAGTTGGAGAAGTTGAGCGACTTCTCGCTGGCGGAGAGGTCCTCGCTGACGCACGACTCGGCGGTCTGCTGCGCACCTTCGGTGCCGCAGGCGGCGAGGAGACTGGGGCTCCCGAGGGCGAGGGCGGAGAGCGAGGCACCGCGGAGGAAGCCTCTCCTGCTCATCCCCCTGCGCTGCGCGGCCGCCACGAGCGGGTCCAGTGCGGATCGAGACTGCTGGGACATGTGTGTTCCTCTCATGCCGTCCGCGAGGGCTCTGGGGACGTGATCTGTGTGGATCTTGTCAAACCGAGTCCGGGTGTACAAGGGATTCCGTAGATAAGAAACATGAATGCAACGAATTCCCTCGGCCAGATCGGCGCGCACCTTTGACGCTCCTCCCACCTGCTGCCACTATCTCTTCTGTGAGCAGAGCAGCGAGGTCAGACCGCAACAGCGGTGCAGCGCTCGACGACGTCTCCAAGGCGATCATCGAGGAGCTGCAGCAGGACGGCCGCCGCTCCTACGCCGCGATCGGCAAGGTGGTCGGCCTGTCCGAGGCCGCCGTACGCCAGCGGGTCCAGCGCCTCATCGACAACAACGTCATGCAGGTCGTCGCGGTGACCGACCCCCTCGAGCTGGGTTTCGCCCGCCAGGCGATGATCGGGATCACCGCCCAGGGCGAGCTCGAGCCGATCGCCGACCAGCTCGCGAAGATGGAGGAGGTCGACTACGTCGTCATCACGGCGGGGTCCTTCGACCTCCTCGCCGAGGTGGTGTGCGAGAGCGACGAGCACCTGCTGGAAGTGCTGTCGCACCGCATCCGCACCATCGAGGGCGTCGTGTCGACCGAGACCTTCATGTACCTCAAGCTGCGCAAGCAGACCTACTCCTGGGGCGTCCGCTGAGCGACTACCGCTCGCTGTCCCTGTGGCACGACACCG
>Ga0075331_1000069_pt1 | contig 19641 bp, 16 predicted proteins | sample MayberrySE_TuleA_FD_120090 | JGI IMG/M metagenome (GOLD analysis project Ga0075331, IMG submission 120090) | Natural and restored wetland microbial communities from the San Francisco Bay, California, USA, that impact long-term carbon... | ecosystem: Environmental > Terrestrial > Soil > Wetlands ... | reverse complement strand
GTGCTGGCGGAGCACCCGGACCCCGGCCCGCACGACGTCATCGCCACCGTCACGCGGCTGACCGCGCACACCGCGGCCGCCGAGTGCCACCGGCACGGCGTGACCCGCGTCGTCGTCTCGGGCGGCGGCACCCGCAACCCGGTCCTCATGGACGAGCTGCGCCGGGCTCTGGGGCCGGCCGTGGCCCTCGAGCCCATCGACGTCCTGGGCCTGCCCGGCTCCGCCAAGGAGGCCGTCCTCATGGCGCTCCTGGGCTGGCTCACCTGGCACGGCCTGCCCGCGACCGTGCCGAGCTGCACCGGCGCCTCGCGCGCGACACCGGCCGGCCGGCTCACACCCGGCGACCGCCCACTCGACCTACCCCCACCGCGGACGCACCCGCCAGACCGGCTCCGGGTGAGCAAACGCCTGAACCCAAGCATCGGCTGAAGGAGAAACGCAATGCTGCAACCTCTCGACCTCGGGGTCATCGTCCTCTACCTGGTCGGCACCGCCTTCCTGGGCATCAAGCTCAGCGGCAGACAGAAAGGGCTGACCGACTACTTCGTGGGCGGGCGGAACCTGCCCTGGTGGGCGGTCTGCCTCTCGATCGTCGCCACCGAGACCAGCGCCCTCACGGTCGTCGGCATCCCGGTGATGGCCTACCTGGGCAACATCTCGTTCCTCCAGGTCGCGCTCGGCTACCTGCTCGGGCGGATCCTGGTGGCCATCGTGATGCTGCCCCGCTACTTCGACGGCGAGATGGTCACCGCATACGCCTACCTCGGCAAGCGGTTCGGACGGAGCACCCAGACCACCGCGGGCCTCACCTTCCTGGTCACGCGCCTGATGGCCGACGGGATCCGGGTGCTGGCCGCCGCCATCCCCCTCAAGCTGATCCTCGAGGGGCTGGGCGTGGAGGCCAGCTACTTCACGATCATCGTGGTGCTGTCCCTGGTCACGATCGTCTACACCTTCATCGGCGGCATCCGCGCCGTGGTCTGGGTCGACGTGGCGCAGATGATCCTCTACGTCCTCGGTGGTGCGCTCGCCATCGCCGTGATCACCAACCAGCTGGGGCTGTCCTGGCTCACCGACGCCGCCGGCGCCGGCAAGCTGAAGATGTTCGTCCTCGAGGGCAACCTGTTCACCGACGCCTCGACGCTCATCCCGTCCCTCATCGGCGGTGCGATCTTCTCGATGGCCTCGCACGGCGCCGACCAGATCATCGTGCAGCGCCTGCTGGCCTGCCGAAGCAAGATCGAGGCCCAGAAGGCGATCGTGATCTCGGGTGTCGTGGTCTTCTTCCAGTTTGCGGTCTTCCTGACCGTCGGGCTGGCGCTGTGGGGCTACTTCGAGCAGCAGGTCCCGGCGGACCTCGGCATGACCCGAGACGACGAGATCTTCCCCCGGTTCATCGTCGAGGGCCTGCCCGCCGGCATCTCCGGCCTCCTGCTCGCCGGCATCCTCGCCGCGGCGATGAGCACGCTGTCGTCCTCGCTGAGCGCCCTGTCCTCTTCGACTGTCACCGACGTCTACGGCCTGATGAAGAAGACGCCCACCACCGACGAGGAGGGGCTCCGCGTGGGCCGCTGGGCGACCATCGGCTGGGGGCTGGCGTTCATCGCCCCAGCGGTGTGGTTCAAGAGCGACACGGGCAGCATCGTGGTCCTGGCCCTCGGTATCGCGGGCATCACCTACGGCGCGCTGCTGGGGGCGTTCGTCCTCGGGATCGTCAACAAGCGCGCCACCGAGGTCGACGCCAACATCGCGTTCGTGTGTGCGGCGGGGACCACCATGACCCTGTTCGCCCTGGAGAAGTGGGTGCTCGCCGAGGATGGCGTCCCTCGCGTCCTGCTCGCCTGGCAGTGGTACCCGCTGGCCGGGGTGATTGTGACCCTGGTCGTCGGCGGGCTGCTGTCGCTGCGGCGCCCGGTCGAGGCCCCGCGCAGCGAGGCACAGGTCCCGACCGAGAAGATCTCGAGCTGACCCGCGTCGCTCAGGGATGCACACCACGCGTCCGACCGTGGGCCGAGACGCCCCGCGGTCGGACGCAGGGCCCGCAGTCGTCGACCGCCGGGTCTGCGAGAACGAGGAGCTTGTGATGGAAGTGGTGGTCGTGCCGGACGCCGGGGCGGTCGGCCAGGTGGCCGCCGGGGCGGTGGCGGAGCTCGTGGCCCGACGCCCGGAGGCGGTGCTGGGCCTGGCCACCGGGTCGAGCCCGACGGGCGTCTACCGCGAGCTCGCCCGACGGGTGGGCGCCGGTGAGCTCTCGCTCGCAGGCTGTCTAGGCTTCATGCTCGACGAGTACGTCGGCCTTCACGCCGACCATCCCGAGCGCTACCGCAGCGTGATCGAGGCCGACCTGGTCCGCCCAACCGACCTCCCGAGCGAGCGGGTCCATGGCCCGGACGGGCTCGCGACCGACCTGCGGGCGGCCTGCGCCGCCTACGAGCAGGCCATCCGGGAGGCCGACGGCATCGACCTGCAGGTCCTCGGCGTCGGCTCCGACGGCCACATCGCCTTCAACGAACCGGGCTCGTCGCTGAGCTCACGCACCCGGATCAAGACCTTGACCGACCAGACCCGCCGCGACAACGCCCGGTTCTTCGGGGGCGACGTCGAGGCGGTGCCCCGCCACTGCCTCACCCAGGGCATCGGCACGATCCTCGAGGCCCGCCACGTCGTCCTCCTCGCCAGCGGGCGGGCCAAGGCAGACGCCGTGCACCACGTGGTGGAGGGGGCGGTGACCGCGATGTGGCCGGGCAGCGCCCTGCAGCTGCACCCGCACGTCACGGTGGTCGTCGACGAGGACGCCGCCGCCCGCCTGCAGCTGGCGGCGTACTACCGTGAGACCTACCGGAACAAGCCCGCCTGGCAGGGGCTGTGACGGTGGACGGCGCTGGCGGCACCACCGTCCTGGCCGCGCCGTGCGTCCTGGCCGACGGGACCTTCCTGAGCCCCGGCTGGGTGTCGATGGGTTCCGGTCGGATCACCGGGGTCAGCGCCGGCGAGCCGCCGACCGGTGACCGCCCGGCCGCCTGCTCATCGCGGTCCGGAGCAGGGCGGGGCGCACGCGCACGCCGTCGGATCAGCTCGACGCACTGGACGGACGTTGAAGAACCGGCGCCCGAACTCCTCATCACCTTCGCTCTCGACCCGAAGGTCCACCAGGCCGTCCTGAACGCGGCGGCCCAGCGTGACGACAAGCCGCGGCTGAAGCCGGGCGACCAGCTCGACCAGGTGCTGGCGAACTACCCGGTGGGCATCGCCGCCGCGGACCCCGTGGCAGCGAACATGAACCAGGCGCTCTCGTTCTTCCCGCCCGACTCGAGGGGGGCTCCCCCGGTGAGGAGGGGTACGAGTACGGCGACGACGTGCAGCCGCTTTGCCCGGTCGGAGGGTCCGATGCCCGAGTGGTTCGTCACCGAGACGTCAATGGTCGTTGAGGCCGACACCGAGATTGAGGCCGTCGACCGCGCTCAGGAGACGTCGGGCTGGCACTGGGACGCGGATGCGGTGCTCCCGGCTGGTCGATGCGTGCTACCGGCCGCGGGTCTGCATCCACGCCCCCGTCTCGGCCCTGAGGTCGGTGGCCCCAGAGGCTGACGCCTTTCCGGCAGCTCACTCGCCGGACAGCAGCTTCAGTAGCCGAGCAACCTCGTCGGCGACTGCCGCGCGTCCGGGGCCCAGGTACTTGCGTGGGTCCACCATCCTGGTGTCTGCTGCGAGGGCGCTCCGCACCGCTGCAGACATCGAAGCGTTTAGGTGGGTCGCGATATTGATCTTGGTCATGCCGGCCTCGATCGCACGGACCAGGCCGTCGTCTGGGACCCCGGATGACCCGTGGAGCACCAGCGGGACCGGGACTCGGCCATGGATTGCCGCGATCAGTCCTTCGTCGAGCTGGGCATCACGCGTCAACATGGCGTGGGAGGAGCCAACAGCCACGGCCAGAGCGTCCAATTGTGTGCGCTCCACGTAGGCCGACGCATCCGAGGGATCTGTGCGCGCGCCGGGTGCGTGGACTCCGTCCTTACCTCCCACTTCTCCGAGCTCGGCCTCGACGCTCACGTCACGCTCGTGGCACCACGCCGTGATCTCGCGCGTGGCCTGGACGTTCTCGGCATGAGGCAGTGCAGAGGCGTCGAACATGACCGACGTGATCCCGAGCCCCACAGCGTCTTTGACCAGGTCGGGGTCCGTGGCGTGGTCCAGGTGCACAACCACGTCGGCAGCTGAGTCCGCGGCTATACGCAGAGAGGCAAGCGCGATGGGAGCCAGGGAGCCGTGGTAGGCGACGGTGTTCTCGGAAATCTGCAGGATGACGGGACGCCCTGCTCGTTCGGCGCCAGTGACGATCGCCTCAGCGTGCTCGAGTTGGATGACGTTCATCGCGCCGATCCCGAGGCGCTGCTGGCGCGCAGTGGCGAGCAGTTCGTTCGGTTGTACAAGCGTCATCATTACCTCCTTTGCGCTGGGTGGGTTTCGACTTGCCTCACCGTGACCTCGGGCAGCGACCTCGAGAATGCCTCCAGGTCGACCTCTCCCGCGACCGGCGCGACAACTGCAGACGCCGAGAGCGCTACCGCATCGCGAAGGATGCTCGGCCAGGGGCGAGCGTGTGCCAGGCCCAGGGCGATTGCCGCTGCCGCCGCGTCGCCTGCGCCTGTGGGATTGCCTTCGAGTTCGGTTCCGAGCGATGCACGCCACGCGGCGTCCCCGTCCACGGCGACCATCCCGCTCGACCCCCCTGTCACCACGACGGGTGCCTCGGATTCCCTCGACACCGCCCTCCCCGCAGCGACGATGTCAAGAGCGTCCTCCTGAGCGACCAGATGGCGGAGCTCATCGAGGTTCGGCACCAGCACTGCTCCGCTGCCTGCAGCCGCGCGTCGGAGAGGTTCCTCGTCGAGGTCGAGAACCACTGGCACCCCGAGCGCACGCGCAGATTGCGCAAGCTGCGTTGGGAGTGATGGATCGACTCCTGGAGGCAGGCTGCCCGACACCACCAGTGCAGATGCTCCGACGAGAAACGACGAGACTCGTTCCGCGAGCGCGACGGACGCGGCCCGAGGGTCCGCCATCGAGGGGCCGGGCTCCCACAGAGACGTGGTGCTGTCGTGTGCGTTCACGACCACGGTGCGTCGTACGGCGGGTAGCGCAACGACAAATGCTGCCGGCACACCCGTCGCGTCGACGAGAGCGTCGAACTCGTCATCGGCGAAGCCCGTGGCGACAGTAGCTTCCCCCAACTGATGCAGAACCCGGGCAACGTTGACGCCCTTGCCACCCGCACAGGTGTGGACGTCTTGGATCCGATGGACCTCGCCCGGCGCGAGCCGGTCGACGCGGTAGGTGACGTCGATGGCCGGATTGCATGTGACAGTGACGATCAACTCACCCAGCCCCCGGAGCGCATGACTCGAAGCGGCTGGAGCTCATCATCGACCACGACGAGGTCAGCGCGGAGTCCCGGACGAAGCGAGCCCACCTCGTGTCCGATACCCAGGACGGCCGCGGGCGTCCGCGACGCGGCCGTGACGGAATCCAGCAGACCAATGCCCGCCACCTGGACGCATCGCCGGACGACGTCGAGCAGACGCGCTGTCCCGCCGGCGATGGACCCTTCTCCGTCTTGCTGCAACCGGGCGACGCCTCCGGTCACCGTCACTCTTTGCGGGCCCAGGACGTAAGCTCCGTCCGCCATACCGGCGGCCGCCATGGCGTCGGTCACCAAGGCGATACCGCCAGGGCCGATGAGGTGGAAGACCATGCTGACGGTGTCGTCCGCGAGGTGCACGCCGTCCGCCACGAGTTCTACATGAGCACGGCGCTGAGCGGCCGCGGACAGGCTTCCCCCGACGGGGCCCGGAGCCCGATGGTGCAAGGGGGGCATGCCGTTGAACAGATGGGTGACCAGCCCCTGCCCTACCGAGAGCACGCGTTCGACCGTCATCGCGTCTGCTTCGGTGTGGCCGACCGCGACGATGACGCCGTGCGAGCGGAGCAGCTCTGCCAGGGTCTCGCTGCCGGGTAGCTCCGGGGCAAGGGTCATGACTCGCACGTGGCCGCGGCCGGCTTCGATCAGCTCACGCGCCAGCTCTGGGTCCGGTTCCCGGAGGTGTCGTGGATCCTGGGCGCCGCAACGCGCCTGTGACAGGAAAGGGCCTTCCAGATGGATGGCGGCGACGAGTCCGCGGTCAACGGCATCTGCTGCCGCACTCACAGCGGCCAGCATCCGCTCCGGACTGTCGGTCACCGTGCTGGCGACCAATGAAGTGGTCCCCTGCCTAAGGTGGTGGGCGGCGGCTATCTCGATCTCCGCGGGATCACCACTGGGGAACGAGGCTCCTCCGCCCCCATGGCAGTGGATGTCCACCAAGCCGGGAATGATCGTTCCACTCGGCGCCGGAAGGGTCTCCGTCTCGGGGTGGGACGCCGTAGCCCCCACGGCGGTGATTCGGTCCCCAGTCACGACAACGTAGCCGTCCTCGACTACCTCGCTGGATGTGACCAAGCGCCCGCGGAGCACGTCTGTTGTTGCCACGTCTAGCCATCCTCTCGAGCGTGAGCGGACTGCTTCGCTGCCGCCCGGCCGCCGGGCGGGTCCAACGCCTCGAAGGCGAGCAGCGCAGCGCCTACGACACCGGCGCGCCCTCCGAGTGCGGCCTTGGCGAGCGGTGGGGTAGCGACCGCTCGGCTGGCCGCGCGCATCCTCGCCGCGACAGGGCCGAGCAGGGCGTTCCCGGCCTCGGCCAGCCCCCCGCCGAGCACGATGCCACCGGGCGCGAGGAGAGCGGCAGCAGATAGGAGCCCATCAGCGAGAGCGGTGGTGGCCTCCTGCCACACGCGGTCAGCGGCATCGTCGTGGCCGAGCAGACTCACGACCTCCTCAGCGCCGGTGACCGTGCGTCCGGTGATCTCCGCGTATGCGCGCACCACGGCTGAGGCAGAAGCCACCGCCTCCAGGCATCCTCGGTTGCCGCAACCGCATAGAGGACCTCCGGGCCTCACGACAACGTGGCCGAGCTCCCCTGCCTGCCCAGAGACACCGACCACCCGTTCGCCACGCACGTAGCTCACCGCGGCAATGCCTGTCCCGATGATGACCACGACCGGGTCGTCCAGATCCTGCGCGGCACCGATCTGTCGCTCCGCTTCGGCTGCGGCCGTGACGTCGTGGCCGAGCTGCACCGGTAGCTCGAGACGCTGGGACACAGATTGTGCAAGTGGGGCGTCCTGGAGGCCGAGGTTCGCTGAGTAGATGCTGATTCCACGGTCCGGGTCGACGAGGCCCGGGACGGCCACACCGACAGACCGGACTCGTTCCCGCCGCCCTGCGGGTAAGCCCGCGAGGAGCTCGTGCGCGGTCTCGACGATGGCGTCCGCCACGCCGGTACCTCGGGGAGTGGGACAGCTGAGCCGACCCCAGACGTCGAGATCGGGACCAAGTACCTCGGCCTTGATGCTCGTTCCCCCTACGTCGAAGGCGAGGGCAGCGGACTGTGCATCCATGGCTAGCTGGAGCATCCCACCGGTGGCGTCGAGCTCATGCTTCGGGCGTGAGGATGATGGAGCGGGCAAGGTTGCGCGGCTCATCCGGGTTGAGCCCGGCGGCACGAGCCTTAACGAGACACAGGCGGTGCACGCGCAGGAGGTCTGCCATCGGGTCGACGTCACTGAACTCGAAGGCCGCCCCGGTCGTGGCCACGTCCTCCGCCAGACGAGTCACCGGCTGACCGAAGGCCCAGACGACACGTCCACGAGCGCTGATGCTGAGCGGACCGTGGCGGTACTCCATCATTGGGTAGCTCTCCGTCCAGAACTGCGCCGACTCCCGAAGCTTCAGAGCGGCCTCGTTTGCGAGGCCGTTGGTCCAGCCGTGACCGAGGAAGGTGATCTGGTCCGCCGTCGCTGCTGGGCCGACGATCGCCTCGTCTGCGTCGAGGATCGCCTGGGCCTGAACAGCAGCTCCGGAGAGGTCCTCGCCCAGGTGACTACGCAGCAGGGCCAGCGTCCCGGTCGCGAACCGCGTCTGGACGACGGACTGCTCGTCCAGATGAGGCATGACGATGGATTCTGCAAGGTCCACGACGGGACTACCTGAAGTGGCTGTGATCACCGTGGACGGGATCTTGTCTCCCCACTCACGAAGGACGTCGACGATCTCTGTCGTGGTTCCGGATCGCGTGATCGCCACGACGCGGTCGTAATCGCGGGTAAGGCGGTGCTCGCTCGCCGGCCACGCATCGGTGAGACCCTCACCTTTCGACTCGCGCAGGCCGGCGTATGCCTGCGACATGTACAACGAGGTGCCGCAGCCCACGACAGCGACACGCTCTCCGGGCTCGGGCAGGAGAGCACGGTAGCGATCCGCCTCCGCCTGGGCTTGTCGCCAGTCGTCCGGCTGGGTGGCGATCTCGGCTTCCAGAAACGTGCTGGCGGTGTCGTCGCTCATCCTCGATACAGCCCTTTCCGTAGGCGGACCGCCAGCGTGCGCGAGTTCGCGCGGAAGTGTCAAGTATCAATCAGAAACAATCGCAGAGTTCCGATCTTTTCGGGGCAAAACCCTTGACCTCGGCCGCTGAGGAGGCCAAAGATCGTGACACTTGTGTGAATGCAAGTGCGCGGAAGACGTCATGTTCAAGCGCAATCGATCAGTCTCGACGAAGTCGGGGAGAGGGGTAAGGGTGAGCACCAACCTCAGGAGGACACGCATAGGCGCGCTGGCGATCAGCATGGGGCTGCTCGCGGCCGCGTGCGGTTTTGGCGGCTCGGACTCGGGGACTGAGGGCGACGGCGTGACGCTCGACCTGCTCGTCCCCACCTACAGCGACAACACGAAGGGCCTTTGGCAGGACATCATCAAGGACTTCGAGAGCGAGAACCCGGACGTCAACGTCAACCTCGACGTCCAGTCGTGGGACAACATCAACGACGTCGTGCGCACCAAGGTTCAGGCTAACGACGCTCCCGACATCCTGAACATCGACGCATTCGCCGGCTTCGCCGCGGACGACCTGCTCTACCCGGCATCCGATGTCCTGTCCGACGAGACGGTCGCGGACTTCCAGGAGTCGTTCGTCGAGAATGCCAGCATCGACGGCGAGCAGTACGGCCTTCCGCTGATCGCGTCGGCGCGCACGCTCTTCATCAACACCGACCTCACCAAGCAGGCAGGTGTGAGCGAGCCCCCGGCTACGTGGGACGAGCTGCTCGCCGCCTCGAAGAAGGTGAGCGCACTGGGGGGCGGCGTGCACGGTTACGGGATGCCTCTGGGTAGCGAGGAGGCGCAGGCCGAGACGTCGATCTGGGCGTTCGGGAACGGTAGCGACTGGGGTGACAGCGAGCAGCTGACTATCGACGCGCCCGAGAACGTCGAGGCAGTCGAGTTCATGCAGAAGATGGTCGAGGAGAAGGCGACTCAGCCGAATGCCGGCGCCACCGATCGCACTCCGCTGATCAATGTCTTCGTCCAGGGCAAGATCGGCTACATCGAGGCGCTGCCGCCCACGGTCGCCCAGATCGAGTCGGAGAACCCCGACCTCAACTTCGAGCTGGCTCCCATCCCGACGAAGGATGGCTCCCCGGTCACCCTCGGAGTTGCCGACCACCTGATGGCCTTCAAGAACGACGGCGACAAGCAAGATGCCATCAAGACGTTCCTCGACTACTTCTACTCGACCGAGGTCTACACCAACTTCGTCAAGACCGAGAACTTCCTGCCGGTGACGAAGTCTGGCGCCGAGCAGCTCGGGGACAACCCCGACATGAAGGTGTTCATCGACGCCCTGCCCGACGCAAAGTTCTACCCGAGCACCAACAAGGGCTGGTCTGCCGCGCAGGGCGGGTTCCAGAGCCTCATCGGTCAGACCGCTCAGGGCAAGGACCCCGCGGCCATCCTTTCGGAGATCCAGGGCAAGGCAGACGAGGCAGCCGGCTGAGCGGGTCAGATCGACTCCAAACAGTGATCTACCTAGGAAGGATCTGACGATGCCGGCTGGGAAGAGGTCACGGTCCGTGGTGGCAGCGCTGCCCTGGATCGGCCCGGCGCTCCTGCTGATCTTCACGATCGTGCTCTTCCCGGCCGGCTACATGGTCTGGACGTCACTGCGGGACGTCTCCGAGTTCGGTGTGGACCGGGGGCCGGCAGGCCTCGAGAACTACGCCAAACTGCTGGAGTTCAGCGCGCTCCCGCGTGTGTTGCTCAACACCGCTGTCTGGGTCGTCGGTGTCGTCACCTTGACGATCCTGATCTCCTTGGCACTCGCACAGCTCTTGGACAAGGCGTTCCCGGGCCGTCGGCTGGTTCGGCTCGCCGTCATCGTCCCGTGGGCGTCCAGCGTCGTGATGACCTCCATCGTCTTCTACTACGGGCTCGACCCGTTCTACGGCGTGATCAATCGTCTGCTGGTGGACGTGGGCATCCTCGCGGAGCCGTACGGATTCACCAAGAACGCCGTCCCCGCGTTCGCGGTCTCGATGGCGATAGCCGTCTTCGTCTCGCTGCCCTTCACGACGTACACGCTCCTGGCAGGACTGCAGTCCATCTCGCACGACGTGTTGGAGGCTGCGCAGGTGGACGGCGCAGGACCGGCACGAACCTACTTCGAGGTCATCCTGCCGAACCTCCGCCCTGCACTCGCGGTGGCGGCAATCATCAACATCATCAACGTCTTCAATTCGCTGCCGATCCTGCGAACCATCACCGGGAGCATCCCGGGCTACGACGCCGACACCACGACGACGTTGATCTTCAAGTACATCCAGGCAGAGCGACAGGTCGACACCGCTAGTGCACTGAGTATCGTCAACTTCGCCCTCGTGCTGGTGATCATCCTGGTCTACCTGCGGGTCGTGCGGCCCATGCGAGAGGACTGACGAGATGTCGCGACCTGGACGCAACGGCCGCCCTCGCTGGCTCCTCTCGCTCGCCGGTGGAGTGATTGCCTTCGTCTTCCTGGCGCCGTACCTCATCATGGCGGTCGGGTCGTTCAAGACCCGTTCCGAGATCCTGCGCGTGCCACCGACGTACTTTCCGACGGAGTGGCATCCGGAGAACTACATCAACATGTGGAGCACTCCGGAGACTCCACTCCCGTACAACCTGACGAGCACCATCATCATCTCGGTCTCGGCGACGATTCTTGCTCTGCTCGTGGCGATGCCCGCGGCCTACTACACGGCTCGGCAGAACTTCCCGGGGCGGCTGATCTTCCTCCTGCTCGTACTCGTGACACAGATGCTCCAGCCGACTGTGCTCGCGGCAGGCCTCTTCCGACAGTTCCTGACTCTGGGCATCAACGACACCTGGCTGGCCATGATCCTCGTGAACGCGGCGTTCAACCTGTCCTTCGCGGTCTGGATCATGCACTCGTTCTTCTCGGGCGTGCCGAAGGAGATCGAAGAGGCGGCGGCGCTCGACGGAGCATCCCGCCTTCAGACCCTCCGCAGGGTCACGCTTCCCTTGGTGTGGCCGGGCATCGTCACGGCGGTGATCTTCACTTTCGTCGCCGCCTGGAACGAGTTCGCTGCCAGCCTCGTCATCCTCACCACGGCCGAGAACCAACCCCTGTCCGTGGCGCTGACCAAGTTCGTCGGGCAGTACCAGACCTCTTGGCAGTACGTGTTCGGTGTCTCCCTGGTTGGCATAATTCCAGTCGTGGCCCTCTTCGCGCTGATCGAACGCAGGCTGGTGGCCGGTCTCACCGCCGGCGGTGTGAAGTGACCATCGAGTCGGCCGCCGCGGAAGGTCCGCGTGCTGACCGTGCCTGGCGCCTGAAACAGCTCATTGAGCTCTTGGCCAAGCGGCGTCGGCTCTCCGTTTCCGAGGCCTGCGCCGCTCTCGGCGTTTCGGAGGCCACAGTACGGCGTGACTTCAACGTCCTGGCAAGGCAGCAGCTCGTCACCCGAACCCATGGAGGAGTGGTTGCAACTTCGGTGGACTACGAGCTGCCGATGCGTTACCGGGAGGGTGTGAACGGGGCGAAGGAGCGGGTGGCCGAGGCTGCGGCCCAGCTCGTGAAGCCGGGAGAAGTCGTCGGGTTCAACGGCGGCACCACGACGTCGGCGACCGCGCGACGGCTCGCGGGACGCCCGGATCTGGCGGAGTCGGAGCTACGGCCGGCATTGACGGTCGTGACTAACGCTCTCAACATCGCCACCGAGATGGTCCTGCGTCCCTACGTTCGGACGGTGACCCTCGGAGGAATCGCCCGGTCCCAGTCCTATGAGTTGACTGGGCGTCTTGCGGCCATGGTTCTCAGGGAGCTGTGGGTGGACCGGCTCTTCCTCGGGGTCGACGGCCTGACCATCGAAGGCGGTGCCTCCTGCTTCCACGAGGGCGAGGCAACCATCAACGCGATGATGGTGGAGCGTGCGTCACAGGTGGTGGTCGTGACCGGCGCAGAGAAGCTCGGGCGCCGGACGTTCGCGCGGATCTGCGACATCAACGTCATGACGATGATCATCACGGACACGTCTGCCGACCCGCAGTACGTCGACCGGCTTCGTGACGCAGGCGTGGAGGTGCTCCTCGCCTAGCGAGGAAACGGTTCACGGAATGACGATGGGTCCCCGCCTGAGCAGGGACCCATCCCGGTGGGCCGCGGACCTGTCAGCTCGGTCGCCCGCGGGTCAGGCCGGGCCGGTCCTCCTTCCAGTAGCCCCGCGTGAAGTCCGGCACGGCAACAGCCTGGCTGCCGCTCTTGAGGGACTTCTCGCTCAGGGGGATCACCGCGCACCACGCGGCGGAGTCGTAGACATCGATGTCCGGCGTGAGGCCGAGCCGCATCAGCTGGACGGTGCGGAAGATCCCGATGAAGTCACCGCCGCCGTGGCCGCCGTACTCCTCGGCTGAGTTGCCGATGTCCTTCCACAGCCAGTGGTCGTACTCCGCGAAGTCGTCGTTGAAGGCCCGCCACGCGTGGTTCCGGTGGCCCAGGGACTCGAGGTAGAGACCCTTGTCCTCCGACCACACACCTCGCGTCCCCACGAGTGTCGTGCTGCGGGTGTAGGGGTGGGGTGTCGTGACTTCGTGCTCCACCCGGATGAACCTCCCGTTGACCGTCTGGACGAAGCACGTGTTCCGGTCGCCGGAGATGTAGGTGTCCTCCCACGACGGGTGGTCGCGGGCCATGTTCTCCTCTCGGTAGAGGGCAAGGCCCATGGCCGGTGAGGTGATGGAGACCAGGCGGTCGAATCGGTCACCCCTGTTGATGTCCATGGCAGTGGCGACGGGCCCCAAGCCGTGCATGGGGTAGTGGTTGGCGTTCATCCGCGTGTGCCACTGTCGCCGCCACCCCTCGGGGTAGTAGGCGCCGTGGAACATGTAGGGGTTGCGCAGGTCGTGCACGTACCCTCCGGAGCCGTGAAGGAGGTCCCCGAAGAGTCCCTGCTCGGCCATCATCATGACCCGCATCTCCGGACGGAAGTAGCAAACGTTCTCGAGCAGCATGCAGTGCTTGCGGGTGCGCTCGGACGTCCGCACGAGGTCCCAGATCTGGCCCAGGTACGGCGCGATGGGAAGCTCGACCGAGACATGCTTCCCGTGTTCCATGGCGGCTTTCGCCATGGGGTGATGCCATTCCCACGGAGTCGCGATGTAGACCAAGTCGATGTCGTCGCGCTGCAGGAGGTTCAGGTAGTCCTCCTCGCCGTTGGTGTACACCTCTGGTCGAGCCTGATCCGGCTTCTCCTTCATCACCTCGTCCGCGGCGGCGTTCGCGCGATTGGCTCGCACGTCTGCGATGGCGGTGACGGTGGAGACGGCAGCCCACCGCCGCGTCTGTCCGAGACCACGGTTGCCGGCGCCGATGATGGCGACCCGGACCTCCTCGAAGCCCTCGAACGGCACGTTGGCCATGGACTTCTCGGTGCCAACACGTGGTGGGGTGCGCCCCGTCGACTCGTCGGCCACGGCCGGCAGACCGGTAGAGGCCCCAACGGCTGCGGCTGCTCCAAGCGCAGCACCAGACCGGAGGATGGAACGGCGGGACGGATTGAGCTCGGGGAATGGCATACGACTCTCCTCGCGTTCGAGAGCGCTCAGCCGCAGGGAAGGGAGCGTTGAGCCGCCGACCGGCGCTCGAAGGTAAAGAGAAAGTAAAGGCGAGGTCTAGACCTGTCAATGGCTGGTCGCGAGATGCCATTCCCGGCTCGGTGTGACGGCCAGCCTGGTCATCGCGGATTGAGGGGGAACCAGAGCTCACACCGATCCGCGGGGAACAGCGCCTCGGCGTACTCCAGTGGCTTACCGCGGACCAGTGCCCTGCGGATGAGACGGAGCGCCGGCCGGCTGGGTGCAATGTCGAGGAGGGCCGCCTCCTCATCGGTTGGAAGGACCGCAACGACTGACTCCTCGCCCGAGTCTGGCAAGAGGCCTCGCGGCTCGAGGTAGTGGTACAGGCTGCCGGTGAGCTGCTGCTCCGAAAGATCCGGGACCGCAGCGGCTAGTAGCCAGGTGCGCTCCAGGGCGAGTGGCGTGCCGTTGCCGAACCGAACGCGGCGGAATCGCAACGCGAGGCCGTGGTTGTCGAGACCGAGGAAAGAAGCCACTCTCCTCGGGGGTTTCTCGTCGATGCCGCACTCAAGCAAGCGTGTGCTCGGCACGAGGTCGTGCTCACGGATCGCGTCGGCGAAGGACCCCAGCCGGACCCGCAGCTCGAGCGGCTCGGGCGACCTCAGATTGCCCTTGCCGTGGACATTGCGCACCAATCCTTCGCGAACGAGCGCAGCGATGGCTTGACGTACGGTCATCCGAGCCACGCCCCATTGCTCTGCGAGCTGCCGCTCCGCGGGCAGGCGCTGTCCCGGTGCAAGATCGAGTACCAGGTCGCGCAGCTGGTCGCGAATCTTCACGTGCTTGGCCGTGCCGGTCTGGGTGCTCATCGCGACCATGATGCATCACGGTTGGCGGCTGCTACGGCTCGTGCGGCTGAGAGAAGGGCCAAGGTCGTCCCATGGCCGGGCGAGTCTGGTGCACCGGAAAAGCCCACTTTGTGTCGTCTTGCCCCTTGACGTGGGCGAGCAATCGGCGAACCATGTGCCTGGGGTCACATGGTCTAGACCTTTGTTCTGTTCCCGGCCCGCTTGCCCGCCCATCGACCACATCACCACACGGGGGTTCGGATGCGCCGAAACCTGATTCTCCAGAACCGCACGAGTGGGATCGCCGCCGCGGCGGCGCTCGTCATCACTGCGACAACCAGCACCCTGCCCGCGGCCGCCGACGATGAGCATCGGGTGGACGGCCGGATGCATGGCTGGATCACGAGCACCGTCGAGCGCATGACCATCGAGGAGAAGGTGGGCCAGCTCTTCTCCACACGTGTCTACGGCAACACGGTGGACTCCGTGGACCCGAACAACGTCAAGGAGTTCGGTCTCGCCACGCCGAGAGAGATCATCGAGCGATACCACCTCGGCGGAATCCTGTACTTCGCCTGGACACACAGCGTCGACAGCCCCGAGCAAGCTGCCGGCCTTTCCAATGGCATCCAGGAGGTCATGTCGACAACCGGCGCCGAGATTCCCGGCCTGATCTCGATCGACCAGGAGGGCGGGCTCGTCGCGAGGCTGCTAGAGCCTGCGACCCAGACCCCTGGGAACATGGCGCTCGGGGCCACCCGCGATGCGCAGGGCGCCCGTGACCTCGCGGCGATCCAGGGCAAGGAACTGGCGGCCATCGGGGTGACCCAGAACTTCGCGCCGGTCGCCGATGTCAATGTAAATCCTGCGAACCCGGTCATCGGGGTCCGCTCCTTCAGTTCCGACCCGGGTCTCGCTGCTGACCTCACCGCAGCGCAGGTCAGGGGTTACGAGGAAGACGCCGGAATCTCCGCTGCCGCGAAGCACTTCCCGGGCCACGGCGACACCGCGGTGGACAGTCACTACGGCTTCCCGACTATCACGCACACGCGTGAGGAATGGGAAGCCATCGACAAGCCACCGTTCCAGGCGGCTATCGATGCAGGCATCGACGTGATCATGACAGCGCACATCCAGGTCCCTGCGTTGGACCCGTCAGGTGACCCCGCCACCCTCTCCAAGCCCATCCTGACCGACGTGCTGCGTGGGGAGATGCGGTACGACGGTGTGATCGTGACCGACTCGCTGGGCATGGCAGGAGTGCGGAACAAGTACGGCGACGACCGCGTGCCGGTCCTGGCCCTGAAGGCTGGAGCCGACATCCTGCTCAACCCACCGCAGATGGACGTCGCCTACAACGGTGTGCTCGACGCGGTGAGGTCCGGTGAGCTCACGGAGCGCCGTATCGACGAGTCGGTCTACCGGGTCCTCGAGCTGAAGTGGCGTAACGGCGTGATCCACGACCCCATGGTCGACGAGACGCAGGTGATGGACGTCGTGGGCATCGACAGCCACCTTGCACGCGCCCAGGAGGTCACCGACAAGTCGCCGACGGTGCTCAAGAACGATGACTCCGACCTGCCGATCACAGGTATCGACGGAGCGGACGTCCTCGTGACCGGGTACGGCGTCAGCACGAAACAGACCCTCGCCGCGAACCTAGAGCGCAGGGGAGCGTCGACGCAGGTTGTCGCCGCCAACACGAACCCGACGCAGGCGCAGATCGACAGGGCGGCCGCTGCTGCAGAGAACAAAGACGCCGTGGTGGTGCTGACCATGAACGCCGCCAGCTACTCGAGACAGGCCGAGCTGGTTAGAGCCCTCGAGGCCACGGGCACACCGGTCATCGCTGTGGCAGTGCGCAATCCTTATGACATCGCGGAGTTCACCGAAGCGCCTACCTTCGTGGCCACGTACTCCTACAAGGACGTCTCCTTGGAGTCGCTTGCCAGGGTGCTCGTCGGTGAAGTCGGGCCGCAGGGACAGCTGCCTGTCGACATTCCTGCCAAGGACGACGCCGGAACCCTGCTCTTCCCCTTCGGGAGCGGCCTCACCTGGTAGCCCGCACGGGTGGCGACGGTTCCCCATCCAGCAGCCGAGGCTCGGTTCCGAGCCACGTGAACTTTCGGAGGACAGCACATGATGCCCTCTCACGTCACAGCGCCGGCGGGGGTTCGACCGCGCCACCGGCTGCCGGTGATGCTCGTCGCCCTGGTGGTCACCGCCTTGGGGCTGGCCTCGTTGCCACCCGGTGCGGCTGCTGGACTCGACCAGTCGTCCGATGCTGCCAACGGGTTCTACGACCACCAGCTGGTGCACAAGAACGGGATCTTCAGGGTCGTCGCTCCGCAGACAGCTGGTGCGCAGGAGTTCACCACTGACGTGACGTCGATAGACCATGTTGCTGCCTACATCGTGAACGAGGCCGCGCACGGCACGATCAGAGCAGAGATCCGCACTGATGTACGGGACCCAGCGACAGCACTCGGCTCAGCGGAGGTCTCGGTCGCAGATCTCGGCGGCTGGGGGCGGGGGTGGATCGACTTCGCCTTTGGCCAGCCGGTCACGGTCGTGCCAGGCGAGGTCTACTACCTCGTTATCCAGGCGCACCGTGTGGATGGCAATGTCGTCTGGAACGGCCAGCGGGCGGAGATCGAAGGAGCGCTTCCGAGCTGGGGCTACGACATCAACTACTGGGGCGGCTGGCAGCGCTACGACGAGACCACGAGGTTCTCCACCACGAAGCTCGCGTTCGCGATCCAGCCCCATGCAGAGACGTCCTGCGAGGCTTTGGGCAGCTGTTACCAGGCCATGCAGCGACCTCCTGCTCCGCTCCACTGGGAGGGTCTGCTCGGGAACGATACGCACGTCGTCGGGCTGGACGCGACCGCGGCGGACCGTGCCGAGTTCGTCCCCTACAGCGATGTGCTTCGGCTCTCGGACGGTCACCTCCGTTACATGCCCGAGGAAGAGTCATCCCCGGTGACGGTCGCCGCAGAAGACCCTGGCGCCTTGGCGAGGATCGAGGAGGACCGCAAGTGGCTCGAGAGTGGCACGATTCCAGGGCGCAGCGAATCTGAGCGCCAGGCTTCTGCTCGCGCTCTGTTGGACATACGCATGCTTCTCCAGGAGAACGGTGCACTCGCGGCGGCCTGGTGGAGCATCTGGTCCTACTCCTGGCCGCGAGACGGAAGTTTCGCGGCGGCCGCACTTGCGCACACGGGGCACGAGCGTGAGGCGCTGTCCATCCTCGAATTCTTCGCACGTGCGCAGCGGGAAGACGGGACATGGGAGGCGCGCTACCACCTGAACGGTGAACCGGTGCTGGATGGTCGACACTGGCAGATCGACGGGAACGGGTGGGTGCCGTGGGCTGTATGGCAGTGGTACTCCGCCGCGCCTCCGAAGCAACGCCAGAACACGTTGCAGCAGCTGTGGCCGATGGTCGAGAAGGCGGCGAGCTACGCAGCCACGTCCCTCAGCGAGAACGGGCTCCCCGAAGTCACGCCGGACTACTGGGAGAACGCCGTTGATCACCCGACGATCGCCAACTCCGCGGCACTCCTGTCCGGCCTCCGGGCCTCGGTCGAGATAGCGTCAGCCCTCGGGTATCGACATGAGGCACGGTCTTGGGCTGCTGCGGCGCAGAAACTGCATCAAGGGATAGAGGCTGAGTTCGGCCCCTACGGATACCCACGCACGCCGACGCCGCAGGCCGGTGCGGACTCGCTCGTAACAGTGATGATGCCCCCGTTCGTCCCGGAGACTCCCGCTGTCCGCGAGGCAGTCTTGGACGCCGCCGACGTGCTGACACTGCCCAACGGCGGGATATTGCCCGGTGAGGATTGGCGGGGCAATCCCTTCGACGCGTGGACGCCTGAGACGGCAATGTTCGCGCTGCAAGCCGCCGCCACAGGTCGGAAGGCCGAAGCGGACCGCTGGCTGGAATGGTTGTTGGCACACCGCACGAGCCTGGGGTCGCTGCCAGAAAAGGTCCGAGCGGACGGCGAGCCTCTCTCGGTGGCTCCACTCGCGTGGACAGCAGGGATCTTCACGTTGAGCCTGGTTGCACTGGACTCCGGACTGCCAACACCGCCGGACCAGTGCGCGACCCGACAGACACGTCAGGAGTTCTGCTGATAGTCCAGGCCGCGCAATGCCACTGCGGACGAGGCCGAGGCTGGGCGCCGCGCATCCCAGCTGGGCGTTTGCCATTCGGAGGCCCTTCGTCGTTGTCCGCCAGATCAGGCAGCTCTCGGCTGTGCGTGGGGAACGCGTGGGGCCACGCCCACCATCTAGATGCCATGTTCGTCGACGGGTTCTGCCACGCATGCGGCCCCGCCGATGCGCTGTAGCTACGGTTCCTCAGGAGGCAGCTCCCAGGGCTCGCACCCGCCTGCCTTGACCCGAACAGCGCATCCGGGCCGCTTGTACTTGCGCCGAAAGGTGACTAATTCCCGGCCCGCGACCGCGTCTTCGTGGGGAACGACTTCTTGGAGCAGCGCTTCGTCAGGCTCCTAGGCGTTGCGCCAGGCAGCGCACGTTCACGGTCGTGCGTGAATGGTGACGTCGGCGCTGCGTGGGGAAATCGTGCCGAAGTTCGGCGGGGGAGTCGTGAACCCACAGGTCACAGCGTGGGCGACGACGTTCTGTAAATCCGTCGGCGTATGCCTACGCAGGTTCGAATCCTGCACCTGCCACACAGCGAAAAGGGCCTCTGACCTGGGCGTTTGCCCTTCGGAGGCCCTTCGTCGTACCCCCTCGGGGTATACGTGGCACTGGTACCCGACG
>Ga0075331_1000068_pt1 | contig 19804 bp, 17 predicted proteins | sample MayberrySE_TuleA_FD_120090 | JGI IMG/M metagenome (GOLD analysis project Ga0075331, IMG submission 120090) | Natural and restored wetland microbial communities from the San Francisco Bay, California, USA, that impact long-term carbon... | ecosystem: Environmental > Terrestrial > Soil > Wetlands ... | reverse complement strand
GTTCGTCGTCGACATGATCGCGACCGGTGGGGAGCTCAACCCGCCGGTGTGGAGCCGCGCGTTCTGGGCCGGGCTCGAGGGAGTCGTCGCGGCGGTGCTCCTCGTGGCCGGTGGTCTCGCCGCGCTGCAGACGATGGCGATCCTCGTGGCGCTGCCGTTCAGCATCGTGATGGTGCTGATGGTGCTCGCCACGACCAAGGCGCTGATGGCCGAGCACCGGGTGATCAGGCGGACGCGCGAGGACGCCTTCGCGGAGCGGATCGCCGGGAAGGTGGACTCCTCGGCCTGATGGCCGACGTGTGGGCGTGACGACGGGCCCGGTCCGGAGACACTCCGGACCGGGCCCGTTCGCCTGCTCGGCTCAGGTCAGGCGCAGCGTGCGGACCCGGTCTCGCAGAGCGTCGAGGAGGTCGGCGCGTGCGACCGTTCTCGGTCCGCAGTCGCACCACGCGGGGAGCGTCTCGGGGAGCCGGCGGCCCGGCATGAGCAGGTCGACGTGCTCCGTGCCGCGGCGTCCGCCGTGGTGCGCGGTGTCGACGCGGTCCTTGGCTCCGTGAGCGTGCGGGCCCGTGAGGGCGACGTAGACCGGACCGGCATCGGTGTCGTAGACCGCCGCGAGGTGGTGGCTTCGCGAGCACTGGACGCTCACCAGCTGGTGGTCGCCGCGGGCACGTCCGAGCCTGCCGAGCGCCTCGGCGGCGAGGTGCTGCCGGTGCGAGGACGTGGTGGGGGCACCGCTCATGCGGACACCGTGTGCCCGTCACCCTCCCGGCAGTAGTGCCGAACGGCCCGAATCGCCGGTCAGGACCGGGCGGTGCCGAACCAGGTCGCGTAGAGCTCGTCGTACCCGCCGTCCTCCTTCGAGGTGGCCAGCACGTCGTTGATGATCCGCAGCAGCTCGACGCTGCCGTTGCGGCGCACGGCCATGCCGTACTGCTCGCCGGTGTCGAACTCCATGGCGACCTTGAGGTCGGGGTTGGCCCGGACGACGTCGCGGATGACGGTGTTGTCGTAGACGGTCGCCACGACCTGGCCGTCCTCCATGGCCGCACCCATCGCCGCAGCGTCCTCGAACGGGATCACCTCCGCGCCGCCGGGCGCGTTGTCGGTGATGTAGAGCTCCCCGGTCGTGCCGGCCTGCACACCGATCTTCCGGCCGGCGAGGTCGTCGAGCGTGTCCAGTCCGGAGCCCTTCTCGACGACCAGCGCCTGCGCGGCGTCGAAGTACGGGCTGGAGAAGCTCAGCACCCGGGCCCGCTCGCCGGTGATCGTCATCGCGGAGATCGCGACGTCGCAGCGACCCTTGTTGAGCGACTCGCCCGAGGCGATGTCGTCGAACGCCGTGTCCACCATGTCGAGGGCGAGCCCGAGCCGGTCGGCGACCAGCTGCACGAGGTCGACGTCGAAGCCGGTCGGCTTGCCGGCCTTCTCGAACTCGAACGGCCTGTAGGGCATGTCGGTGCAGACGGTGAGCACGCCCTCCCTCACCAGCGTCGGCGCAGCCGCCTCGGCGGAGGAGCTCCCGTCCAGACCGGCGACGACGTCGCAGGCGGTGGTGGCGCCGAGGAGCAGGACCGTGCTGACGGCGGCGACGAGGCTCGTGCGTGCACGCGTGAAGATGGTCGGCATGGGTGTCAGTTCGCTTTCACGGGGAGAGCCTCGGTGAGGCGTTGGAGGGAGTACTCGGTGACCCGGATGAGCGCCCGCTTGACCGACTCACGGTCCCGGGCGTCCACGGTCACGATCGGCACGTGCGGGGGCAGGGCCAGCGCGGCGGCGACCTCGTCCAGCGGGTATCGCCGGGCGCCGTCGAACTCGTTCACCGCCACGATGAACGGAACGCCCTTGGACTCGAAGTAGTCGAGTGGCGAGAACGAGTCGTCGAGGCGCTCGGTGTCCACGAGCACGATGGCGCCGATGGCACCCAGGCACAGGTCGTCCCACATGAACCAGAACCGGCGCTGGCCCGGCGTCCCGAACAGGTACAGCACCAGGTCCTCCGCCAGGGTGAGGCGGCCGAAGTCCATGGCCACGGTCGTGGTCGTCTTGCCGGGGGTGCTGGACAGGTCGTCGACGCCTTGCGAGACGTTCGTCACGAGGGCCTCGGTCCGCAGGGGCACGATCTCGGACACGGCACCGACCAGGGTCGTCTTACCGACGCCGAAGCCACCGGCGACGACGATCTTGGTCGATGCGGCCCTGCGCGCGGCGCTAGTAGCTGCGTAGACCACGGAGAGTCCTTTCGATGAGCTCGATGCGCTCGTCCTTCGACGAGTGCTCGGTGATGGTGGCCTGGTCCTTGACCAGGCCTTGCTCGACCAGGTCGCCGAGGAGCACCCGGACCACGCCGATCGGCATGGCGACCAGGGCCGAGACCTCGGCGACCGAACGCCTGTCGCAGATCGCGAGGACCTGCAACGCCGAGGGCGTCAGCGGCACGTCGGCGTCGCGCGGCATCACCCGCAGGGTCGCCTCCATCGGGAGCTCGACCGCGGCGTGGGTGCGTCCGCGCGTGATGGTGTAGGCGCGCACGAGCCGGGCCGACGTGGTCGGCTCTCCCTCGATGCGATCGCGCACGTGGCGGGCATGGCGCTCGTCCGGTGACACCGTGCCGATCCCGTCAGCCGCCGGACGCCGAGAGCCGGGGCTGGGCCTGGACCGCGCGGCCGACCCGGACGACGAGCAGGGCCATCTCGTAGCCGACCTGGCCGATGTCGGCCGACTCCTGGGTGAGCACGGCGAGGGTGGAGCCGTCCCCGACGCTCATCAGCATGAGGTAGCCGTGCTCCATCTCCACGATGGTCTGCAGCACCGCCCCGCCCTCGAAGAGTCGTGACGCGCCAACGGCCAGGCTGGCGAGGCCGGACGACACGGCAGCCACCTGCTCCGCCCGGTCCGCCGGGAGGCTCGTGCTGCTCGCCATCAGGAGGCCGTCGGCGGAGAGCAGGATGGCGTGCGCGGCGTCGGGCACGTCGTCGACGAAGCGGGTGACCAGCCAGTCGAGGTTGCCCTCGTCCTGTCGCCGGTCGAGGGCCACGGCGCGAAGGTGGTTGTCGTTCATGCGGGATCAGCCTCCGTGTGCGGGTGGTATGCGGTGGTCCTGGCGGCCGGCGTCGCAGCAGCGTGACGGCCGCGGGAGACGCCGGCCGCGTGCGCGGCGAGGCGTGACTTGATCGCCTCGGGGTCGCGGGCGACGCTGCGGGCCTGCTTGGTGACCCCACCGGGCACCAGGTGGGCGCCCGGGCGCCGGACCGGCAGGCCCGAGGAGGTCCGCTCCTGCGGGGGCGGAGCCTGGACGGCCTTCTCGGCCACCACCCAGCCGGCCTCGACCTCGCTGGTGGTCCACGGCATGGCCTCGCCGCCGGCGCTCAGCCAGGCCGACCGCAGCGAGCGGAAGATCGGGGCGTCGCGGTCGTCCTCGTCGGGCGAGCGGTCGAGCGCGCCGAGCGGCGCGACGAGCGGATCGAAGGGCTTGGGAGCGGGCTCGATGACGGGGCCGCGCCGCGGCTGTGCGGCGGGGACCACCGGCGCGGGGCGCGGCGGGCCGTCGAGCACCGAACCGAGCCGCGGCCGGCCCGCGAGCGCGTCCGTCGTGACCGCAGCCAGGAGCGGGGCCCGCACGGTCGACTCGGGGGGCGGTGCCGTCGGTGCCGGGCCGCGTCGCTCCGAGTGCAGCCCCGGGATGATCGACGCGGGCAGCACCACGGTGGCGGTCGTCCCACCTTGGCGGTTGCGCTTCAGCTCCACCTGGATGCCGTGGCGCTCCGCGAGCCGGCTCACCACGAACAGGCCCATCCGCCGGGTGGTGTCGGCCGTGACGGCGCCGCCGGAGCGGAGCCGTTCGTTGAGCTCGGCCAGGGTGTCGTCGGGCACACCCAGACCGCCGTCGACGACCTCGAGGGCCACGCCGTCGAGTCGCCGCGACGACTCGACGGCGACCGAGGCCGCCGGGGGAGAGTAGGCCAGCGCGTTGTCGACCAGCTCGGTGAGCAGGTGCACGACATCGGATGCGGCCTCGTCGCCGATCCGGGCGCCCAGCATGCTGCCGCCGACCCGGACGCGCTGGTAGTCCTGCACCCCCGCGGTCGCCGCCTGCATCGCCTCGCCCACGGTCAGGTCCGGCTGGCCGGCCTGCTGCACGGGCGCGTCGGCGAGGACCAGCAGGCTGTCCGCCGTACGCCGCATCCGCGAGGCGAGGTGGTCGAGCCGGAACAGGCTCTGGAGCCGGGCCGGGTCCTCCTCGTCCTTCTCCAGCGAGTCGATCAGGCGGAGCTGCTGGTTGACCAGCGACGTGTTGCGGCGCGACAGGGTCACGAACATCTCGCTGACCTGTTCGCGCAACCCGGCCTCACCGACCGCGAGGACGACGGCCTGGCGGTGCAGGTCGTCGACGGCGCGCGCGAGCTGCCCGACCTCCTCGTGCGTGGTCACGTCGATCGGCGTGATGGGCGCGGGCTCGTCGCCGGTGCGGATGCGGGCGACCGCGTCGGGCAGGTGCTCGTGGGCGACGGCCAGGGCGGCCTGGCGCACCCGGTGGATCGGGGTGAGCAGCAGCCGGGAGACCAGCAGCGCGAGCAGGATCGCGGCGAGCAGCGCACCGGCGGTGAGGCCGGCACCCAGCATGGCCCGCGCGCGGGCGTCGCGAGCGGAGGCCACGAGCTCGGTGTCGACGTCCTGGAGCAGGGAACCGACCAGTCTGTCGTAGCCGCTGAAGGCTCCGGCGTCTCCGAGGTCGGCGCCACCGGTGCGCACCGAGCGGGTCCGACGGGCGTTGTCGGTGAGGAGCTCGCTCACGACGGGCTCCGACTCGCCGAGGTCGCTGGCGAGCCGGTCGATGGCGGCGCCCTCGGCGCCGAGCTCGGCGAACAGCTCGAGCGAGCCGGTCTCGCCGGAGCGGCTGGTCGCGACCAGGGCTTGCTGCATGGCCAGCGAGAACCGTCCGGCCAGGGTCTCCGCGAGCAGCTGGAGGCGTGGCTGGGGCTCGAGCTGGGCGTTGGCGATGGTGGTGATCAGCCGGCTGATGCCGGTCTGCAGCTGCCGCAGCTGGGCCACCCAGGTCCCCGGGCTCAGCGTGCTGCTCTCCTCGCGGAGGACCCGGCTGAGGTCGAGCACGACGTCCACCTGGTTGCTCTGCTCCGGGGTGAGGTCGGCCGAGTCCCGGGTGGCCTCGAGAGCCTCGGCGGCGGCCTCCAGGTCGGCGATCGCGGCCTTGACCTCGCGCCTGTTCGCGCGCGAGTCGCTCTGGGCGGCCACCATCGCCCGCGAGGACGCGGTGAGGTAGTCGATCGCCGGTCGCAGCACCGTGACCTGCCGGGCGCTCGCGGACGAGTTGTCGGCCTCGTTGAGGTCCCCGGCGACGCGCACGCCGCCCAGCGTGGCCGCCAGCACCAGCGGGATCGCCAGGGCCAGGGCGAGCTTCCGGCGCAGGGGCCACGAGGAGAGGCCCAGGAAGGATGTGCGGTGGCGGGACGGTGGCTGCTCGCTCACCGTGCTCCCGGCCCGGGGGGATCGATTGGTCACGATTCCGGTCATTGCGGTCCGAATCCCGTCATTGACTGTGTCGTCGGTTGACTTCGGTGAGGATCGGCGCCGCCGGTCGCGACCTTGACGGCTGGCTAGACGGCCCGGAACGGGAGGTTTCATGACCGGAGATGCAGAACGTCCCGCCACCAGCACTTCGATGACGGGACGTCTCCCAGATGGTGTCCGAGGGGGGACTTGAACCCCCACCCTCTATACGAGGACTAGCACCTCAAGCTAGCGCGTCTGCCTATTCCGCCACCCGGACGAGGTGTCTTGTGCGGCCGTAACTGTAGCAAAGGCGGCAGCGAAACCATGCATCGGCCCGGCCGCCTCGGTCGATGTCAGGATGGGGGCATGAGCACCCACGCGCCGGACGCCCTGGCAGCCGCGGAGTACGACCCGGCCGCCGAGGTCGTGGACATCTGCCGCGACCTGATCCGCATCGACACGACGAACTACGGCGACGGGTCGGGACCGGGGGAGCGCAAGGCTGCCGAGCACGTCGCCGCGCTCCTCGACGAGGTCGGGATCGAGGCCGAGCTGTTCGAGGGGACGGCCGGCCGGACCAACGTGGTGGCCCGCTGGGGCGGTGAGGGTTCCGCCCGCGACCCGCTGCTGCTGCACGGTCACCTCGACGTCGTCCCGGCCGACGCCGACGACTGGCGCGTGCACCCGTTCTCCGGCGAGATACGGGACGGCTACCTGTGGGGCCGCGGTGCTGTCGACATGAAGGACTTCGACGCGATGCTGCTGTCCGTCGTCAGGGCCCGGGTCCGGGCCGGGGCGGCTCCGGCCCGCCCCACGGTGCTCTGCTTCACCGCGGACGAGGAGGCCGGCGGCCACCAGGGGGCGGAGCAGATCGTGCTGCAGCGACCCGAGCTCGTGGCCGACTGCACCGAGGGCGTCGGCGAGGTCGGCGGCTTCAGCGCCACGGTCCGCGGCCAGCGCTTCTACCTGATCGAGGCCGCGGAGAAGGGCATGGCCTGGATGCGGCTGACCGCCACCGGGAACGCCGGGCACGGCTCGATGCGGCATCCCGACAACGCCGTGACGCGGTTGGCCGAGGCAGTCGCGCGGATCGGCACGCATCGCTGGCCGGTACGGCTGACCCCCTCGATGCAGGTGCTGCTGTCCGCGGTGGGGGAGGTGGCCGGGGTCGAGGCGACCCCGGAGAACGCCGAGGAGCTCGTGGAGGAGTTCGGCTCCGCCGCGCGGATGCTGGGCGCGGTCATCCGCCACACCACGAACCCGACCATGCTCGAGGCCGGCTACAAGGTGAACGTGGTGCCGGGACAGGCGACCGCGCACATCGACGGCCGCTTCCTGCCCGGGCACGACGACGAGTTCTTCACGACCCTGGCCGACCTCGTCGGCGAGGGTGTCGAGGTCGATTACGTCAGCAAGCAGGCCGGGCTCGAGACGACGTTCGACGGCGACCTCGTGGACGCCATGACCGCGTCGCTCCTCGAGGAGGATCCCGGCGCGCGCGTGGCGCCGTACCTGATGTCCGGGGGCACCGACGCCAAGCACTGGGACAAGCTGGGCATCCGCTGCTTCGGGTTCGCGCCGCTGCGCCTGCCCGCCGACCTCGACTTCACCGCGCTGTTCCACGGCGTCGACGAGCGGGTCCCGACCGACGCGCTGGAGTTCGGCGCCCGCGTCTTCGACCGGTTCCTCGACCGGGCCTGAGCAACGGTCAGCCGGGGCGTTGCGGGCGGAAGACCGTGAGGCCCTGCATGTTGCCCGTCCACACTGCGCCGCGGGGTCCCACCTGGCTGGCGGCGAAGAACGAGTTCTGGAACGGCTCGGGGGAGACCGGCACGAACAGCTTCTCGTCGCCGGTCCGGAAGTCCACGCCGCTGAGGCCCCACACGCCGTCGTGCAGTCCGACGTCGTAGATGAGCCCGCTCCGGACGCTCATCGTCGGGATGCCGTTGGGCATGCTGACCTCGGGGTTCGCCCAGCGGACCTTGCAGGTACGCGACCGTGGCCGCCAGTCGATGCGCTGGATCCCGTGCGGCGCGTTCGGCTCGAGCTGGTCGCCCACGACCGAGAACGGTCGCACCTGCTCGGGGACGGCGGCGTAGGCCGGGTCCAGGGCATGGGTGTTGTCGACCAGGACGACGGAGCGGCCACGGACGAGCGGGGACTGCTCGGACACCGACCTCTCCCGGTCGGGGTCGCCGAAGCGCACCGGCACCTCGCAGGCGATGCGGCGGGGCTTCCCGGGGGCGATCGGCTCCCAGTCGTGCGGGATCCGGTCGCGCCACATCAGGACGAGACGCATCAGCGGCCGGCCGTCGGTGATCACCACGAACCTGTCGTCACCTGGCGCGGTCCCCATCAGTGAGGGCGTCGACCCGGAGCCGGCGCCGAGGCGCGCCCCGCCCTCGACACCGCCGGTCGCGTAGCGGGCGCGCCAGGCGCGGGTGAGCGTCCGGCCGTTCCACCGGAACTTGTACTGCGCCCTGCTGGTCACCACGTAGACCCCGCCGCGCTCGTCCGCCGCGACGCTGTTCGAGACCGACTCCAGCTCCTCGCGCGGCACGTCGTCGTCGCGGCAGGCAGCACCGTTCTGGGACAGCGAGCGGAGGTTCCTCGAGGTCATCCGACCGGGCCGGCGCGGCACCACGCCGACCACCCCGAGCTCGGTGGCGAAGGCGACCATGCCGTCGTGGAGCATGGTGATGCCGACGATCCGGTCGTCCTCGCGGCAGAACGAGCCGCTCACGTCGAACGAGTGCAGCTTGGCGATGGGGGAGGTGCGGCGGCCGGGCGCCTGGTCGCCGTACACGTCGATCGACCGCTGGTGGGCGACGATGAGGTGCCCGTCGCGGTCGAGAAGACTGTAGGCGCCACTGGAGCTCGAGCTCGCGCGGCCCGTGGGCTCCTGGAAGAAGTCGATGACCGTGCCGGTGCGCTCGTCGACCTTGAGGACCCCCTCGTTCTCGGGACTGTTGATCACCGAGGCCCAGACCACGCGGCGGCCGTCGGGGTAGGGGGCGGAGAACTGGTGCACCACCGGGACACCGGTGCCGTAGGGGGCGAGGCGGACCGACTGGACCTCGACCTGCTGGCCCGGCCGGGGTCCGCGCAGCGGCGACGAGGCCTGGGCGTAGCTGCCCCGGTGGGCCGCCGACCACGGTGACGCCGCCAGCGCGGGGTTGCACGGGGGCTCGTGCCCGTCCGGGGAACGCGGGGTCACGCAGCGGGACTCGTCGCGGTGCTCGGTCGGTGCCGCGGACGCCGTACCGGCGGTGAGCAGTGCGGTCGCCGTGACGACGGCGAGGGTACGGCGCTTCGCGGGACGGGTCATGCCCAGGTCAACGCCGCACGCGGGCGGAGGTCACGACCTAGAGAGGGAGGGTGGCGCGCTGCCGGATGATCTTGCGCCGGAGCACGACCTTGCGGGTGCCGTCGGGGAAGAGCCGGAGCCGGTCGAGCTCCCAGCCACCGCGCTCGGCGCGGTCCACGAGCAGACGTGTCACGAAGTTGCGGGAGAGCTCCCGTGAGATCGTCAGCCGCTCGAACTCGTACTCGACGCCCGTGCGCAGGCCGCTGCTGCGCGCGGTGGTGTGCAGCGGTGCCGAGGACATGCGGCCATGGTGGCACGCCCCCCTGACGGTGTCCGCGGATCAGGACGGTGCCGGCGACGGCGACGAGACGTCGTCGAGCGCCGCGACGATCTCGGGCGGCAGCACACACTGCTCGACCGACAGCGCACCCTTGAGCTGGGCGGCGGTCCGCGCACCGATGATCGGCGCCGTGACACCTGCACGGTCCCGGACCCAGGCCAGCGCCACCTCGACGGGCGTCCACTCCAGGCCGTCGGCGGCCCGGATGACGGCCTCGACCACGCGTGAGCTCCGGTCGTCGAGGTAGGTGCCGACGAAGCTGGCGAAGTGCGGGGAGGCGGCCCGGGAGTCGGCGGGCGTGCCGGAGCGGTACTTGCCGGTGAGGACCCCGCGGCCGAGCGGTGACCAGGGGAGCACCCCCAGGCCCAGGGCGGCGGCGGCCGGGAGGACCTCCGCCTCCACCTTGCGATTGAGCAGCGAGTACTCGACCTGGGTCGAGGCCAGCGGGGCGCGCCCGGGCACGGCGCGCTGCCAGGTGGCCGCCTGAGCGCTCTGCCACCCGGAGTAGTTCGAGACGCCGACGTAGGCCGCGCGTCCCGAGCTGACGGCCTGGTCGAGCGCGCTCAGCGTCTCCTCCAGCGGCGTGTCGTCCACCCAGGTGTGCACCTGCCACAGGTCCACGTGGTCCACGCCGAGGCGGCGCAGGGACGCGTCCAGCGTCGAGAGCAGGTAGCCGCGCGACGCGTTCGTCTCGCGCACCCCACGCGAACGGCTGATGCCGGCCTTCGTGGCGATCACCACGTCGTCACGACGCACGACCTCGCCGAGCAGCGCGCCGAGGAGCTCCTCGGCGGCCCCGTCCCCGTAGCCGGCCGCCGTGTCGAGGAGCGTGCCGCCGGCCTCGGCGAACGCCGCCAGCTGCTCACGAGCCTCGTGCTCGTCGGTGTCCCGGCCCCAGGTCAGCGTGCCCAGACCCAGACGGGACACCTTGAGGCCCGTGCGGCCGAGGTAACGCTGCTCCATGGGCGCAACGCTATCGGCAGCGCGCCGCGGTCGGTGCGAGCCTCGCCGCAACGCGCCCTCTAGGGTGTCGTCTCGTGCTCGACTTCCTCAAAGCCGCCTTCCTGGGACTTCTGCAGGGGCTCACCGAGTTCCTGCCGATCTCCAGCTCCGCCCACCTGAGGATCTTTCCCGAGCTCTTCGGCTGGGGGGATCCCGGTGCGGCGTTCACGGCGGTCGTGCAGATCGGCACCGAGCTGGCCGTGCTCATCTACTTCCGCAAGGACATCTGGCGGATCGGGTCCACGTGGGTGCAGTCGCTGTACAAGCCCGAGCTGCGCGGAGTCCTCGACTCCCGGATGGGCTGGTACATCATCGTCGGCTCGCTGCCGATCGTCCTGCTGGGCATCACGCTCAAGGACGTCATCGAGAACGACTTCCGCAACCTCTGGGTCATCGGCACCACCCTGGTCGTGCTCGGCGTGATCCTCGGGATCGCGGACCGGGTGGGTCGGACCGACCGCACGATCGAGGACATGTCGCTGAGGCACTCGGTCATGCTGGGCCTCGCGCAGGCCCTGGCCCTGATCCCCGGCGTCTCCCGATCGGGCGCCACGATCAGCATGGGCCGGGTGCTCGGCTACGACCGGGAGGCCGCGACCCGTTTCGCGTTCCTGCTCGCCATCCCCGCGGTCGTCGGCGCCGGCCTCTTCGAGCTGCCCGAGATCCCGCACGGCGACAACGCGTACGGCCCGCTGCCGACGCTGGTGGCGACGGTCGTGTCCTTCGTCGTGGGCTACGCCGCCATCGCCTGGCTGCTCCGCTACGTGAGCACCCACTCGTACCTGCCGTTCGTCATCTACCGCATCGTGCTGGGCGGCATGACGCTGAGCCTGGTCGCTGCCGGCGTCCTCGCGGCCTGAGCGGCGCCGGGACCGCCGCTCAGAGCCACCCGGACTTCTTGAACAGCCGGTAGAGCACGACCCCGGGCGCCACCATCAAGGCCAGCGCGAAGCCGTAGCCGTAGCGCCAGCGCAGCTCGGGCATGTGGTTGAAGTTCATGCCGTAGATGCCCGCGATCAGAGTGCCGACCGCGGCGATCGCCACCCACGCGGAGATCTTGCGCATGTCCTCGTTCTGCGCCACCTGGATCCGGGCCAGGTGCGCGTCGAACGCCGTGGACAGCAGCGAGTCCAGGGTCTCGATCGTCTCCGACACCCGGAGCACGTGGTCGGAGACGTCGCGGAAGAACGGCGCCGAGTCCTGGGTGATCCCCGCAACGGTCCCGGCCGCGAACCGCTTCATCGGCTCCCGCAACGGGCTGACCGCCCGCCGCATCTCGGCCAGCTCGCGCTTGAGGATGTAGATCCGGCGCGAGTCGTGGGTGCGGATCGGGGAGAACACCGACTCCTCGACCTCGTCCACGTCGATCTCGAGGTTGCGGCCGACCTCCTCGTAGCCGTCGACCACGCGGTCACAGATCGCGTAGACGACCGCCGAGGGCCCGTGGCCCAGCACCGCGGTGCGGCGCTCCAGGTCGTGCCGGGCCGTGGACAGCTCCGTGCCCTCGCCGTGCCGGACACTGATGACGAAGTCGCGTCCGACGAACAGGGCGATCTCGCCCGTCTCCACGGCATCCTGCTCGTCGACGTACCAGAGGGTCTTCAGGACCAGGAAGATCCCGTCCTCGTACCGCTCGAGCTTCGGCCGCTGGTGCGCGTGCAGCGCGTCCTCGACCGCGAGCGGGTGCAGGGCGAAGACCTCGGCGACCTTCTCGAGCTCCTGGGCGCCGGGCTCGTGCAGGCCCACCCAGACGAAGTCTCCCGGCCTCGTGGTCGACTCCCGGACGGCGACGAGGTCGTCCGTGGCGCACTCCAGCGGCACCCGGACGCCTTCGCGGTAGAGCGCGCTGTCGACGATCATGTGCCGAGGCTAGGCCACTAGCCTTGCGTTCCATGGCAACAGTGGTGCTCGCCCGACACGGTCGCACGACGGCGAACGCGAGCGGGGTGCTCGCCGGGCGGAGCAAGGGCGTCGGTCTCGACGAGCACGGCCTGGTGCAGGCACGCGCGGCCGGCGAGCGGCTCTCGGGCGTTCCCGTGGTCGCCGTCGCGACCAGCCCGCTGGAGCGCTGCCGGGAGACGGCCCGCGAGATCGCCCGCGCCCTCCCCGAGCAGGTGCGGCCGTTGAGCGAGCGCGGGCTGCTCGAGTGCGACTACGGCGACTGGACCGGCCGCGAGCTGAGGACGCTGGCCAAGGACCCGATGTGGACCACGGTGCAGGCGCACCCGAGCGCCGCCGCCTTTCCTGGTGGGGAGTCGATGGCGGCGATGGCCGCCCGAGCGGTGGAGGCGGTACGGCGCTGGGACGCACGTGTCGAGGCCGAGCACGGGCCCGACGCCGTGTGGGTCGCGGTGAGCCACGGCGATGTCATCAAGGCGGTTCTCGCCGACGCCCTCGGCATGCACCTCGACGCGTTCCAGCGGATCGTGGTGGACCCGGGCTCGCTGTCGGTGGTGCGCTACACGCCGCTGCGGCCCTTCGTGCTGACCTCGAACAGCACCGCCGGCGACCTCGGCCACCTGCGGCCACCGAAGAAGCGTCCCGGACGGAAGCGCCGTGCCCCCTCGAGCGACGCGGCGGTCGGCGGGGGCGCCGGCGCCGTGGAACCGACGCTCTAGGCTCGCAGCATGGCGACCGTGATCCACCGATACGACCCGCCCGAGCGCTTCGTCGCCGGCACGGTCGGGCCTCCCGGGCAGCGCACGTTCTTCCTGCAGGCCCGGTCCGGCACGCGGGTGACCAGCATCGCCCTGGAGAAGCAGCAGGTTTCGGTGCTCGCCGAGCGCATCGACGAGCTGCTCGACGAGCTGCTGCGGACCGGGGAGGGCGAGTCGACGATCCCGGCGGTGGCGCCGGTGGACCTCGACGACAACGACCCCCTCGAGCAGCCGATCGTGGAGGAGTTCCGCGCCGGCACCATGACGCTGTCGTGGGAGGCCGCCGACGAGCGGGTCGTGGTGGAGGTCTTCCCGTTCACCGAGGAGGCGGTCGTCGAGCCCGGGACCCCGGAGGAGGAGATCGACGAGCCCGAGCCCGAGGAGCTGCTCGTGGTGCGGCTGCAGGCAGGCCAGGCACGCGCCTTCTGCAAGCGGGCCCAGGCCGTGGTCGCGGCCGGCCGCCCGTCCTGCCCGTTCTGCGGCGGCCCCGTGGACCCGGCGGGCCACCTGTGCCCGCGCGCCAACGGGTTCCGGCGCTCGGCGGAATGACCCGCGAGGCGTCGGGGACCGGGCCGGAGGACCTGCTCGCGGGTGACCTCGAGCTGGAGGGTCGCATCCTGCCCGCCTCGAACGCCACCTTCCTGGGTGCCGTGGTCTCGGGCTCGGTCCGGGTCCGGTGCGTCTACAAGCCGGTCGCCGGCGAGCGCCCGCTGTGGGACTTCCCCGACGGGACGCTCGCACACCGGGAGGTTGCGGCGTTCCTGGTGTCGGAGGCGCTGGGTTGGGCCGTCGTCCCGCCCACGGTCCTGCGGGACGGCCCGGCCGGCCGGGGCATGGTGCAGGCGTGGCGCGAGCCCGATCCCGGGCAGGCGCCGGTCGACGTGGTCCCGCGGGGGGCGGTGCCGGACGGCTACCGGCACGTCCTGGACGCCCACGACGGTGACGACAACGAGGTCTCCCTCGTCCACGAGGACACCGACGCCCTCCGGCGGATGGCCGTGTTCGACGTCGTGGTCAACAACGCCGACCGCAAGGGCGGGCACGTGCTCGCGATGCAGGGCGGGCACCGGCACGGCGTCGACCACGGCGTGTGCTTCCACGTGGACCACAAGCTGCGCACCGTGCTGTGGGGCTGGGCCTCCGAGCCGCTGCACGCCGACGACCGCGCGGCACTCGAGCGGCTTCGGCGCCACCTGGGCTCCGCGTCGGGCGGCGCCCCCGCCACCGCCCTCGCCGACCTGCTCGCGGGTGAGGAGCTCGATGCGCTCGCGGCCAGGGTCGCCGACCTCCTCGACGGAGGCGTGATGCCGCTGCCGTCGGGGACGTGGCCGGCGATTCCCTGGCCCGCCTTCTGACCGGTGGGCTCGTGCTCGTTGGCTAGGCTTTCGGGCATGCGAGCGTGGAGCAACCCGGACGTGCCGACCCTGGACTCCTTCGGCTCCGCTCCCGTCCTGCGGCTGCACGACTCGTCGTCGGGGTCGGTGGTCGCGACCAACCCGCAGGAGACCGCGCGCCTGTACGTGTGCGGCATCACGCCGTACGACGCCACCCACCTCGGGCACGCGGCCACCTACGTGGCGTTCGACCTGCTCAACCGGGCGTGGCGCGACGCCGGCCACGAGGTCCGCTACGTCCAGAACGTCACCGACGTCGACGACCCGCTGCTCGAGCGCGCGACCGCCAACGGGGTCGACTGGGAGGACCTCGCGCGGGAGCAGATCGACCTGTTCCGCGACGACATGACCGCGCTGCGCGTGCTCGCCCCGGACGAGTACATCGGGGCCGTGGAGTCCATCCCGCTCGCCGTCGAGCTGGTCCAGCAGCTCCGCTCCCGCGGCGTGGTCTACGAGGTCGACGGCGACCTGTACTTCTCGGTGCACAGCGACCCGCGCTTCGGCCAGGTCTCCGGCTGGGACGAGGAGCAGATGCTGGCGGTCTTCGCCGATCGCGGCGGGGACCCGGACCGGCCCGGCAAGAAGCATCCCCTCGACTGCCTGCTGTGGCAGGCCGAGCGTCCGGGGGAGCCGGCCTGGGACAGCGAGCTCGGACGGGGGCGGCCCGGCTGGCACGTCGAGTGCTCGTCCATCGCCCTGCACTACCTCGGCGAGGAGCTCGACGTGCAGGGCGGGGGCTCCGACCTGGTCTTCCCCCACCACGAGATGAGCGCCTCCGAGGCCCAGGCCGCGGTGGACGGACTCACGTTCGCACGGGCCTACGTGCACGCCGGGATGGTCGGCTACCGGGGCGAGAAGATGTCGAAGTCGAAGGGCAACCTCGTCTTCGTGTCCCGGTTGCGGCACGACGGGGTGGACCCGATGGCGCTCCGGCTGGCGCTGCTGGCCCACCACTACCGGTCCGACTGGGAGTGGACCGACGCCGACCTCGAGGAGGCGCACCAGCGTCTCGCGACGTGGCGGGAGGCGGTGGCCGGAACGTCGGGGTCACCGGCGGGTCCGGTGATCGACGCCGTCCGCGCCGCCCTGGCCGAGGACCTCGACGCGCCGCGCGCCCTCGAGGAGCTGGACCGGTGGGCGAGCGCCTCGCTGGAGCGGGACGCGGGTGACCCGGGCGCCGGGGACGCCGTACGGCGTCTCGTCGACGCGCGCCTCGGTGTCCTCCTCTGAGCTCGGGGGATCAGTCGTCGTCGGTGTCGCGTCGCTTGAGGTACCGCTCGAACTCGCGGGCGATCGCCTCGCCGCTGGCCTCGGGGAGGTCGGCGGTGTCGCGAGTCTCCTCGAGCGCCCGGACGTAGTCGCCGATCTCCTCGTCCTCCTCGGCGAGCTCGTCGACGCCGCGCTCCCAGGCGCGTGACTCCTCCGGGAGGTCGCCCAGGGGGATGCTGATCTCCAGCAGGTCCTCGACCTGGCCGACCAGCGCCAGCGTCGCCTTCGGGCAGGGGGGCTGGGCCACGTAGTGCGGGACGGCCGCCCAGAACGACACGGCGGGGATGTCGAGCCGCGTGCAGGCGTCCTGGAAGACGCCGACGATGCCGGTGGGTCCCTCGTAGTTGGACTGCTCGAGCTTGAGCCGGTCCGACAGGTCGGGCTCGGTGGCGGTGCCGGTGACCGGGATGGGCCGGGTGTGCGGGGTGTCGGCGAGCAGGGCGCCGAGGGTCACCACGAGCTCGGCGCCGAGCTCGGTCGCACCGGCGAGGAGCTCGGCGCAGAACTGGCGCCAGCGCATGTTCGGCTCGATCCCGCGCAGCAGGATCACGTCCCGGAGCGCTCCCGGTGGCGAGGCGACGGCCAGCTGGGTCGACGGCCAGGTCAGCCGGCGATGACCGTTCTCGTCCGTGCCCACCACCGGGCGGTTCATCTGGAAGTCGTAGAACTCCTCGGGGTCGATCGCGGCGACCACGCGGGCGTTCCAGACCTTCATCAGGTGGTCGACGACCGACGAGGCCGCGTCGGCGGCGTCGTTCCACCCCTCGAAGGCGGCGACGAGGACCGGGGAGCGGAGCTCCGGTACTTCTTCGATCTCGATCACGCGTCAACCCTATGTCACCCTCCCGTGCCGCCGTGGGCACCTGCGGCGCGGCGGTGCCCGGTGTCGGGGGCCCCACGAATCCCAGATGGCGGACCGCCGTGTCAGATCGTGGAACCCTGTCTGGGAGCGTCCACCGGCGGCACCTACGCTGAACGGACGCCCCGGTCCGCCGCCGACGCGGGGGCTGAACCGCTGTCTTCGACCGAGGAGTCCCGTGGCCCCGTCCCCGTCCGTCCGTCCCGACGCCACCGCGGAGCTGACCGCGGCGATGCGCGAGCGGGTCCTCGTGATGGACGGCGCGATGGGCACGATGCTGCAGCGCTGGGAGCTGACGGAGTCCGACTACCGCGGCGACCGGTTCGCCGACTGGCCGCAGGACGTGCGGGGCAACTCGGACGTGCTCAGCCTGACCCGGCCCGACGTGGTGCGCGCCATCCACCGCGAGTACCTCGTGGCCGGCGCGGACGTCATCGAGACCAACACGTTCAGCGCGCAGCGCATCTCGCAGGCCGACTACGGGATGGAGGAGCTCGCCTACGAGCTGAACCTCGAGTCGGCACGCCTGGCGCGCCTGGAGTGCGACGCGATGACCCAGCAGACCCCCGACCGGCCACGCTGGGTCGCCGGGGCGATCGGGCCCACCAACCGGACGGCGTCCATCTCCCCGGACGTCAACGACCCGGGGCGGCGCAACGTCACGTTCGACGGGCTCGTGGTCGCCTACCGGGAGCAGGCCGCCGGCCTCGTCGACGGGGGCGCCGACCTGCTGCTGATCGAGACGATCTTCGACACGCTCAACGCCAAGGCGGCCGTGTTCGCCCTGGAGACCCTGTTCGACGAGCGCGACCGGCGCTGGCCGGTGGTGGTCTCGGGGACGATCACCGACGCCTCGGGCCGGACGCTGTCGGGCCAGGTCACCGAGGCGTTCTGGAACTCGGTGCGCCATGCCCGCCCGCTGGCAGTGGGCCTGAACTGCGCCCTTGGTGCCGCCGACCTGCGCCCGTACGTCGCCGAGCTGTCGCGGGTCGCCGACTGCTTCGTGTCCTGCTACCCGAACGCCGGGCTGCCCAACGCCTTCGGTGAGTACGAGGAGGCCGCGGAGCGCACCGCGGAGATCCTGGAGGAGTTCGCCTCCTCCGGCCTCGTGAACCTGGTGGGCGGCTGCTGCGGGACGACCCCGGCGCACGTGTCCGCGGTGGCGACGGCCATGAAGGGCAAGGAGCCCCGGGTCCCCGCCGAGGTCCCGTCGGCCTGCCGGCTGTCCGGGCTGGAGCCGCTCACCATCGACGACAGCTCCCTGTTCGTGAACGTGGGGGAGCGGACCAACATCACCGGCTCGGCGCGCTTCCGGCGGCTCATCAAGGAGGGCGACTACGGCACCGCCCTCACGGTGGCCCGCCAGCAGGTGGAGGCCGGCGCCCAGGTCATCGACGTCAACATGGACGAGGGGATGATCGACGGCGTCGCCGCGATGGACCGGTTCCTCAAGCTGGTCGCGAGCGAGCCCGACATCTGCCGCGTCCCGGTGATGGTCGACTCCTCCAAGTGGGAGGTCATCGAGGCCGGCCTGAAGTGCCTGCAGGGCAAGGCGATCGTGAACTCGATCTCCCTGAAGGAGGGGGAGGGGGCTTTCCTCGAGCAGGCCCGGCTGTGCCGCAAGTACGGCGCCGCGGTGGTCGTGATGGCCTTCGACGAGGACGGTCAGGCCGACTCGTACGAGCGCAGGACCGTCGTCTGCCGCCGCGCGTACGACCTGCTGACGCAGAAGGTCGGCTTCCCGCCCGAGGACATCATCTTCGACCCCAACGTCTTCGCGATCGCCACGGGCATCGAGGAGCACGCCGCCTACGGCACCGACTTCATCGAGGCCGCGCGCTGGATCAAGGAGAGCCTCCCCGGGGCACTGGTCTCCGGCGGCATCTCGAACGTCTCCTTCTCGTTCCGCGGCAACAACCCCGTGCGCGAGGCGATCCACGCCGTCTTCCTGTTCCACGCGATCCGCGCCGGGCTCGACATGGGCATCGTCAATGCCGGCGCCCTGGTCGTCTACGACGAGATCGACGCCGAGCTGCGCGAGCGCATCGAGGACGCCGTGCTGAACCGCCGGGCCGACAGCACCGATCGACTGCTCGAGATCGCTCCCCGCTTCGCCGGTGACGGGGCGGCCGTCGAGGTCGCGGACGAGGCGTGGCGTTCGTTGCCGGTGGAGGAGCGGATCACGCACGCGCTGGTGAAGGGCATCGACGACTTCGCCGAGTCCGACACCGAGGAGCTCCGCCTGCTGATCGAGGAGCGCGGCGGCCGGCCGATCGAGGTGATCGAGGGACCGCTGATGGCCGGCATGAACGTGGTGGGCGACCTGTTCGGGGACGGCAAGATGTTCCTGCCGCAGGTCGTGAAGTCGGCCCGCGTGATGAAGAAGGCCGTGGCCTACCTGATCCCGTTCATCGAGTCGGAGAAGCTCACCGGGCAGGCGACGCAGTCCCGGACCAAGGGCACCATCGTGATGGCCACGGTGAAGGGCGACGTGCACGACATCGGCAAGAACATCGTGGGCGTGGTGCTGCAGTGCAACAACTACGAGGTCGTCGACCTCGGGGTCATGGTGCCCGCCCAGAAGATCATCGACACCGCGCGCGAGGTCGGCGCCGACATGATCGGCCTGTCCGGGCTGATCACGCCGTCTCTCGACGAGATGGTCGGCTTCGCCACGGAGATGGAGCGGCAGGGCCTGGAGATCCCGCTCCTGGTCGGCGGTGCCACCACGTCGCGGGCGCACACGGCCGTGAAGGTGGACCCGCGCTACCACGGCGCGGTCGTGTGGGTGAAGGACGCGTCCCGGTCGGTCCCGGTCGCGGCCGCGCTCCTCTCGGACGAGCGCCGCGAGGCCCTGCTCGACGAGGTGCGGACCGACTACGACTCGATCCGCACCCGGCACGCCGCCAAGAACCAGGAGCGGCCGCTGGTGCCGCTCGAGGACGCCCGGGCGAACCGGACCCCGGTCGACTGGTCCGGCTACCGGCCGCCGGTGCCGCGCGCGTTGCAGGTGCAGGCGAAGGACGTCTGGTCGCACCGGCCGGGGGAGCGCGCCGGCGACGTGCAGCCCCACTTCGTCCGGACCTTCGCCGACTACTCGCTGGAGGAGCTGCGCCGGTACATCGACTGGCAGCCCTTCTTCAACGCCTGGGAGATGAAGGGGCGCTTCCCCGACATCCTCAACAACCCCGCCACCGGCGAGGCGGCGCGCAGGCTGTGGGACGACGCGCAGACGATGCTGGACCGGGTGATCGAGGAACGCTGGCTGCGGGCCAAGGGCGTCATCGGGCTCTTCCCCGCCAACGCGGTGGGCGACGACGTGGAGGTCTACGCCGACGAGTCGCGCACCGCCGTGCTCACCACGCTGTGCAACCTGCGCCAGCAGGGCACCCACCGGGAGGGTGTGCCCAACCGGTCCCTCGGCGACTACGTCGCTCCCAAGGACACGGGTCTGCGCGACTACGT
>Ga0075331_1000066_pt1 | contig 19931 bp, 18 predicted proteins | sample MayberrySE_TuleA_FD_120090 | JGI IMG/M metagenome (GOLD analysis project Ga0075331, IMG submission 120090) | Natural and restored wetland microbial communities from the San Francisco Bay, California, USA, that impact long-term carbon... | ecosystem: Environmental > Terrestrial > Soil > Wetlands ... | reverse complement strand
ATGGCGCCCGCCAACGCCGCCGACGCCACCGTCTCCGTCCTGCACGGCGTCCCTGGCCTCACCGTCGACGTCTACGCCAACGGCGAGGAGCTGCTGCCGGACTTCGAGCCCGGCACGCTCACCGACCCGCTCCCGCTCCCCGAGGGCACTTACGACATCCAGGTGTTCGCCGACGGCGACACCCCGGACAACGCCGAGCCGGCGATCGAGGCAAACGGCGTCGAGGTGCCCGGTGGCGCCAACGCGACCATCGTCGCTCACCTCGACGCCGAGGGGAACCCGAAGCTGAGCGTGTTCGCCAACGACACCTCGGCGACCGAGGCGGGCAACGCGCGACTGACGGTGCGCCACACCGCCGCGGCGCCGGCCGTGGACGTCCGGGCCGACGGTGACGTGCTGTTCGGGGGGCTGACCAACCCCGACGAGCAGTCGGCGGACGTGCCGGCAGGCTCCTACTCCGCGGACGTGGCGCTCGCGGGCAGCGACAACGTGGTGCTCGGCCCTGCTGACCTCGAGCTCGCCGAGGGCTCGCACACGATCGTCTACGCCTGGGGCAGCGCCGAGGACGAGAACCTCGACCTGGCCGTGCAGACCATCGACGGCCTGCACTCCGCGCCGAGCGGCGTCCCCGGTGGCGAGGCCGGTCTGGCTCCCGAGTCCGACTCCTTCCCCGCGTGGGCCCTCGGGCTCGGGCTGATGTCCGCGCTCGCGCTGACCTACGCAGGCCGCCAGCTGGTCGTCGCTCGCTCCGAGCGCTGACCGGAACGACCGCCGCAGACCGCCATGAGGACGCCGAGAGTCGCTGCCGTCATCGCCGTGCTGGCAGTGATCGGGCTCGTCGTCAGCGTGGCCGCGGTGTGGCCCCGGCCGACTCCCGCATCGCCCGTCCGGGACGTCGAGCCGGGGCCGCCCGTGGCGGCGGCCCCTTCGGACCCCACCCCCACCGACGCCCGTTCCAACGACGTCGACTCCCCCGACACCACGGCACGCCGGACCGAGAACGCCCGCTCCCCGAGGGGGCAGGCTCGCGGTCCGGCTGCTGCTCGTCCGCTGCGGGTCACGGTCGGCGGCATCGACTACCAGGCGCCGGTGCGGCCGGTCGGCGTCGCAGCCGACGGGCAGATGGAGCTTCCGCCCGACCCACGGGTGCTCGGCTGGTACCGCTTCGGCCCTGCACCCACCGAGCGCGGGTCGACCGTGCTGGCCGGGCACCTCGACTCCACCGAGTACGGTCTCGGGCCGCTGGTGCGGCTGCGCGAGGTCGAGCCCGGCGACGTCGTCGAGGTCGTCGCGGCCGACGGCACGAGGTCGACGTACTCGGTGGTCCGGATCGCTCGGTACGACCGCCAGGCCCTCCCGGCGCGCCTGTTCGCCCGCACCGGACCCGAGCGATTGCGTCTCATCACGTGTGGAGGTGGCTACGATGCCGATGCAGGCGGTTATCAGCGCAACCTCGTGGTCACCGCCGCGCCCCGCTGAGCCACCAGGGCTCGGCTGCGACGCGACCCGAAGGAGGGCTGGCTTGGTCGGCTCGGCCGCGACCGCACTCGACGACGCCGAGGTGTCGGCTGCCTTCGCCCAGGGCGAGGACTGGGCGCTCGCCGAGGCCTACCGACGGTGGTCCGCCCTCGTGCACACCCTCGCCGTACGCAAGCTCGGCCAGGCCACCGACGCCGAGGACGTGACCCAGCAGGTGTTCATCAGGGCCTGGCAGGGACGTGACCGCTTCGACCCCGAGCGCGGGATGCTGGGGGCATGGCTGGTCGGGATCACCAGGCACGCGACCGCCGACGCCCTCCGAGCACGCGAGCGGGAGCGCCGTCTCGCCGAGCGCTCTGCCATCCTCGACCCGACCCGGAGCGAACAACAGGCGGAGACCGACGTGGTCGCCGATGCCATCGTGGTGGGGTCCGGAATGGCCCAGCTCGGCCAGCCGCAGCGGCAGCTGGTGGAGCTGGCCTTCTACGAGGGCCTCACCCACGACCAGATCGCGCAGCGCCTCGGGATGCCCCTGGGGACCGTCAAGAGCCACATCAGGCGCGCACTGCGCCGACTACGAGACCACTTGGAGGTGAGCGATGCAGCACATTGAGGACGACCTGCTCGCGCTCATCGCCATGGAGCCGGACCAGTCCGACGCGGAGTCCACCCGCCACCTGCAGACGTGCGACCGCTGCAAGCACGAGATCGCCGAGATGCAGCGGGTCGTGACGGCAGCCCGCACCGGCGGGCCCGACCCGCAGCTGGTGTCACCACCGCCGCGGGTCTGGGAGGGCATCGCCGCCGCGGTCGGCCACGAGACCCCCACGGTGACCCCGCTGGCGGCCGCACGGTCCCGACGCCGCATGCCGACGTGGCTCGCCGTCGCCGCAGGAGTGGCGATCGGCGTGGCCGGAGCCGGCGTGGCCGGGTCCCTGATCGACTCCGACGAGCCGGCCGGTCCGTCCGAGACCGTGGTCGCGACAGCGGCGCTCGACCCGTTCGGGGACACCGGGACGCCCGGCACGGCCGAGATCCGCGACACGGAGCAGGGGCGGGTGCTCCAGGTCCGCATCGACGAGCGGACGGCGGGCGAGGGTTTCCGCGAGGTATGGCTGCTCGACCCCGAGACGGGGCGCCTCGTGTCGCTCGGCGTCCTCAACGGCACGCAGTCGACCTTCGCGCTGCCGGAGGGCCTCGAGCTGTCCGAGTATCCCGCGGTCGACGTGTCCCGCGAGCCCTTCGACGGCGACCCCGCGCACTCCACCGACTCGATCGCCCGGGGCGAGCTCGACCTGTAGAGCCCGACCTGCAGCGCTGAACCTGTGGCGCCGGGGCGCCCGGCGAGCCGGACCTCGACGAGGCGGTCGGACCGCTAGCGTTGTTCGCCGTGCCTGCTTTCGACCGCTACGGATCCGACGTACTCGCCACCGACTGGCGCGCACCCAGACGCGGCCGCGCGACCGAGGTGACCCTCGAGATCGACATGGTCGTCGAGGAGGTGACGACGGACTTCTGCGGCGCGGTCGTGCGGTTCGACCGCGACCTCGGCACGGTGGACCTCGAGGACCGCCGCGGCAAGCGCCGGACCTTCCCGCTCGGACCCGGCTTCCTGCTCGAAGGCAGGCCGGTGATCCTGCGCGCGCCGAGACGCTCCACGGCGCCGCGACCGACGCGTACGGCGTCCGGCTCGATGGCCGTCCCCGACGCGCAGGCGCGAGTTGCCCGCGCCAGCCGGATCTATGTCGAGGGCAGGCACGACGCCGAGCTGGTGGAGAAGGTCTGGGGCGACGACCTGCGGATCGAGGGGGTGGTCGTGGAGTACCTCGAGGGTGTCGACGATCTCGCGGAGCTCGTCGCCGAGTTCCGACCGGCACCGGCACGTCGCATCGGTGTGCTCGTCGACCACCTCGTGCCGGGCTCGAAGGAGAGCCGGATCGCCGACGCCGTGCGCCGCGGCCCGTTCGGCGAGGACGTGCTCGTGGTCGGGCACCCGTACGTGGACATCTGGCAGGCGGTCAAGCCCGACCGGTTGGGCCTGAGCGTGTGGCCGACGATCCCCCGCTCGGTCCCCTGGAAGCACGGCGTCTGCCAGGCGCTGGGCTGGCCGCACCGCAACCAGGCCGACATCGCCCGCGCCTGGCAGCGAATCCTCGGTCGGGTCAGCTCCTACGCCGACCTCGAACCCGCGCTCCTCGGCCGCGTCGAGGAGCTCATCGACTTCGTCACGCAGCCCGAGGGCTGAGTCGACATCGGTGGCGAGCCACGCCGGCCGTCGTAGGCTGGCAGCACAGACCCGAGGGGGCAGCGATGACCACACCGACTCCTGAGCAGCCCGAGCCGGGCCCCGGACAGGGACCCGGGCCCGAGCAGGGCCCGCCGCAGGGGCCACCACAGGGGCCACCGCAGGGGCCACCGCAGGGGCCACCACAGGGATCGCCGCAGGGGCCGCCGCACCCGGCCCCACCTCCGCCGCGCGGTCAGTACGGTCCTCGCCCCCTGACCCAGAGCGAGACCCAGCTGTGGGTGCTCGGCGCGCACCTCGGTCCGCTCGTGCTCGGCTTCATCGCGCCGCTCATCGTGATGCTCGTGGTCGACCAGCGCTCGGCGTTCGCACGTCGGCAGGCCGTGGAGGCGTTGAACTTCCAGCTGTCGTTCCTGATCTACTTCCTCGTCAGCGCCCTGCTCATCCTGGTAGTCGTCGGCTTGGTGCTCATGCTGGCGGTCGGCGCCCTGTGGGTGATCTTCATGATCCTGGCGGCGGTCCAGTCGGCCAACGGGCAGGACTACCGTTATCCGCTGACGATCCGCTTCGTCAGCTGAGCAGGTCGCGTACCACCGCGTCGGCAAGCAGCCGTCCACGCAGGGTCAGACGCAGCCGCCCGTCGTGGAGAGCGGCACCGTCGGCGAGACCGACCCCGACGGTCCGGTGCGCGGCACGGCGCCCCTCCGCGTCGAGGATGTCGACGTCGAGTCCGTCGCGCAGCCTGGTCTCGAGCAGCACCCGCTCGATCCGCCGGGTCTCGGCGTCGAGCACCTCGCGGGCCTGCGCCGGGCTGACGCCCGCCTCGAGGCGCTGGGCGTAGGCAGCGGGATGCTTGACGTTCCACCAGCGCACACCGCCGACGTGCGAGTGGGCCCCCGGGCCGACGCCCCACCAGTCGCCACCGGTCCAGTAGATCTCGTTGTGCCGGCATCTCGCGTCGTCGCCGACCGCCCAGTTCGACAGCTCGTACCACGACAGGCCGGCTGCCGCGAACACCTCATCGGCCAGCGCGTACTTGTCCGCCAGGTCGTCGTCGTCCGGAGCGGGCAGGTCTCCGCGGCGTACCCGGCGAGCCAGCGCGGTGCCGTCCTCGACGATCAGGGCGTAGGCGCTGACGTGGTCGGGGCGCAGCCGCACCGCCGCGTCGACACTGTGCCGCCAGTCGTCGACCGACTCCCCCGGCGTGCCGTAGATCAGGTCGAGGCTGACCTGTTCGAACCCCGCCTCCCGCGCCCAGGCGACTGCCTGCGGGACCCGCTCGGGGTCGTGGGTGCGGTCGAGCGTGGCGAGCACGTGGGGAACGGCCGACTGCATGCCGAACGAGATGCGGTTGAAGCCGACCTCCCGCAGCCGGCGCAGTGACGTCGGGTCGACCGAGTCCGGGTTGGCCTCGGTGGTCACCTCCGCGTGGTCGGCCATCCCCAGCTCCCCGCGTACGGCGGAGAGGACGGCGGCGAGCTGGTCGACAGCCAGCAGGGTCGGCGTGCCGCCACCGAAGAACACCGTGTCCACCGGGCGCTGGCGCCCGAGGACCGTCGCGGCCAGTCGCACCTCGGCAGCAGCCGCGGCGTGGTAGGTCGCCTGGGACGCGCCGTCGCCCGCGCGAGCGCCGCCGAGCTCTGCGGCGGTGTAGGTGTTGAAGTCGCAGTACCCGCAACGCACGGCGCAGAAGGGCACGTGCACGTAGACGCCGAGGGGCCTGCCCCCGGAGTCGACCAGGGCGGAGTCCGGCAGCGCACCGTCAGCAGGAGCAGGGGCGCCGTCGGGGAGAGCGGATGGCACTCCCCCATGGTGTCAGGTGTAGAGCGCGTCCAACCGGTCGCGGTAGTTGTCCTCGACCACCTTGCGCTTGACCTTCAACGACGGGGTCATCTCGCCGGACTCGATCGACAGGTCGTGCTCGAGCACGATGAACCTCTTGATCGTCTCCCATCGGTTGAGCTTGGAGTTCAGCTCCTTGACGTAGCCCTCGACCATGGCCTGCACCTCGTCGGAGGTGACGATCTCGCCGTAGGTCTTGCCGCCCTGACCGTGGTGCTCGGCCCACTGCTGCATCGCGTCGGGGTCGAGCGTGATGATCGCCGTGCAGAAGTTGCGGTCGGCGCCGTGCACGATGATCTGGCTCGCGTAGGGGCACACCGCCTTGAACTGTCCCTCGATCGTCGACGGTGCGACGTACTTGCCGCCCGAGGTCTTGAACAGGTCCTTCTTGCGGTCGGTGATGCGGACGAAGCCCTCGGCGTCGATCTCGCCGATGTCACCGGTGTGGAACCAGCCGTCGCCGGTGAGCGTCTCGCGGGTCTGGTCGTCGAGGCCGTGGTAGCCCTCCATCACGCCGGGCCCCTTGATCAGGATCTCGCCGTCCTCGGCGATCTTGAACTCGGTGCCGGGGAACGGGAAGCCGACGGTGCCGAACTTGAACTGGGTGGGTCGGTTGACCGCCGAGCCGGCCGAGGTCTCCGTCAGGCCGTAGCCCTCGAGGATGAGGATGCCGGCGGCGTAGAACCACTCGGCGACGTCCCTGCTGAGCGCGGCGGCTCCGGAGATGAAGAAGCGGACCCGTCCGCCGAAGCGGGCCCGCACCTTGGCGAACACGAGCTTGTCGGCGACCTTGTGCTGCAGGGCGAGGTGCGGCGGCACGGACTCGCCCGCGAGCTTGCGCCGTGCGACGTCGCGGCCGACGGCCGTCGCCCACGCGAAGATCTTGGCCTTCAGGCCGCCCTCCTGCTCGGCCATCGTCACGATCCGGCCGTGCGCCTTCTCGAAGATCCGCGGCGCGGCTCCCATGAACGTCGGGCGGACGACGGCCAGGTTGTCGATGATCTTGTCGACGCGCCCGTCGACCGCGCTGGCGAAGCCGATCGCGAGCTGCGTGGTGAGCAGCACCTTGCCGAAGGAGTGCGCCATCGGCAGCCAGAGGTACTGCAGGTCGTCGGCGTCGAGGATGTTCTGCGCCGCGATCGCCGATCCCTCGTAGGTCCAGCCGCTGTGACGCAGCCGCACGCCCTTCGGCCGGCCGGTCGTGCCCGAGGTGTAGATGAGGGTGGCGAGGCTGTCGCCGCTCGTCGACTCGACCCGGTCGTCCACGGCCGTCGGGGACTCGGCCAGCCGGCGCTCACCGAGCTCCTCGAGCTCGGCCAGCGACATCACCAGGTCACCATCACCGGTGCCGGTGAAGGACACGATCTTGACCAGCGAGGGCAGCTCGGTGACTCGCTCGCGGATCTTCGCGATCTGGGTCTCGTCCTCCGCGAAGACGACCCGGCTGTCGGAGTCGGCCAGGATGAAGCCGACGTCGGCACCGATCGTCGTCGGGTAGACGGTCGTGGTGGCCGCTCCTGCGCACATGATCGCCAGGTCGGCGAGGACCCACTCGAAGCGGGTGTTCGACGCGATGGCGACGCGCTCCTCGGGCTCGATCCCGAGCGCGATCAGACCTGCAGCGACACGACGTACGCGGTCACCGGTCTGCGCCCAGGTGACCGAGGCCCATCCGTCGCCCTCCGGATAGCGGTAGGCCTCCCGGTCCGGTGTCTGCTCGACGCGGTCGAAGAACATCCGGCCCACGTTGGCTGCGCGGTTCTCGACGATCGTGGGGTCGTCGGTGTGTGCGACGGACATCGGTCTCCCTAGACATGCGGTCGGGTGCGGGCCGGCGACGGGGATCGCAAAGTGCTGTGCAGCACCGTATTGGACATCGTTACCTGGCGGTAGGGATTGAGATCACTTGTTGGCAACGACCTGCCGGCCGAGGCGGTCACGACGCGCCGGCCGAGCCCCGACGCGCCTACTTCTTGCCGCTCGAGCCGGAGTCGCTGGCCGACAGCGCCGCGATGAACGCCTCCTGGGGCACCTCGACGCGGCCGACCATCTTCATCCGCTTCTTGCCCTCCTTCTGCTTCTCCAGCAGCTTGCGCTTGCGGCTGATGTCACCGCCGTAGCACTTGGCCAGCACGTCCTTGCGGATCGCCCGGATGGTCTCCCGGGCGATCACCCGGGAGCCCACGGCGGCCTGGATCGGGACCTCGAACTGCTGACGCGGGATGAGGTCCTTCAGCTTCTGGGCGAGCGAGACACCGTAGCCGTACGCCTGGTCCCGGTGGACGATGGCCGAGAACGCATCGACCTTGTCGCCCTGCAGCAGCACGTCGACCTTGACCAGGTCGGCCGCCTGCTCACCGACCGGTTCGTAGTCGAGCGAGCCGTAACCCCTGGTCCGCGACTTCAGCTGGTCGAAGAAGTCGAAGACGATCTCGGCGAGGGGCAGCGTGTAGCGCAGCTCCACCCGGTCCGCCGACAGGTAGTCCATGCCGTTGAGGGATCCGCGCCGCGCCTGGCACAGCTCCATCACCGGGCCGATGAATTCCGAGGGCGTGAGCAGGGTGGCGCGCACCACCGGTTCGTGGACCTCGGCCACCTTGCCCTCGGGGTACTCGCTCGGGTTGGTGACGATGTGTTCGGTGCCGTCCTCCATCATCACCCGGTAGACGACGTTCGGGGCGGTCGAGATGAGGTCGAGGTTGAACTCGCGCTCGAGCCGCTCGCGGACGATCTCCATGTGCAGCAGGCCGAGGAACCCGCAGCGGAATCCGAAGCCGAGGGCTCCCGAGGTCTCGGGCTCGTACGACAGCGCGGCGTCGTTGAGCTGCAGCTTGTCGAGGGCGTCGCGCAGCACCGGGTAGTCGTCGCCGTCCATCGGGTAGAGGCCGGAGTAGACCATCGGGTTGGGGTGCCGGTACCCACCGAGCGGCTGGTCGGCCGGCCTGGTCGACGAGGTGACGGTGTCGCCGACACGGGACTGCCGGACCTCCTTCACACCGGTGATGAGGTAGCCGGTCTCACCGACCCCGATCTCCGCGGTCTTGGTGGGCTCGGGTGAGATCACCCCCACCTCGAGCATCTCGTGGACCGCGCCGGTCGACATCATCTTGATCCGGTCGCGGTGCTTGAGGCTGCCGTCGATCACCCGGACGTAGGTGACGACGCCGCGGTAGGTGTCGTAGACGGAGTCGAAGATGAGCGCCCGGGGTGGCGCCTCGGCATCGCCCACGGGCGCGGGGGTCTGCTCGACGATCGCGTCCAGCAGCTCGCGCACCCCGTCCCCCGTCTTGGCCGAGACCCGGAGCACGTCGGACTCGTCGCAGCCGATGATGTGCGCGAGCTCCGCGGCGTACTTGTCGGGCTCGGCACTGGGCAGGTCGATCTTGTTGAGCACCGGGATGATGTGCAGGTCGGCGTCGATCGCGAGGTAGAGGTTGGCCAGCGTCTGCGCCTCGATGCCCTGAGCCGCGTCGACCAGCAGCACGGCGCTCTCGCACGCTGCCAGGGAGCGGGACACCTCGTAGGTGAAGTCCACGTGACCCGGGGTGTCGATCATGTTCAGCACGAACGTCGTCCCGGCCCGCTCGCCCGTCACCCGCTGCCACGGCATCCGCACGGCCTGGCTCTTGATCGTGATGCCCCGCTCGCGCTCGATGTCCATCCGGTCGAGGTACTGCGCGCGCATCGTGCGCTCGTCGACGACACCCGTCAGCTGCAGCATGCGGTCGGCGAGGGTCGACTTGCCATGGTCGATGTGGGCGATGATGCAGAAGTTGCGGATGATCGCGGGATCGGTGCGCCCCGGCTGGGGCACGGACGCGGCAGACTTAGGCACAGACGACTTCCGGTTGCGTGGACAGTGCGAGTGCCATCATCCCATGCGTGGTTTACTGCCGCACCATGACGGACCCCGACCGCCGGCCCCGACCGCACTCCGAGCCGCACCTCAGCGAGTCCATCGACGTGGCGGCCCCGGCGGGTCACGTCTATGCGCTGGTCAGCGACCTGCCGCGGATGGGCGAGTGGAGCCCGGAGTGCACCGGGATCCGCTGGCGCGGGACGGTGCGGGCGCCGGTCGAAGGGGCTCGCTTCATCGGCCACAACCGCAAGGGCGCGCTGCGATGGTCCACGTCCGGCGAGATCGTGGAGGCTGCGCCTGACGGTCGTTTTGCCTTCGAGATCACGGTGGGACCGGTCAAGGTGGCGCGCTGGACCTACCTGATCGAGGACGCGCGCGACGGTCACGGCTGCACGGTCACCGAGCAGTGGACCGACCGCCGGCCGGCTCTCGTCCGCAGGGTGATGGACGCGACGCTGGGCTCACGAGCCGCGGCAAACGTGAAGGGGATGCGGGTCACGTTGCGCCGCCTGAAGGAGGCGGCGGAGGCCACGGTCGGCTCGATTTGAGCCCGTCGGTCCGGCGCTGGTAATCTGGCCCGTCGCGTGTGCGCTGCTCGTGCGCACGCACCTGACACCCATCATCCAGCAGATTCGAAGGCTCAGCTTCCGTGGCGAACATCAAGTCTCAGATCAAGCGCATCCGGCAGAACAACGCTGCGCACGAGCGCAACAAGTCGGTGAAGTCCCAGGTCAAGACGGCGATCCGCCGCTTCCGTGAGGCTGCCGACGCCGGTGACGTCGGGCGTGCGCAGGAGCTGGCACGCGCCGCCAACCGCAGCCTGGACAAGGCCGTCTCCAAGGGTGTGATCCACAGCAACCAGGCCGCCAACAAGAAGTCGGCCATCTCCAAGCGGGCGGCTTCGCTCTGACCTGAGCGGCACCGGCCTGCGACCAGGCGTCGTTCCTCCGGGAACGGCGCCTTTTCGTCGTCCACCGCCCGCGGCGGTCGCGGCTCAGTGTGCGGTGCGCGCCGCGTGCACGGCCAGCACCATCCGCTCGAGCGCGTGCCCCGGGTCGTCGGACGCACCCTTGACGTCGGCGTCGGCGCGCGCGACGGCGGTGATCGCCTGCGCGAGCCCCGGCGGGCTCCAGCCGCGAGCCTGCACCCGCAGCGACTTGAGCTTCCACGGGGGCACGCCGACCTCGCGCGCGAGGTCGGCCTCCCGCAGCCCGCGCGGCGCCGACACCAGCCGCGCCAGCCCCCGCAGCCCGGACGCGAACGCACTCGTCAGCAGGACCGGTGCGACGCCGTTGCCCAGCGCCCACCGCAGCTGCTCCAGCGCGGACGGCAGCTCGCCTGCGAGCGCTGCATCGGCCACGGCGAAGCCCTTCACCTCGGCGCGTCCGCCGAAGTAGCTGCGCACCGCGGCGGTGTCGATCTGCTGACCGGGGAAGTCGGCCGCGAGCTGTGCCGCCGCTCCGGCCAGGCCACGGAGGTCGGTGCCGACCGCATCGACGAGGGCCGAGGCCGCATCCTCGTCGATGCGGCCACTCGCTGCCCGGACCTCGGCCGCCACGAAGCGCGGCAGCTCCCACGGCCTCGGGGCCTCGGACTTGACCTCGACCGCCTTGGCCTTGCGCAGCTTGTCGAGCACCCCCTTGCCCTTCTGCCCGCCCCCGTGCACGAGCACGAGCGCGATGTCCGGCGCGGGGGCACCGGCGTAGCCGACCACCCGGTCGACCGACTCTGCCGGGAGGTCCTGCAGCCCACGGACGACGACGGCTCGCGACGCGGCGAACAGCGAGGGGCTGGTCAGCTCGGCCAGCGCCCCGGGACCCAGGTCAGAGGCGTCGATCTCGGTGACGTCCGCCTCGGAGTCGGCACCGCGCAGCGCAGCCACGACCGAGGACACGGTGCGCTCGGCGAGGAACTCCTCGCCACCGGTCACGAGCGTGACCGTGCCGAGGACCTGGGCAGCGGAGGGACGGGCCATCGCCGTCACTATGTCACGGCCCTCCCCCGGTGACGACGCCCGCTCCACGGTCGGTCGCCACCACCACCACGAGGCCGTCACGGTCGGTGCGGTAGGTGCGGCTGCCCAGAGCCCGGAGCAGATCCAGGGTGTGCGCCGACGGGTGGCCGTAGTCGTTGTCGGCTCCCGCCGACACCAGCGCCACCGCAGGCGAGGTGGCCGCCAGGAACTCCTCGTCCTGGTGCCGTGAACCGTGGTGGGGCACCTTGAGGACGTCGACGTCGAGGTCGGTCCCCGCTGCCAGCAACCGCTGTTGGCCGGGTGGCTCGACATCACCCGTGAGCAGCATCGTGAGCCCCGCGGTCTCGACGCGCAGCACGACGCTGGCGTCGTTCTCGGCCCCGCTCTCGGCCCCGCTCTCGGCCCAGCCGCCGTCTTCCTCGGTCTGCCCCGGCCCTGCCCCGGGGTGCTCGACACCGACCGGTCCGACCGTGGTCCAGCGCAGCCCTCCGACCGCACGCGACTCGCCCGGCACCGTGCGACGGACGGGCACATCGTGCCTCGCGGCGAGAGCCCGGAGCGAGCGGTGCTGCGCGGACGGGGTGTCCAGTGGTCCGATGGCGACCTCGGCGACCGGGCGCTCCCCGAGGACCCCGGCCAGCCCCGCGGCGTGGTCGGCGTGCAGATGGCTGATGAGCACGACCGGGACGCGGCGTACCTCCAGGCGGTCGAGGCAGCGGTCGAGCAGCTGCGGGTCGGGGCCCACGTCGACGACCACGCCGGCGTCGTTGCCGGCATTCAGCACGAGCGCGTCGCCCTGCCCGACGTCGCACATCGCGAGCACCCAGTCCCCGGGCGGCCATCCGAGCCCTGCTGACGGCTGCCAGATGGCCACGCAGGTGAGCCCGGTGAGGGCGAGGGAGCGGGTACGCCGACCCAGCACGGCGGGGGCGAACGCAGCGGCCACGAGGCACAGCAGCGTCACCGCGACGAGGGCGCCCACCGTCGCGGGCCACGGAAACGCGGCACCGGGCAGCCCGCCGCCCTGGTCTGCGACGGTGACGATCCACCAGGCGGCACGACCGGCGAGCCAGCCGACGAGCGTCGCAGCCCGCTCACTCAGCACCGAGACCAGGGCTGCGACCAGCCCGAGCACCGTGGCCGGTCCGACCGCCGGCGCCGCCACCATGTTGGCGGCCACGGCGACGAGGCTGACCTGCCCCGAGATCGCCACGATCACCGGCGTGCACGCGAGCTGCGCAGCCGCAGGCACCGAGATCGCCTCGGCCAGCCACCGCGGCATCCATCGAGCCATGGCGTCGCGCCAGCCGGGCGCCAGCAGGACGATCGCCGCGGTCGCGAGCACGGAGAGCGCGAAGCCGCCCGAGCGGGACAGCCAGGGGTCGACCAGGACCAGCCCGAGGACGGCCACGGAGAGGGCACGCATGCCCCTCCGACGGCCACCCGCTCCGAGCCCCGCCATGGCGACCGCACCCATCGCGGCCGCACGCAGCACGCTCGGGTCGGGCCGGGCGAGCAGGACGAAGAACACGACGGTGACCATGCCGACGCAGGCCAGCCCGCGCGCCCGGACACCCGCGAGCCGCACCAGCGGGAGCAGGAAGCCCAGCAGCAGGGTGAGGTTCGCACCTGAGACGGCGAGCAGATGGGTCAGGCCGGTGGCACGGAACTCCTCCGCGACCGACTCGGGCATCCCGCGGTCGTCGCCGACCACCAGTGCGGGGACCAGGGAGCGCTCGGCGGGCGGCAGCCCGGCGACCGCGTCGCGCAGGCCCTGCCGCAGCTCGTTGACGGCGGTGGCGACGGCTGACGGTGCCCGCACCACGTCGGGTGGTCCGCGCGCAATGAGCACGGCGGCCAGGTCACGCCCCTCCGAGACCCCGAGCCGGCCACTCAGCCGCACCCGTTGCCCGCTCTGCGCGGTCGTCCAGCCGTCGTCGGCGATCACGAGCACGGGTGAGCGCACGCCTACGGTGCGTCCACGCCCCCTGACGACCTCCAGCCGGACCTCCGTGAACACGACCCGGCCGAAACGCCCCTCCCTCGCCACCGGGTCACCGAGCACCTCCCCCTCGGCCTGCACCATCGCGCCCGCGTCGGCCCAGGCCCGGACGGGTCCGGTCTCCACGGCGGTGAGCCGCAGCGCGGCCACGGCGAGCGCAGCGGCGGCGACCAGCAGGGCGGCGTTCCAGCGGTGCCGCCTCCGCAGGAGTACGCCGGCACCGCCGAGCAGCGTCGCCCCGACCAGCCCGGCGTGCACCGGCAGGGCAAGTCCGCCTGCGGCGGCGGCCCAGGCGGCCAACGCAGGTGCGGCCAGCCGCAGGTCGACAGGCTCCGCGTCCGGGTCGGAGCGGGATCTCACACCGTGACGTGGTCACGCAGGTCAGCGAGCGTCGCCTCGCCGATGCCCGACACCTCGAGCAGCTCCTCCACCGAGCTGAACCGGCCGTGCTCGGCCCGCCAGTCGAGGATGCTCGCCGCCGTCACCGGTCCCACACCGGGCAGCTCCTCGAGCTGCTCGGCGGTCGCGGTGTTGAGGTCGACGACCGCGACGGTCGACGCGTCCGGCGCGGCCGGTGGCAGGGGCGCGGCCCCCACCGCAGCGGGCGCACCGACGACGATCTGCTCGCCGTCCGCGACCGGCCGGGCCAGGTTGAGCGACGACATGTCGACGCCCCGACGCGGACCGCCGGCCTCCTGCAAGGCGTCGATGACCCGCGCACCGGCCGGCAGCGCGACGATGCCTGGGTCGCGCACCTTGCCCGCGACATGCACGACGAGACCGGCGTCGGTGGCGGACCGGTCCGGCCCCGCCGACGGCGACGGGGCCGACGCCGTCGCCACCACGTCCTCGGCGGCGGACGGCGACCCCGCGACCGACGGGGCGGTCAGCGGCACGACATCGACCGGCGCCGGCCTGGCCTGCACGAGCCACCACGACCCGAGGGCGAGCGCGGTCGCCGCCGCCACGGCCAGCACGGTGACGTGCTGAGAGGTGATGCCCCATCGCCCGCGCACGGTCGGAGGCAGGGCATCGCACAGGCGCGCCTGCACACGCGACCAGGCGGAGAGGCCTCGCGCCGCGTGCCGGCCGGGCGCCGGAGACGGCGCCGAGGACGGCTCGGGATCGGTCTCGACCTCGGCGACGGCCTCGGGACTGGTCTCGGGCTCGCCGATGCTCGTCGCCACCAGCGCGAGCCGGCGACGTGCCGCCTCGGTCTCGGCGGCCCCACGGCGGGGAAGGTGCATGGCCGTGACGCTACGGACGCCGGGTCACCCCCTCGACGCCCTCGAGCAGCACTGTGCACAGCTGCCGACTCCCGTCCCCATGTGGACGCGAACCGGGCCGCCCGTGCAGCGCTGGTCGCTCAGCTCCTCGGGGCGACCACGACCGCCAGCATCCCCGGACCGACGTGCGCGCCGATCACGGCCCCCACCTCCCCCACCACGAGGTCGTGGAGGCCGTGCACCCGGCTCCGCAACCGCTCGGCGAGGTCGTCGGCCCGCTCGGCGTTCGCCAGGTGGGCGACGGCGAGGTCGACGTCCTGCTCACCCGCCGCCTCGACGGCGAGGTCCTCCAGCCGGCTCACCGCACGGGCCGCCGTACGGACCTTCTCCAGCCCCACGATCCGGCCGTCGTCGACCCGCAGCAGCGGTTTGACGGCCAGCGCCGACCCCAGCAGCTTCGCGGCCGGGCCGATCCGTCCACCGCGACGCAGGTAGTCGAGGGTGTCGACGTAGAACAGCGCGGTCGTCGCGGCCGCCCGCTCGCGAGCCGCGGCTGCCACGTCGTGCACGTCCGCCCCGGCGTCCGCAGCGTCCAGCGCCGCGATCACGGCGTACCCGGTGGCCATCCCCAGGTGCCGGCTGTCGACCACCTCGACCGGTATCGACACCTCACGCGCGGCCAGCAGCGCGGACTCCGACGTCCCGGACAGCTCCCCGGACAGATGGATCGACACCACCGCCTCCGCTCCGTCGGCGGCCGCCTTCTCGTAGACGGAGCGGAAGACCTGCGGCGCGGGCCGGGACGTGCTCACCGGTTTCCACGCACGCAGCGCGTCGGCCACCATCCCCGGATCGGCGTCCACACCCTCCTCGTAGGAGCGGGAGCCCACGATCACCTGCAGCGGGACCACGACGACGGCGCGCTGCTCGACCACCGAGTCGGGTAGCGTCGAGGTCGAGTCCGTGACGACGGCGACGCGGCGAGTCATGGCGGGGAGGTTACCGTCTGGCGGGAGGATGCAGGCGATGAATCGCGCTCGACGTGCTCGGGAGAGGGACGCACGGCGCCTCGTCGGCATCGACGTCGCCCGCTGCGTGGCGCTGGTCGGGATGATGGCGACCCACATGCTTCCCGGGTACGTCGAGAACGAGGTCACCTGGACCCAGCAGCTGGCCGGCGGTCGGGCGTCGGCGTTGTTCGCGGTGCTCGCCGGGGTGAGCATGGCCCTGATGAGCGGCCGGCAGGAGCCGGTGCGCGGCGCCGACCGGGTGGCGGTCACGAGCGCGCTGCTGGTGCGCGCGCTGGCGATCGCAGGTATCGGCCTGGTGCTCGGAGGGTTCGACTCCGGGCTCGCGGTGATCCTGACCTACTACGGCCTGCTCTTCTGCCTCGGGCTGCCCTTCCTCGGCCTACGGGCGGGTCCGCTCGCCGTGCTCAGCCTCGGGTGGCTGCTCGTCGTGCCGTTCGTCAGCCACGCGGTGCGACCGCTCCTGCCCGAGCCCACGATGGACAACCCCACGGTCGGCGGGTTGGCCTCGCCCTGGCAGCTGCTGACCGAGCTGACCTTCACCGGCTACTACCCCACGGTGCCGTGGCTCGCCTACCTCCTCGCCGGCATGGCGATCGGCCGGCTCGACCTTCGGCGGGCGCGGACCGCCGGCGTACTCGCGCTCGTGGGCGCTGTCACCGCCGTGACCGCGTGGGCGACGTCGCACGCACTCACCGGCCGCGCGGACGTCGCCTCGGCACTGCGGTCGACCTACGACCCCGACTACACGCCGACCCAGGGCGAGCTGGAGGAGGTGCTCGCGCTCGGGCTTTACGGCACGACGCCCACCGAGTCGTGGTGGTGGCTGACGGTGGTCTCGCCGCACACCGCGACGCCGTTCGACCTGGCCCAGACAATCGGGAGCGCCCTGGTGGTGATCGGGCTGGCACTGCTCCTCACGCGTCGGTCGCCGCGCGCCTTCGCGGTGGTCTTCGGCGCGGGCGCGATGACGCTGACCCTCTACAGCGCGCACGTGCTCATGCGCACCCCGGAGATCTGGCCCAGCCCCGACGAGGGGATGGACAGCTACCGCACCCACCTGCTCGTGGTCCTCGGCACCGGTGCGGCCTTCGCTGCACTGCGCCTGCGCGGACCCCTCGAGGCGGTCACGGCACTGCTGGCCGTGACCGCATCGAGCGTCGTACGGCTGCTCTACGGCAGCTCGACGAACTCCGCCAGGAAGGACCGTGCCGTCGACGAGTCGGTGCGGTAGGTGACGTTCGTGGCGTAGCACGGCGCGTCACCGGTGATCGTGGTGCCGACCAGCACGAGGTCGCCCTCGATCTCGGCGTAGTTCGGCCCGCCCGAGTCGCCGTAGCACGCCCCGCCGTCGTCCTTGGCCTCCCGCATGCCGAGCCGCAGCCAGGTCTTGTTGAGCGCGTCGAAGCTCGACGGTGCCTTCAGCCGCTCACCGCCGCCGAGGTGCCGGTGCCCGCCCGGCTCGCGGCTGGCCTCCTGCGTGCCGTAGCCGACGATCCAGTAGTCGAGGGCGTCGAGCTGCTTCGGCGTCATCTCCGACAGCTGGCCGGCCGTGGGCAGCGTCGCAGGGGTGAATCCACCCCATCGCTGCAGGTCGGCCGCGGCGGCGCGGTCGAAGGCCAGCACTGCGATGTCGTAGGAGTTGCTCGAGGTGCCGGGGTAGTCCGGGTGGTTGTGGATCTGCCCTTCGACGGCGACGGCGTCGAAGAGGTCGTCGCCGACCAGTCCGGCCTCCCGGGCGTCGTCGAGGGCGGCCTGGGTGTCCTGGGCGAGCGAGACCCCGAGCCGGGTGCCCTCGGGCCAGCTCGTCCCGCAGTGTGCCGCCGTCAGGTAGACGTCGTCGGCGATCATCGTGCCGCTGCAGACCCAGTCGACACGGTCCGCCGTGGCCGGGTCGCCGTCGTGGTCCCACTGCGCGACGAAGGCCCCGACCTCCGTGCGCTCGGGGGCCGGACTGGAGTTGTAGGTGCTGATCGCGGCGGCCGGAGCAGTGAGCGCCAGCGCGGTGACGGTCGCCGCGGCAGCTCCCACGGCACAGCGACGCACGGACATCTGAGTTCCCCTCTGGTGGTGACAGACCAGCACGAAGCGTGTCACATCCCGAGACACACATCTAGAGCGAACTCCGGTGCAAATGCGGAGATTCTGGCACCATCCCGTCATGAACCGCGGCACAGCCGTGTCCCCGATCGACGTCGTCGCCCGCATGGTCGAGTCGGTCGCTGCTGCGTGCCCGTCGCCCGACTCGGTCGCAGACGCGATCCTCGACGTCCTGCTGCCGGCCGTCCGCGCCAACGTCGGCCTCCTGATCCGTGTCGACCTCACGACCCATGACGCCGCCGTGCACGGGCGCAGCGGCCGCGGACCGATCAGCCCGTTGCTGCGCCATCACCTGCGCGCATCGGCTCCGGCCGATCCGCTCATGACCTCCCTAGCCGGCGGCGACCTGCGGCCGAGGACCGCCCTGCGAGTCCTCGGCCGGGAAGCGTGGCAGCGCAGCCCGGCACGCTCGTTCGGCCGCGACCACCTCGGGATCGACCAGGTGGCGACGCTGCCCGTGCAGGGCTCCGTGCAGTCCGCGGCCACCTTCATCCTCGGACGCAACGGGCCCGACTTCGACGAGCACGAGGTCGCACTGCTGTCGGCAGTGCAACCGGTGGTCGTCGCCCTCGAGTCGATGCTGCGCCTCGAGCGCGTCCGAGCGCAGCCCGAGCACGTCCCCATGCTCACGCCGCGTGAGCGAGAGGTCCTGACACTGCTCGCCCGTGGTTACAAGGCCGCGGCGATCGGCCGGCTGATCGGCTGCTCCCCGCGCACGGTGCACCGCCACCTGGCCAATCTCTACACCAAGCTCACCGTCGGTGATCGTCTGATGGCGGTCACGAGGGCGCGCGAGCTGGGCCTGATATCCGCTGGAGGTGAGTAGAACTACCCATCGCGTCGCGCTGATTCCGATTGCGGGCGATGCCCGGATCTTCTGTACTTCTCCTTGCGCCACAGTGGCGCCGGCTTCATCGGGGGGAAGCTCTCAACGGTTCCGGGAGGAAACGCATGTCCACACACCTGCTCCGCACCAGCCGCCGGGTCGGCATCGTTGCGGCAGGCGCTGCCATCTCTGTGCTCTGCGGCGGCACCGCTTGGGCCCACCACTGCTACGTCGAGGACTGGAACGAGGCGGCTCAGTCGCGACTGGCCGAGGGCGGCACCGCGTGGATGCCGCTCAGCGACCTCGCTGACGTCGTCATCGCCGAGCAGATCGGCCTCCCGCAGTGCGTCGGGTACGGCGACCAGGTGGCCGAGGCCTGGATGGAGGCGACCGGCGCCGAGGAGGAGCCGCTCATCCACTCCCGCGCCACCACCGGAGGCGGCGCCGCGCACAAGAAGGGCAAGGAGCCCGCACCGTTCGACTACCTCGGCGAGGACGACTTCGTCATCCTCGACGCCGCGCTCGGTGACGCCGTCGGGGAGTGCCTGGGGTAGGGGCACTTCCGGGGGAAGCGATGCGCCGGCCGCGGTTCACGGCCGGCGCATCGTCCGTTCCGGCTGGGTCTGTCAGCTCGCGACGACGTTGACCAGCTTCGGGGCGCGCACGATCACCTTGCGCACGGTCTTGCCCTCGATCGCCCGTTGCACCGCCTCGTCGGCCAGGGCCCGCCGCTCCAGCTCGGCCTCGTCGATGCCTGGCGGCACCTCGAGCCGGGCCCGCAGCTTGCCCTGTACCTGTACGACCGCCGTGACCGTCTCCTCGACCAGCAGCGCCTCGTCGACCCGGGGCCACCCGGCCACCGCCACCGACGGCTCGTGGCCCAGCTGCTCCCACATCTCCTCCGCGGTGTAGGGCGCCACCAGGCTCAGCAGCACGGCGACCGCCTCGGTGGCTTCGCGCACCGCGGGGTCCGCGGGGCCGCAGCCGGAGTCGATCGCCTTGCGGGTGGCGTTGACCAGCTCCATCACCCGGGCGACCACGACGTTGAACCGGTAGGACTCCAGCAGCTCGCCGGCCTCGTGCACCACCTTGTGCGTGAACCGGCGCAGGGCGGTGTCGCCACCGGTGGGGTCGATGCCAGGCTCGCTGGTCACGTCGGCGGCCAGCCGCCAGGCCCGCTGCAGGAACTTCAGCGACCCGCCCGGCGACATGTCGGCCCAGTCGATGTCGTCCTCCGGCGGACCGGCGAACACCATCGTCAGCCGCACGGCATCCACGCCGTACTCGTCGATCTGCACGCCCAGGTCGACCCCGTTGCCCAGCGACTTGCTCATGGCCTTGCCCTGGTT
>Ga0075331_1000065_pt1 | contig 20008 bp, 19 predicted proteins | sample MayberrySE_TuleA_FD_120090 | JGI IMG/M metagenome (GOLD analysis project Ga0075331, IMG submission 120090) | Natural and restored wetland microbial communities from the San Francisco Bay, California, USA, that impact long-term carbon... | ecosystem: Environmental > Terrestrial > Soil > Wetlands ... | reverse complement strand
GTCGGCGGCCTGGACACGCTGGTCGTCGAGAGCAGCCCCTGGTTCGGCGGCTCCACGTCGCGCTCCGGCGGCGGCGTGTGGATCCCCAACAACTACGCCCTGGAGGCGGCCGGGAGGACGAATCCGCCCGAGGAGTCCCGGGAGTACCTGTACGCGATCGTCGGGGACGACGTCCCGCGCGAGCGCATCGACGCGTTCCTGGAGCACGGTCCGGAGGCGCTCGCGTTCGTGCGAGACCACTCCGCGGCGCGGTTCGTGTGGGTCCCTGACTACTCCGACTACTACCCCGAGGCACCCGGCGGCCGCGCGCACGGCCGCAGCGTGGAGCCGGTCCCGGTCGACGGCCGCATCCTCGGTGCCGAGCTGGAGCGGCTGCACCCGGCGTACACCAAGGCCCCCGTCGGGATGGTCGTCACCCAGGCCGACTACCGCTGGCTGAGCCTCTCCCTGCGCACCTGGCGCGGTCCGGTCACCGCGCTCAAGGTCGCCTGGCGCCGGCTCGTGAACATGGTGCTCCGCCGGCCGATGTACGCCATGGGCCAGGCGATGATGATCGGGATGCGCAAGGGCCTGCTCGACGCAGGTGTGCCGATCGCCTACGAGACCCCGTTGACCGGGTTGCTCGTCGAGGGCGGCCGGGTCGTCGGCGTGCACGTCGAGCGCGACGGGACGCCGGTGACGGTCCGTGCACGGCACGGCGTCGTGCTCGCCTCCGGTGGCTTCGAGAAGAACCAGGAGATGCGCGAGAGGTACCAGCGCTCCCCCGTCACCACCGAGTGGACGACCGGCGCGCCCAGCAACACCGGCGGCGGCATCACCGCGGCGATGGAGGCCGGCGCGGCCGTGGACCTCATGGACGACGCCTGGTGGGGCCCGTCGATCCCGCTGCCGTCGGGGCCGTGGTTCTGCCTCGCCGAGCGCAACCTCCCCGGCTCGATCATCGTGAACCAGGCGGGGCAGCGGTTCTCCAACGAGGCAGCGCCGTACGTCGACGCGGTGCACGCGATGTACGACGGCGAGGCCGCCACGGGCATCGCGCACGTGCCGTCCTGGATGGTGCTCGACCAGCGCTACCGCAACCGGTACCTGTTCGCCGGCCTCGGGCCGCGACAACCGTTCCCGGGGCGCTGGTACAAGCACGGCGTGATCGTGAAGGCGCAGACCCTGGAGGAGCTCGCCGGGAAGATCGGCATCGACCCGGGCGGGCTCACCGGGACGGTCAACCGGTTCAACGAGATGGCCCGACGCGGGGTCGACGACGACTTCGGCCGCGGCGACAGCGCCTACGACAAGTACTACGGCGACCCCACCGTGCGGCCGAACCCGTCGCTGGGACCGATCCGGCAGGCGCCGTACTACGCGGTGAAGATGGTGCCCGGCGACCTCGGCACCAAGGGGGGCGTGGTCACCGACCGACGAGCCCGGGCGCTGCGCGAGGACGGCTCGGTGATCGAGGGGCTGTACGCCGCAGGCAACGCCAGCGCCGCGGTGATGGGCCACACCTACGCGGGGGCCGGCGCGACCATCGGCCCCGCGATCACGTTCGGCTACCTCGCCGCCCTCGACATCGCCGACCGTGCCCGCGCCGGTGACAGCACCGGTCGCCCCGCCACCGAGAGAGCGAGCTGAAGCGATGCCCATCGACCCGGACAAGGCCGTCGGCGCCTCGCTGCCCGACCGGTCGTTCTCCTGGACCGCCTCGGACGTGCTGCTCTACCACCTCGCGCTCGGGGCCGGCTCGCGTCCGGGCGACGAGACCGACCCGGCCGCGCTGCGCTGGACCCTCGACGACGAGCACCTGCAGGTCCTCCCCTCGTTCGGTGTCGTCGCCCCGACGTTCCACGAGACCGAACCTCCGGGGCTGGACCTGCCCGGCTGCGACATCAACCTGGCACAGGTCCTGCACGGCAGCCAGGAGGTCGAGGTCCACGGTCCCCTCCCGACGAACGCGGACGCCACCGTGCGTACCCGCATCAGCGACGTGTGGGACAAGGGGAAGGCCGCCGTCGTCGTCCAGGAGGGCGTCGCGGAGAACGCCGACGGCACGCCGCTGTTCACCACCCGGTCCAGCATCTTCGTGCGGGGCGAGGGCGGCTGGGGCGGCGACCGAGGTCCCTCCACGGCCGTCGAGCTGCCGGACCGGGCCCCGGACACCGACACGAGCTACGCAACGACGCCGAACCAGGCGCTGCTCTACCGGCTCTGCGGCGACCGCAACCCGCTGCACGCCGACCCGGCGTTCGCGCAAGCCGCCGGCTTCCCGGTGCCGATCCTGCACGGCTTGTGCTCGTACGGCATCGTGCTGCGGACCGTCGTCGACGAGGCGCTGGGCGGGGACGCGGCCTCGGTGCGTGGTTTCCGGGCCCGCTTCGCCGGCGTCGTGCTCCCCGGCGAGACCATCCGCGTGCGCACCTGGGGCGAGGACGAGCGGCTCCTGGTCAGCGCCACGATCGCCGCCGCCGGAACCGACCGCGACGGAGCGCCGGTGTTGTCCGACGGCGTGGTGACGACGGCCTGAGGCCGCGCACCTCAGTCGACGCAGAGGCAGAACGGGTGGCCGGACGGGTCCGGGAAGACCCGCTGGGGCACGTCCTGGTTACCCGGCTCCCCCGAGCGCGGCGAGCTTGCGTCGCAGCAGGTCGCGCTCGCGGTCGTTGCCGCACAGCCGCAGCGCGAGCTCGAGCTCGCCGCGCGCCTCGGCGACGCGCCCGAGCCGGGTCAGCAGCTCGCCGCGCACGGTCGGGAGCAGGTGCGAGCCGGACAGGCTGCCCGCGACCACCAGCTCGTCGACGAGCGGCAGGGCGGCCGCCGGTCCCTGAGCCACGGAGACCGCGACGGCACGGTTCAGCTCGACCACCGGCGACGGGGCCAGCCGGCTGAGCGCCTCGTACAGCAGCACGACCCGCTCCCAGTCCGTCCCGTCGACCGACGGCGCCACCGCGTGGCACTCGGCGATGGCCGCCTGGACGCCGTACACGCCGAGGCCACGGCCGACCTGCCCGGCCCGGGCCAGCGCCGCGCGACCGCGACGGATCGCCGCCCTGTCCCACGTCCGCCGGTCCTGGTCCTCCAGCAGCACAGGCTCGCCCCGGTCGCCCACACGCGCAGGGAACCGCGCCGACGTCAGCTCGAGCAGGGCGAGAAGGCCGTGCACCTCCGCATCGTCCGGCACCAGCCGGGCGAGGACCCGGGCCAGCCGGACGGCCTCCCGGGCCAGGTCGGGGCGCAGCAGGTCCGGCCCGGCGCTGGCCGTGGACCCCTCGGTGAAGATCAGGTAGAGCACGCTCAGCACCGAGCCGAGCCGGGTACGGCGCTCGGGGGCGGCCGGGACCTCGAACGGCACCTGGGCCGCGGCCAGGGTCTTCTTGGCGCGGGTGATCCGGGCCTGCACCGTCGCCGTCGGCACCAGGAACGCGCGCGCGATCTCCTCGCTGGTCAGCCCGCCGACCACGCGCAACGTGAGCGCGACCTGCGCCTCCCGCGACACCACCGGGTGGCAGGCGACGAACATCAGCGCCAGCACGTCGTCCTCGATGCGGTCGGGGTCCCACAGCAGGTCGGAGCCCGCCGTCGGCTCGGCCGCGGCGCCGGGCCCGGAGGCGATGTCGCCCTCGCCGATGTCCCGGGCGAGGGCGGCATACCGGTCGTCCAGGGTGGACCGCCGGCGGAAGGCGTCGATCGCGCGGCGCCGTCCCACGGTCAGCAGCCAGCCGGCCGGGTTGCGCGGAACGCCGTCCCGCGGCCAGGCCACCAGCGCCTCGGCGAGGGCCTCCTGCGCCAGGTCCTCCGCCAGCGAGAAGTCGCCGGTGTAGCGGGCCAGGGTTCCCACGATGTGGGCAGAGTCGATGCGCCACGCCGCCTCGACGGCCTCGCGACCGCCGGCCGGGGCACTCACAGCTGCCCGGTCGCCACCCGCCATGCCCGTTCCTTCTGGATCCACTCGTTGTCCTGGGGGAACTCGTCGATGCTCGCCACGCGACGGATCTCCGTCTTCACACCCGGTCCCATCGGGCCCCGCTTGGCCCACTCCACCGCGTCCTCCTGCGAGGCGACGTCGAGGATCCAGAAGCCACCGAACAGCTCCTTCGTCTCCCCGTAGGGTCCGTCGGTGACCACCGGGGGCTGGGACGAGTAGTCGACGACGACCCCCTTGGACGCGTCGTCGAGGCCCTCGGCGGCCACCAGGACGCCGGCCCTGATGAGCTCGTCGTTGTAGCGCCCCATCGACTCGATGATCTCGTCGAAGTCGACGTTCTCGAAGGCGGCGTAGGCCTCGTCGCTGGCGCGCATGATCAGCATGTACTTCACGGTGTGCTCCTGCCTGTTGCGGGTCCCTTTCGGACCCTCTCACCAAGTGGTCGAACGGCGGTACCACCGGATCGACACGAGCCGGCAGAAAGTTCCGGCGACGGACGACGGCCCGGCGGCCCCTGCCCCGATCGGGCCATGGTCCCCGGCGCCGGGCCCGGCCTACCGTGACTCGATGACCGTCACGACACCCGGGGGAACCGCGACGGAACGGCGCCCCCGCTCCTGGCTCACCCTGCCCCACGCCCTGCCCCAGCGGCTCCGGCAGCGGCCTGCAGACGACCCTGCCTCGCTGGTGCGTCCGCGGCGCGACCGTGATGTCGGCGCCTGCGCACGCCTGCTCGGCGTCGTGTACTGCGCCGACCACTACCCCGACCGCTTGCCCGGCTCGGCGCACGCCTGGCTGGTGCGCGACGTCCTCGACGCCTGGGTGGCGGAGCGGCACGGTCAGGTGCTCGGCCACGTCGCCACGGTCCGGGTCGGGACCGACCCGCTGTCGGCGGGCCGCTGGCGCGAGCTGACCGGGCTCTCCCCCGCGAACCTGCTCGGCGTGAGCCGCTTCTTCGTCCGTCGCTCGGAGCGGGGCAAGGGGATCGGGACGGCGCTCCTCGCCGCCGCGGCGGCCGACGCGCGGGCACGCGGGCTCGTGCCGGTCCTCGAGACCGTGACCGAGAGCCGCTCGGCGATCCCGACGCTGCGCGACGCCGGCTGGCAGCTGCTCGCGGTCGACGACCGCGACCGGCGCGCGGACCGGTGGCGCGTGCACCGCTACGTCGGCTCGAGACCCTGACTCCCCACCCGGATTCCGGTCACGGAGCGGCGCCGAACCGCACGTGCACCCCCACGTCGTCGGACGCTGCGCTCACCCCACCCAGCAGTCCGACGACCACCGCGAGCATCAGGACCGGAGCGCGCGACGGTCCATGGGCTCGTGGATGTGAGCGCTGCCAACGGAAGTACGGCGTCCTCGTGTAGCCGATCAGTGCCCCGACGCAGGCCAGCGACGTCAGCAGCTCGAGCGCCGGCCAGCCCGGAGCCCGCGAACCGCTCCGGGCGCCGGCCAGGTCGAGCACCTCGACAAGGAGGACCAGAGCCGTCACGACCCAGACCAGGACCAGCCGCACGGTCCGCCCCTGGAGCACGCCGGAGGCCACCCAGGTGACCAGCAAGGCGCCGAGCAGCATGGACGCCAAGGTCCACGCGTCGACGGGTCGCGTGCCGTGGTCCAGGACGTACACGACTTGTGCGGCGAGGTACGCCCAGCCGAGCAGCCATGCCTGCACCGGCAGGTTCGGGCCGGAGGGCGTGTCGGGCAACATGTCCACCGCGGCATCCTTGCACCCGCGGCGCGGCGCCGCGCGCCCTGCGCCCCGCGGGCGTGTCCGGCTCAGCGGTGAGCGATGAGCTCCGCGAGCAGCCCCGGCGCCACGGCCGGGAGCTCGCGGGCCAGGAAGCCCACCGGGCCGACCTGCTCGGCGAGCCGGTCCCCGGAGGCCGCGTGCAGGTAGGCGCCCCACACCGCGGCCTGGGCGGGATCGGCGCCGCGCGCGAGCAGGCCCGCGACGTAGCCCGCCTGGACGTCTCCCGAGCCGGCGACCCCGAGCCCGGGACCGCCCTCGGTGACCACCCAGGCCCGACCGTCGGGGGCAGCGATCGCCTTGACGGGGCCGCCGCAGAGGACCACCGCGCGGGCCCGCTCGGCCAGCCGGCGTGCCGCGGCGACGAGGTCCTGGCCGACGGCGTCCTCGTCCTCGCCGAGCGTGCGTGACAGCTCGGTCGGGTTCACGGTCACCACGCAGCGACCGTCGAGGTGGTGCAGGCCGTCGGGGCGGTGGGTGAGGTACGACGATCCGAGCGCGTCGATCACCACCGGCCCCTCGAGCTGCGGAACCACCGCCGCGAGCAGGGACGAGGCCGCGTCCGGGTCGAGCACCCCCGGGCCCAGCAGCACGCAGGCACACCCGTCCGCCGTACGCCGGATGTCCTCGGCCGACGAGCGGTCCGGGTCGCCGCCGTCGGTCTCGGCGACACCCTCGACGCCGGCCTCCGGCAGCGCCATCGCCACCGGGGTGGCCACCGACCCGGCCGTCACCACCTGGAGCTTCCCGCTTCCGACGCGCAGCGCCGCCTCCCCCGACAGCACGACCGCACCGGGCGTGCTGCGGTTGCCGCCGACGAGCACGACGAGTCCCCGCGCGTTCTTGTCCGACCCGGGGTCCGGCAGCGGCCACGCGCCGAGGAGCGCCGGCGTGACGCGGGCCGGATCAGGCATCCGCATCGGCCTTCTCCGTGTCCGAGGGCTCCTCGGTGACCTCCGCGTCCTGCCGGTCGACCACGGAGGTGTCGGCGAACGAGACCAGCTCCAGCCCGTCCTCACCCCGCTCGTAGGTCGTCATCGACGCGTTCGCGATCGTCGAGGTCCGGTCGATCTCGAGAAGCTCCTCCTCGGTCAGCCCCTCGAGCACGTAGCGGAACGTCATGATCACGGCCTGGTGGCTGAAGACCCACACCCGCTGACCTTCGAACCCGTGCCGCAGGTCGGCCAGCAGGGAGCGCACCCGCAGCCCCACGTCGGCCCAGCTCTCACCGGCCGGCGGGCTGTAGTAGAACTTCCCGACGTGGCTGCGGCGCTCGGCCTCGTCGGCGAACTCCTTGCGGATCCCTTGCCCGGTCATCCCGTCGAACCGTCCGAGATCGCGCTCGCGCAACCGCTCGTCCAGCACGATCTCGCGGTCGGTGTGGGTGACCGCGCGGCGTGCGGTCTCGACTGCGCGCGCGTACGGCGACGACAGGACCAGGTCGGGCAGGTGGTCGGCCTGCGCCATCCACTGCCCCAGCGCACCGGCCTGGCGCCGTCCCTCGTCGGACAGCTCGACGTCAGCGTCACGTGCCGGCAGGTCCAGACGATCAGCCCCCTGCTCGCGGGCCCGGGCGTCGGCAAGGTTCCCGACGCTCTCACCGTGCCGGACCAGCACGATGCTGCTCGGCCCCTTCTCGAGCCTCACCAGGCGCGGAACCGCCACGTGATCTCCTCCTCTTCCTCCCCGGCTCGGTCAGCGGGAGACGTACCCACCTCCCCGCTCCGCAACCGGACCGGCCGGGCCCGCATCCCGTTCAGTCCACCGTACGCACCGGCCCACCGCAGGACCGGTCCAGCGCACGGGTCGCGGCCTCCTGCACGACGAGCGGCACCTCCGGGGCGACGGTGACCTCGGTGACGTCCCCGATGCGCAGCTGCAGCAGGAAGTCGTACGGCGCGGTGGCCTGGCCGCGTGCGTGCTCGTCGCACCGGTTGCCCGGCACGACGTGCAAGGGCAGCTCCACCGAGGCCGCGTCGCCCAGGAGCGCCGCGGGCGCCGGGAGCCGCAGGCCGTGCAGCACGCTGCCGTCGACGCTGGTGACCTCGACATCCTCGGAGCCGCCGACGCGGGTGAGCCGGATCGTCCCGGCGGCGACCGGCGCGGAGCGGGGACCGGCCTGCGTCCAGCGGTCGCCGTACTCCACCTGCACCGTCCGGCGAACCAGGCGCTCCCCGCACTGCCGCTCCCACAACCGGCGGACGAACACCTCGCCGTACCGGGTCAGCCGCTGCGTGACCGACCCCCCGGCCACCGACACGGTCGCCCGCACCTGCGCGTCGACGTCCCCGCACCGGGGTGGCGGAAGGCGCAGCCGCAGGTCCCGCGTGTCGCCCGCCGGGATCACGATGTCCTGGGGTGCGGAGAACTCCGCGCCGTAACCTGACCAGGCCAGGCCGGCTCCGGTCACGAACAGGTCCTTCTCCCCGGTGTTCACCACGCGCAGCATCGCGTCACGGGTCCCGGCCTTGGGCAGCAGCTGGGTGAACCCGAGCCGCACCGACACCTCCGGGGGATCGGCGTCGCCGGACGTGGACGACGCGTCGCAGGCCGCCACGAGCACCAGCAGCGCGGGCGCCAGCGACGCGACGACGAGCCGGAGGACGGAGCGCACCGGAAGGCTCACCCGAGCTCGGGGTGGATCATCCACACGTTCGGCTCCCAGTAGGCGGCCCGGTCCGCCTCGCGGTCGACGTCCAGGGTCGCCAGCCCCTCGGGGAACACGTAGGTCCCGGACTCGGGGAACGCCATCTGCGTCCACGACTCCCACTCCGCCACGCTGCCGGTGATCCGCAACGACTCCGGCAGGGGCGTGGAGACCCGGGCACCGAGGCGCTCGTGCACCCGCATCCACGGGTCGAGCAGCTGCCCGTCGGCACGCCGCCAGCCCACGTACCGCTCGATCGGCGCCAGCGGGTAGAGGTGCTTCGCCGACGGGCGCACCGGCGCGATCACCCGCTGCAGCCCGTTCCGGCGCGCCAGCTCGCTCATCGCCCCCAGGATCTGCTCGGCCAGGCCGCGGAGCCGTCCGGTGCGCGGCGTCTCGGCGGCCAGCGCGCACAACGTGTTGACCGGCTCACCGGCCCGGGCGCGCGCGAAGACCTGCTCCAGCGCGTCGTCGATCCCGCCCGGCAACGTCGCGTCGTCCCCGTCCCACCACAGGGGGCCGGTGTGCCCCTCCGCGACCACCGCATCGGCGTGCTCGTCGTACAGCACGAACTGGAAGTCGGCGAGCTCCTCGTCGAGATGGGGCCAGAACCGGTTGAGCACGTCGCCGTGCAGGTTGTACTCCGGCCAGACGTCCTCCGAGTCGATGCCGCGCTCCCACAGGTCGGGTCGCTCGGCGGCGGTGTGCAGGGTCGGGGCCATGGTGCTCATCCTCGCGCCGGGGCACCCGCATTTGCACCTGGTTTGCCAGGGTGGGGGCATGAGCGACTCCAGCGCACCCCAGCACCCCGTCGTCGTGGTCACCGGAGCGAACGGCTTCGTCGGCTCCCGCGTGTGTACGGCACTGGTCGAGCGCGGCGCGACGGTACGTGCCGTCGTACGGCGCCCCGGGACCGCACCGGACCTCGAGGGCGTCGAGGAACGCGTCGGCGACTTCCACGACCCGGACCTCGCCGCTGACGTGGTCCGCGGCGCGTACGCCGTCGTCACGACCGTCCACCCGATGGGGACCGACCGTGAGAACCAGCACCGCATCGGGGTCGAGGGCACCGCCGTCCTGGCGAGGGCGGCCCGGGACGCGGGCGTGACCCGGCTGGTCCACATCTCGACGGCTGCCGTCTACGACCGCTCCCCCGGCGTCGGCGACGTGGGTGAAAGGTCGGCGCTCGTGGCCGACGACGCCCGCGCCTACGCCGTGACCAAGCGGGACGCCGACGCGGCGCTGGCCGAGGTGGACGGGATCACCCGCGTGATCGTGCGGCCACCGGCGATCCTCGGCCCCGGCGAGACCTCGATCTGGAACACGCTTCGGCCGAGGGACGTCCGCGACGACCCGCTGGCGCGTCACGCCGTTTCCGACCAGAGCTTCGCCTGGGTGCACGTCGACGACCTCACCGACCTCGTCGTGGACGTGGCGTCGGGCCTGGTCGCGAGCTCGCCGGACCCGGAGCGGGGGCCCGTCGACGAGGACTGCACCGCCGTCAACGTCGCCGCCGGACCGGCCACGCTGCGCGACTACTACACGACGGTCACCCGGGCCCTCGGCGTCGAGCCGGTCTGGGACGACGAACCCGCGTGGACGGGCCGCATCCTGGCCGACCGGGCGCGGGGGTGGGGCTGGAGCCCGGGCGTGGACCTCGACCGGGCGCTCGCCGAGATCGACGCCGGCCTGCGCGGCTGACCTACCAGGTCCGCGCCCACAGGCAGTCGTCCCAGCTGCGCAGCTCGGCGAGAGCGTCCGCCGGGAGCGGCTCCGACGCGTCGGTCACGACGTACCCGAGCTCGCCGCTGGTCGCGAGATGCTGCCCGGTGACGTTGTCCTCGTGCTCGGCGAACAGCGCGTTGAACCGGGCCAGCACGCCGGGCACGTTGTGGTGCAGGTAGCCGAGCCGGTGACCGGACTCCAGCGGCGGTGTCACCACCTCCGGGAGGTTCACCGAGAGCGCGGTGCTCCCCTCGAGGGCGAAGCCGGCGAGCTTCCCCGAGACGAACCAGCCGATCTCCTCCTGCGCCTCCTGGGTCGACCCGCCCACGTGCGGGGTCAGGATCACGTTGTCGAGCCCGCGGAGCACCGACTCGAACGGGTCGCCCTGGGCCTTCGGCTCGACCGGGAAGACGTCGAGGGCGGCCCCCGCGATGTGCCCCGAGAGCAGGTGGTCACGCAGGGAGACGTCGTCGACGACCATCCCGCGCGAGGCGTTGACGAACATGGACCTCGGCTTCATCGCCGCGAACTGCTCGGGGCCGAAGAGGCCGGCGTTGCCCGGGCGCCCGTCCACGTGCAGGCTCACCACGTCCGCGACGGCGAGCAGCTCTTCCAGCGACGCCATCCGGCGGGCGTTGCCGTGCGCCGGCCGGTCGGCGGTGTCGTAGAAGACGACCCGCATTCCCAGCGCCTCGGCGACGTTGGACAGCTGGGTGCCGATGTTGCCGTAGCCGACGATCCCCAGCGTGCGGCCCCGCACCTCGTGGCTGCCGCGGGCCGACTTGTCCCAGACGCCGTCGTGCATCCGCTGCGTCTTCTCGGGCAGCCGGCGGGCGAGCGCGACGATCTCGCCGATCACCAGCTCGACGACGCTGCGGGTGTTGGAGTACGGAGCGTTGAACACGCCGATCCCGCGCGCGGCTGCGGCCTTCAGGTCGACCTGGTTGGTCCCGATGCAGAAGCAGCCGATGGCCTCCAGGTGCGGGACGGCCTCCAGGACACGCTCGGACACGTGCGTGTTGGAGCGGATCCCGAGCAGCTGCACGTCGGCCAGCGACTCGATCAGCTCGAGCTCGGACAGCGCACCGGAACGCCGCTCCACCTCGTAGCCGCGCCCCTCGAGCTGCTGGACCGCGACGGGGTGGATGTTCTCGAGGAGGAGGACCTTCATGCCGTCACCGTACGGGGCTGGTCACGACACGTTGCCGAGCGGTCCACGCCGGGTGACGTCGAGCCGCGGTACCGCGTCGGGTCTCCACGTCGGCTGGACTCCGGAGGCGGATGTCCGCCGGCATCGGGCCGCTGCCCTGCGGAGGGCGTACTGTCGAGGCACGGAGCCACTCAGGCTTCCTCTCAGAGAGATGTACGCCCATGAGCGACAAGTCGCCGCGGCAGAGCATGTCCAAGAAGTCCGGCAAGTCCATCAAGGAGAAACGCGCGGAGAAGCGCAGCAAGGGGACCGTGGAGACCCTCTCCGACCAGATCCACCCGACGAAGAAGAAGTAATGCTCCTTCGGCTCGGCTCGGCTCGGCGTGATCGGGTTCGGCGCGACGGCGCGGGGCGCCGTCACCGCCCTCGCTCGAGGCGCGGCGGCACGTGGGCGAGTGCCGTCTGCACCAGCGCCGTGCGCGTCTTGACGACGACCGCCCGCCGCAGCCTGCCCAGCTCGTCCTCGACCAGCCCGTCGACGACCTCCTGGACCTGTCGGGTCGAGTACGACGGCCGGCTGCCGGGCTGGACCTCGACGTCAGGCAGGGCCACCAGCACGGGGAGCACCTGGCTGCCGATCGCGTCCAGCAGCTTGAACCTCTGGTAGCGGTCCATCGTGTCCCACGCGGTGTCGACGTCCACGCCGCGCTTGCGGAGCTTCTTGCCGGCCAGGACACTCTTCGCCGCCCCGGTGACGGCAAGGGTGAGCTCGTGCTCGGTGAATCGCATGCCTCCAGGATGACGGTCCGGCCGCCGGTGCCCGACATCGGATGGTCATGGATCGCCCGCGGAGGTGCGACGCGCCTCGACCTCGGCCAGGGTGTCGCTAAGGACCAGCGACGATGCGCCGGACCAGCTCGCTGTCGCAGTTGCCGCCGGACATCACGACCGCCGTGGTGGCGCCGGGGGCACGGTCGGTGTCGGCGAGCAGCCCGGCGAGCGCGAGGGCGCCGGCGGGCTCGGGCATGTGGTGGGTCGTCCGCCACAGCAGGCGCATCGCCCGTTCGGCGTCCTCCTCGCCGACCCGGACGAAGCGGGCCGCGCCCGCGACCATCGCCGCGACGGCCTCGGCGACCGGGGTGCGGGTCGCCACGCCGTCGACGAAGGTGTCCGCGTCCGGCGTGCTGACAGGCTCGCCGGCCTCGAAGGACAGGGCGTGTGCCGGGGCGCGGTCGGCGACCACGCCGACGATCTCGGTCTTCACCCCGAGGAGGTCCCGCACCGCCATGTGGGCGCAGATGCCGGACCCCAGCCCCACCGGGACGTAGACCACGTCCAGGTGCTCGGCCTGCTGGTGGAGCTCGGCCGCACCGGTCGCCACGCCGGCGACCAGGTCGCGGTGGAATGACGGAACCGGCACCAGGCCCCGCTCGTCAGCGAGCGTCATCGCGTGCTCCAGCGCCTCCTGGAAGTCACGACCGTGCACGACCAGCTCGGCCCCGAAGCCGGCCATCGAGGCATTCTTGTCCGGGCTGTTCCCCTCGGGCACGACGATCGTCACGGGGAGTCCGTGCTCGCGACCGGCGTACGCGATCGACTGCCCGTGGTTCCCGCGCGTCGCCGCGACCAGACCGCGTACGTCGCGGCCGGACCGGAGCAACCCGTCGACGAACACCAGCCCACCGCGGACCTTGAACGCGCCGGTCGGCGTGGCGTCCTCGTGCTTGACCCACGTCGGTGCCCCGGTCACTTCCTCCAGCAGCGGCCACCGGTAGGCGGGGGTCACCGGGACGTGCCGGCTGACGATCCGGGTCGCCTCGTCGAGGTCCTCTCGGGTCAGCATGCGGCGAGCCTAGCCAGCCCGGGCGCGCTCACGAGATACGTAGTGCACTCCGTAGTTCCGCGGACGCCAGATCCTGGCGGGTGCGCCAGGATCGATCTCGACATCCGCACCCCGATGGGGAGTTCCCTTGAGCAACGCAACGATGCCAGAGCAGGCAGGGCGATCGAACCTCATGAACTACTCGCTGGTCACCAACCCTCCGTGTCTGTGCCTGTCCTTGCGCGGCGAGCTGGACCTGTGCAGCGCCGGAGAGGTGCCGCGCGACGAGTTCGCCTCGCGGCGAGACCTGACGACGGTCCTGGTCGACCTGGGTGAGCTCACCTTCTGCGACGCCACGGGCCTCCGCGCCCTCCTCGCCTTCAGCAGGATCCACGAGGCGCAGGGCCGCTCGGTCGCGGTCGTCCGGGCCACCCCCTTCATGTGGCGGTTGATGCGACTCTGCGGGGTCACGGATCGACTGGGGTCCGTGCGGCCTCTCGCCACCCCCGCCCCCGTGTGACCGTCAGTCGGCCAGGCGCATCCTGCGCGGCGGAGGGTCAAACGCCGCAAACCGCCCACGTGGTGTCGGCGCGCTCGGCGTAGAAGCACACCAGGCCCTGGATCGGGGCCATCGCGCTGATGGGATCCTCGTACGACCAAGCCACGTCGGCACCGGACGCACCGGCCGGCTCGTAGGACCAGTACGTCGCCTCGCCCTTGAACGGGCAGACGGTCGTGGTCGTCGAACGACGGAGCAGGTCCAGACGGACGTCCTCCCGCGGCAGGTACCACCGAGGCCGGCACCCGTCCTCCAGCAGCAGCGTGGCCCGGTCGCTCGCGGCCAGGACGACTCCGCCGATGCCGACCTGGACCCGTCCGTCGGCGGGTCGCAGGGAGATCCGGTGCCCGTCGGCGGTCGAGGTGGCCGGGTGGACGCCCTCCGGGAGCGGGTTCATCGGCGACGCGCCTGCCACTCCACCACCCAGGCGGCCACCTGCGTGCGCGACCCGAAGCCGAGCTTGCGCAGGACGTGGTCGACGTGGCTCTCCACGGTCCGCTGGGAGATCCCCAGCTGCTCGGCGATCGCCCGGTTGGAGAGGCCTGCCCCGACGAGGTTGGCCACCTCGAGCTCCCGGCGCGTCAGCGCGACCTGCTCCGCCGGGGCCTCCTCCACCGGGGTCTGCTCGAGCGCCTGGGCGAGGACCTGCTCGTCGGACAGATCAGCGCCCCGCCGGAACGCCGCGCGGAATCCCTTGGCCTGCCGGTCGATCCTCACCTGCGTCTCGCAGCGCCGCCGGTACGCCGACAGGTACGGCACGGCGTCAGGATCGACGCCCCGGGTTCGCCACATCGCGTCGGTGGCACCGAGAAGCGTGGCAGCGCGCTCCGGGCGTCCCTGACCCGCAGCCGCCCACGCCAGCACCTCGAGGATGAAGGTGGTGGTCAGGCGGTCACCCAGGTCCGTTGCCATCACCAGGGCCTGCCGCTCGAGGTCGGCGGCCCGATCGGCGTCGCCACGCAGCAGGGACACCATCCCCAGCGCGGCCAGCGCGCAGGACCGGACGTGGACCTCACCGGCCGCGTCGGTGACGTCGACACATGCCTGGAACGTAGCGCCGGCGCCGTCGAGGTCGTCGGCGAACCCACGGCACAGAGCCAGCACCAGCAGCACCGAGGCCGCCAGCGGCTGGTCGCCGGCCGTGCGGGCGGCGGTCACTGCCTCCTCCAGTGGCAGGAGCGCCTCAGCGGGGCCGCGGCTCCCGAGGGTCTCGACACCGCGGGCCACCAGCACCCGGGCACGGACGGCGACGTCGATCGTGTCCGCGTCGAGCAGCGACTCCGCCTCCTCCAGCATCGAGCGGCCCGCCTGCGGCTCTCCCTGCAGGAACGCCGCCGAGGCCGCCATCGCGAGGGCGCGAGCCCGGGTCCCCGCGTCGGCATCGGCGGCCTCCGTGGCGCGGGCCAGCCAGTGCCGGGCCTCGCCCAGCCGTCCGGTCACCACCCAGTAGGGCTCGAGCGCGGTCACCATCTCCAGTGCCCGCACCGCTAGCCGGGGGTCGCCCACGGCGTGGCCGAGCGCCTCCCGCAGGTTCCCGTGCTCGCGGCGCAGGGTGCGGTACCACGCGGCCTGCTCCGGGCCGAAGGACGCGCTCGTCGCGGCCCGGACCAGGTCCGCGGACCACGCCACGTGCCGATCCCGTCCGACCCGCAGCTGCTCGCCGGTCAGCTGCTCCGCGGCGTACTCGCGCAGCGGCTCCGGCATCCGGAAGCGCACGTACGACGCACCGTCGTCCTCCCGCGAGAGAATCGACTTCTCCAGGAGCCCGTCGACGAGGTCGAGCACGTCCGCTGGGTCGATGCCGTCCCCGGAGCACGCCAGCTCGGCGGCCTCCAGGGGAAACCCGCCGGTGAAGACCGACAGGCGGGCCCAGAGCATCCGCTCGTGGGGAGTGCACAGCTCGCCGCTCGCCTCCAGCGACGCGCGCATCGAACGCTGCCTGGCCGGCGCGTCCCGCGCACCCTTGGCGAGCAGCCGCTGCCGGTCGCCGAGCCGGTCGAGGATGTCCTGGACCGACAGCACGGGGATGCGAGCCGCAGCCAGCTCGACAGCCAGCGGCACCCCCTCGAGCGCTTCGCAGAGCCCCGCGATCGCGGCAGCGTTGTCGTCGGTGACCCGGAACGACGGCAGGGCGACGGCGGCCCGGGCGGTGAAGAGCGCCTGTGCCTCGTCGGGGGCCAGCGGCGCGACCGGGACCACGACCTCACCGGTCACGCCGAGCTGCCGCCGGGAGGTGGCCAGCACGCGCAGCCGAGGCGCCGTGGTGAGGAGCACCGACACCAGCTCCACCGCCGCGTCGAGCATCGTCTCGCAGCTGTCGAGCACCAGGAGGCCGGCACGGTCGGCGACTGCCGCGGCGAGATCATCGGCTCCCGCGGCACCCTCGGCCGGATGGAGCCCGAACACGTCGGCCACCGAGTGCCCCAGGAGCTCGGGGTCGACCAGGTCGGCGAGATCGACCGCGCACGTGTCCTCGCGGCGTGCCCGCTCGTAGTCGGCCGCCGCGGCCCTGGCCAGGGCGGTCTTTCCGATCCCACCCTGCCCGGTGAGCGTGACCAGCCGGGCCGAACCCAGGGTCCGCCGTAGCTCGGCGAGCTCCCCGCGGCGCCCCAGCAGAGCCTCACCCGGACGCGCCGGAACCACAGTCGGCCACGGCTGTGGCATCAGCTGCTGCGTCGGGCGCCGCATGGTGTCCTCGATCCTGCGTCAGTGCGTTGACCGGCCGGCACTCGTCTAGTAGCGGTAGCCGTAGGGCTCCGCCGGCCCGAAGTCGTACGGCAGCGGCGGCGCGTCGTCGTGGTGCGCGGCGCACCACTGGTCCCGGGGATCTGACGAGCTGAGCGGTGGGACGTAGGACTGCGTCGCCAGCAGCGTCTTGGCCGCGGCAGCAGCCTCGGCCTCGATCGACGCGGCGACGAGAGCGCGCTCCTCGGAGGTCTTCGCCGACACCAGCGCCTCGGCATTGCGCCAGGCACCTTCGCGCCACCCGGAGACCATCTGGAACAGCGCGAGGTTGCTGAGCCCGAGCGGGTCGTCGGCGTCGTCGGCGGTGGGGTCGAAGCGGGTCGCGATCTCGGCCATCAGCGGCTCGGTGGCGGTGAAGAGCCACCTCTCGACCGCGGCATAGTCGGGCTTGCGCGACGAGCCGTCAGGCGCGACCAACCCGACAGCGGCGAGCACGAACGCCAGGTCACGGTTGATGTGCGCGTTCATGCCGAGGAGCAGGCTGCCGCTGGCGCCGACCCGCTCGTCCCGTGAGGCGTCGAAGGCGATACGCCACGCCTCCGGCACCGAGGCGCGGTCACCCGCGTCGTAGGCGTAGTACGCGTCGGTGTAGTACTTCGCGAACACGGCGTCCTGGTGGTTGGCGAACGGCACGTCCTCGTAGTAGCCGGGAATGTCGCGGCTCCACCCGTAGGTCTGCGTCATGCGCAGGTAGGCCCGGGAGAAGACCGCGTCGTGCGAGCAGCTCTTCGCAGTGTCGTCGGCGATCCGGGCCAGCTCCTTGAGCGTCGCCTTGAGACAGTTGTCGCGGCCGGCGACGCAGTCGTTCTCGCTGGTCGGCACGTGCTCCTCGGTCCAGCCTTCGAGGTGCGCCGACCACGCGATGTTCGACAGGGTTGACGCAGAGGCGGTCGGGCCGCCGGCGACAAGCGCGGCGACCAGTGCCGTTGCCAGGACTCCCCCGGTCCAGCGCGCACGACGAAGCACGGATCTCGCGGACATGGCTCCCTCCCCAGGCAGCACGATGTGCAACCGACATGATGCAACGCCGGGCCCGGGACGCCCTACGGTCTAGCCCTATCGGTCTAGTCCTTTCGGGTCATGCTGCTGTGCGGCGACCCACGCGGCCAGCTGCTCCCGAGAGGTGAAGTTGAGCCTGTCCAGAATGCTGGCGACGTGCCCCTCGGCGGTGCGCTGCGCCAGCACCAGCCGCTCGGCGATCTCGCGGTTGGTGAGGCCCTCGGCGACGAGCGCGGCGATCTCCGTCTGCCGCGGGGTCAGTCGGACCCCGTCGCCCTGGGTGTCCGCGGCCGCGGGAGCCGCCGTACGTCGCCCTGAGGCGAGCGCGACCGCCTCGTCGAAGCGCAGCGCGGCCCCCTCGTCGAAAGCCCGTCGGAAGGCGGCGTCCCCCAGCGTCTCGCGGGTCCGTGCGAGGCAGCGGTCGTGGTCCTGCTGCAGGTGCCCGAAGAGGCCTGCGCCGATCGAGCTCAGCGCGGTCTGAACCGCGCCGAGGAGCTGGGCGGCCACCGTGAGATGGCCGGTCTCGGACTCTGCCCAGGCGACCACCTCGACCGACATTGCCATGCCCATCCGATCGCCGAAGGGCTCCTTGAGCCGGAGCACGTCGCGGGCGTACGTGCGCGCCCTGGCCCCGTGTCCGAGGCGCCACTGGACCAGTGCCTCCACCCACCGGGCCAGCGCGGCGCACCAGCGTTCGGAGGCGGCCTCGCTGAGCGCGATGCACTCCTCGGCGTAGGCCATCGCCCGGTCCGGGTCGTCGAGAGTGGCGTGCACCGTGGCCAGCTGGACGAGCGCGAGCGGGACCCCGAACGGGTCCTCGCCCGCCCTGTGCAGCGCGAGCGCCTCCTCCAGCGCCGGAATCGCTGCGGCGGGCTCACCCCAGAAGGCCGAGGTCAGGGCCAGTCCGTGCAGGGCGTGCGCACGCCAGGTGGTGTCCCCCGCCGCAGTCGCCGTCGCGAGCGCTTCCTCCAGCAGGGGCCTGCCGAGGTCGATCTGCCCCTGCAGGACGGCCAGCCGGCCGGCGACCTCGAGGCCCGCGGCGCGCGCGACCCGTTGCTCGACAGGCTCGTCGTCGCTCGACGCCGGCAGCTGGGCCAGCAGCCGCTCCACCCACGCCCGGCCCTCGCCGAAGCGGCCTGCCATGACCCAGTAGTGCTGCAGCGTCGAGGCCATCCGCAGACCCTCGACCGCGTCGGACGGACCGTGCACCGGACGTTCGAGCGCCGCGCGGAGGTTGTCGTGGTTGGCGCGCAGCCGGGCGAACCAGTCGACCTGGGCCGGTCCGAACGCCTCCCGGGCGGCGGTCGCTGCCTGCCGTGCGTACCACCGGCGGTGCCGCGCGGCGTACGGCCCGCTGCCGCCCGACTCGGCCAGCCGCGCGTCGCCGTACTCCTGCAGTGACTCCAGCATGTGGAAGCGTGCCACGCCGCCGATCTCGGCCACCTCGCGCACGAGCACCGACTTGGCCACGAGTGCGTCGACGACGTCGGGGAGCGCCGTGCCGGGAAGGTCGTCGCCGCCGGCGACGGCTTCGAGCGCCTCGAGGTCGAACCCGCCGCTGAACACCGACGCCCGGGCCCACCCCAGCCGCTCCTGAGGCTCGAGCAGGTCGTAGCTCCAGTCGATCAGCGCCTGGAGGGTCTGCTGCCGGGGTAGCGCGGCCCGGTTGCCTCGGGTCAGCAGGGCGAAGCGGTTGCTGAGCCGGTCCAGGATCTGCCCCACGGTCAGCGACCGCACCCGCACCGAGGCCAGCTCGATCGCGAGCGGCATCCCGTCGAGACGCCGGACCAGCTCGGCCAGCGCGTCCTGGTTGCTCGCCGTGACCCGGAACGAGGACCAGCTCGCGGTGGCCCGGTCGACGAAGAGCCGGACCGCGTCGTAGTGCATCAGCGCCTCCGGAGACCCGGCGGGCTGGCCGGGGCCCGGCATGGGCAGCGGCGGCACGGTGAGCACCAGCTCGCCGGGCAGCGACAGCGCGTGTCGACTGGTGACCAGCAGCCGGACACCCGGGCAGGCGGTGAGCACCTCGGTCGCCAGCGCCGTGGCGGCCTCGTGGACGTGCTCGCAGTTGTCGAGCACCAGCAGCAGCTGCCGGTCACGAAGGTGCGCGACGAGGCGGTCCGTGGGGCTGCCGCCCTGGGCGGACCGGATTCCCAGCGCCGCGACCACGGTCTCGGGGACCAGTTCGGGCAGGTGCACCGGCGCCAGCTCCGCGACCCACGCGCCGTCGGCCAGACCGCGCTCGAGGTCCTCCGCCGCGCGGTACGCGAGCCGCGTCTTGCCGATCCCGCCGGGTCCGAGCAGCGTCACCAGCCGGTGCGTGGCCATCCCGGCTCGGACCGAGGCGAGCTCATGCCTGCGTCCCACGAAGCTCGACAGCTCCGCAGGTAGGTTGCTCCGCCGTTCCGCCGGTGTTCCGACCATGGCACGGCAACCCTAGCCGCGAGACCGGGTGCACCAGCGGCGTCAGGCCGCGGATGCAAGAGGATGGGAAGCGATACCGGACGAGGCTAGCCTGGTCGCATGCGTGAGGGGTCGGTGCTTCTCCTCGATGGACGGACGCTGGCGTACACGGATCTCGGGTCACCGAGTGGTCCGGTCGTCATGTACTTCCACGGCGCACCCAGCTCCCGGCTGGACCTGGCCCACTTCGAGGACGACCTGGCGGACCGCGGCGTACGCGTGGTCTCGGCCG
>Ga0075331_1000064_pt1 | contig 20047 bp, 19 predicted proteins | sample MayberrySE_TuleA_FD_120090 | JGI IMG/M metagenome (GOLD analysis project Ga0075331, IMG submission 120090) | Natural and restored wetland microbial communities from the San Francisco Bay, California, USA, that impact long-term carbon... | ecosystem: Environmental > Terrestrial > Soil > Wetlands ... | reverse complement strand
GCCGGCACCTCGGCATGGCGTTCGCCGGGGGGATGTACGCGTTCCCCGGCGGCGGCGTCGACGCGCGCGACGAGGACCCGAGCACGGCGTGGGCGGGCCCGTCGGTCGACGCGTGGGCCGCGCGGATGCGGTGTGAGGAGTCGCTGGCGCGGGCGCTGGTCTGCGCAGCCGTGCGGGAGACGTTCGAGGAGTCCGGCGTGCTGCTGGCCGGTCCCACCGCGGATGCGGTCGTCGCCGACACCACCGACGCCGACTGGGAGGCCGACCGGGAGGCACTGGTGCGGCGCGAGCTGGCCTTGTCAGAGCTGCTGCACCGTCGTGGGCTGGTGCTGCGCTCGGACCTGCTGGGCTACTGGGCGCACTGGGTCACGCCGCGGTTCGAGCCGCGCCGTTACGACACCCGGTTCTTCGTGGCGGTGCTCCCGGCAGGACAGCGCACGCGCGACGTGTCCACCGAGTCCGAGGAGGTCGCCTGGATGCGACCGGCCGACGCTGTCGCCGGCGTCGATGACGAGACGATGCGGATGCTACCGCCGACCTACGTCGCCATGAGCGAGCTCGCCGACCTGCCGGCACCTGAGGAGGCGCTCGCCCGTGCCGTCGAGCGCGACGTCACCACCATCGAGCCGCGCGTCGTGTTCGACGACACCGGCGCCTACCTGACGGTGGACTGATGGCGGGCTGGAAGGGCGGCAGCTTCGGCCCGCACGCCCGGTGCGTGCTCGCGCCCAACGCCGGCCCGATGACGCTCGACGGCACCAACACCTGGATCGTGCGGGCCACGCCGGAAGGACGTTCGGTCGTCATCGACCCGGGCCCGCTGCACGAGCAGCACCTGCGGGCGGTGGCCGATGCCGCCGGCGACGTGAGCGTCGTACTCCTCACCCACGGGCACCTCGACCACTCCGAGGGGGCACGTGCGTTCGCCGAGCAGGTGGGGTGCGGGGTGCGGGCGCTCGACCCGCAGCATCGCCTGGGGGATGAGGGGCTCGTCGACGGTGACGTCGTCGACGTCGACGGGCTCGAGATCCGGGTGGTGGGCACGCCCGGGCACACCAGCGACTCGCTGTCGTTCGTCGTGCCAGAGGAGCGTGCGGTGCTGACCGGTGACACCGTGCTCGGCCGGGGCACGACCGTGGTCGCGCACCCCGACGGCAAGCTCGGCGCCTACCTCGGCTCGCTGGACCGCTTGCATGCGCTGGCGGCCGCCCAGGAGATCGCGGCCGTGTGGCCGGGGCACGGGCCGGTCGTCGACGACGCCCTGGCGATCCTCGACCACTACATCGCGCACCGCTCCGAACGGCTGGAGCAAGTGCGCGCGGCCGTGGCGGCGGGTGACCGCACTCCGCACGAGGTCGTCGAGCGGGTCTACGCCGACGTCGACCCCGTGCTGTGGCCGGCGGCGGAGCTGTCCGTGCGGGCGCAGCTGGACTACCTGCGCGCCGGCTGAACCCCGATTCGTCTGCGATTCGCCTCCGGAAACTTGGTGAGATACCGCAGACGAATCGGGGTTCAGCTCAGCACGGGCAGCCGCTGCAGCGCGCGGGCGACCGAGGCCTGGATGTCGCTGTCCGCCCAGTCGCGGTCCGTCATCTCGCCGGACAGATAGGCGTCGTACGCCGCGAGGTCGAGGTGGCCGTGACCGCACAGCGCGGTGAGGATCACCTTCTCCTCGCCGGTCTCCTTGCACCGGTTGGCCTCCTCGACCGCGGCGGCGAGGGCGTGGGTCGGCTCGGGTGCCGGCACGATGCCCTCGGTGCGCGCGAACAGCACACCGGCCGCGAAGCAGTCCGACTGCGGGCGCGCGATCGCCTCCAGGTGGCCCTCCTCGTAGAGGTGGCTGATCAGCGGGCTCATGCCGTGGTAGCGCAAGCCACCGGCGTGGATCGGGTCGGGGACGAAGTCGTGTCCCAGCGTGTGCATCTTCATCAGCGGGGTCATGCCGATCGTGTCGCCGAAGTCGTAGGCGTAGGTTCCCTGGGTCAGCGACGGGCAGGCGGTGGGCTCCACCGCCCGCACGACCGGGCTCATCCGCCCCGCCCACTTCTCCCGCAGGAACGGGAACGCCATTCCGCCGAAGTTGGAACCACCGCCGGTGCAGCCCACCAGCAGGTCGGGCTGCTCGCCGACCTTGGCCAGCTGCAGCAGTGCCTCCTCGCCGATGATCGTCTGGTGCATCAGCACGTGGTTGAGCACGCTGCCGAGCGCGTAGTTGGTGGTCGGGTCGCCGGCCGCCATCTCCACGGCCTCGCTGATCGCGATGCCGAGCGAACCGGTGGAGTCGGGGTCCTGGGCGAGGATCTTGCGGCCCGCCTCGGTGAGGTCGGACGGGCTGGGGTGGACGGTTGCGCCGAAGGTCTCGATCATGATCCGGCGGTAAGGCTTCTGGTCGTAGGACGCACGCACCTGCCAGACCTCGCAGTCGAGGGCGTACTGCGAGCAGGCGAACGCCAGCGCGGAGCCCCACTGGCCGGCGCCGGTCTCGGTGGTCAGCTTCGTGATCCCCGCCTTGGCGTTGTAGAACGCCTGCGGCACCGCGGTGTTGGGTTTGTGCGACCCGGCGGGCGAGACGCCTTCGTACTTGTAGTAGATCCGGGCGGGGGTGCCGAGCGCCTTCTCCAGGCGGTGCGCTCGGTACAGCGGGCTCGGCCGCCACAGCCGGTAGACGTCGAGCACCTCGCCGGGGATCTCGACGTAGGCGTCGGTCGACACCTCCTGCATGATCAGGTCGGCCGGGAACAGCGGGGCGAGGTCGTCAGGGCCGACCGGCTCGCCGGTGCCGGGATGCAGCACAGGCGGGGGTGGCGTCGGCACGTCGTGCAGGACGTTGTACCAACGCGTCGGCATCTCGTCCTCGGACAGCAGGATCTTGTGCTGCTTGGTCTGGGTCACCCTCGCAAGGTATTCCGAGGCGCGGGGAGCGTCCACCCCCCGGGCCGCGCGTCACCGCATCGGGGTCAGCGGGCGCGCCGCTGCAGCCGCTCCAGGTCGAGGATGACGACGGAGCGCGGCTCGAGGCGCAGCCAGCCACGGTGCGCGAAGTCGGCCAGCGCCTTGTTGACGGTCTCCCGCGATGCACCGACGAGCTGCGCGAGCTCCTCCTGGGTGAGGTCGTGGTGGACGTGCACGCCGTCGTCGGCGGTGCGGCCGAAGCGGGCGGACAGGTCGAGCAGGGCCTTCGCGACGCGACCGGGTACGTCGGAGAACACCAGGTCTGCCACCACGTCGTTGGCCTTGCGCAGCCGGGCGGCGAGCTGGGAGAGCAGTCCGCGCGCGACGTCGGGGCGACCGGTCAGCCAGCGCACCAGCTCGTCGTGGCTCAGCGTCTCGAAGGTGGCATCGGTCACCGCCGTCACCGTCGCCGAGCGCGGCCCGGGGTCGAAGAGCGACAGCTCGCCGAACATCTGGCCGGGGCCGAGGATCGCCAGCAGGTTCTCCCGGCCGTCGCTGGAGGTGCGTCCGAGCTTCACCTTGCCGTCGGTGACGACATAGAGCCGGTCGCCGGCGTCGCCCTCACGGAACACGACGTCCCCGCGGCGGAACCGGGTCGTGGCCATCGATGCCCGCAGCGCAGCGGCGGCCTCGTCGTCGAGACCGCTGAACAGCGGTGCCTGTCGGAGCACGTCGTTGTCCACGTGCCAGCCTCCTCTTGCCTCCGGCCATCCGCCGGGACCGGCTCCCAGCGGTGTCACCGGTCACAGTCTGACGCATCGGCTGTCCAGCCTGCCACGTAGGCTGGTCGACATGCCCGTTCCGAAGCGTGCGGAGACACCTGTCGCACTCACGCGGCGGGCCCGCAAGATCAACCGTACGTTGGCAGAGCTCTACCCCGACGCGCACTGCGAGCTCGACTTCCGCAACCCGTTCGAGCTGCTGGTGGCGACGGTGCTGTCGGCGCAGACCACGGACAAGCGGGTCAACATGGTCACGCCGGCGCTGTTCGCGCGGTTCCCCGACGCCGCGGCGCTGGCGTCCGCCGACCGCACCGAGCTCGAGACGCTGATCCAGCCCACGGGCTTCTTCCGGGCCAAGACCGAGTCCTTGCTCAAGCTCGCGCAGGGACTGTGCGACGACTTCGGCGGTGAGGTACCCGGGCGGCTCGACGCCCTCGTGACCCTGCCCGGCGTGGGTCGCAAGACGGCCAACGTCGTGCTGGGCAACGCGTTCGGCGTACCCGGCATCACCGTGGACACCCACTTCGCCCGGCTCGTGCGCCGCTTCGGTTGGACCGACGAGACCGACCCGGTCAAGATCGAGCACGCGGTGGGGGCGCTGTTCCCGAAGAAGGACTGGACCGACCTGTCGCAGCGGCTCATCTGGCACGGCCGGCGCCGATGCCATGCCCGCACGCCGGCCTGCGGCGCCTGCCCGCTCGAGCGGCTCTGCCCCTCCTACGGTGAGGGTCCGACCGACCCGGTCGCCGCGGCCAAGCTGGTCAAGACGGAGGGGCGCGCATGAGAGCAGTGCTCCTCGCGCTGCTGATGGTGTTGGCCACGGCATGCGCCGAGGCCGACCAGGCCGAGCAGAGCGGGCCCAATCCGTTCGCCGACTCGCCGCCACCGTCCTCCGACGTCGACGTCGACACAGCCAGGCTGCGGGCGCTCAAGCAGCGCGCCGGCATCGAGGACTGTCCCCGCGTGCAGCCGGCCGCACCCGTCGACGGTGGACTGCCGGACGTCACCCTGCCCTGCCTGGGCGGCGGGCCCGACGTGCAGCTCGCGGGGCTGTCCGGCCGGCCCCTCGTGGTGAACATGTGGGCGTCGTGGTGTGCGCCCTGCCGGGAGGAGCTGCCCGTTCTGCAGGAGTACGCCGAGCGCGCGGACGGCCGGGTGCAGGTGATCGGCGTCGACTTCCAGGACATGCGGCCCGAGGCGGCCCTCGAGCTGGCCCGGCGGGCGGGAGTCACCTACCCGTTGCTGGCCGACGTCGACACCGCGCTCCGGGAGCCGTTCCGCGTGCAGGGCATGCCGTGGACGCTCGTGATCGACGCCGACGGGCGGATCGCGCGTACGCTCGCCGGCCAGGTCCACTCCGTCGGGGAGCTCGACGCCGCGGTGCAGGATGCGGTCGGGGTGAGCGTTGATGGCTGACCGTGTGCGGGACTGGCCGGACTGGGTCGCACCGCTGGTCGACGCGGTCGACGCGATAGACGGCGACCAGCTGTCCCGGTTCCTGCCTCCGCCCGACGCCTCGGCACGCCCGGCCGCCGTCCTGATGCTCTTCGGCGAGTGCCACGACGGGCCCGACGTGCTCCTGATCGAGCGAGCACACGACATGCGCTCGCATCCCTCCCACGTCGCCTTCCCCGGCGGCGCGCAGGACCCCGACGACGGCGGGCCGGTCGAGGCCGCCCTGCGGGAGGCCGTGGAGGAGACCGGGCTCGACCCGTCCGGTGTGGCCGTGCTCGGCCTGCTGCCCGAGCTCTACGTCCCGGCCAGCAACTTCGCGGTGACGCCCGTGGTCGCGTGGTGGCGTGAGCCCAGCGAGGTGTCGGTCGTCGACCCGGCCGAGGTGGCGTCGGTGCACCGGGTACCGCTCTCGGAGCTGCTCCACCCGGGCAACCGCTACTCCGTACGACACCCCTCCGGCTACGTCGGGCCGGCCTTCGTGGTGCGTGACCTCCTCGTCTGGGGGTTCACCGCCGGACTGCTGTCCCGTTTGCTGGCGCACGTCGGGTGGGAAACTCCGTGGGACGTCGATCGTTATACCGAGCTACCTGACCACATGATCGACGATGCTTGGCGGCGCGCGTGAACGGACTCGACTGGCTGTTGGTGCTGTTCGCCCTGGTCTATGCCCTTTCGGGCTTCCGCCAGGGCTTCATCGTGGGCGCCGCCTCGACCTTCGGGCTGCTGATCGGGGGTGCGCTCGGCGTGCTCTTCGTGCCGCGGCTCTTCAACCGCTTCGCCGCGTCGGTCGAGGTGTCGGTCGCGGCGATCGTGACGGTCCTCGTGTGCGCGATGCTCGGCCAGACCGTCGCCGCCTTCTACGGCCGCACGGTGCGGCGGCAGATCACCTGGCACCCCGCCCGTGCGGTCGACGCGGTGGGCGGTGCCGCGCTGTCGGCCGCGGCCGCGATGGTGGTGGCCTGGGCCCTCGGCATCACGGTCAGCGGCGCGCAGATCCCCGGCGTCACCCGGGCCGTGCAGACCTCCCAGGTGCTCTCCACCGTCGATCGCGTCCTGCCCGGTGACGCCGACCGGACCTTGGCGGCGCTCACCGAGGTCGTCGACCGCAGCGTGTTCCCGCGCTACCTCGACCCGTTCGTGCCCGAGCGGATCGTGCCGGTGGACCCGCCGACGCGGGAGGTGCTGCGTGACCCCGACATCCGCGAGGCTTCGCAGAGTGTCGTGAAGGTCCTGGGCACCGCCGACTCCTGCGCCCGCACCGTGGAGGGCTCGGGGTTCGTCTACGCGCCCGGCCGGGTGATGACCAACGCCCACGTGGTAGCCGGCGTCTCCTCGCCCACCGTCGTCGTCGGCGGCGAGGAGCTGAGTGCGGTTCCCGTCCTCTACGACCCCGACCTCGACATCGCCGTACTCGCGGTCGACGACCTCGGGGCCGCGCCGCTGGAGTTCACCGAGGAGGGCAGCAGCGGCAGCCCGGGCGCGGTGCTCGGCTTCCCCCAGAACGGTCCCTTCGACGCCGAGCCCGCCCGGATCCGCGCCGAGCAGCGGCTGCGCAGCTCGGACATCTACGACCAGGGAACGGTCTACCGCAACGTCTACTCGGTCTACGCGTCCGTGCGGCCGGGCAACTCCGGCGGACCACTCGTCTCACCCGACGGTGACGTCTACGGCGTGATCTTCGCGGCGTCGGTCTCGGACGGCGACACCGGGTACGCCGTGACCGCCGCGCAGGTGGCCGACGACGCGGCACGCGGCCGGGACGCGGCGCAGGAGGTCAGCACCGGCGGCTGCAGCTGAGCCCCGAACGACTGACTCAGCGCTGGTGCTCGAGCCAGTCGAGCAGTACGGCGTTGAACGACGCCGGGTCCTCCTCGTGCGGGAAGTGGCCCACGCCGGGGATCACGACGACCGAGTAGCTGCCCGTCACCCGGGACCGTGACTCGTCCTTCGCGCCGAGCTGCACCGACGGGTCGAGCTCACCGAGCACCTGCAGCACCGGTCCGGCCACGCCGCGTGCCATCTGCGCGTTGAACCTTCGGCCGTCGGTGCGCGCTCGCGACCGGAAGAGCCAACGGTGGTACTCCACCGCGCAGTGCGGTGAGGGCCACACCGTCATCGCGCTGCGGTAGCGCTCGGCGGCCTCCTCGTCGGGGAAGCCGGAGTCGGGAGCCGCCCACTCACGCAGGTGGTCCTCCACCCACTGCGCGTGGTCCGCCATGATCCGACGCTCGGGCAGCACGGGAGCCTGCATCGACAGCACGTGTCTCGCCAGCACCTCGCGGCTGGCGAGGTCACCCACGTGCAGCGGGTGGGGAGCGGCCACACTCGCCAGCCCGCGCACCGCCTCCGGATGCAGCGTGGTGGTCGTCCATCCGATGTAGCCGCCCCAGCCGTGGCCGACGACGATCGCGGAGCGCTCGCCCAGCGACCGGATCACGCCGGAGACGTCACCGGCGAGCGTCGTCGGGTCGTAGCCGCGGGGAGTCTTGTCGCTGCCGCCGTAACCGCGCAGGTCCATCGCGGCGGCGCGCCAACCATGCTCGGCGAGCACGGGAAGCTGGTGTCGCCAGGCCCACCAGAACTCCGGGAAGCCGTGCAGCAGCAGCACCAGTGGACCGCTGCCCTGCTCGGCGACGTGGAACCGGGCACCGTTGGCCGAAACCCGGCGGTGTCGCCACTCGCCTGGGACGTCGACGAGAGCGTCGACGATCAGTGCGACTCCTTGGACAGGATCTGCTTGCTCTTCTGTGCCTGCTCGATGGCCTTCTCGGGCGGTCCGACCTGCTTGAGCTTGCGCACACCGACCAGGCCCAGGATCGCGGCGACCAGCACGTAGGCACCGAACACGATGAGGAAGCACCAGGCCAGGTGCAGCCCGGTCATGTGGATGAAGAACGCGATCGCGATCGAGAGCAGGATCAGCGACAGCAGGCCCACGAACCCCGCGACTGCGAGGAGGGCGGCACCGACGCCGCCTGCTCGCACGCTCACCTTGAGCTCGGACTTCGCCAGCGCGATCTCGCTGCGCAGGAGCGTCGACAGGTCACGGCTCACATCGGCGACGAGCCGACCGATGGTCGGCTCTGCCCTCCGCTCCTCGGTGGACGTCATGTGTTCCTCCTTCGCAGGTGACCACGACCCTAGATGACGGGTATGTCCAAGACCTACCCGACTCGGCACGGCGCAGTCCTCCGGACGGCACATTTCCCGACCGGCCGAAATTCGGTTGCGGGCGAGTTTATTGTGTCGCCTGCAACAAACGTCATGATCCGTCGGGGGAGCCTCGCATGCCCGTATCACGCACCCAGCTCGTGGTGGCCGTCGTGCTGACGGCCCTGCTCGGTGCCGTGGTCTACGTGGGGTCGACGGTGGGGGTGGAGCGGTGGCTGGGCTCGACCGGGGAGGCCACGAGTGGTGCCGGCGCGGTCCCCGAGATGCTCTACAACGCCCCCGACAGCGTGCCGACGACGGCCGCCTACGGTCCGGTGGGAGCGGTCTCGGTGGTGTTCGCCGGCACCGACGTGCTCACCGGGCTGAGCGGCACGCTGGCCAACCCGTGGATCGCGGTGTCGAGCCACACCGGCGAGTATCGCGCGCTGGACGTGCCGCACCCGCCGCGGCGCGACGCGGGCCCGGAGTCGGTGCCGGAGTCGGTGCCGGAGTCGGCGCCGGTGTCGGTGTCGGTCGACGGCCGGACGTTGGCCTGGGCGAGCGATGACGGTGTCGTTGTCTACGACGCCGTGCACGACCGCTCCCGCGTGCTCACCGACGGCATCGGTACCGATCCGGTCGTCGGGGCGCTCGCCCCCGACGCGAGTCGGCTGCTCGTCCATGACGGGGCGCTGCGCGTCGTCGACGTCGCCACCGGCGACATCGCCGGGACCGCCGACGGGGTGCCGGTACGCGCGGCACAGCAGGCGGTGTGGACGCCCGACGGTGACACCATCAGCTACGTGGCCGGCGGCCGGTTCGTCAGCCTCGATCCGGAGAACCTGCGACGCACCGGCGTGGCGACCACGATCCCGGCCGGTGCGACTCTCGCCTGGCAGCCCTCCGGCGCCCAGCTCGCGGCGATGCGTGAGGTGCGCGGTGTCAGGGTCGTCGACGTGTTCGAGGTGGCCGCCGCAGGGACCCTCGAGCTCGCCCGCACGGTCCGGCCGCCGAAATTCTCGATGCAGCAGCTGCTGGGCTTCACCAGCGACAGTCGCATCTCGGTGGTCGCCCTGAACCTCGAGTCCGGCGCGATCGCCCGGGTCTACCGCGTCTCGACCGTCGACACCTCACCCCCGCAGCCGGTCATGCAGCTGCCGGGCCCCGGCACCAACTGGGTCGGCGTGGAGACGATGGCCGTGCCCCAGCAGCCGCTCGCGAACGGCAGCGTGGCGTACGGCGAGCCGCGCTGGCCGTGGAGCCACGGCGCCAAGCTCGTCGCCAGCGCCGTGCTCGCACTCTTCCTGCTGGGGCTCTACCTGACCCGCCGGATGCCGAAGCGGATGCGCCGCGGCTGAGCGCCGGGTCACTCGTCGTCGGAGGCCGACGACGACGCCAGGTTGCCCTTGATCAGATCCATCACCGTGGAGTCGGCGAGCGTGGTGACGTCACCGGTCTCCCTGTTCTCGGCCACGTCCCGCAGCAGCCGTCGCATGATCTTTCCCGAGCGGGTCTTGGGCAGCTCGGGCACGACCATGATCTGCCGTGGCTTGGCGATGGCGCCGATCTCCTTCGCCACGTGGTCACGCAGCTCCTTCACCACGTCGGGGCCTCCGTCGCCCGCGTCCTCGCGCAGGATGACGAAGGCGCACACCGCCTGACCGGTGGTCGGGTCGGCGGCGCCGACGACGGCCGACTCCGCGACCTTCGGGTGGGACACCAGCGCGGACTCGATCTCGGTGGTCGACAGCCGGTGCCCCGAGACGTTCATGACGTCGTCGACGCGGCCCAGCAGCCAGATGTCGCCGTCCTCGTCCTTCTTGGCGCCGTCGCCGGCGAAGTAGCGACCGGGGAACCGCGCCCAGTAGGTCTCCTTGAAGCGCTCGTCGTCACCCCAGATCGTGCGGAGCATCGCGGGCCAGGGCTCGGTCAGCACGAGGTACCCGCCGGCGCCGTCGGGCACCGGCTCGCCGGTGTCGTCCACGACGTCGGCCGAGATGCCCGGGATCGCCTTCATCGCGGACCCCGGCTTGGCGGAGGTGACACCGGGCAGCGGGCTGATCATGATCATGCCGGTCTCGGTCTGCCACCAGGTGTCGACGACCGGTGTGCGGTCTCCGCCGATCGTCGAGCGGTACCAGACGTAGGCCTCGGGGTTGATCGGCTCGCCGACCGTCCCGAGCAACCGCAGCGACGAGAGGTCGAACTGAGCGGGGACGTCGTCACCCCACTTCATGAAGGTGCGGATCGCGGTGGGGGCGGTGTAGAGGATCGTCGCCTTGTGGTCCTGCACGATCTCCCACCAGCGGCCCTTGTGCGGTGAGTCCGGTGTGCCCTCGTACATCAACGACGTCGTGGCGTTGGCCAGCGGGCCGTAGACGAGGTAGCTGTGGCCGGTGACCCAGCCGATGTCTGCGGTGCACCAGTACACGTCCGTCTCAGGCTTGAGGTCGAAGATCGCCCAGTGCGTGTACGACGTACCCACGAGGTAGCCGCCCGTGGTGTGCAGGATGCCCTTCGGCTTGCCGGTGGTGCCCGAGGTGTACATCACGTAGAGCGGGTGCTCGGAGTCGAACGCCTCCGGCTTGTGCTCGGCGCTCTGCCGCTCGACGACGTCGTGCCACCAGACGTCGATCTTGTCGTCCCACGCGACGTCCTGCCCGGTGCGACGCACCACGAGCACGTTGCGCACGTCCGGGCACTTGCCGACCGCCTCGTCCACGGCGGGCTTGAGGACGCTTGGTGCGCCGCGCCGGTAGCCGCCGTCGGCGGTGACGATGAGCCGGGCATCGCAGTCCTGGACCCGGTTGGCGAGCGCGTCGGAGGAGAACCCGCCGAAGACGACCGTGTGCGGTGCTCCGATCCGGGCGCAGGCGAGCATCGTGATGACGAGCTCGGGAATCATCGGCATGTAGACGGCGACCCGGTCGCCGGAGCGGACACCGAGCTCGAGCAGCGCGTTGGCCGCCTTGCAGACCTCGTCCTTGAGCTCGGCGTAGGTCAGCGTGCGCGTGTCACCCGGCTCGCCCACCCAGTGGTAGGCGACCCGCTCGCCCAGCCCCGCCTCGACGTGGCGGTCGACGCAGTTGTAGGCAGCGTTGAGCTTGCCGCCGACGAACCACTTGGCGAACGGCGGGTCGTTCCAGTCGAGGACCGCGTCCCACTTGGTGTCCCAGGTCAGACGTTCGGCCTGCTCGGCCCAGAAGCCGAGCTGGTCGGCATCCGCGCGCTCGTAGTCGGCGGCCGTGACGTTGGCGGCGGCCGCGAGGTCGCTCGGGGGCTCGAACCTGCGGTTCTCCTGCAACAGGTTGGACAGTGTCTCCTCGCTCACGACGTCTCCTCGCTGCGTCTCGGGTGATGTGCCTCACGATAGGTGGAAAGCGGCCCGGCCACGAGGGGTGCCTCCTGCCCATCGACCGGTCGGTCGGGCACGCTCGGTGAGCGGTCGGTGCGGCGCGACGAGTGGCAGCTCACCGACGTGGCGCGCGTGGACGCAGCGAGCTCAGCCGCGTGGCGCGGGGCTGCCAGTCCCCGCGGTCGACCTCCACCTGCTCAGGGGTGTGCAGACGCACCATCGTGCGCGCAACGTCGGGGGCCATCCGCCGTGGCGTCGCCAGCGACACCACGATCATCACCGCGAACGCCACCGGCACCGTCCAAGCGGCCGGCTGCAGCAGCAGTGCGGCCGACCATCCGCTGTCGACGGTCCCGGCGATCGCCAGCACCACCGCTGTGCCGGCGAGGAGACCACCGGTCAGCAGCCCGGCCATGGCGCCCACGTCGGTGAGCCGACGCCACCAGATGCCGAGCACGAGCAACGGGCAGAACGTCGACGCAGCCACCGCGAACGCCATGCCCACGACGTTCGCGATCGCCACGTCGCGGGTGGCGAGGTTGAGCAGCAGGGGCACCGTGACCGCGACGACGGCCGCCAGGCGGAAGCCGGCGACACCGCCGACCCAGCGGATCAGCGCGTCCTGGCTGATGACGCCGGCGACCGAGACCGTCAGGCCGGAGGAGGTGGACAGGAAAGCGGCGAAGGCGCCGGCCACCAGCAGCGCTGCCAGCAGGTCGCCCATCGTGCCGCCGACGATCCGGCTGGGCAGTGCGAGCACGACGGTGTCGCTCTCGCCGCTGCTGATCAGGTCGCCGGCGTAGACCCTCCCCAGCGCCCCGTAGACCGTCGGCAGCAGGTAGAAGACGCTCAGCAGCACGAGCACGATCAGCGTCGTGCGCCGGGCCGCCCGGCCGTCGGGGTTGGTGTAGAAGCGGACGAGCACGTGCGGCAGGCCCATCGTGCCGAGGAACGTCGCGAGGATCAGCGAGTACGTCGCATAGAGCGGGTGGTCGATGCCGCTCGCCAGCGGCAGCACCCAGGCATCGCCCGGCACGGCGTCGGAGCCGACCGGCCCGTCCACGGGTGAGGGCGAGCCGTCCGCGTGCCAGTGCAGCAGCAGGAAGACCAACGGGACCAGCAGCGCCGTCAGCTTGAGCCAGTACTGGAAGGCCTGCACGAAGGTGATGCTTCGCATGCCCCCCGAGAGCACACTGAGCAGGACCACCGCGGCCACGACCAGACCGCCCAGCCACTCGGGTGCGCCTGCCGCGACGCCGAGCGTGATGCCGGCGCCCTGGAACTGCGGCAGCAGGTAGAGCCAGCCGATCACCACGACGAGGACGCTGGAGACCCGTCGCACCATCGGCGACTGCAACCGCACCTCGGCGAAGTCGGGCAGGGTGTAGGCGCCTGACCGGCGCAGCGGCGCGGCCACCAGCACCAGCAGGACCAGGTAGCCCGCGGTCCAGCCCACGGGGTACCACAGCATGTCCGCACCGGCGACGAGGATCAGGCCGGCGATGCCCAGGAACGATCCCGCGGAGAGATACTCGCCGCCGATGGCCGAGGCGTTCCAGGTCGGCCCCACCGACCGGGAGGCGACGTAGAAGTCCGACGTGGTGCGGCTGAGGCGCAGGCCGAGCGCGCCGATGGCGAGCGTGACGACGGCGACCAGCGCGATCGCGACGATGCTCGCAGTGCTGTTCACGACCGGTCGACCAGGTCGGTGAAGTCCCGCTCGGTCCGTTCGGCCTGGCGGACGAAGAACCACCCGAGCGTGATGAGCAGCGGGTAGACCAGCCCACCGAGCAGCAGCCATGGCAGCGGGATACCGAGGACGTCGACGCCGCGCACCGCCGGGACGAGTGCGAACAGCGCGGGCAGCCCGCCCAGCATCAGAGCCATGCCACCGAGCACCATGACGGCCAGCCGCACCTGGCTGGACAGCAGCGACCGCATGTAGACTTCGCCGACCTCGGTCTGCGCGTCGATCTCACGGGTCACCGTCACCCGCCGGGGGCGGGCCGCGGCGGTGCGGGGGCTGGTGATCCGTACCCGCTTCGGTGCCGGCCGGTCGGTCACGCCCCGGCACCACGCTCTGCACTACCGGGGGAGAGCCCCGCCTGTCGCACGAGTACGTCGCGCAGGTGCCGCGTGTGCCGTCGGGCCACTTGCAGCGTGGTGCCCTCGATCACGACCGACGTGCGGCCGTGGTCGGAGCGCAGCTCGTCGATGTGGTCGATGCTGACGAGCAGGCTGCGGTGGATGCGCAGGAACCCGGCGTTCTTCCAGCGCTCCTCCAGGGTGCTGAGCGGGATCCGCACGAGATGGCTGCCCTCGTCGGTGTGGAGTCGCGCGTAGTCGCCTTGCGCCTCGACGTAGCGGATGTGGCTGCGGCTGACGAACCGGGTGACACCGCCGAGCTCCACCGCGATGGTCTCGTCCTCGTCGCTCGGCTCCTCGCCACCGGTGGTCGCACGGACCACCCTGCGCACGGCCTCGGCCAGCCGCTCCTCGCGCACCGGCTTGAGCAGGTAGTCGACGGCGTGCAGCTCGAAGGCGTCGACGGCGTGGTCGTCGTGGGCGGTCACGAAGACCACGGGCGGGGGGCTGCGGAAGCGTGCCAGCACCCGGGCGAGGTCCAGCCCGGAGAGGCCGGGCATCGCGACGTCGAGGAAGATCGCGTCGACGTGCTCGTCTTCCAGGACGCGCAGCGCCTCCGCGCCGGACCCCGCGGTGAGCACCTCGGCGATGCGTTGGTCCCGGCCGAGCAGGAAGGTCATCTCCTCCAACGCCGGGACCTCGTCGTCGACGACGAGCACACGCAGCGGATGGGAGGTCATGAGCAGCACGATAATCCTCCCGGCAGGCTCCGTCCGCGGCTACCAGGAGGCGTGCAGCGGCCGGCCCTCCTCGTAGCCTGCGCCGCTCTGCACTCCGATCACGGCGCGCTCGTGCAGCTCCGCGAGCGTGCGCGCGCCGGCGTAGGTGGCAGAGCTGCGCACGCCGGCCACGATCGCGTCGATGAGGTCCTCGACGCCGGGACGACCAGGGTCGAGGTACATCCGCGAGGTGCTGATGCCCTCCTCGAACAGCGCCAGCCGTGCCCGGTCGAATCCGGCGGCGTCGCGGGTGCGGTTGCTGACCGCGCGGGCAGAGGCCATGCCGAACGACTCCTTGTACAGCCGCCCGTCGGGAGCGCGCTGGATGTCGCCCGGGCTCTCGTGCGTGCCGGCGAACCAGGAGCCGATCATGATCGACGCGGCGCCGGCGGCCAGGCCCAGGGCCACGTCGCGTGGGTGGCGTACCCCGCCGTCGGCCCAGACGTGCCCGCCTGCCGCGGACGCCGCGGCGGCGCACTCGAGCACGGCCGAGAACTGCGGGCGGCCCACCCCGGTCAGCATCCGGGTCGTGCACATGGCGCCCGGGCCGACCCCGACTTTGACGACGTCGGCGCCGGCGGCGAGCAGCTCGCGGGTGCCGTCGGCGGAGACGACGTTGCCGGCGACCACCGGCACCCGGTGGCCGGCGGCGTCGGCCAGGCGGTCGCGCTCGGCGACCACGAGGGGCAGCGCCTCCAGCATCCGCTCCTGGTGACCGTGCGCGGTGTCGACGACGAGTACGTCGATGCCGGACTCGAGCAGCGCCCGGGCCTTGCTCGCCACGTCGCCGTTGATGCCGACCGCGGCGCCGACGGCCAGCCGGCCGTCCGGGTCGAGCGCGGGGGCGTAGAGCGTGGAGCGCAGCGCCGACTTGCGGGAGAGCACGCCGACGAGCTGGCCGCCGTCGACGACCGGCGCGAGCGGCAGGTGGTGGCCGGTGAGGACGTTGAACGCCTCCCGCGGGTCGATGCCGACCTGGAGCGTGACGACGTCGGAGGTCATCACCTCGTGCGCCTGGGCGAAGCGGTCGACGCCGGCCCCGTCGTGCTCGCTGAGCACACCGATCGGCTTGTCGCCCTCGACGACGACCGCTGCGCCATGAGCCCGTTTGCCGATCAGGGACATCACCTCCCCGACCGTGGTCGACGGATCCACCGTGATCGGGGTGTCGTACACCGTGTGCGCGGCCTTGACCCTGCGGACGGCGTCGGCGACCACCCCGGCGGGGATGTCCTGGGGGATGATCGCCATGCCACCGCGCCGGGCGACGGTCTCGGCCATCCGCCGGCCGGAGATCGCGGTCATGTTGGAGACCACCAGCGGGAGCGTCGTACCCGTGCCGTCGTCGGTCGACAGGTCGACATCGAGACGTGACGTCACCGAGGACCGGCTCGGGACCATGAACACGTCGCTGTAGGTCAGCTCGTGGGTGGGCTGCTGCCCGTTGAGGAAACGCACACTGAAACGCTACCCCGACGGCTACTCGGTGGCCGCCGGCCGGCTCGCCGTGACCCCTGGCGCGAACTTGGGGACCCGCACGGTCACCTTCGTGCCGGCGCCGCGAGCGGTCTCGACCACGAGGCCGTACTCGTCGCCGAACACCGCCCGCAGCCGCTCGTCGACGTTGCCGAGCCCGACCGAGTCGCTGGCCGGGTCGCCCGCGAGCACTCGGCGTACGCGCTCCGGGTCGTCGCCCATGCCGTCGTCCTCGACCCAGATCACGCAGTCCGGTCCGGCGTCCTCGGCGACGATCGTGACGTGCCCGGTGTCGGGCTTGCCCTCGAGCCCATGGCGTACGGCGTTCTCCACCAGTGGCTGCAGGCACAGGAACGGCAGCGCGACGGGGAGTACCTCCGGTGCGACCCGCAGCGTGACCTGGAGGCGGTCGCCGAACCGCGCCTTCTCCAGACCCAGGTAGCGCTCGATCGAGCGGAGCTCCTCGGCAAGGGTGGTGAAGTCGCCGTGCCGGCGGAAGGAGTAGCGGGTGAAGTCGGCGAACTCGATCAGCAGCTCGCGGGCGCGCTCGGGGTCGGTCCGCACGAATGACGCGATCGCGGTCAGCGAGTTGTAGATGAAGTGCGGCGAGATCTGCGCCCGCAGCGCCCGCACCTCGGCCTCCATCAGCTGTGTCCGCGAGCGGTCCAGCTCGGCGAGCTCGAGCTGGCTGGACACCCAGCGTGCGACCTCGCTGGTGGCCCGCACCAGCCCGGCCGACGCCGACGGACCGTAGACCTGGAGCGTGCCGAGCACCCGGTCCTCGACGACAAGTGGGGCGACGACGCAGTGCCGCAAGGTGCATCCAGGCTGGGCGCAGAGCACCCGCGCCGGCCCGAGCACCAGCGTGGCGCCGTCAGCGAGCACGGGTAGCGCCAGCTCGTGCGCCTGGGAGAGGTGGTGGTCGCCGATCCCGTCCCAGGCAAGGGGGCCGTCCCGGTCGCCGAGCGCGATCGCGGGAACGCCGAGCAGGGCGCGCAGGTAACGGATCGAGCGCTCGGCGCTCACCTCGTTGAGTCCGGCGCGCAGCGGCGGAGAGGCGAGCGACGCGGTGTGCAGGGTGGCGAAGGTGGCGCGGTCGGCGGGGGTGCCGAGGTCGCGCCGGTGGCGCACGGTGAGGCCGATGACGATCGCTGCGCTGAGCGCGACCGCGATCACCAGCACGGTCACGCCGAGAGTGGTCATGAGAAGTCGATCAGGAGCCCGTCGTCGAGACCGTCGACAGGCTCCGGAGCGCCGTTGCGCGCGTTGACCACGTGCGCACGGAAGCAGTGCGTGACATAGGGCAGGAGCATGCCGTCATGACCGCGGCCGTAGTCGTCGTACAAGGCGCCCACCTGCTCGAGCACCGCGGACCGGTCGCGGTCGCCCATGGTGGCGATGCTCGAACGTGACTCGACCAGGCCGATCAGCGACTCGCGGTCTACCTGCTGCCAGTGCCGGAACGTCGTCGTCTCGATGCCGTCGAAGAGCTCGGACTCCTCGAGCATCTCGACCGGGTCGACCTGCATGCTCTCCGCGCCGATGATCCGGCTCAGCCTGCGCACCCACGGCACCGACTCGTCGCGGTAGTTCCACACCAGCGAGAGCGTCCCCCCGGGACGCAGCACTCGGGCGACCTCGGCGAGCGTGCGGTCGTGGTCGAACCAGTGGAAGGCCTGCGCCGCGACGACGACGTCCATCGCGCCGGCGTGCACGGGGATGTGCTCGGCGGCGGACTGGATCGCCCGGGTGGTGCGGAACCGCTTGCGTAGCCGCTTGAGCATGGCGTGTGCGGGGTCGGTGGCGGTGACGCGGTGCTGCTCGGCGATCAGGGCCTCGGTGAGCTTGCCGGTGCCGGCGCCGAGCTCGAGCACCCGGGAACCGGGGACCGGCACCAGCCAGCGCACGGCCTCGACCGGGTAGTCGGGCCGGCTCGCCGCGTAGGCATCGGCGACCTTGCCGAAGCTGCGGGCGTGCTCGCTGCGCTGGCGGGGATCCATTGCGGCGAGACTACCAACGCGGGCGCACTACGCTGTGCGCTCGTGCCTGCTTCAGACGACGTGTTCGCGGCCCTTGCGTCGCTCGAGGGCGTGTCCTCGGGGTTCGCAGCGGCGCGTGACGGCATCGACGCGCTGCTGCGCGACCGTGGACTGCGACGGACCGGGCCCGATCTGACGACGGAGTCGCTGTTGCGGGGTGCCCGTGCCTCGGCCGCACTCGAGGGTGAGGGCTATGACGAGACCGGCGCCGTGCGGCTGTCCACCGAGCTCTTGGGCCTGGTCCCGATCTGGCGCAGCACGCCGCTGCAGGCGCTGGCGCGGATGCACACGCTGGTCGCCCGGGGCACGGTGGCCGATGACGACCTCGGCCGCCCGGTCCGGTCCGCGTCGAGGTTGAACGACCTCGCTGCCCGGCTGGTGGCGCCCACCACGGCACCGGCGCTGCTGGTCGCAGCGGTCGTGCACGTCGAGATCGCCGCCGCCGAGGCGTTCGAGGGCCACAACCGGGTGATCGCGCGAGCCGCGGAGCGGCTGGTGCTCGTGGAGCGCGGTGTCGACCCGGCCTCGATCACGGTCCCGGAGGCGGGTCACCTCGCCCTCGCCCCGGCGTACGCGCGGCTGCTCGAGAGGTATCGCTCAGCCGGTTCCGGCGAGGGGTTGCAGGCGACCCGCGCGTGGCTGCTGCACTGTGCCGAGGCCTACGCGGCGGGGGCGGAGAGGTCGCCGCTGGTGGCCGAGGAGTGATGAACATGCGAGCGGCGCTCTCCGTGGAGAACGCCGCCGCTGGCACGACTTCCCCGGCTACCAGGCGTGCAAATCTCGAAATCATCGCACCGGGTCAAGCCCGGCCACGATTACCCTGTAAGAAGGGTCGGTCGCCGCGTGGGTACCGGAGGTCGTGCAGTTTTCTAACTGCACTCTTTGTACCTCCCCGAGCCCGTAAAGGGAACCCCTTACAGGCCAGTCAGACCGACCGCTCCCGTCGTCGGGCGGCGAGATAGACCGCGCCCGCGGCTGCCGCACCTGCGCCGAGCGCGACCGTGGCCAACGTCTGCTTGTTGGCGCCGATCGACATCCGCCGGCGCAGCGCCACCGGCTTGGAGAAGACGAGGATCGGCCAGCCCTGCTCGGTCGCGGTACGGCGCAGGGCCTTGTCCGGGTTGACCGCGTAGGGCCGACCCACCTCGGACAGCATCGGGATGTCGGTCGCGGAGTCGGAGTAGGCGTAGGACCGTTCGAGGTCGTAGCCCTCGGCCTCGGCCAGCTCGCGGATCGCGGTGGCCTTCTCCGCCGCGTAGGCGTAGAAGGCGATGTCGCCCGAGTAGCGACCGTCCTCCACGACCATGCGCGTCGCGATCACCCGGTCGGCACCGAGCATCTCGCCGATCGGCTCCACCACCTCTGAGCCCGACGAGGAGACGATCACCACGTCCCGCCCGGCGGTGTGGTGCTCCTCGATCAGCTGCACCGCCTCGTCGTAGACGAGCGGGTCGACGATGTTGTGCAGCGTGTCGGCGACGATGTCGCGCACTGTCTGCACCTCCCACCCGGCCGCCAGCGAGGAGAGGTAGGCCCGCATCCGCTCCATCTGGTCGTGGTCGGCGCCCCCCACCAGATAGACGAACTGGGCGTAGCTGCTGCGCAGCACCGATCCGCGGCTGATGAGGCCGCCGCGGTAGAACGGCCGGCTGAAGGCGAGCGTGCTCGACTTGGCGATGATCGTCTTGTCGAGGTCGAAGAAGGCGGCGGTCCTGCCCAGGGCAGGGCCGGTGTGTGGCGGGGTCTGTGGGGGGCGGGACGAGGCACTCACGGGCCAGAGCATATGGCTGCGTTCGTACCGTTGACGACGTAGCATCACTGCACGGCCGGAACGCCGACCAAAAGATGAATGTGTTTTTGGCCGGTTTTCGGTGCATCATGGAACTGTTCCGCGGACGAGGTTTAGTTCCGCTCGTCCGGGGAATGACAGGTTCCAGCGGCATCCCCCCGCCGCTGGCGGTCCGAGACTCATCCCCCCCGGGTCTCAGGACCGATGACAGCCCCCGGTCACCCCCCCGCCGGGGGCTGTCCCTT
>Ga0075331_1000063_pt1 | contig 20054 bp, 20 predicted proteins | sample MayberrySE_TuleA_FD_120090 | JGI IMG/M metagenome (GOLD analysis project Ga0075331, IMG submission 120090) | Natural and restored wetland microbial communities from the San Francisco Bay, California, USA, that impact long-term carbon... | ecosystem: Environmental > Terrestrial > Soil > Wetlands ... | reverse complement strand
CACCATGTGCAGCCTGGCGAAGGCCAGAGCCTCCGCGAGCTCCTGCTCCCGCGCCTGTCGGTTGCCGCTGCGGCGAGTGTTGATCTCGACGACGACCGTGCCGTCGAACCCCCCGTCGGCCAGCCGCTGCAGGAACTCCGCACACGGCTGGTTGCCGCGGCCGGGCACGAGGTGCTCGTCCTTCGCCGACCCCGAGCCGTCGGCCAGGTGCACGTGCCGCAGCCGAGCACCGAGGTCCGCTGCCATCTCCACCGGGTCGTTGCCCGCGGTCGCCGAGTGCGACAGGTCGAGCGTGACGTTGGCGAAGTCGTGGTCGACGGGGTTCCAGCCCGGCGCGTAGGCCTGTACCTCGCGCCGCGGCGCCCGCCACGGGTACATGTTCTCGACGGCGAAGTGCACGCCCGTCCGCGACTCCAGCTGCGCGATCCCCTCGACGAAGCGGCGGGCGTAGTCACGCTGCCAGCGGAACGGCGGGTGCACCACCACGATCTCCGCGCCGAGGGTGGCGGCCATCTCGGCGCTGCGCTCCAGCTTGCCCCAGGGATCGGTGCCCCAGACCCGCTGCGTGATCAGCAGGCAGGGCGCGTGCACCGCGCACACGGGGAGCCGGTGGTAGTCGGCCAGGTGCCGCACCGCCGCGACGTCCTGACTGATCGGGTCGATGCCGACCATGACCTCGACGGCGTCGTACCCGAGCCGGCCGGCCAGCTCGAAGCCGGCCGCCGTCGACTCCGGGTAGACCGAGGCTGTGGACAGACCCACCCGAGCGATCGGTTCGTGCACGACAGGTGCGTCGGCGTGCTGCTCGTCGGGCGGTGTCACGTGCTCAGGGTAGAGCGGAGGCGACACCGCCAGCACGGCCCTGTCACAGTTTGTCCAGGTGTTCGAGGATGACACCCTCGCGAAGGGCCCACGGGCACATCTCGAGTGCCTCGATCTCGAAGAGGTCCATCACGGCGTCGGCCACCACCGCACCGGCCAGCAGCTGGTGCGCCCGGGCCGGCGAGACACCGGGAAGGCCGGCCCGCTCCTCCGTCGACATCTCGGCCAGCTTGGGCAGCCAATGCGCCAGCTCGTCACGGGGAAGGAACCTTCGGACGAACGGCCCGTCACCCGAGGGCGCGGCACCACAGATCCGCGCGAGGGACCGGAAGGTCTTGCTCGTGGCGACGTGGTGGTCGCCGGCCCCGGCACGCAGCACGGCACCCGCCTCCCGCGCGATCGTGGCCCGAACGTACTTGCGCAGCTTCTTCACGTCGTCGGAGTCGGGCAGCCCGCGCGGTAGCCAGTCGCGGGTGAGACGTCCGGCGCCGAGCGGCATCGACTGCGCGACCTCGGGCGACTCGTCGGCGCCGACCGCGATCTCCAGCGACCCACCACCGATGTCGAAGACGTTGAGCCGACCCGAGGACCAGCCGAACCAGCGGCGTACGGCGAGAAAGGTCAGCCGCGCCTCGTCACCGCCGGGAAGGACCAGCAGGTCGACGCCGCCCTCGGCGTTGACACGGGCGAGGACGTCGTCGCTGTTCACGGCGTCGCGCACCGCGGAGGTCGCGAACGCCAGCACCGACTCGCAGCCCTTGTCCTCGGCGACCTCGAGCGCCTCGCAGACGAACCGCACCAGGGCGGAGGTGCCCTCCTCGGTCAGCGCACCGGCACGGTCGAGGTGCTCGGCCAGGCGCAGCGGCTCCTTGTGCGAGTACGCCGGGAGCGGCGCCGCCCCACGGTGGGCGTCGACCACCAGCAGGTGCACGGTGTTGGAGCCGACGTCGAGGACACCAAGTCTCATACGCTCCACGCTAGCTGTTGCCCGGGCGGGCTACTGTGCATCGCATGCCAGAGGTGGATCTGCAGTTTCCGCGAGCGTGGGTGGAGTTCACCGATCCCGACGACGCCGACCAGGTGTTCCGGTGCGACCTGACCTGGCTCACGTCCCGGTGGACCTGCATCTTCGGCAACGGCTGCCCGGGGATCTACTCCGACCGCCCGAACGACGGCTGCTGCACGCTCGGTGCGCACTTCTCCGACAAGGACGACGAGAAGCGCGTGAAGAAGTTCGTCAAGCAGCTGACCGCTGAGGACTGGCAGAACCGCGCCGAGGGCCGCAAGAACGGCTGGACCGAGCACGACGAGGACGGCGAGCTCAAGACGCGGCGCTTCAACGGGGCATGCATCTTTCACAACGGTCCGGACTTCGCCGGAGGCTACGGCTGTGCGCTGCACGGCTACGCGCTCAAGCACGGGCTGCACCCGCTCGAGACGAAGCCCGACGTGTGCTGGCAGCTGCCGGTGCACCGCAGCTACCGCGATGTCGAGCTCGCCGACGGCACGACGTACTGCGAGGTGACGATCACCGAGTACGACCGTCGGGGCTGGGGGCCGGGCGGTCACGACTTCGCCTGGTACTGCACCGGGAACACCGAGGCGCACGTCGGCGCCGACCCGGTCTTCGTCTCCTACGAGCCGGAGCTGGTCGAGATGATGGGACGAGCGGCCTACGACGAGCTCGCCGCACACTGCGCCGAGCACCTCGCCTCGCGCAGCCGGCTCGCGATCCATCCCGCCGACCCCGAGGCCTGACCGACTCCTGCACCGGCTGCGCGGGCGCAAAGACCACCCCGCCGTCAGGTCGCTCATCGGCTGTGGCGACAATGCTTGGCATGCGTCTCGACCATGTCTCGTATGCGGTGGGACCCGACGGGCTCGCCGGAACCACGCAGCGCCTCACCGAGCTGCTCGGTGAGAAGTTCATCGACGGGGGCGTGCACCCCCGGTTCGGCACCCGCAACATGACGCTGCCGATCACCGGGGGCCAGTTCGTCGAGATCGTCGAGGTCCTCGACCACCCGGCGTCCGACAAGGCGCCTTTCGGCCAGGCTGTCCGGGCCAGATCCGGGCTCGGCGGTGGCTGGCTGGGCTGGGTGGTCAGCGTCGACGACATCGCACCGGTCGAGAACCGGCTCGGACGCGAGTCGGTGCAGGGCAACCGCTACCGTCCCGACGGCGTCGACCTGCGCTGGCGCCAGATCGGGGTCAAGGGCCTGCAGTCCGACCCGCAGCTGCCCTTCTTCGTGCAGTGGGAGAGCGACCCCAAGTACCATCCCTCCTTCGGCGCGACCGGCGACATCGGCCTGGTGAAGCTCGAGATCGCCGGCGACCCCAACCGGGTCAAGGACTGGCTGGGCCAGGACCCGGCAATCGCCCTCGAGGGGCTCGAGGTCGACTGGGTGGCGCCGCACGGCACGCCCGGCGTGGTCGCCGCACACTTCCGGACGGCCGACGGCACCGTGCGGATCTGACCGATCTGAGTACCTGCACGGATGGTGTCACCCTCGCCTGCCCAGCAGGCTTGAGTAGTGACGCCGACCCAGCTGTTGCAGCACCGGCCGAGAGCGGCTCTCGCCGTGCTCGCGGGCACGACGCTGCTCACCGCACTCCTCAACCTGGGCGCTGTCACCGACCTCGGCCGCGACCGCAGCTCTGCAGTCGCGGCCGTCCTCGTGCTGTTCGTCACCGCCCTGTCGTGCTTCGCCCTCGGGGTGCTGGCCGGCCTGCTCACCCGGCGGCTCGCCCCGATGCTGCTCGGTTATCTGCCAGGGCTGGCCCTCGTGCTCCTCACCGGGCTGCAGATCGCCGACGTCCCGGCGGACGGCCTGCTCGCCCCTCTCGAGGTGCTGCGTGACTGCTGGGTGCTGGTCAACCCGCTGCTGTGGCTGCCGTTCGTCGCGGTCGGGCTAGCGTGGCGCACGTGGTCGACATCGCCCGCGGCGCCATCGCCAGCCCGAACATCTGGCAGCACCCCCGGACCTACGAGGTAGAGAACCGGGCGGTGGACCGTGCCGGCCGGCTGGATGCGGCCATGCAGGCGAGGCGCCCGTTCACCGACGCGGTCGTGCTCGACGTCGGCTGCGGTGCCGGCTTCCACCTGCCCCGCTTCGCGAGCCTCGGCGCGCGCGAGGTCGTCGGGGTGGAGCCGCACGGGACGCTGGCGGCCGCGGCCCGTCGGCGGTGCCGCGGCCTGCCCGGCGTGCAGGTGCACAGGAGTGGCGCGCAGTCACTGCCGCTCCCCGACCACAGCGTCGACATCAGCCACGCCCGCTGGGCCTACTTCTTCGGCCCCGGTTGTGAGCCCGGGCTGGCCGAGCTGCAGCGCGTCATGCGCCGTGGGGGCGTGTCGTTCGTGATCGACAACGACGCCACCCGCAGCACCTTCGGGCGCTGGTTCGCCACCGCGCTGCCCGGGTACGACGCGGCGACCGTCGAGCGGTTCTGGTCACGGGCCGGCTGGCGGCGCGAACCGGTGGACCTCGAGTGGACCTTCGACCGGCGCGCCGATCTGGAGGCCGTGGTGCGCATCGAGTTCGCGCCGCAGCACGCCGAGCGAATCCTCGCCGAGCACGAGGGGCTCCACGTCGACTACGCCGTCAACCTCTGGTGGCGCGAGTGGTGAGCCCGCTCACCGGACGCCGCGCGGGCGGAACTGCGCGCTGATCCGCGGCCCCACCGGCCTGGCGGTCTTGGGCACGGCATGCTCCCAGGTGCGCTGGCAGGACCCGCCCATCACCAGCAGGTCGCCGTGGCCGAGGGAGTACCTGCGAGCGGGTGCGCCACCACCGCGCGGACGCAGCAGCAGCGACCTCGGTGCCCCCAGCGCGACGATCGCGACCATGGTGTCCTCGTACCGGCTGCGGCCGATGGTGTCGCCGTGCCACGCCACGCTGTCGCGGCCGTCGCGGTAGAGGCACAACCCGGCGGTGCGGAACTCCTCACCGAGCTCGGACCGGTAGTGGTCGCTGAGCGCGTCCCGCGCATCCTCCAGGACAGAGTCGGGCAGCCGGTCGCCCTCGCCGTACCAGCTCAGCAGCCGGGGCACGGCCAGGACGCGGTCGTACATCTGCCGCTCCTCGGCGCGCCACGGCACGGTGTCGACCAGCCGCTCGAACAGCGTGTCGGCACCGCGGACCCAGCCCTGGCGATGATCCACCCAGGCGCCGCGGCCGAGCGGTGTGCGCACCAACGCCGCTCCGAGGGAGAGCAATGAGACGCCGTGGTCCGCGTCGTCGAGCAGCGAGGGCTGCAGTGCGAGTGCCATGGGGCTCAGACTACTCGCCGATCGAACAGATGTTCTACCATGCGAGAACCGGCGATTGCACGCCGCAGCCCGGGCGTGGAGCCTACGTTTGGGGCATGGTCCGGTGGCGACGCAGCCGAACGTGCACGCATCTCGACGAGATCAGGGACGTCGTCCCCAGCGCGGCGGGGTGCGAGGAGTGCCTGCAGTCCGGTGACAGCTGGGTGCACCTACGGTTGTGCCTGTCGTGCGGGCACGTCGGCTGCTGCGACCAGTCCGTCAACCGGCACGCCACGAAGCACTTCCACGCGACGTCCCACCCGCTCGTGAGGTCGCACGAACCCGGTGAGTCGTGGATGTGGTGCTACGTCGACACCACCCTCGTCGACGAGCAGTGAGAGCGCAGCCGTGGAGACGCCCCTCGACGGCTCCGATCCCACGGTCCTGGTCGCCTGACGGTCTCTGGCTACGCTCCGGCGCGACCGAGGATCTCGGCCACCAGCTCGCTCTTGGCGTCGGCGTAGTAGTTGATGTCGGGCCATTCGCGCTCGGCCAGCGACCGCTTGAGCTCCTCGTACCTCCGGCGGTCGGTCGCATCGCGCCGCAGCTGGTCTCGGAAGCGCAGGTACAGCTCGACCTCGTCGGCGCCCTCGGCGTAGACGTGCAGGTTGGTGGCGGGGTCCGCGGGATCTGACCGCACCAGGCAGCGATGACCGGGCTCCACGACATGCAGCGTGTAACCCGCTCCGACCAGGTCGTGCAGGTAGTCCGCCTCGGCGTCGGGGTCCGCCACTACCAGGCACACGTCGACACGGTCCTTGGCGGCCAGGCCCGGCACTGCTGTCGACCCGATGTGGTGCACTGCGAGCGCCCGCTCACCGAGCGCATCGACGATGCACTCCCGCTCGGCCGCGAAGCGATCCGGCCAGCCGGGATCGTACGCCACCAGCTGCACCCGCGTCGGCTGCTGGCCACGCACCAGCACGCGGTCGAGCTCGTCGCTCAGGTCCTGCGGATCCGTCACGGCGTCAGCCTTTCACGCTGCCCTCGTTGGCGCCCCGGACGAAGTGCCGCTGGAACGCGAAGAACACGATCGCGACCGGGATGGTCGCCACCAACGCCACCGCCAGCTTGAGCGGGTACTGCGTGCCGCTGCTCAGCCCGCCGGTGAACAGTCCGGCCATGCCGGTGGTCAGGGTCCGGCGGTCGGGGTCCTCGGTCGCGACCAGCATGTGCGTGAACTCGTTCCACGAGCCCTGGAAGGACAGGATCGTCAGCGTGATCAGGGCCGGCCTCGCCATCGGCAGCACCACCGACCAGAACGTGCGGAAGACGCTCGCCCCGTCGATGCGTGCCGCCTCCTCGATCGAGACCGGCACGGAGTCGAAGAACTGCTTCATGATGAAGACACCGGCCGCGTCGATCATCAGCGGCAGCACCATCGCGGCATAGGTGTCGTAGATGCCGAGGTAGTTGAGCACCAGGAACTTCGGGATCAACAGGACGACGCCCGGCACGCTCATCACCGCCAGCACCGACACGAAGACCACCCGGCGGCCCGAGAACTTCAGCCGCGACAGCGCGTACCCGGCCAGGGAGTCGAAGAACACCCGACCGAGCGTCACGGTGACAGCGACGAACGTGGAGTTGCCGAACCAGCGCAGGAAGGGCACCGCGCTGTCCTCGGTCAAGCCGAACATGCGCAGGTACGACTCGACGACGAGCGGGTCCGGGACCAGCCCAAGCGGGTTCGCGGCGGCGTCGGGCGAGGTCTTGAACGAGGTCGCGATCTGCACCGCGAACGGTCCGAGGTAGAGCAGTGCGAAGAACACCAGCACCGCGTAGAACACGCCGCGCTTGAGTCCGGCGTGCCGCGTCACGGGCGCACCACCTCGGGTCGCCGGGTACGCCGAGCACGGCGCGGCCGGTCCCGGTCACGCATCACCCAGCGTTGGACCAGCGTCATCAGCAGGATGATCGCGAACAGCACGAAGGCGATCGCCGCACCGGTCCCCCAGTTCTGACCGATGAAGCTCTCGGTGTAGCTGAGGTACGCCGGGGTCAGGGTGGTCTTGTCGGGGTTGCCCTGGCTCATGACGTACACCTGGTCGAAGACCTGCCAGGTGCTGATCAGACCCAGCGTGAGGACGAGGAAGAGCACGGGCTTGAGCTGCGGCAACGTGACGTGCCAGAACTTCTTCGAGGTGCTCGCCCCGTCGATCAGCGCGGCCTCGTCGACCTCGACCGGAATGTCCTGCAGCGCCGCCAGGAACATCAGCATGAAGGTCCCCGCGGTCGTCCACACGACCAGGGCGATGATCGCGCACATCGCCACCGACGGGCCGGACAGCCACTCCCACACCGACAGCCCGCCGATCTCCGTGGCGGCCAGCGGCGGCGGAGCGCTCTGCAGCCCGACCCGGGCCAGCGCCAGGTGGAAGATGCCGGTCGGGTCGGAGAACCACGGCGGCCCGTCGATGCCGAACCACCCCAGCGCCTTGTTGACCCCACCGTTGTTGAGGAACAGGAACAAGAAGACCATGCTGATCGCCACCGAGCTGGTGATCGACGGGAAGTAGAACGCCGACCGGAAGAACCCGCGGGCGCGTAGCCGCCGCTGGTTCAGCACGACCGCGAGGAACAGCGCCAACGCCGTCTGCAGCGGCACCACGAACACCACGTAGTAGAACGTGTTGCGCATGCTCGTCATGAAGTCCTGCCGGGCGAGCCCCTCCTCGACGAACAAGCTCGAGTAGTTGTCCGTCCCGACGAACTCACCGCCGCCGGCGAACGGGTCACCCTGCGACGGGGCCCAGTCCAGCAGGCTCACCCACAACGCCATACCGATGGGCAGCAGCAGGAAGAGCCCGAGCACGACGATCATCGGGGCGACGAAGAGCCAGCCGGCCACCTGCTCGTCGCCGCGCAGACCCCGGCCCGGACGGCGAGCGATCCGCCCGGCCCGAGGTCTGCGGGTACGGCGTGACCACCGCATCAGGAGAGGGCCGCCTCGCCGTTCTGCTGCAGCGACTCGAGGATCGCGGCCGGGTCACCCTTCTGCAGACCTGCGAGGTCGGAGTCGAAGTCGGCGAGCACCGGCTCGAAGTCGGGCAGCGACACCGGGCCCTGGCCGTGGTCGGCCCCTGCGACGAACGCCGCGTCCTCGGGGAACTTCTCGGCGTACTCGTCCTGGAGGGACTGCAGTGCCGGCATCACGCCGAACGCCTCGGCGTTGGTCATCTGCTGCTCGGCCGAGGTCAGCGACTCCACCAGGTCGATCGCCTGCTCCTGAGCGTCGGACTTGGCGGCGATGCCCCAGCAGTTCGAGAACAGCTGCGTGCCCTTGCCGTCCGGCCCGGCCGGCAGCTCCGCGACGGAGTAGTCGACGTCCGGGTAGTCCGCCTGCATCGCCCCCTTGATCCAGTTGCCCTCGATCGTCATCGCGGCAGCTCCCCTTCCGAGGGCCTCGCCGCCCCATCCGCTGTCGACGTCGGTGTGCCAGGCCGTCGACCCCGACTGCAGCAGGTCCTGCACGTAGGTCAGCGCGGTGGTGTTAGCCTCCGAGTCGGCTGTCACCTCGGTGCCTTCCTCGTCGACGATCCACCCTCCCGCCTGCACCATGAACGCGCCGACGCGGTCGCGGGTGGGAGAGAGGACGAGGCCCTTGTGCTCCGGCGTGGTCAGCTTCTCGGCGACGGTCGCCAGCTCCTCCCACGTGGTGGGGATGTCCGCGTCGGTCAGTCCGGCCTGCTTCCACATCCGGTCGTTGATCACCAGCGCCAGGGTGGAGAAGTCCTTGGGGACGCAGTAGAGCTCGTCCTCGTAGGTGAAGGTCTCGCGCAGGTTCTCGTAGACGTCGTCGGAGTTCTCCACCTGGTCGCCGTAGGGGTACAGCGCGCCACTGTCCGCGTAGGTCGCGAACCGGCCGGCGTCGATGTACATGACGTCGTAGGGGTCGTTGCTCGCGAACGTCTTGGACAGGTCCGTGGTCATGTCGGCGGAGTTGGTCACCTCGGCGGTGTTGCCGGTCTCCTCCTCCCAGGCGTCGACCGCGGCGTTGACGGCGTTGGTCTCGGCGTCACCGCTGGAGGCGATCAGCACCCGTAGCGCTGCGTTGCCCTCCGCCGAGGTGGCGCCCTCTCCCTCGCTGCTGCCTTCCTCGAAGCCGCCTCCGCAGGCGGAGGCCAGCAGGGCCAGGCTGGTGATCGCGGCAGTGCGCCTCATGGTCGTCCTCATGTCGGTTCTCCTTGCGGGATCGCTGGCTGGATGGGCAAAGCTGTGCGGATGGAAGCGGTCCTGTCGCGCTCGAAGGGCCGGGCTACGTCGTCCCCCGGACGACCAGGGTCGGCGTGAGCAGCTCACCCGGCGGCTCCGTAGGCCGGCCGGAGAGCACGGCGTCGAGGCGTCTGACGATCGCGGCGGCGACCTCCTCGAGCGGCTGTCGCACCGAGGTGAGGCCGGGCGCGACGACGGCCGCCGTGGGTGAGTCGTCGAAACCCGTCACCGCGACATCGACCCCTGCCCGCAACCCCCGCTCCGCGACTGTGGCGAGCACCCCCATCGCCAGGGTGTCGCTCGCGCACACCAGAGCCGTCGGTGGCTCCGGCGCGTCCAGGAGCGGGCGCACGGCGGCCGCCGCGGCATCCGTGCGGTCAGCGCTGCGCGCCGTCGATCCGGGTACGGCGATCCCGTGGCGGGTGCAGGCTGCGAGCCACCCGGAGCGCCGGTCCTCGCCGACGTCGGAGTCCTCCGGCCACCCGACGAAGCCGATGCGGCGATGCCCCCGCTCGACGAGGTGGTCGACGGCCATCTCGGTGCCGGCCGCTCCGTCGACGTCGACCCAGGCGTGCGTGAGCTGGTCGTCCCACGGCCTGCCGAAGGCCACGAAGGGTGCCTCGAGCTGCCTGAGCCAGGCCAGCCGGGGGTCGCCGCGGTGGGTGTCGGTGAGCACGAATGCGTCTACGGCCGTGGTGCGCAGCAGGTCCGCGAAACCGGCGAGCTCGTCATTGGCGTCGCGCGGCGTGAAGAGCAGCAGGTGGTAGCCCGCGACGACCGACTGCTCGGCCAGCGCGTGCAGGAAGCGGTCGAGCAGAGTCCCGGCCCGGTCCGGGACGGCCGGGTTGATGCGCAGCCCCACCAGCCGCGACTCGCGCCGGCGCAGGTTGCGGGCGGCCCGGTTGGGTCGGTAGCCAAGGCGGTCGACGACCGCGAGCACGTGGGCGAGCGTCTCGGCGCGCAGGCGGTCAGGAGCGTTCAGGGCGTTGGACACGGTCTGCCGCGAGACCCCTGCGACCCTGGCCACCTCCTCGATGGTGGGGCCTGGCTGGGAACCGCCAGCGCGCAACTGCCCGGCCATTGCCCGCTCCTCTTCGAACCCGGATGCCTTTTGAACGATCAAATTGCTACGGTGGCCGCCAATCACACCCAAGAGCCGAGGCACCTGTCAAGGGGGTCACCGTCATCGACAGCCACAAGACCACCGACACCGAGCGGACGCTGCAGCCGCTGCTGCACGAGCTGGCCACCTGTGTCCATGCCCCGTCGCTGGTGCTCTCCGCGCCCGACGGCCAGATCCACCGGGAGGGGGTCCAGGGGTGGTTCTGCCGCGACCGCAGGCTGCTCGCCGGGCTCACCGTCGCGGTCTCGGGACACCCGCCCGAGGGGTTGGCCGCGCACAGCGTCGACGCCGCCCGGGCGGTGTTCACCGGCGCGGTCCGGCACCTCGGTGACCTCATCGCCGACCCGACCGTCACGATCGAGCGCAGGCGTACCGTGCACGCGGACCGTCTGGTGGAGTTCGTCGTCGTGACCTCGGTCGCGCAGCAGCCGGTCGACGTGACGCTGCAGGTCACGGCGACCTGCGACCTGGCATCGATGGACTCGGTCAAGACCGGCCAGGCCGGTTCCGCCGTACCCGCGACTGCCGTCGGCGACGGCTTGGAGTGGCGCGGGGACGCAGCGCCCGACGAGCGCCCCGAGGTCAGCCTCGGCAGCACCCCGGCGCCTGACGCCATCGACGGCGAGACGCTGAGCTGGCGAGCACGGCTGCAGACCGGGGAGTCGCTCGAGGTGGCCCTGACGGCGGCCGCCGCCGAGCAGCCCGACGCCGAGTTCGTCGAGGCGGGACGCCGGCCGTGGGCTCCTCTCGAGGTGCGCAGCGCGGACCCGCGGCTGCCGGCGGTCGTCGACCGCGGGCTGCTCGACCTCGAGGGCCTGCTGCTGCGCGACGCCGGGTCGCTCGAGGGCGACCTGTTCGCCGCCGCCGGCAGCCCGTGGTTCCTCACGCTGTTCGGACGCGACTCGCTGTGGGTGGCGCGGATGACGCTGGCGCTCGGCACCGACCTCGCGCTGGGCACGCTGCGCACGCTCGCTCGGCGGCAGGGTGTGCGCGAGGACCCGCGGACCGAGGAGCAGCCCGGCAAGATCCTGCACGAGGTGCGTCGCGCCGAGCTCCAGCAGGGATCTCTCACGCTGCCGCCGCTCTACTACGGCACCGTCGACGCCACCCCGTTGTGGGTGGTGCTGCTCGCCGAGGCGTGGCGGTGGGGCGCCGACCCGGCAGCGGTGGAGGACCTGCTCCCCGCGGCCGAACGCTGCCTGTCCTGGCAGCGCGACCAGGCGCCCGACGGCTTCCTGCGCTACATCGACCGCACCGGCCACGGGCTGGCCAACCAGGGCTGGAAGGACTCCGGCGACTCCATCCAGTGGGCCGACGGCCGGCTCGCAGAGCCGCCCATCGCCCTCAGCGAGGTCCAGGGCTACGCCTACCAGGCGGCGGTCGCCGGCGCGGACCTGCTCGACGCGTTCGGCCGACCGGGTGCCGACGCCTGGCGGTCGTGGGCCGAGCAGCTGCGCGCCCGGTTCCGGGCGCGGTTCTGGGTCTCCGACGAGGTGGGGCCGTACCCGGCCGTGGCCCTCGACCGCGAGGGGCGCGCGGTCGACTCGGTCGCGTCGAACATGGGGCACCTGCTCGGGACCGGGATCCTCGACGCCGACGAGGCCGCGCTCGTCGCGCGGCGGCTGACGAGTCCTGACATGAGCTCCGGCTTCGGCCTGCGCACGCTGACCCGTCGTTCGCCGCGGTTCTCCCGGCTGTCCTACCACGGCGGAACGGTCTGGCCGCACGACACCGCGATCGCGGTGATGGGCCTCGCCCGGGAGGGCCACACCGCGGCAGCCGCCCAGCTGCTGTCCGGGCTCGTCGAGGCGGCACCGGCCTTCGACTTCCGGATGCCGGAGCTCTACGGCGGCGATGCGCGCACCGACGCTCCCCGCCCGCTGCCGTACCCCGCGGCCTGCCGCCCACAGGCGTGGTCGGCCGCGGGGGTCGTCGCCGGGCTGACGTCGCTGCTCGGACTCCGGCCCGACGTGCCGGCCGGGTCAGTGGCCGTGGGGGTGAGCGCGGAGCCGTTCACCTCGCTGCGCCTCGACGGCCTGTGCGTGGCCGACCGCCCGGCGCGGGTCGAGGTCGCTGCCGACGGCGCGGTGACGCTGTCCACGGACGCACCGTTGCGAGTCGGTTAGCTAGCTGTGCGCCCGACGGTGGTAGCCGGGCTGCTCGCCCCGTGCGAGGTTGCCGCGATAGATGCCGTCACGGATCTCCAGGGTGTAGCCCTCGAGCTCGGGCATGCCCATCGCGTCGGCGACCGCGAGCTCGGCGTCGACGTCGTAGGGCACACGCACGAACTGGATCGAGAACGGCGCCTCGTGAGCACCTCCGTCGACGCCCTCCAGGACGACGTAGACCGGCGTGGGATCGCCCATACTGTTGCCGACGCTGCCGGTGTTGAACAGGGTGCGTCGCTCGAGGTCGACCTCGTAGAACGCGTCGTGGGTGTCGCCGTACCCGACCACGGTCGGCACCGGTCCGTCACCGGTCGCCTCCGTGTTGGTGAACATGCCACGGAACTCCGCCTCGTCGTGGTCGAACCGGACCCGTCGGTGCACGGTCGTCTCCGACGCGTGGAACAGCCGGATCTGCCGGCCGGACATCCGGAAGTCGTGGCAGAACGGCAGCGAGCGCAGCCACTCCCCCTGGCCGGGGCCGAGCTGCGCCAGCCACCACTTCAGTGCATCGCTGTCGAACTCGCGGTCGGGATCGGGCAGGAAGTCGTCCCAGTTGCCGAGGAGGTTGACCTCGCACCGCTGCCGGCAGACCTCGATGGCCTCCCGCCCGCGCGGGCCCTTGCCGACGTAGTCGCCGAGGTTGAAGATCCGGGTGATCCCCCGGGCATCGATGTCGTCGAGCACCGCCTCGAGCGCGGTGAGGTTGCCGTGGACGTCCGAGATGAGAGCGATGCGGTCGAGGGCTGTCATGCGCGGCATCGTCGCACTCGGCGCCGACCACCTAGTCGCCGACCTCCAAGCGGATCCGCTTGTTGCCCTTGCCCTTGGACTCGGTGCCGGTGACCCTGACAGAGCCGACCTCGCTCGTGCTCAGCACATGGGTGCCACCGTCGGCCTGCTTGTCGAGCCCGACGATGTCGATCACCCGGAGCGGGTCGATCTCGCGCGGGATGAGGTGGGCCGCGGTCCGGATGAGGGCCGCGTCGATGTCGGCCACCTCGCGCCCGACGAAGGCCACCAGGATCTCGCGCGCGGCCGCGATCTCCTCGTTGATCCGCGACTCCACACGCCGGCCGAGCTCCGCCGACATCGCGTCGAGGGCGAAGTCGAGGCGCCCCTTGCCCGGCTCCATGTTGCCGCCGGTGACCGCCACCCCGAACTCCGTCCAGATCACGCCGCACAGGATGTGCAGGGCGGTGTGCGTGCGCATGGTCAGATGCCGTCGCTGCCAGTCCAGCTCGCCATGCACCTGCGTGCCGGGCGTCGGCACCTCGGGCCCGTCCAACCAGTGCCAGATCCGGCCGCCGTCTCGCTTCACCCGGGTGACGGGCGCGGCGGCCTCCGACCAGCGCAGCCGGCCCACGTCGTGCGGCTGGCCGCCCCCACCGGGGAAGAAAGCGGTACGCCGCAGGGCGACCCGGCCCTGCTCGCGGTCGACCTCGACCACGTCGGCCTCGAAGTCGCGCAGGTAGGCGTCGACCGCGAACAGCTCGCTGTCGGCGAGCGCGGGCGGCGCCCCCGCGGGCACCCGATGACCGGGAACTGCCATGGCTCCACACTGGCACGCCTGCGGCGCCTTGTCAGTGCCCTCTCCTAGCGTTGCCCGCATGGCGAGGACGACCGCGACCAAACAGCGACCGGCCCATCGATGCACCGAGTGCGGATGGGAGACCGCGCGCTGGGTCGGGCGCTGCGGTGAGTGCCAGGCGTGGGGCACGGTCGAGGAGGTCGGGGCGCCCAGGACGCGGGTGGCGGCGGGCCCGGTGAGTGCGCCGGCGCGCGCGATGACCGACATCGCCGTCGAGGCCTCACGTGCGACGCCGAGCGGGGTCGGCGAGCTCGACCGGGTGCTCGGCGGTGGCCTGGTTCCCGGCGCCGTGCTGCTGCTCGCCGGGGAGCCGGGCGTCGGCAAGTCGACGCTGCTGCTGGAGGTCGCGGCGCAGGCTGCGCGCGCGGGTCGGGACACGCTCTACGTCTCCGGCGAGGAGTCCGCGGCACAGGTGCGCCTGCGGGCCGAGCGCACCGGGGCGGTGCACGACCGGCTGTTCTTCGCCGCGGAGACCGACCTCGCCGCCGTGATCGGGCACATCGAGCAGCTCAAGCCCCAGCTGCTCGTGGTCGACTCCGTGCAGACGGTCTCCGCGCCGGACGTCGACGGAATCGCGGGCGGGGTCACCCAGGTGAGGGAGGTCTCCGGTGTCCTCACCCGGGTCGCCAAGCAGCTCGGCATCGCCACGCTTCTGGTCGGCCACGTCACCAAGGACGGCTCGATTGCCGGTCCGCGGGTGCTGGAGCACCTCGTCGACGTCGTCCTGCACTTCGAGGGCGAGCGCGCATCCCGGTTGCGGATGGTGCGCGCGATCAAGAACCGGTTCGGCCCGGTCGACGAGATCGGCTGCTTCGACCTGTCCGACGAGGGCATCGTCGAGATCACCGACCCGACCGGGCTGTTCGTGTCCCGACACGACGAACCGGTCGCGGGGACCTGTCTCACGGTCACCCTCGAGGGCCGACGCCCGCTGCTCGCCGAGGTGCAGGCGCTGGTCGGCATCCAGCCCGGCGGTGGCAGCCCGCGTCGCACCACCAGCGGACTCGACAGTCAGCGCACGGCGATGCTGCTGGCCGTGCTCGAGCGACGGGCCATGCTGCCCCTCGCAGGTCGGGATGTGTTCACCGCCACCGTCGGCGGCGCCCGGCTCGCGGAGCCGGCAGCCGATCTCGCGACCGCGCTGGCGGTGGCATCCGCGTCGGAGGACCATGCCCTGCCGCCGACCCTCATCGCGCTTGGTGAGGTGGGCCTCGCCGGCGAGATCCGCCGCGTGCCCGGCATGCAACGCCGGCTGACCGAGGCTGCCCGCCTGGGCATCGAGCATGCCGTCGTTCCCGCCGACCGCGGACCGAGCCCCGTCGACGTGTCGGCCATCCCCGGCATCACCGTGCACCCGGTGTCCGAGCTGCGGTCCGCCCTCACCCTGCTCGGCCTCGACCCCGCGGCCGCGCGCTGACCGGCTGGGGCTGCGGACGCCATCGCCCAGCCCGGCCGAGCGATAGCGTCCGGCATGCGGTGCGCCAGCCGTACACTGTCGGACGACACATCCAGGCAGACGGGGAGACCAGTGGCCGCTGACGACAAGCACAGTGGGGATGCGCGGCTGCGCGCCACACTGGCCTCCATCGCACCCGGCACGGCGCTGCGCGAAGGGTTGGAGCGCATCCTGCGCGGACGCACCGGCGGTCTTCTCGTCCTCGGCCACGACAGGACCGTCGAGTCGATCAGCACCGGCGGCTTCAACCTCGACGTGCCGTTCACGTCGACCGGGCTGCGCGAGCTCGCCAAGATGGACGGCGCGATCATCCTCGACCGTGAGGCCACCCGCATCATCCGCGCCGGCGTGCACCTGATGCCCGACCCCTCGATCTACACCGAGGAGACCGGCACCCGCCACCGCACCGCCGACCGGGTCGCCCGCCAGACCATGCTGCCGGTCATCTCGGTGTCGCAGTCGATGGAGCTGATCGCGGTCTACGTCGGCGACACCCGTTATGTCCTCGAGGACTCCGGGCAGATCCTCTCCCGCGCCAACCAGGCGCTGGCCACGCTCGAGCGCTACAAGCTCCGGCTCGACGAGGTCTCCGGCACCCTGTCCGCCCTGGAGATCGAGGATCTGGTCACGGTCCGCGACGTCGCCTCGGTCACCCAGCGGCTGGAGATGGTGCTGCGCATCGCGCGCGAGATCGAGGGCTACGTGGTCGAGCTCGGCACCGACGGACGGCTGCTCGCGCTCCAGCTCGACGAGCTCGTGGCCGGTGTCGGCGACGAGCGCGAGCTGGTCGTGCGCGACTACCTCCCCCCGGGCCGTGCCGGCAAGCAGGTCACAGCGGTGCTCGGCGCGGTCGAGGCGCTCACCTCCACCGAGCTCGTCGACGTGGCTGCCGTGGCCCGTGCGATGTCACTCGGCGGGCCTGAGCACCTCGACACCGCGGCAACACCTCGCGGCTACCGCCTGCTGGCCAAGGTTCCGAGGCTGCCGGGCACGGTCGTCGACCGGTTGGTGGACCACTTCGGCAACCTGCAGAAGCTGCTGGCAGCGAGCGTCGACGATCTGCAGATCGTGGAGGGCGTGGGAGACCTGCGCGCACGAAGCGTGCGCGAGGGGCTGTCCCGGCTGGCCGAGTCCAGCATCCTCGAGCGTTACGTCTGACCGTCCTCGCCGCTGCTCGGTGACGCCGACGGCTCCGGACTCTCGTCCTCCTGGTCGTCGCGCTTCTTCTTCTCGTCCTCGGCGTCCGACTCCTCGCTTGGGGACGGGGTCGGGGGGGGCGGAGGTGGGGGCTTCTCGAGGCGGAACTGCGACCGCGCCGGCTCGCCTCCGATGACGGCGGCCTCGGCCCAGTAGTAGCCGGGTTGCGCCGGCTGGTTGGTGTCCGCGCAGTCGTCGATCCCACGGCGACCGTTCCACGTCAGGTCGACGTAGGTCAGCCAGCCGGGCCGGAGCACGAACGGCCCCTCCTCCAGCACGTCGCGGCAGCCGCTGGACTGCCAGATGAGGTCGTCGCCGGAGGTGATCTCCACGGCCAGGTCCTGACCGGACAGCGTCAGTGTGCACGGCTGCTTCGCCGTCGTCGACAGGCCCATCCGCAGCGCCACCGGACCGCCCGCCTCGGCATCGACGACGTCGGGCACGACCAGAACCTGCCCGATGTCGCACCGTCCACGCGGGGCACGCAGCCAGGTCGTGACACGCTTGGCCGGTGCAGCGCTGGGCTTGGCAGGCTTTCGTGCGGTCGTCGGAGTCGGGGTCGGCTTCGGGGTCGCCTCCTCGCCCGTGGCAGAGCTCTGCGGGGCGGGCGCCGCCGGCTCGCTCCGCGCAACGGGTTCGTCACCACCCCCGACGAGGCGGACCACCAGCCAGGCCAGACCGACCAGCACGGCGAGCACGACGATGCGGCGGCGCCAGTAGACCGCGGCCGGCTTGCGCCCGCGGGGCCGCGCCACGTTGCTCATGCGGGCACGGTAATCCGCTGCACCGGCAGGTTGGCGTTGCCACACCGAGGGTGCCGCGGCGCACCCGCGGGCCGCGTCCTGCACGGGTGGGGCGACCGTGAACGACGCGGTACCGTGCCGTTCACGATGCCGCACTCAGACCTGCACGCACCACTGCTCGAGTGGTACGACGCCCATGCCCGCGACCTGCCCTGGCGCAGGGACGACGCCACCCCCTGGTCGGTTCTGGTCAGCGAGCTGATGCTGCAGCAGACGCCGGTCAGTCGGGTGCTGCCGGTGCACGCGGCCTGGATGCGCAGCTGGCCGACACCGGCCGCGCTGGCGGACGAGCCGCCCGGGGCGGCCGTGCGGGCGTGGGGGCGGCTGGGGTATCCGCGTCGGGCGCTTCGCCTGCACGCCGCTGCCACCGCGATCCGGGACCGGCACGACGGGAACGTGCCGAGCGACTACGACGACCTGGTCGCGCTGCCGGGCGTCGGCGACTACACCGCTGCGGCGGTCGCATCGTTCGCCTTCGGACGGCGCCACGTCGTACTCGACACCAACGTGCGGCGGGTCCTCACTCGCACGCTCACCGGGTCCGAGTTCCCCGCCAACGCCGTCACCGCGGCCGAGCGCCGGCTCGCCGCGTCCGTGCTGCCCGACGACGCAGCGCAGGCGGCACGGTGGGCGGTCGCGACCATGGAGCTCGGAGCCCTCGTGTGCACCGCACGCTCCCCCGAGTGCCACCGCTGCCCGCTGACACGCCGCTGCGCCTGGCGGGACGCCGGCCACCCCGCCCATGACGGGCCGCCGCGTCGTGGACAGACCTACGCCGGCACGGACCGGCAGTGCCGCGGCCGCCTGCTCGGCGTGCTCCGGGACAACCCCGACGCCGTGCACCGATCCCGGCTGGAGCAGGCCTGGGACGACGAGGCGCAGCGTGAGCGCGCTCTCGACGGCTTGGTGTCCGACGGCCTGGTCGAACCGCTGGCGGACGAGATGTTTGCGCTGCCCGGTCACGGGAAAGACACAGTTGCCTAACGCCTAGTGACGTTGCGATTGCTTTCCGTATACGGTCGCTGGCGGTAGCCCCAGCGCACCGAACAGGAGAGCATCGATGGCACACGGCCACGTCCATGACAGCGAGGTCCGCTGGGTCTCGGTCGACGGGCAGTCGACCGTCGTCAACGCCACCAACCCCGCCGGCGGCGTCGTGGGCGTCTTCCGCTCCGGTCACCGCGTGCGCGGCTTCCACCAGGACCGCGACCTGAACTACCGCGTGATCGAGGCACCCGGCGCCACCCACACCTACGCTCAGAGGGTCACCGACGACGGCACGGTCGCGGGTGACTACACCGACGACCGAGGACGCCAGCACGGCTTCGTGGAACGCGAGGGCGAGTTCTGGGTCATCGACCATCCTGGGGCGGCGCACACCTGGGTCACCGGCATCAACCGGTTCGGCGAGCTGGCCGGCTGCTGGCGCGACCGGTCCGGCACCATGCGGGGGTTCGTCTCCGACGGGGCCGACTTCGGCCGGGTCAACGCCGCCTATGTCCTGGACATCGACGACGACGGCACCGTCGTGGCCGTGGGGCGCCCACGGTCGGGGCGCCCGCCGCTGCTGCTGGGTCGGCCGAACCACCTCCACCTGGCCCCGACACCCACCTGGCAGGCGACCGCGTGCCAGTGGTCGGCGCTCGCCGGCGACCGGCTGCACCTCGCCGGCCACTACCGCGAGGGCACCACGACACATGCCATGGCGTTCGACGGCGTCCGCAGGCAGTGCCTCGACCTGCGGTTCCGCGGCAGCCGGCGCTCGTCGGCGACCGGGGTCAGCCCCGACGGCTCCGTCGTCGGGTACGTCGAGGAGGACGACGGCCAGCGCAGGGGCTTCGTCCTGCGGGAACGGCTCGCCGGCTGACACCCACGCCTCGCCCGGGGCTGGACGTGGCGCAGGCCCCGCCATCCTGATGGACGGCGGGGCCTGCCACTGCACTCTGCGGACGCCTACGCCCGCCTCAGGTCACTCCTGACCGGCGGTCTCGACCGGCGGGACGTCGGGAAGCGACGTCTTGGGCGTGCCGGTGAAGGTGAAGGTCGCGTTGGGACCCTCGCCCTCGACGTCGACGACCACGATCTCGCCGGACTTGAGCTCGCCGTACAGCATCTTCTCGGCCATGACGTCCTCGACGTCGCGCTGCAGCGTGCGGCGCAGCGGCCGCGCCCCGAGCACCGGGTCGAACCCGCGAGTGGCCAGGGTCCTCTTCGCTGCCGACGTGAGCTCGATGCCCATGTCCTTGTCCTTGAGCCGCGTCTCGATCTGCTCGACCATCAGGTCGACGATCTGCACGATCTCGTCCTCCGTCAGCGGCGGGAAGACGATCATCTCGTCGACACGGTTGAGGAACTCGGGACGGAAGTGCTGCT
>Ga0075331_1000062_pt1 | contig 20109 bp, 20 predicted proteins | sample MayberrySE_TuleA_FD_120090 | JGI IMG/M metagenome (GOLD analysis project Ga0075331, IMG submission 120090) | Natural and restored wetland microbial communities from the San Francisco Bay, California, USA, that impact long-term carbon... | ecosystem: Environmental > Terrestrial > Soil > Wetlands ... | reverse complement strand
CGCCTGTTGTCACTCTCCCCGACCGACGGTCGTACCCGTCCAGTCATGGCCATTCAGACGGTCGGTGTGACGTGGCAGGATTTCCTCACGAGCGTCGTGTCATTCACGAGTCCGCATTCGAGCACCGAGCCAGCAGGAGGCATCCAGTCGTGAAGTTCCGCGTGGAGCGAGATGCGCTCGCTGACGCCGTCGCCTGGGCTGCCCGCAGCCTCCCCCTGCGTCCCAGCGTGCCCGTGCTCGCCGGTCTGCTGATCGAGACCAGCGACTCCGGCCTGGTGCTGTCGGGGTTCGACTACGAGACGTCCGCGCGGGTGACGATCCCCGCCGAGGTGGTCGACGAGGGTCGTGCGCTCGTGTCGGGCCGGCTGCTCGCCGACATCTCCCGGAGCCTTCCGTCGAGGCCGGTCGAGATGGCCACCGACGGGGCCAAGGTCTCGCTCACCTGCGGCAGCGCCCGGTTCAGCCTGCAGACCCTGCCCGTGGAGGACTACCCGGCCCTGCCCGAGATGCCGACCGCGTCCGGCACCGTGCGCAGCGACGTCTTCGCGGCCGCGGTCAGCCAGGCGGTCACCGCCGCCGGCCGCGACGACATGCTGCCCGTGCTGACCGGCGTCCGCGTGGAGATCGACGGGTCCAACCTCGCGCTGATGGCCACCGACCGCTACCGGCTCAGCCTGCGGGAGCTGGAGTGGTCGCCGAGCCAGAGCGACTTCACCGCCACCGCCCTGGTGCCCGCACGAGTTCTCGCCGAGACCGCCAAGTCGCTCACGTCCGGCGACGAGGTGACGATCGCGCTTGCATCCACCGGTGCCGGCGAGGGGATCATCGGCTTCGAGGGCCAGAGCGCGGGCGGCACCCGGCGCACGACCACCCGGCTCCTCGACGGCGAGTTCCCCAAGGTGCGTGCGCTCTTCCCGAACGAGTCCTCCACCATCGCCCGCATCGACACCGCCGCGCTCGTCGAGTCGGTCAAGCGGGTCTCGCTCGTCGCCGAGCGCAACACCCCGGTCCGGCTCAGCTTCAGCCAGGGTCAGGTCACCCTCGAGGCCGGCAGCGGTGACGAGGCGCAGGCGTCGGAGTCGGTGGAGGCAACCGTCGACGGCGACGACATCGCGATCGGGTTCAACCCCGGCTACCTGCTCGACGGGCTCGGCGCGATCGACGCCCCGGTCGCCCATCTGGCGTTCACCCAGTCGACCCGACCAGCCGCGCTCGCCGGCGCGCCGGACGCCGGGGGCGAGCCCGACCTGAGCTTCCGCTACCTGCTGATGCCGGTGCGCCTGCAGAGCTGACCAGCTCCCTGGCAGGCTCGACGCAGGCGTCACGACGACAGGAAGGACGACGCAGGCATGCACCTCGGACTGGTAGGCCTGGGCAAGATGGGCGGCAACATGCGCGAGCGGCTCCGCCGTGCCGGCCACACCGTCACCGGGTTCGACCGCAACCCCGACGTGAGTGACGTCGACAGCCTGGCAGCGATGGTCAAGGCGCTCCCCTCGCCCCGAGTGGTGTGGGTGATGGTGCCGGCAGGCGAGCCCACCCAGCAGACCGTTGACGAGCTCGGCGACCTGCTCGACGAGGGCGACGTCGTGGTCGACGGCGGCAACTCCCGGTGGACCGATGACGAGAAGCACGCGGCCGAGCTGGCCGCCAAGGGAGTCGGCTTCGTCGACTGCGGTGTCTCCGGCGGTGTCTGGGGCCTCGACAACGGCTACGCCCTCATGTGCGGGGGCGACGCCGCCGACGTCGCCAAGGTCCAGGAGGCGTTCGACGCGCTCAAGCCCGAAGGCCGGTTCGGCTTCGTGCACGCCGGCAAGGTCGGGGCCGGGCATTTCGCCAAGATGGTGCACAACGGCATCGAGTACGGCCAGATGCAGGCCTACGCCGAGGGCTGGGAGCTGCTGGAGAAGACTGAGCTGGTCGACAACGTCACCGAGGTCTTCCGCTCCTGGCGGGAGGGCACGGTGATCCGCTCCTGGCTGCTCGACCTGCTCGTCGCCGCTCTCGACGAGGACGACCACCTGGACGAGATCGCCGGGTACGCCGAGGACTCGGGCGAGGGCCGTTGGACCGTGGAGGCCGCGATCGACCACGGTGTGCCGATGCCGGCGATCACCGCCGCGCTGTTCGCCCGGTTCGTCTCCCAGCAGGACGACTCCCCCGCGATGCGTGCGGTCGCGGCCATGCGCAACCAGTTCGGCGGCCACGCGGTCAAGGCCGGCCCGCCGCCCAGGCACGGGTGACCACCCCGACCAGCAGGCAGCAGTGCACGTAGCCCACCTCTCCCTCCACGACTTCCGCTCCTACACCGAGGTCGAGGTCCCGCTCGACCCGGGCGTGACCGCCTTCGTCGGACCCAACGGCCAGGGCAAGACCAACCTCGTCGAGGCGGTGGACTACGCCGCCACGCTCAGTTCGCACCGGGTCGCCTCCGATGCCCCGCTCGTGCGCTTCGGCGCCGAGCGCGCGATCGTGCGGGTGAGCGCCGTTCGCGACGGCCGACGGGCGCTCGCCGAGGTCGAGATCACCCCAGGCAGGACCAATCGGGCCCGACTGAACCGGTCCCCGCTCCCCCGCGCCCGTGACCTGCTCGGTCTCGTGCGCACCGTGCTGTTCTCACCGGAGGACCTCGCGCTGGTCAAGGGCGACCCGTCGGAGCGCCGGCGCTACCTCGACGACCTGCTGGTGGCGCGCACGCCCCGGCTGGCCGGAGTACGCCAGGACTACGACCGGGTGCTCAAGCAGCGCAACACCCTGCTCAAGACCGCGGGGGCGGCCCGCCGGGGTCGGCAGAAGGACGGCTCCGCACTGGCCACGCTCGACGTGTGGGACGAGCACCTCGCCCGGTCCGGTGCCGAGCTGCTGGCCGCCCGACTCGGCCTGGTCGAGGCGCTCGAGCCGCACGTCGCGGCCAGCTATGCGAAGGTCGCGGCGCAGGCGACCACCGGCCGCGCCCAGGCCACGCTCCGGTACAAGCCGTCCTGGGAGCTGCCGCCGGACGTCGACCTCGGGGCCGGCGAGGGGGCACGTGAGCGGTTGGCTGCCGCGCTGCAGGCGGAGGTCGCCCACCGTCGCGACGACGAGCTGGACCGCGGGGTGTCGCTGGTGGGGCCGCACCGCGACGACCTCACGCTGTCGATCGGCGACCTGCCGGCCAAGGGCTACGCCAGCCACGGCGAGTCCTGGTCGTTCGCGCTCGCGCTGCGGCTCGCGGCCTACGAGCTGCTGCGCGCCGACGGGGACGACCCGGTGCTGATCCTCGACGACGTCTTCGCCGAGCTCGACGGCGACCGTCGCGACCGGCTGGCCGAGCTCGTCGCCGACGCCGAACAGGTGCTGGTCACCGCGGCCGTTGCCCAGGACGTGCCCGAGGTGCTGGCCGGCGCCCGCTTCGACGTCGCCGAGGGTGAGGTACGTCGTGTCCGCTGACGAGCCGACACCGCAGTCCGGCCCGGAGTCGCCGCAGGAGCCCGGCGACCGCCCCCACGACGAGAGCGGGCTCGACCTCGCCCGTGCGATCGCGCGGGCGATGGCGGGCGGCCAGCGTCGGGCGGCCGGCACCGGCCGGTCGGGCGCACCCGGCGAGCGAGCCCGGCGGCGACGTCCCAGCGGCGCTCAGATATCCGGAGCGCACCCGGACGACCGCGATCCGCAACGGCTGGACGCGACCATCGACCGTCTGGTGGGCGAGCACGGGTGGAGCACCAGCGTCGCCGTGCACGGCGTCTTCGCGCGCTGGGACTCCATCGTCGGCCCGGAGGTGGCGCAGCACTGCACGCCTGAGCGGTTCGCCGAGGGCCGGCTGACCGTGCGCGCGGACTCGACCGCCTGGGCGACCCAGGTGCGGCTGCTCGCGCCCACCGTCGTACGCCGGCTCAACGAGGAGCTCGGCGACGAGACCGTGCTGCGGATCGAGGTGCTCGGGCCGCACCGGCCGTCGTGGTCCAAGGGCGGCCGGGGCTTGCGCGACGGCCGTGGCCCCCGCGACACCTACGGCTGACCGGCGGGCCGTCAGCGGCTGACAGCCGGTTTCGCGCCCCCCGCTCGCGTATAGGGACCCTACTGCCCCCGGCCGCGGCGCTCTGTGCGACGTTCACGGCCCGCATGAGGGCCATTCCGCGCCGACTCTCCACAGATCCTGAGCCAGCACACCTCGTATGCGGCCCTTGAATGGGTATACTGACCTGGTCGTTGGGACCGCTCCCGCACGTCGTCACGACCCTTGCGCGGAGCGGTCCTGCCATGTCAGGTGCTCGGAGGTTCGCGCGTGACGGCTCCGGAAGAGTCAGCCCAGCAGTCAGCTCAGCAGGCGCAGTCGGACGCCGCCCACCAGGCGGCGCCGCCCGGAGAGTCACCACCCGCGGGGCCGTCCTACGACGCCAGCGCGATCCAGGTGCTCGAGGGCCTCGACGCGGTGCGCAAACGCCCCGGCATGTACATCGGGTCGACCGGTGAGCGCGGCCTGCACCACCTCGTCTACGAGGTCGTCGACAACTCCGTCGACGAGGCGCTGGCGGGCCATTGCAGCCGGATCACCGTGACCTTGCTGGCGGACGGCGGCGTCCGGGTGGAGGACGACGGCCGCGGCATCCCGGTCGACGAGCACCCGGTCGAGAAGGTGCCGGCCGTGACCGTCGTACTCACCGTCCTGCACGCCGGCGGCAAGTTCGGCGGTGGCGGCTACAAGGTCTCCGGCGGCCTGCACGGCGTCGGCGTCTCGGTCGTCAACGCGCTCTCGGAGCGGCTCGCAGTCGACATCAGGCGCGACGGCTACCGGTGGACCCAGGAGTTCCGCAACGGCGTGCCGCAAGGCGACCTGCAGCGGCACGAGGCGACCGAGGAGACCGGCACCACCACGACTTTCTGGGCCAGCAACGACGTCTTCGAGACCACGACCTATTCCTTCGAGACGCTCGCCAGCCGCTTTCGCGAGATGGCCTTCCTCAACAAGGGGCTCGAGATCGTCGTACGCGACGAGCGGGTGACGGCCGAGGACCTCGCCGCTGCTGCGGAGGAGACCCGCGCGCCGGCCACCGACGCCGAGGCGGCGGCGGGGCTCCAGGAGGCCCCGCACGGAGGCATGGAGCGCCGCTTCCGCTACGAGCGCGGCCTCATGGACTACGTCGAGCACCTCAACCGGTCCAAGGACCCGGTGCACCGCAGCGTGATCTCGTTCGAGACCGACAACGAGGGGGCCGGTCTCAGCGTCGAGGTCGCGATGCAGTGGAACATGTCGTTCACCGAGTCGGTCCACACCTTCGCCAACACGATCAACACCCACGAGGGCGGCACCCACGAGGAGGGCTTCCGGTCCGCGCTCACCGGGCTGGTCAACGGCTGGGGCGAGGAGTGGGGGCTGATCAAGAAGCGCGAGGACCGGCTCAGTGGTGACGACGTCCGCGAGGGCCTGACCGCGATCATCTCCGTCAAGCTGGCAGAGCCGCAGTTCGAGGGCCAGACCAAGACCAAGCTCGGCAACACCGAGGCCAAGTCTTTCGTGCAGCGGGTCGTCTACGAGCAGCTCGGCGAGTGGTTCGAGAAGAACCCCGGCGAAGGCCGCGACATCGTGCGCAAGGGCATCGCGGCCGCGACCGCGCGGGTGGCGGCACGTAAGGCCCGCGACCTGGCCCGCAACCGCAAGGGGTTGCTCGGTGGCGGCGGTCTGCCCGGCAAGCTCGCCGACTGCCAGTCGACCAACCCGCAGGAGTGCGAGATCTTCGTGGTCGAGGGCAACTCGGCCGGCGGCTCCGCCAAGGGCGGGCGCGACCCGCGGGTGCAGGCGATCCTGCCGATCCGCGGCAAGATCCTCAACGTCGAGAAGGCCCGCATCGACCGAGTGCTGCAGAACCAGGAGGTGCAGGCGATCATCTCCGCCCTCGGCACCGGCGTGCACGAGGACTTCGACATCGCCAAGCTGCGCTACCACAAGATCGTGCTGATGGCCGACGCCGACGTGGACGGCCAGCACATCTCCACACTGTTGCTGACCCTGCTGTTCCGCTTCATGCGGCCGCTGATCGAAGCCGGCCACGTCTACCTGGCGCAGCCGCCGCTGTTCAAGATCAAGTGGACCAACGCCACGCACGAGCTGGCCTACTCCGACCGCGAGCTCGAGGGCCTGCTCGCGGCCGGCCGGGAGGCGGGCAAGCGGCTCGGCAAGGAGGCGCCGGTGCAGCGCTACAAGGGTCTGGGCGAGATGAATGACTCCGAGCTCTGGGATACCACCATGGACCCGGCCAACCGGGTGCTGCGGCAGGTGACACTCGACGACGCCGCGAACGCCGACGAGATCTTCACCGTGCTGATGGGTGAGGACGTCGAGCAGCGCCGTTCCTTCATCCAGCGCAACGCCAAAGACGTCCGCTTCCTCGACATCTGACTCGCGTAAGGGCTCACAGTGACCGACGACGGAATCATCACGCCTGACCACGACCGGATCGAGCCGGTCGAGCTGCAGGTCGAGATGCAGCGCTCCTACATCGACTACGCGATGAGCGTGATCGTGGCCCGGGCGCTGCCCGACGTGCGGGACGGGCTGAAGCCGGTCCACCGCCGCGTGCTCTACGCGATGTACGACGGGGGCTACCGCCCCGACCGCGGATTCTCGAAGTGCTCGCGCATCATCGGTGACGTCATGGGTCAGTACCACCCGCACGGCGACTCCGCGATCTACGACACCCTGGTCCGGCTGGCGCAGCCGTGGGTGATGCGGGCTCCGCTCGTCTCCGGCCAGGGCAACTTCGGGTCGCCGGGCAACGACCCCGCGGCCGCGATGCGGTACACCGAGTGCAAGATGGCGCCGCTGGCCATGGAGATGGTCCGCGACATCGAGCAGGAGACCGTCGACTTCAAGCCAAACTACGACGGGCGCTCGCAGGAGCCGGTCGTGCTGCCGGCGCGGTTCCCCAACCTGCTGGTCAACGGCTCGGCCGGCATCGCGGTCGGCATGGCCACCAACATCCCGCCGCACAACTTGCGCGAGGTCGCCGACGGCGTGCAGTGGTCGCTGGGCCACCCCGGCGCGTCGCGTGAGGAGCTGCTCGAGGCGCTGATGGAGCGGATCAAGGGCCCCGACTTCCCCACCCACGGGCTGATCGTCGGTCGTCAAGGCATCGAGCAGGCCTACCGCACCGGTCGCGGCTCGATCACCATGCGCGCGGTGGTCGACGTCGAGGAGGACAACAAGGGCCGCACCTGCCTGGTGATCACCGAGCTGCCCTACCAGGTCAACCCCGACAACCTGGCCCTGAAGATCGCCGAGCTGGCCGACTCCGGCAAGGTGCAGGGCATCGCCGACGTGCGCGACGACTCCTCCTCGCGCACTGGCCGCCGGCTGGTCGTGGTGCTCAAGCGCGACGCGATCGCGCGGGTCGTGCTCAACAACCTGTACAAGCACACCCAGCTGCAGGACAACTTCGGCTGCAACATGCTGGCGCTGGTCGACGGGGTGCCGCGCACGCTGTCGCTGGACGCGTTCGTGCAGCACTGGATCACGCACCAGATCGACGTCATCCAGCGCCGTACCCGGTATCGGCTGCGCAAGGCCGAGGAGCAGGCGCACATCTACCGCGGCCTGGTCAAGGCGCTCGACGCGCTCGATGAGGTCATCGCGCTGATCCGACGCAGCCCCGACGTGGAGGAGGCACGCAACGGGCTGATGGCGCTGCTCGAGATCGACGAGGTGCAGGCGCAGGCCATCCTCGACATGCAGCTGCGCCGGTTGGCGGCCCTGGAGCGGCAGAAGATCATCGACCACCTGGCCGAGCTCGAGCGCCAGATCGCCGACCTCAAGGGCATCCTGGCGAGCGAGGAGCGACAGCGCACCATCGTCAGCGAGGAGCTGGCCGAGATCGTGGACAAGTACGGCGATGACCGCCGTACCCAGATCATCCCGGCCGACGGCGACCTGTCGATGGAGGACCTGATCCCCGACGACGACGCGGTCGTCACGATCACCCGCGGTGGCTACGCCAAGCGCACCCGCACCGACCTCTACCGCACGCAGCGCCGCGGTGGCCGGGGCGTGCGAGGCGCGTCGCTGAAGGGCGACGACGTCGTGGAGCACTTCTTCTCGACGACGCTGCACCACTGGATCCTGTTCTTCACGACCGCCGGCCGGGTCTACCGCACCAAGGCGTACTCGCTGCCGGAGGCCGCGCGCGACGCCAAGGGCGGGCACGTGGCGGGCCTGCTGTCGTTCCAGCCCGACGAGCAGATCGCGCAGGTGCTGGCGATCCGCGACTACGAGCAGGCGCCGTACCTCGTGCTGGCCACCCGCAAGGGCTACGTCAAGAAGACCGCGCTCGACGCCTATGACTCGCCCCGGCAGGCAGGCGTGATCGCGATCAACTTCCGTGAGGACGACGACGAGCTGATCGGTGCCGAGCTCGTCAGCGGTGACGACGACCTGCTGCTGGTCTCGCGCAAGGGACAGGCGATCCGGTTCCACGCCGACGACACACAGCTGCGGCCGATGGGCCGGCCCACCTCCGGCGTCACCGGCATGAAGTTCCGTGCCGGCGACGAGCTGTTGTCGATGTCGGTCATCCGCGCGGAGGAGATCGCCGCCGAGGAGGCGTCCGCGGAGGAGGTCCCCGACACCGGGCAGTACGTCTTCACCGTCACCGACGGGGGGTACGCCAAACGCAGCACGGTCAGTGCCTACCGGGTGCAGGGCCGTGGCGGGCTCGGCATCAAGGCGATGAAGCTGCACGACGACCGGGGCTCGCTGGTCGGCGCCGTGGTGGTGAATCACACCGATGAGGTACTGACCATCAAGGCGTCGGGCCAGGTCACGCGAAGCGCTGCCTCAGACGTGCCCGTGAAGGGTCGTGACACCATGGGGGTGAAGTTCGTCGGTGTGAAGGGCGACGACCAGGTGGTCGCGATTGCCCGTAACATCGAGCGACTCGTCGAGGAGGCCGCCGAGGAGGCGGCATCCGAGGCCGAGCCTGCGGGGACGGACCCCGCGGTGACGACCGAGACCACGGAGGCGTCCGATGAATGACCGCCGACGCGACGAGAGCGCTCCGCTCGCGCCGCCGAGGCCGCTGACCGGGGGGTCGAAACCGCAGGACAGAGGCCGGCAGGCCGATGCGCAAGCGGGGCGACCCGACAGTCAGGGCTCCGGTTCTCAGCAGCGCTCCAGCGACTCGACCCCACCGCCGCCCCATACGCCGCTGAAGGTGCCCGGGTCGATCCGCACCACGGGACAGCCGTCGAGTCGTGAGGATGCGGCGAAGTCGGATCCGGCCGAGTCCTCGTCGGCGCAGCGGGACCAGGAGCGCGACGACCGCGACCAGCAGACCAGCGACGACGAGAACACCTCGCCGGTCGCCATGGCCGCTGCAGCCATGACGGCTGCCAAGGATCGCCTCATGCGCGGCGGTGAGCGCGATGACGACACCCAGATCCACGAGTCGCCTTTCGGCGCCAGTGCGATGCGCCGCCAGGAGCGTCGCGAGGAACCCAGGAGGGAGGAGTACCGTGCCTCACCGCCTCCCCCGCCACCGTCGCGGCCGGTACAGCAGTCCCGGTCCGAGACGCAGCGGCCTACGCCTGCTCCGCGACCCATGACCCGCCGCGCCCGGCTGCGGCTGGTGCGCGTCGACCCGTGGTCGGTGATGAAGACGGCGTTCCTGCTGTCGATCGCGTTCGGGATCATGTGCGTGGTAGCCGTGTTCGTGATCTGGTCGGTGCTCAGCGCGGCCAACGTCTTCGGCTCGATCAACAGCTCGGTGGAGCAGGTCATCGAGACCGAGTTCGCGATCGAGGACTACGTCGGGATGGACCGGGTGCTGCCGTTCACGATCCTGATCGCGGTCGTGGACGTCGTACTCCTCACGGCGATCGCGACGCTCGGAGCGTTCCTCTACAACCTTGCGGCGAGCCTGCTCGGCGGCCTCGAGGTGACGCTGGCAGAGGACAACAGGTGAGCGCATCCCAGGGGCTCCGGCTGGTTTTGGTCGGGCCCTGGGGGTGCGGTAATGTTTCGGCTCGGTCCCACGGGGCCACCGACTCGCTGCGGGCCTATAGCTCAGACGGTTAGAGCGCTTCCCTGATAAGGAAGAGGTCAGAGGTTCAAGTCCTCTTAGGCCCACGCACTCGCACCCAGAGGGGGTACGGCAATGAAGAAGCTGCTCGTCATCGCGGCCGCCGCCGTCGGCGCCTACATCGCGCTCAACAAGGCCAAGTCGCAGCAGGCGACCCAGGACCTGTGGGCTGAGGCCACCGACAGCGTCAAGACCTCCCGCTGAACCGGGGGACGTAGCTCAACTGGCAGAGCACCGCCTTTGCAAGGCGGGGGTTGAGGGTTCGAGTCCCTTCGTCTCCACATGCCCTGACCTGCGCAAATACAGTCGAACTGCCCGCCGGAGGTCATCCTCGGAGCGGCTGAGGTAGCTAAACATGTAGCCAAGCGCATCAGCCTTCACTCCCCCAACGCGTCGTCCATCGCATCCGCCGGCAGCCCGTAGACGTTCCGGCATCGCGTGTCCGTGCAGGTCCATCGTCAGCCGGCTCGTGGAGTGGCCGAGGATCTCGATCACCGTCCGCGGCTCGACGCCACTGCCCAGCAGGAACGTCGCGCACCCGTGCCGCAGGCCGTGCAGCTGCAGCCCACTCCAAGGACTCAGCGCTTGAGCGTGAAGGTGAAGTCGCCGGAGAGTTTGCCGCTCAGGCGGACTGCCGATACGAGGTTTCCCTTCGTGATGAGTCTCTCGACCTCGGCTCGCGAAAGGCCGAAACCTTCAGCGATCAGTCGCACCGGCCGAACAGGGATCCGCGCAGCAAAGCGGACCGAGATGTCGATCGCCTCGTCCTCCAGCTGATGCGATCCGCCGGTGTCGAGGCGCCAAGCGTTGTCCCAGTCGAGGGCGATGCGATTACGGCGCCGCACGACCGGATCCTGGAGCAGCTCGGCTGTCAGGCCAGGGTCGTTGTGGTGCAGCCGGTGCAGCAGCTCAGGTCGTACGGAGCGCACGTTCATGCGCTCCAGGACAGTGAGCTTGGTGGTCTCCCCGCACACGGTGCACAGCGCGAGGAGCCAGGCGTCGAGGAGCTTGTGGTTTGCGTTGACGCGGAATTTGCCGCTTGCTCGGAAACGCTCGAAGGCGCACGCGCGGCAACGGCGGAGAATGACAGGCAGGCAGGTGGGCACGACCACCCAGTTTTTGGGCACAGAAGTACACCGGTTCCAGTGAGAAGTCCGCAGCAAAAGGGAGCGCGGCGCACATGCGCGACGCGCGATGAATCAGCGCTCGGGAGGTCTCACTGGGTGTACAACGGCACGTCCTCGGCAAGGCGACAGGGGCGGGAGCACGGTAACGGCACACAGAAGTGCGGCTCTACTGGTTTTCGGGCGAGGCGGGTTGTGATGTCTCTCCACTGCTGAGGGGGGCTGACCTCGTCCGGGGGTCATCTGCACACCCGCAGCCTGATCGCGGCCGGGGTGACCGTAGTGAAGGACGTACGCTCGCTTCTCGTAGCGGCTGGGCACGGCACGGAAGCCCTTGACCGCCAGCACGGCCCTTCCGCCTCATTCCTTTGGCGGCTCGGCGGTGACCCCAGTGCAACGGGTTCTCTTCGCGGTGGATGCGCAGCCCCAGCAAATGTGGGCGTGCCCGGCGCCGCGGGAGCCTCACGGCGAGATTCTGCACTACAAGCGGCTGTCGCCCGATTGCGAACCCACGGTGACGACAGGCAACCGGGTCAAGCACTTCGCCGCAGCCACGGTCTTCGGCATCCCGGCCACGATCGCCAAGGCAGTCAACGGAGGCGACTAACCACTCCGATGCTGACGATGAGGCTCCTGACTTCGGTCCGGGGCCTTTCGTGCGTGCCCCGAGCGGGGGGTTCCCCGCCGAGCAGAGCGCAAAGGGCACGCCGCGCCGAAGGCGCGCTTGAGCCAGTGTCCTTTGCCGAGGCGAACCGGGGGCCTACGGCATGACCCTGTACAAGTCGATGACGGTCTCCTCGGGGGGCGTCTGGAACCCGCCCTCGACACCCTCCTGCAGCCGGGGAAGGAGGATGTCGTCACGGAAGCGCTCCCAGCTCTCCTGCGACTCGTGGACGGCCATGATCGTCCACCCCCCAGGTGACTGGCCGGCAGCATGGAAGATCTGCCCGTCCGGCAAACGATCCAGGCTGGGGTGAACGGCAACAAGCGATGCTTCGTACTGCTCCTTGGTGCCGCCCGGGAAGTGATGCACGACTCCGTAGGCCATGACGGCCTCCCCTCGATTCGGGCTCCACGCCAAGGGTCACCCACTCGGGAGGCTAGACCTGGCGTCACCTCGCGGCAATGACTCTTCCGGACGCTCGGTGGCACGGGGAGTTCCCCGAACACGGGTAGGCCGGTGGTCGGTGTGCGTTGGCGCGTACGCCGACCACCGGCTCGCCGCCGAGGAGGGATACGAACGATCAGGCAGTCGGCTGACCGGCGAACATGTCGGGGCCGAACACCTCGTAGCGGATCCGCGTCGACGGGATGCCACGTCGTACCAGCGACGCGCGGACGTCGCGCATGAACGGCAGCGGACCGCACATGAACACGGCTGCAGCATCCGGGATGTCCACAGCGCTCAGGTCCATCAGCCCGGCCCTCGCGCCGCGCCGGCCACCGACCTCGCACACGCGCTCGTACCAGGTGTGGGTCTCGGCGTTGTCCAGCGCCGAGATCGCGCCTGCGGTCGCGTCGAACAACGCGTGGCTCGCCGCGGCTCGGTCCGCGTGCGCGACGGTGACCGGGCGCTTCGCCCCTTGCGCCGCGAGGTCGTCGAGGATTGCCGCGACCGGTGTGATGCCGACGCCGGCGCTGATCAGCAGCAGCGGGTCGTCGCCCTGCTCGAGAATGAGGTCACCCGACGGCGTTCCCACCTCGAGTACGTCGCCCACACCGACGTGGTCGTGGAGGAACGTCGACACCACCCCGTCCGGTGCCCCGGCGACACCGCGAACTCGGCGCACCGTGATCTGCAGCGTGTTGTCGCGCGGCCCGGTGGACACGGTGTACTGACGAGGCTGGCGGCGGCCGTCCGGCAGGTCGACGACCACAGACACGTACTGGCCGGGCTTGTGCGCCGGCACCGGCCCTCCGTCCTCGGGTCGGAAGACGAGCGAGATCGTGTCGGTGGCCTCTTCGACGCGCTCCACCACGACGTACCTGCGCCACGGCTCGGACGGGTTCACCCCGCCGAGGGTGTAGAGCCGGGACTCCTCGGCGATCAGCTGGGCGGCGAAGACCCAGTAGACCTCGTCCCAGGCCTGCGCGACCTCCGGCGTCACGGCATCGCCGAGGACCTCTGCGACGGCCCCCATCAGGTGGTGGCCGACAATCGTGTACTGCTCCGGACGGATGCCCAGGGACACGTGCTTGTGCGCGATCCGCTGCATCACCGGGCGGAAGGACGGGGCCTCCGGGTCGATCAGGTGGGTCGCGTACGCCACCACCGCCGACGCCAGCGCCCTGCGCTGATCACCATTGGCCTGGTTCCCCTGGTTGAACAGGTTCAGTAGCTCCGGGTTCGCCTCGAACATGGCTGGATAGAAGCGCGAGGTGATCTCGACGGCATGCTCGGCGACGACCGCCGCGGTGGCCCGGACGACGGACTCGGCCTCACGTGACAGCAACAACGTATGACTCCTGGGATGTATGGGTTTACGCCGCTTGTGCGGACTCGGAGGGACCCTACGGTCGGACCGGTGCGAAGAACACGGACAAAGGTCCCGCCAGGGAGAGGCCTGGATCACCCGTCGAGCACGAGGGCTCGGCGCCACACACCCGAAGGCTGATTCGCGTAGTTTGGATCCATGGAGGCCGGCAGCTGGACGTTCCTGTCGAACCATGGGCACGTGCTCGTGTGCCTGGTGGCCGATCCCGACGCCCGGCTTCGCGACATCGCGGAGCGCGTCGGCATCACGGAGCGGGCGGTCCAGCAGATCGTCCGCGACCTGGAAGCTGCGGGCTACGTCACCAAGCAGCGCATCGGGCGGCGCAACCACTACTCGGTCCAGCGATCTGGGCGCTTCCGCCACCCGGTGGAGGAGGGCCTGCGCGTCGGCGAGTTCGTCGACTTGGTCCTCGAGGCCAAGGCGTCATCGTGACGCCGCCACCCCCGCCCGCGTGGCCCGCAAGCTCGCCACCACCGCGACCGTGATCGTCGTCGCGATCACTGCCAACGACAGCGCGATCGGCACCTTGTAGACGTCGAGCAGCAGCATCTTCACGCCGACGAAGACGAGGATCACCGCCAGGCCTGTCTTGAGATAGACGAAGCGGTGCATCAGGTCGGCGAGCAGGAAGTACATCGCCCGCAGCCCGAGGATCGCGAAGGCGTTGCTGGTGAACACCAGGAACGGCTCCTGCGTGATCGCCAAGATCGCCGGGATCGAGTCGACCGCGAACACGATGTCCGTGGTCTCCACCAGCACCAGCACCAGGAACAGCGGCGTGGCCACCCACCGCCGCCCACCCGCGCGGACCCAGAACCGCTGCCCGTGGTAGCGCTCGGTCGTCGGCACCATCCGGCGCACCAGCCCCAGGACCGGGTTGCGCCCCGGATCGCTCTCCTCCGCGCGCTGCCGGAACATCCGCCAACCGGTCAGCACCAGGAACCCGCCGAAGACGTAGAGCACCCAGTGGAACCGGTCCATGACCGCAACCCCGCCGGCGATGAAGATCGCGCGGAACACCAGCGCCCCGAGTACGCCGTAGAACAGCACCCGGTGCTGATACTCCCGCGGCACCGCGAAGTAGCTGAAGATCAGGGCGAACACGAACACGTTGTCGACGGCGAGGCTCTTCTCGATCAGGTAGCCGGCGAAGTACTCCCCGCCCGCCTGAGCGCCGTACACGGACCAGACGACGCCACCGAAGCCCAGCCCGAGAGAGACCCAGACCGCGCTCCACCACGCCGCCTCGCGCACCGCGACGACGTGCGCCCGGCGGTGCGCGAACAGGTCCACGCCCAGCATCACCACAATGACCGCGAGAACCGCGGCCCAACCCCACAACGGCACGTCCATGCCGGATCCTCCGGTCAGCCTCGAAGCCCGGAGGTCTCTCCCGGCCGCCGGTCTGTGCGGTCGGCCCGCCCCGCCGGACCGCTCGGACGGTCGTACTGACGACGAGACGTGTGGGGTACTCCCCTCGTAACAAGAACTATGTTTCCGGTAATACAGGGCCTATGTCAAGTGCTCGGTTGAACTACCGCTATGCTGGTCTATACCCCGGGGGGTATCCGACCAACAGAGCACCAAGGAGATCACTTCATGACCCTGGCAGCCGTCCTGGTTCTCTCCCTGCTGATCGGCATCTCGCTCGGCCTGCTCGGAGGCGGGGGCTCGATCCTGACCGTGCCGATCCTGATCTACGTCGCGGGGATGGAGACCAAGGAGGCGATCGCCACCTCGCTCTTCGTCGTCGGTGTGACGGCGGCCGCGGGTGCGGTCAGTCACGCGCGCAGCGGTCGGGTCCGGTGGCGGACCGGCCTGATCTTCGGTGCCGCGGGCATGGCCGGCGCGTTCGTGGGAGGGGTGCTCGGCGGGCACCTGCCCGACACCCTCCTGCTGATCGGCTTCGCCCTGATGATGGTCGCGACCGCGGTCGCCATGCTGCGGGGCCGGCGCCCGGTCGACCCCGAGCGCCGTCACGCGGAGCTGCCGGTGCTGCGGGTGCTGCTCGACGGTGCGATCGTCGGCCTGGTCACGGGCCTGGTCGGAGCCGGCGGTGGCTTCCTCGTCGTACCCGCCCTCGCCCTGCTGGGGGGCCTGCCGATGTCGGTCGCCGTGGGCACCTCGCTGGTCGTCATCGCCATGAAGTCGTCGGCGGGTCTGGTGGGCTACCTCACCACCGTGCAGCTCGACTGGGGCATCACCCTGGCGGTGACGGCGGCCGCGATCGTCGGCAGCGTTGTCGGCGGCCGCCTCGTCGGCCGCATCCCGGAGGCCGCACTCGCCAAGACCTTCGGCTGGTTCGTCCTGGTGATGGGCGCCTTCGTGCTCGTGCAGCAGACCCCCGACAGCCTTCGCTGGCCGGCGGTGGCCGTCCTGCTCTCGCTCTCCGCCGGTGCGGGTGCCTGCTACGCGTTCGTTCCTCGGTGCCCGCTCCGCCGGGCAGGTGTGACGGCCTGAGGTCGACTCAGGTCTCGTCGAGGACGGCCCACACCGTCTTGCCGTCAGGCTGCGCGGGGAACACGCCCCAGCGCCGGCTGACCGCCTGCACGAGGATCAGGCCGCGGCCCTCCAGGTGGTGGTCCGGGCGACGCCTCCGCAGCCGCACGACGGGGCTGCCCTTGCCGTAGTCGCGCACCCGGATCTGCATTCGGCCGCCGGCTCGTGTCAGCGTGAGGTCGATGTCGGTCCCGGTGTGCACCACGGAGTTCGTGACGAGCTCGCTCACCACGACCGATGCCGGTCCGATCAGCGGGGTCAGGTGCCAGTCGAGCATCGCGCGGGTGGTGAAGCTGCGTGCCACCCGTGGTGCCGTGAGCTCGCCCTCCAGGTGCAGCTCGGACCGTTCGAGCAGGGGCAGCCGGCCCCGCAGCTCAGCGAGGCCCTCTCCCGGCGACGAGGCGATGACGAGCCCGTTGAGCCCCGCGACCTCGGGCAGCGACTTCAGTCCGTCCTTGACCTCGCCGTACTCGGCGCAGGCCACGACGAGACCGGCACCCGGCCAGCAGCTCAGGTAGTCGATGACGGGAGTGAACAGGGCTGCGGCGTCCGCCCTCGCCAGCGGCGCAGCCCTCAGATCACAGACGACGACCTGCGGCTCGTCGGCGAACGCGAGGTCGAGCTCTCTCGACAGCTCGGGGACCGACCGACCCTGCCCCGCCACCGAGCGCGCGACGATGCCCGGGTCGGTGTGCTTGGATCGGTCACCCGTGCCCACTGCGTGCTCCCCTGGGAGTGCGACGTCGCGTGACGGAACACGCCGGCTCGTGAGGCCCTCGGGTGGATCATGGTCGACGCTCCGAACACGATGGTAGTACCCACCGCATCCCGCGGAACGCGCTGCGAAGGTAAAGGCTGACACGCCGAGGGGCGTGCGACGCGGTGCGCCACACGCCCCTCTGCAGCGGTTTGTCCGGGCTTACCCGAGTACGCCGAGCACGCGGTTGAGCAGGTTCGCGATCTGGTCGACGAGGGCGCTCAGACCGGTCGGACCGTCGAGCAGCCCCGCGACGGCGCAGAGCAGGTTGCCCAGCAGCTGGCCGGGACCCTCCTGCGCGGTGATGTCGAGCACCACCTGCTCCAGATCCACCTGTAGGCCCAACAGGTTGAGGTCCAGCGGGCCGAGCACGAGGTTGAGGATGTCGCAGGTGCCGTTCGAGGCCGCGAGGTCGACCGGCATCGCCACGGTCTCCTCGACCGTCTGGGTCGTGCCGTCCTCGGTGATCGTGCCGGTCAGCGTGCCGACGGCCTCGAGCGTGCCGTCAGTGCTCTGGAACCGCTCGACGTCGAACGTCCCGTCGAAGGTCCCGCCGTTCTCGGTCGTGCCCTCGATCGGCACCGTCGTGGCGTCGGCCGTGCGTGGCGCGGCCGAGGCGGTGCCCGCTGCGCCGACTCCCACCATCAGCATCGTGGCGAGGCCGACGACGAGTGCCACGAGTTTCGAGGCTTTTCGCATGGTTTGCTCCCTTTGCTCGGGTACGGGAAGTTCCGCAGGTACCCGACGCATCGGCATCGCAATCAGATACCTGTCGGTAACTACGCGTAGGACTCGAATGGGTCTCCGGCGGTGGCCGATACTGGCCGCATGGCGAGCTGCTGTGACCCACGCGGATGTGACCGACTCTTCAACGCCCGGTTCGCGCGGCACGTGGCCAAGCACTACCGACGGCACGGCCTCGACCGCACCGCCCGGCGCATGGTCGGCTTCCTCGAACGGTGCGGACTCGACGGCGCGAGCGTGCTGGAGATCGGCGGTGGCCTGGGCGAGGTTCAGCTCGAGCTGCTCAAGCGCGGCGCGGCCGACGCGACCAACCTCGAGCTCTCCGACGCCTACGACGAGGAGGCGCATCGGCTGCTGCAGGAGGCGGGTCTCGAGGACCGGGTACGCCGCCGCCGGCACGACATCGCCGTCGCCCCCGACGAGGTCGAGCCGGCCGACATCGTGGTGCTGCACCGCGTGGTCTGCTGCTACCCCGACTACGAGCGGCTGCTGTCGGCCGCGGCCGAGCATGCGCGCCGGCTCGTCGTGTTCAGCCACCCGCCCCACCACCTGCCGGCCCGGACCCTGATGGCCGGCATCAACCTCGCCATGCGGGTGCGCGGCATGGAGTACCGCACCTTCAACCATCCGCCCGCCGCGATGGTCTGCGTACTCGAGCGGCACGGGCTGCAACCGGTGTACACCCACCGGGGACCCGTCTGGCACGTCGTCGCCGCGGGGCGCACCGGGCACTGATCGCGCGCTGTGTCATCCCTCGGTCGATGGGTACAAACCGCCTCGCAAGGAACGCCACAGCAAGCCGCTGACCAGCGGCAACTGGAGGGATGATCGATGAGCGCACTGCGAGGACTGCTGACCAGCTTCATGCGGACCCGTCGCCGCAGGCCCGGTATGCACGGCGGCGGCATGGCCGGTGGCCCCGCGGGCCGCGCCGGATCGAGCGCGACCCGGCGTCAGGACGCGATGATCGGACGTCAGGTCCGCAAGTTCCTCGGGCGCTGACCCGCACGCATGACCGTCTCGCCGTGGGCGCCGCCCCGCCCACGGCGAGACGGTCCACGGTAGGTTCGGCCACATGGCTGACCGTGCGTATGACCTCGTGCTCTTCGGCGCGACGGGATTCACCGGATCACTCACCGCCGACTACCTCGCCAAGCACGTCCCTGCCGGGGCGCGATGGGCGCTCGCCGGCCGCAACCAGGCCAAGCTCGAGGCAGCGCGTGCGCGGCTCGCTGAGATCGACCCGGCCTGTGGCGACCTCGACCTCCTGACCGCCGACGCCTCCGATCCGGAGTCGATGCGGCGCCTCGCCGAGCAGACGCGGGTCGTGATCACCACCGTCGGCCCCTATCTGCAGTACGGCGAGCCGCTGGTGCGTGCCTGCGCCGAGGTCGGCACCGACTACGTCGACCTCACCGGCGAGCCGGAGTTCGTCGACCGGATGTACGTCGCGCACCACGCCACCGCCGCCCGCACCGGGGCGCGGATCGTGCATGCCTGCGGGTTCGACTCCATCCCCTACGACCTCGGCGTCTACCACACGGTTCAGCAGCTACCCGACGACGTGCCGATCCACGTCGACGGCTACGTCCGCTCGGGTGGCACGTTCTCCGGCGGCACCTTCCACTCGGCGATCAACGCGATGTCGCGCGGCCGGCAGATGGCGGCCGCCGCGCGGGAGCGCCGCGCCCTGGAGCCACGGCCCAACGGCCGCCGTTCGCGCGGACGCAGCGGGCGCCCGACGCGGCTCGCGGACCCACGGGGCTGGGCGGTGCCGCTGCCCACCATCGACCCGCAGATCGTCGCCCGCTCAGGTCGCGCCCTCAGCCGCTACGGCCCCGACTTCACCTACCGCCACCATGCCCTCGTCAAGCGGCTGCCCGTCGCCCTCGGCGGGGCCGCCGTCGTCGGCGGGATGGTTGCGCTCGCCCAGCTGGCGCCGACCCGCAAGCTGCTTCTGGACCGGATCGACCCGGGCCAGGGCCCGAGCCCGCAGCGCCGCGCCAAGTCCTGGTTCACCGCACGCTTCGTCGGCACCGGAGGTGGGAAGCGCGTGGTGACCGAGGTGGCCGGCGGAGACCCGGGCTACGACGAGACGGCCAAGATGCTGGCAGAGTCCGCGCTCTGCCTGGCCTTCGACGACAACCCCGTCACGAGCGGCCAGACCACGACCGCCGCCGCGATGGGCGACAACCTGCTACGGCGCCTCACCGACGCGGGCATCCGGGGGCGAGGGTTGTGAGACTGGGGGCGGGGGCGCGAGCGGCACGTGCTGCAGGGCTGGCCGCGGCGGCGCTGACCCTGTCCGCCTGCACGGTGTCGACCGGCCCCGAGACCGACATCGACACCGACACCGAGCGGGACACCGAGTCCGCGGCGCGCCCGACCCGGCCGGCCACGCCCACGCAGACGACCGACCCCGGCGAGCTCGACCTCGG
>Ga0075331_1000061_pt1 | contig 20113 bp, 15 predicted proteins | sample MayberrySE_TuleA_FD_120090 | JGI IMG/M metagenome (GOLD analysis project Ga0075331, IMG submission 120090) | Natural and restored wetland microbial communities from the San Francisco Bay, California, USA, that impact long-term carbon... | ecosystem: Environmental > Terrestrial > Soil > Wetlands ... | reverse complement strand
GCCGGCGCCACCGCCGACAACGTCCGCAACAAGCTGCGGGTGCTGCTGCAGATGGCGGTCGTGCTGACCTACGCGGCGTCGGTGCCGGTGGTGAAGCTGGGCCGGATCGCCGGCCAGTACGCCAAGCCCCGCTCCAACGACGTCGAGACCCGCGGCGAGGTGTCGCTGCCGGCCTACCGGGGGGACGCGGTCAACGGGTTCGAGTTCACCGCGGAGTCACGCCTGCCCGACCCCGAGCGGCTGATGCGGGTCTACTCCGCGTCGGCGGCGACGCTTAACCTGTGCCGGGCGTTCGTCACCGGCGGGTACGCCGACCTGCACCAGATGCACGCCTGGAACACCGACTTCGTCAAGGCCAGCCCGGTCGGACAGCGCTACGAGGCGCTGGCGTCGGAGATCGACCGCGCGCTGTCGTTCATGAAGGCCTGCGGCGCCGACCCGAGCGAGTTCCACACCGTCGACTTCCACGCCTCGCACGAGGCGCTGATCCTCGAGTACGAGCACGCGATGACGCGGATCGACTCCCGCACCTCCACGCCGTACAACACCTCCGGCCACTTCCTCTGGATCGGCGAGCGCACCCGCCAGCTCGACGGCGCCCACGTCGAGATGCTGTCGAAGGTGCGCAACCCGATCGGGGTCAAGCTGGGGCCGACGACGACGCCCGAGCAGGCGATCGCGCTGGCCGAGCGGCTCGACCCCGAGCGCGAGCCGGGCCGGCTGACCTTCATCACCCGGATGGGCGCAGGCAAGATCCGGGACCGGCTGCCGGAACTGGTGGAGAAGGTCACCGCTGAGGGAGTGCAGGTGGCCTGGGTCTGCGATCCGATGCACGGCAACACGTGGGAGACCTCGACCGGCTACAAGACCCGGCGGTTCGACGACGTGATCGACGAGGTGCGCGGCTTCTTCGAGGTCCACCGGGCGCTCGGCACCTGGCCGGGCGGCGTGCACGTCGAGCTGACGGGTGACGACGTGACCGAGTGCGTCGGCGGCGGTGAGGCGCTGGCCGAGGCCGATCTCGCACACCGCTACGAGACCGTGTGCGACCCGAGGCTGAACCGGGTGCAGTCGCTCGACCTGGCCTTCGAGGTCGCGGAGATGCTCTCCAAGCGCACCTGACGGCCGGCGCGTGCTGATCCGCGTCCGCGCTCGCCTGCACGATTGACGCGTCACGCGAGGGGGCGGTCAGGTGAGGTGGGGGGCGAGCAGGGCGAGGGCGAGCAGAGGCACCGCCCAGCACAGGGCGCGCAGCGCCGCCTCGAACGGCGCGAGCAGGGTGGGCGAGTCGAGCCGGATCCGGGTGCCGTCCCGTAGCAGCTGCGTGCCCTCGACGTGCTCGGTCCTGCGGCGCAGCCGGCGCGCCGGAGTGCTGAGCATGCGCTGGGCGTGGGACAGCGCGACGGCGGCGGCCACCGCGGCGGCTGCGGCGACGGCCAGAGCGGGGTCCCCCGGCGGCGACTGGGCGAGGAAGCCCACCAGCGTCGGGAACCCACCCCACGCGAGTGCGAAGACCGCGTCGTTGTGGAACCGCCCGCTGAAGAGCTCCAGGTTGTAGACGACGACGAGGAACACACCGACCGGGATCAGCACCAGCAGCGCCCACACCCCGCTGTACCAGAGGCCGAACGCGCCGAAGCCGACGGCCGCGACCAGGGACAGCACGGCCGTCACCCGCAGCGTCGTGTCGTCGATGGCGGTGCGCAGGGGCCGCCCCTGCAGCTCGTCGAGCGCGTGCGCTGCGACCCCCATCGCGAGCAGGAAGGCGGCCAGCGTGCAGCCGAACGCCACCCACTCGACAGCCGGCGCCAGAGCGGCCCCGATCACGACGTAGCTGAGGTGCCAGAGCGTGTACGGCGGGTGCAGCAGCGTCCACCAGTCCGCCCACCGGCCGCCGCTGCGGGCGTAGAAGGCCGGCGCCGAGCTCACCTCGCGCCCGCCGCCTTGCGGCCCTGCATCACCAGGCCGCCGCCGAGGCTCATGCGGCGCACGCGGACGTCCTCCAGCCCCGCCTGCCGCCACGCGTCCACCGTCCAACCGACGGGGTAGCGCCGGTAGTGCTCGCTGATCGACGGTCCGAGGAACCTCCCGACGTCGTACCACGCCCGTCCTCCGGTCGCCGCGCCGGCGAGCGGGAGCCCGAGCCGCGTGTAGGCCAGCCAGGCGCCGTGCCACCAGGGGGCGGAGGGGACCGCGAACTCCAGGCTCGCCATCACCCCGCCGGGGCGGAGCACCCGGGTGAGCTCGCGCAAGGTGGCGGCGGGGTCGTCGACGTAACGCAGCAGGTAGGTGAACGTCAGCGCGTCGAACGTCGCGTCGGCGAACGGCAGCTCCTCGGCACGCCCGCCGACGAGGTCGACCCGATCCTCGGCGCCGTGGCGCCTGACCCGGTCGCGGCCCGTGCGCAGCATCTGCTCGGTGAGGTCGAGCCCGGTCACCCGGGCCGTGGTGCGGGCCGAGAGCATCAGCGCGACCCCGGCCGTCCCGCTCGCGACGTCGAGGACGCGATCGAGCCGATCCGTGGCCACGACCGCGTCGACCATGGCCCGGCGCCAGCGGCGATTCTGTCCGAAGGACAGCACCTCGGCGAGCAGGTCGTAGCGGGCGGGCAGCCCGTCGAACAGCCGCTGAGCGAACGCGTTCGACCGGCCGTCGACCCGGCGTACCCGCACTCGCATGAGCACCACCCTAGGACCCCGGCGCGGCTGGAGGTCGGCCAAAAGCCGCATGTGGGTCCGGGCGGGGCGTCATGCTGGTCGGACCGGACGACGAGCCACCAGGGGGAGGCCGATGACGCAGCCAGCCGCCGCCGATCGCGTCGACACACGCGACATGAACGCGGTACACACGCTGTTCCGCCGCGAGTACCGGCTCGCCGGGGAGGTCGTGCGCCGGGTGGAGCCCGGTGACATCGCGCGGGCCGCGGTCGTGGGTGACCATGTGGAGTTCATCAACGCGTTCCTGCACCACCACCACACCGCGGAGGACGAGTACCTCTGGCCGCTGCTGCTGGACCGGGTCCCGGACGAGCTGGCGCCGATCGTGCACCTGATGGAGGCGCAGCACGCCGAGGTGGGGGAGCTGGTCGGACAGGTCGCCACCTTCGTGGTGCGCTGGCGCGAGCAGGCGGCGGTCGAGGACCGGGACCGCCTCGCCGAGCTGCTCGACCAGCTCCACGCCGAGCTCGCGCACCACCTCGAGACCGAGGAGCAGCGGCTGCTGCCGATCGCGGCGCGCTCCATGACGTCCGCGGAGTGGCAGGCACTCGGCGAGCGGAGCCTGAAGGCGCAGCAGCGCAAGGACCTGCCGCTCGTGCTCGGGATGATCCAGTACGAGGCCGACCCCGAGGTCGTCGCCGGCATGATCGCCGAGGCCCCCTGGCTGCTGCGGTTGACGATCCCGCGGATGTCGCGGCGGAAGTTCCGGAAGCACGCGTCGGCGATCCACGGGACCCCGGCGCCCTGACGCGGCGACGACGCGGCCCCCGGGCCTCACGACGCCGGACCGCACTACAGTGCCCGCTGTGATCGATCTGCGCAGCGACACCGTCACCCGGCCGACCGAGCAGATGCGCGCGGCCATGGCACGCGCCGAGGTCGGCGACGACGTCTACGCCGAGGACCCGACCGTGCTCGCGCTCGAGCAGCGGGTCGCCGAGCTCTTCGGACACGAGGCCGCGCTGTTCACCGTCACAGGATCGCTGGCCAACCTGCTCGCGGTGCGGTCGGTCGTGCCGGTCGGCAGCGAGGTGCTGTGCGAGGCGCAGGCGCACATCGCGCGGGCAGAGCTCGGTGCCCACGCCGCGCTCAACGGCACCACGATGCGCACCTGGACCGGACCGGACATCGACCTGGCCGCGATCGGGGGGCTGATCGCGCCCGACCTCGGCCCGTTCATGGTGCGCACGGCCGCGCTGTCGGTGGAGAACACGCACAACTTCGGGGGCGGCCGGGTGCTGCCGATCGACGACCTGCGTGGGCTGCGGGCGACGGCGGACCGCGCCGGGCTCGCCGTACACGTGGACGGCGCTCGGATCTGGAACGCGCACGTCGCGACCGGTGTCGGGCTCGCCGAGTACGGCGCCGTCGCGGACGTCCTGGCGGTGTGCCTGTCGAAGGGGCTGGGCGCCCCCGTGGGCTCGCTGGTCGTGGGCGGCGCGGAGACGATCGCGGAGGCCCGGGTGTGGCGCAAGCGGCTCGGAGGCGGGTGGCGGCAGGCCGGCGTGCTGGCCGCGGCGGGACTGCACGCCCTCGACCACCACGTGCAGAGGTTGGCCGACGACCACGCGCACGCCCGGCAGCTGGCCGAGGCGGCGGGTGTCGACCCGGCGACGGTCGACACGAACATCGTCGTGGTGACGGTCGACGACGCCGCCCGGGCGGTCGACGACCTGCGAGCGGCGGGGGTGCTGGCCGGCGCGGTCGGGCCACGTGCGCTGCGGCTGGTCACCCACCTCGGCGTGTCCGACGCCGACACCCGGCGCGCGTGCGAGGCCCTGGCCAAGGCGGTGGGCTGACCCCCCGACGTCGAGCCGGCTCGGACTATCCGCGGTCGCGGTGCCGGGCGGCGAACGCCCTGGCCTTCGCCCGGTTGCCGCAGGTCTGCATCGAGCACCACCGGCGGGTGCCGCGACGGTCGAGGAACAGCCAGCCGCACTCGTCGCCGGGGCAGGCCCGCACCAGGCCGCGCTCGTCACTGACCAGCAGGTCGGCCGCGCGAGCGGCCAGCGCAAGCAGCGGCAGGTCGAGACCGAGGTCGGGGGACAGCTCCCACCTGGCCCTCGACCCCCGGACGCCGCCATCGGTGCGGCGAACGAGTCGGGCGGTGCGCGCCGACCGGTGAGCCACCTCGGCCACCCGGTCGAACGCCTCGCCGTCGTCATGGACCAGGGACACGTAGAGGTCGGCGCGGAACCGGCGTACCCGGTCCAGGGCCGAGCGCGCCTTCGCCGGACGGGAGCGTGCCTCGTCGCGCAGGTCCGCGGTGACGTCGGGCGTGACGACGCCGGCGTGCATGCACCACACCAGCATGGTGTCGGGATCGCGCAGCCACTCGGCCCTCGGGTGCGGAGGTTCGTCCCAGCCTGCATAGGTGTTGCACAGCTCCAGCGCGGGATGCCCGCCGATGAGCTTCGGCAGGTCGTGGCCCTCGACGGTCACCCAGTGCATGGGCATCGAGCATACCCTTCGATCCGGGCCCGTGAACCGGTTAGTTTGCGTAAACCGGTTCAGAGTCGAGTATCGGTTATGGGTCAGGGAGCGGGAGCCGCCGGCCTGCGGTCGAGCAGCGGTGGGAGCTGGCGCACGGCCGAGGCCAGCGCGCGCAGCTCCGTGCCCGCCAGCGCCTGCGGGCCGTCGCACAGCGCCTGGTCCGGATCGGGGTGCACGTCGACCATCACACCGTCGGCACCCACCCCGATCGCGGCCCGGGCCAGCGGCACGACGAGGTCACGGCGACCCGCGGCGTGCGAGGGGTCGACGATCACCGGCAGGTGCGACGCGGTCTGCACGACCGGGACGGCGGAGAGGTCGAGCGTGTAGCGGGTCGCGCTCTCGAACGTCCGGATACCCCGTTCGCAGAGCACGATGTCGAGGTTGCCACGCTGAGCGACGTACTCCGCCGCCATCAGCCACTCCTCGATGGTCGACTGCATGCCGCGCTTGAGCAGCACCGGCTTGCCCGCGCTGCCCGCCGCCTGCAGCAGTGCGAAGTTGGCCATGTTGCGGGTGCCGATCTGCAGCATGTCGGCGTGCTCGGCGACCACCTCGACATCGGCGACGTCCACCACCTCGGTGACGACCGGCAGCCCGGTGGCCGCGCGCACCTTGGCGAGGATCTTCAGCCCCTCCACGCCGAGGCCCTGGAAGGCGTACGGCGACGTCCGCGGCTTGAAGGCACCGCCGCGCAGCAGGGTCGCGCCCGCGGCCTTGGCCATGTGTGCGGACTCCAGCGTCTGCTGCATGCTCTCCACCGCGCACGGGCCCGCGATGAAGGTGAAGGTGTCCGGGCCGACCGGCACGCGCGTCGCGCCGACGTAGACGGTGGAGCGTTCGGGATGATGCTGGCGGCTGACCAGCTTGTAGGGGTCGGAGATGCGATGGACGTCGGCCACGCCGCGCATGCCGCGCAGGTTGAGCCCCCAGAACTGCTCGATGTCGCCGACGAGACCGATGATCGTGCGCAGGATGCCGCGGCTGACGAACGCCACCCCGCCGACCTCCTCGACCCGCGCCACGACCGCCTCGATCTCGGCGTCGGTGGCGTCGGGTGCCATGACCACGACCATGCGGTCCTCCTGGCGTCCAGGGCAGGGGCGGCGGTGCCGTGAGCGTATGCCGGTTCAGGGGTGGCCAGGAAGGTGTTCCACGTCGCGGTGTGGTCACGATTTCGGGGCGCGCGGTCAGACGGTCAGGTGCGGCACCTCGCCCTCGATGTGCCGGCGCGGCGCGAGCTCGACGAGGTACATCGCGGTCAGCACCAGCCCGCCGCCGACCAGCATCCGGACGGTGAGGACCTCACCGCCGAGCAGCACCGCGAACAGCGCTGCGAAGACCGGCTCCATCGTCATGATGATGGCGGCCCGCGTGGGTGCGAGGTGCGCCTGCGCCCAGGTCTGCGCGACCAGCGCCAGCGCGCCGGCCACGAGAGCCATGTAGACGACCGCGAGCCAGTCGCCGCCGGTGGCGGGCAGCACCACACCACCGGGAGCTGCGCCGAGCCAGCACACCAGGGCGATCACGCACATCTGCAGCACCGACAGGCCGTAGGCGTCGCGCTGGTTGGACCAGGCGCCCAGGCCGACGATGTGGGCGGCGTACAGGACCGCGGACGCGAAGGTGACGGCTTCGCCGTACCCGACCGCGAGGCCACGCAGGGAGAGCACCGCGAGGCCGAGCGTGGCGATCGCCACCGCCAGCCACGCCATGCCGCCGATCCGCTGCCGCAGGAACACCGCGGCGAGCAGCGGCGTGCACACGACGTACATGCCGGTGACGAACCCGGACACGCTCGCCGAGGTGTGCTCCAGGCCGTGGGTCTGCAGGATCTGTGCGAGCCCGTAGATGCCGCCGAGCACGACAGCGTGCCGGCGTGCCGGCGCGGACAGCCGGGTCACCGCACGAGGCGCCACGAGGAACAGCGCCACCGCGGCGATCGTGAACCGCACGGCGAGGAAGTCCAGCACCGGGACCCGGTCGAGCAGGTCCTTGATCATGAAGAAGGTCGAGCCCCACGAGGCCGTCACGAACAGCAGCGCGACGGACGCGAGCGAGCCCTGACGCTGCGGCGAGACGACACGGGCCATCAGCGGTCTCGCAGCGACCGCAGCAGTGCGATGTCCTCCCGGTGGGCCTCGGCGTCGCCCGGGGTCTCCAGGAGCACGGGTACGCCGCTCATAGCGGGGTGCGCGAACAGCTCGGCGAACGCGCCGGTGCCGATGTGGCCCGCGCCGATGCGCTCGTGCCGGTCCCTGAACGCTCCGCGCACGTCCTTCGAGTCGTTGGCGTGCACCAGCTGCAGCCGTCCGGGCCCTGCGATCTCCACCAGCCGGTCGAGGGTCGCCATGGTGCCGCCGGGCTCGTCGAGAGGCGCCCCTGCGGCGAAGACGTGGCAGGTGTCCAGGCAGATGCCGACCTTGGGATGCCGGTCGAGCGCGTCGAGGTAGGCAGGCAGGTCCTCGACGCCCGCGCACAGGCTGCGTCCCTGACCGGCCGTCGGCTCCAGCAGCAGTGCGGGGGCGTCGTCGTCGAGGTCCTCGAGCACCGGCAGCAGGCCCTCGCGCACCTGCTTCATCGCCACCTCGAGGTTGCCCTCGGCCACACAGGAGCCGGTGTGCACGACCACACCGCGGGCCCCGATGGCGCGGCCCCGTTCGAGGTTGTGCGCCACCGTGGCCACCGAGCTGGTGTAGGTGTGCTCGGTCGGCGACCCGAGGTTGACCAGGTAAGGGGTGTGCACGTACGCCGGCACCTCGTGCTCGGCGCACAGCGCCCGGAACAGCTCGTCCTGCCGGGGGTCGCCGGCGGCCGGGCGCCACCCGCGCGGGTTGCCGACGAAGACCTGGATCGCCTCGCCGCCGAGCTCGCGCAGGCGCGGCACGGCGCGGGCGAGGCCCTTGCCTGCGATGCGGATGTGGGCGCCGACGGGGGAGCGGGGGACGGTCACGCTCCCAGCCTCTCAGCCGCGGTCGAGCGGGGCGACATCAGTACAGGTAGATGGTGACCGTCGACCCCTTCGGCGCCTGCTCGCCCCAGCCCGGCGACTGCGAGGCGATGCGGTCGAACCCGACGTAGGCGTCGGCGTGCTGCACGTCGACGGCGAACCCCGCCGACTCCAGCCGGGTGCGTGCGTCGGCCTCGTCGAGCCCGAAGACGCTCGGCACCTTCACCAGCTCCGGCCCCTGCGACACCACCAGCTGGACCTCGTCGCCCTTGAACAGCGTGCCCTCCTCAGGCGCCTGGCTGATCACCTCGCCCTCGGGCACGTCGTCGTTGTACTGCTCGCCGATCGCGGCCACGAGACCGACGTCCTCGAGCGCCGCGACCGCGTCGGACTGCGACTCACCCACGAGCTCGGGTACGTCGATCGGGCGCCGGCCCTTGCTGATGACGAGGTCGATCTCGGTGTCGCGCTTCAGCTTCGCCCCGGGCTGCTGCGAGGCGCGCATGACGACGCCGTCGTCGACCTGCTCGGAGAACCGGCGGGTGATGTCGCCGACCGCCAGGTTGCGTTCGGTCAGGGCGGCCGCGGCCTGCTGCTCGGTCATGCCGGCGACCTTCGGCATGTCGTAGCGCTCCTTGCCCTTCGAGACCAGCGCCGACACGGTGCCGTCGTGGAGCACGCGGTCGCCGGCCTCGGGGTCGGTCGAGATGATCTCGCCGGCGGGCACCGACTCGGAGTAGCCCTGCCGGCTGGTCAGGTCCAGGCCGGTGCCGTCGATCTCGTTCTGCGCCTCGCGCAGGGTGAGTCCGACCAGGTCGGGGGTCTCGGTGAACCGGCCGACGCCGTAGTACCAGCCGCCGGCCGCGGCACCGACCGCGAGCAGCAGCACCACCAGGAGCGCGATCGGCCCCTTGCGCCCGCGGCTCGGCTCCTCATGGGTCGGTGGGGTGCCGCGGGTGACCTGCAGGGTGTGCTCGCGTCCGTCGTCGGTCTGCTCGGCGGCGCCGTCGGGTGCACTGATCTCGAGCCCGCTGAGGTCGTCGGGCAGCGTCAGCGCCACCGGGGCCGCGGGCGTCAGGTCGGCGGTCAGCTCGGCGTCCTCGGTCACCCCGTCGTCGAGAGCGCTGCGTACCCGGCGCACCTGGCGCAGCATCACGGAGGCGTCGGCGAACCGGGACTCCCGGCTGCGGCTGGTCGCGCGGGCGACCAGGGCGTCGACGTACGCCGGGATGCCCTCCTGGTCGTGCGACGGCGGGGCGATGTCCTCGTGGACGTGCTTGTAGGCGACCTGGATGGGTGAGTCGCCCTGGTGCGGCTTGCGCCCGGTGAGCATCTCGTAGAGCAGCACGCCACAGGCGTAGACGTCGCTGCGCGGGTCGGCGGTGCCGTCGACCACGAGCTCTGGGGCGAGGTAGGAGACGGTGCCGATCAGGATGCCGCTGGTGGCGGTCGTCTGGTTGGACGTGGAGACCGCCCGGGCGAGGCCGAAGTCGGCGACCTTGACCCGGCCGTCGTCGGTGATCAGCACGTTCTCCGGTTTGACGTCACGATGCACGAAGCCGGCGCCGTGCGCGGCACCGAGGGCCGCGAGCACCGGCTCGAGCAGGACGAGCGCGCGCGCCGGGGGCAGCGGCCCCTGCTCCCGCATCAGGTCACGCAGGGTGCGGCCCGGGACGTACTCCATCGCCAGGAACAGCGTCGTGCCGTCGGCGGACTCGTCGCAGCCCTGGTCGAACACCCCGACGACGTTGGGGTGCGCCAGCCGCGCCGCGGCCCTCGCCTCGCGGCGGAAGCGCAGGACGAAGTCGGGATCGTCCGCGTGCGCCCGGTGCAGGATCTTGACCGCGACCTGCCGGTCGAGGCGGGTGTCGGTGGCCTCGTAGACCGTGGCCATGCCGCCGCGTGCGATCCGGGCGCCCACGCGGTAGCGACCGTCGAGCAGCGTCCCCACGAGCGGGTCGGCGGCGGTCGTGTCCACGATGAGAGTCCCTTTGTCGAAGCGGGCGTACCTGCCGAGTGTAAGGAGGCTCGTAAACCGGCCGGCGGTGGCGCGCCGCCCGGAGTGGGCGAGCACACACCGACGTGGGGGTGGTCAGTAGGGGTAGCTACCCTGCGCGAAGTCGCGTCTGATGGCGAGCACGTTGTCGACGTAGCGCCTCGTGTCGTCGTACAGGCCGTGCTCCTCGACGGCGGCCAGCCCCTGGTAGTAGCCGGCGAGCGCACGGCGGGTGCTGGTGCGGTCGGTGAGGAGCTTCAGCAGCACGACGCCGGCGTAGACGTTGTCCTCGACGTCGTGCAGGTCGAGGTCGCGGCCGGTCATCTCGCTCATCCAGCGGCCGGTCGAGGGGATCACCTGCATGGCGCCGACGGCGTCGGCCTTCGAGACCACGCCCTGCTGCCAGCCGGCCTCCTGCCACGAGACGGCCAGCGCCAGGTCGGGGTCGACCCCGAGGTTCTCGGCCGTGCGGGTGATCACGCGGCGCACCGCCGTCCGCGGCTCCGCGTCGTCGGGGGCGCGGTTCTCGCGTCGTGCGCGCTGCTCGGCGCCCACGACGACCGGGACGCGCAGCCGCTGGCCGACCTGCAGCGTCGTCGAGCCGCCGTTCGCCTCGATGAGCTCGGCCGTCCACGCGTGGTAGCGCACGGCGAGCGCGCCGACCGTGTCGCCGGGCTCGACCACGTGGATCTCGATGCGGCGCTCGTCCGGGCCGGCGGTGCGGGCAGCCGGGTGGGTGGCTGCGGGCTCCACCCGGGTGGTGGACCGCTGCCGCGTCGCACTGCCCCGGGGGTGGGCCGCGGGGATCTCGAGGACGTCGCCGGGATAGATCAGCCTGCCCCCGTGCGCGAGGTCGTTGGCCTTCACGATCGCGTCGACGCTGCTGGCGAGCTCGTCGGCGATGCCCCACACGGTGTCGCCCGGCTCGACCGTGTAGGTGTCGACCGCCATCGGGGCCACGACCAGCACGGCTGCGAAGGAGGCGGTCGGGGCACTCAGCCGCCATCGGGCCGCTCGCCGGGTGCGGAGCATGCTGGGGGACCGGCGGAGGGAAGCAAGCATCGGAGTGTCCTCAAGTCGGGAACGGAGGGGGAAGATCCCGTTTCGTGACAGAAAGTGACGTTACCAGCGCGTTCGGCTGCTGTGCGTGACCTGGACGCGCCCGGCGGGTCGCGCATCTGGCAGGCTGAGACCGTGAACGTCCAGCACCATTCCTCGACCGATCCTCAGGCGATGTCGCTCGACTCCGTCGTACCCGCCTGGCTGAGCCTGCGGCAGGCAGCCGACATCCTCGGCGTGAGCCCCAACCGGGTGCGCCAGCTGGTGCGCGAACGCCAGCTGCTGGCCGTGCGTCACGGCGAGGTACGCGAGCCGGAGGTGCCGGCCGACTTCTTCGACGGCGACCGCCCGGTCAAGGGCCTCGGGGGCACGATCACCGTGCTCTCCGACGCAGGGTTCGACGAGGTGGAGAGCGTGCGCTGGCTCTTCACCGAGGACGACTCGCTGCCAGGCTCACCGATCCAGGCGCTGCGCGAGAACCGCGGCACCGAGGTACGTCGACGGGCGCAGGCGCTGGCCTTCTGACCCACCCGAGTCCCGGAGGCGTGATGAGCGGTCTGGCGGTCGTCCTGGCCGGCCGGCGCACGCCCGGCGTGTACCGCTGGACGTCGTCGGCCGCGGTCGCCGACGTGCGGCACGCGGTCGAGCACGCCGGCTGGGGGTTCGTGCACCTCGACACCTGGACGGTGGAGGACACGGCGAGCTTCCTGGCGGCCGCGGCCGATGCGTTCGGGCTCCAGGACGGTCTCGGTCACAGCTGGGACGCGCTGGCCGACGGCCTCAGCGACGTCGACCCGGGGCCGGACGCGCCGGGCACGGTGGTGCTGTGGGACGGCTGGAGCCCGCTGGCGCGCGCCGAGCCGAAGCCGTTCGCCGTCGCCCTGGACATCCTCGGGCAGCGTGCCGGCAGCCGGCGCGGTGGCGCCTTCGTCGTGCTGATGCGCGGAGACGGCCCCGCGATCGACGTACCCGAGGTCGACCCGCACCGGCCGCCGACCTGACGCCCGCCTCCTGCCCTCCCGCCATCCCGTCCCGCCGAGATGGCCCGAAGTGCCGCACCTTCTCGCGCCCCCGGCGCAATCTCAGCGCGAGGGTGGCTCAGGCGGTGGCTGCCTTCGGCGCGCCCGTGTCCTTCCGGCTCTTGGCGAAGCGCAGGTAGAGCGACGGCACCACGAGCAGGTTGAGCAGTGTCGCCGTGACGAGTCCGCCGAGGATGACGACCGCCATCGGGTGCTCGATCTCCTGACCCGGGATCGAGCCGGCGACGACCAGGGGCACCAGCGCGAGCCCTGTCGTCAGCACGGTCATGAGAATCGGCACCAGCCGCTCCTTCGCCGCGCGCAGGATGAGGTCTGGGCCGAAGGGCTCGCCCTCGAACCGCTCGAGGTGCTGGGCGTGACTGATCAGCATGATCCCGTTGCGCGCCACGATGCCGAACACGGTCAGGAAGCCGACCAGGGAGCCGAGCGAGATCACCTTGCCGCCGAAGTACGCCGCGATCACCCCGCCGACCAGCGCGATCGGCAGCGTCAGGAACGACAGGGTGGCCAGCCGCCAGCTACGGTACGACGTCTGCAGCAGCAGCAGGATCACGAGGCCGGCGACGCCGGCGAAGATCAGCAGCCGCTGCTGGGCGGCCTGGCGCTCGGTGAACTCGCCGAGCAGCTCCGCCCGGGTCTCCAGCGGCCACTCCATGACTTCCAGGCGGTCGTCGACGTCGTCGACAACAGACCCCAGGTCGCGCGAGTCGTCGATGTTGGCGCCGACGTCGATGTTGCGGAACAGGTCGTTGTGGTGGACGACGTTGGGCACCGGCACGATCTCGACACGCGCGACGTCGGAGAGCCTGACCTGTCCGCCACCGGGGGTATCGATCATCAGGTTCCGCAGGTCGCTGATGCTGCGTCGATTCTCAGGAGCGGTCCAGAGCTGTACGTCGTAGGCCCGTCCGGCCCGGAAGATGTCGCCCGCCTCCTCGCCGGCCATCAGCCAGGCCGCGGTCCTGCGCACGTCGCCGGGCTTCACGCCGTACCGCTGCGCGGCCGCGAGGTCGACCTCGACCTCGATCTGCGGGATGGTGTCCTGGAACTCGACGTGGTTCTCGATCACGCCCGGGACCTGGCCGAGCATCTCGTTGACCTCCTCGGCCCGCTGCCGGATGTTGTCGAGGTCGGTGCCGGATATGCGCACGGTGATGGCGTCGCTGGTGCCGGTCAGCACCTCCCGGATCCGCTCCTTGAGGTAGGTGAGCACGTCGCGGTAGATGCCTGGGTAGCCGTCGACGACGTCCTGGATCTGCTCCCGGGTGTTGTCGTAGTCGACGGCGGGGTCGACGCTCACCCAGTTCTCCCCGAAGTACACCCCGTAGGGCTCGTCACCGAGCAGGGCGTTGCCGATGTGCGACCCCGCGTTGCGGACACCGGGGACCTCCAGCAGCTCGGCGTTGACGAGCTTGGTCGTGCGCACCTCCTCCTGCAGCGAGGTATCCGGTTTGGCCAGCCAGTGCATGAGGAAGTCGCGCTCCTTGAAGTTCGGGAGCAGCGCCTGACCCATCAGCGGGAGCATGAGGACGGCGACCGCGACCGTGGCGCCGACCGCGGCGTAGACGGGGGCCGGACGCCGGATGATGCGGACCAGCACCCACTCGTACCCGCGCTTCAAAGGAGGCACGAGCGGTGACTCACGGTGCTCCAGCGACCTCGGGTTCTTGAAGAGGATGAGGCTGAGCGCGGGCGTCACCGTGAGCGCGACGACCATCGAGGCCAGCAGCGCGAGCGCGTACGCGAGAGCCAGCGGCTGGAAGAACGAGCCGGAAAGTCCCGAGAGCAGGAAGATCGGCGTGACCGCCACGACCTCGATCAGGGTGGCGTAGACGATGGCGCTGCGCACCTCGAGCGAGGCATCGAGGATGACCCGGGCGGTAGACCGGGTGCCGCCCGCGGCGCGGTCCTGGCGCAGGCGTCTGACGACGTTCTCGATATCGATGATTGCGTCATCGACGATGTCGCCCAGGGCTATGACGAAGCCCGCCAGGATCATCGTGTTGATCGTGGCGTCCCAGATGCTCAGCACCAGCGCCGCAGACAGCAGCGAGAGCGGGATCGCCACGACGCTGATCAAGGCGGTGCGCCAAGAGTACAGGAAGGCGCCGAGGATGAAGATCATCAGCAGGGCGCCGAGCAGCATCGCCGTGGTCAGGTTGTCGATCGCGTCCTCGATGAAGGTCGCCGGCCGAAAGATCGCGGAGTCGACCTCGATACCCTGCAGCGCCGGCTCCAGCTCGGCCAGCGCCTGCTCGACACCCTCGGTGACGTCCATCGTGTTCGCCCAGGGCAGCTTCTCCACGATGAGCATCAGTCCGTCGCCCTCGTTGATCACGGCATCGCCGATGAGGGGTTGGTGGTCGCGCACCAGGTCCGCGACGTCCTGCAGGTGGATCTGCCGACCGTCCTGGGTCCGGATCGGGATGTCGGCCATGTCTTCCGCGTTGACGATGGGCAGCACATGCCGGACCCCTGCACGCTGGTCGCTGCCCTCGACCCAGCCGCCGGTGCCGATGAAGTGCCCCTGGGAGTACTGCATCAGCCCCGCGTCTAGGGTGTCGGCCGTGGCGGTCATGACCTGCTCGAGTGTGACGTTCTGCTCGGCCATCCGCTCTTGGTCAGCCTGCACCTGCAGCATGTCCAGGCGCTCGCCCCAGATCGGCACGTTGGCGACACCGGGCACCCGCAGCAGGCGTGCCCGGATCTTCCAGTACGCCGTCATGGACAGGTCCATCAGGTCCAGGTCGGGGTCGGACGTCGAGAGCCCGATCTTCAGCACCCGGCTCGTGGCCGACAGTGGCTGCAGCATGATCGGTGGGGCCGCCCACGTCGGCAGGCTCGGCGTGACCGTGGCGATCCGCTCCTGCACGAGCTGCCGAGCCTCGAGCAGGTCTGTCCCGTGCTCGAACAGCAGCTCGATCTGCGACAGCTGCTCGACCGACTTCGACCGCACTTCGTCGACACCGGGTACACCGCTGAGCGCCTGCTCCAGCGGGATCGTGATCAGTGACTCGACCTCGGTCGGCGCCAGGCCGATGGCAACGGTGTGGATCTCGACCTTGGGCGGCGCGAACTCGGGGAAGACGTCCACCGGGGCGTTGTTCAGCCGCTGGACACCGAAGAACATCAGGGTCGACGCGAGTGCGACGACGATGAACCGGAACCTCAGGCTCGAACCGACGATCCAGCGCATGATGGCCAGCCTTCCTCCTGCTCGCTAGGTCAGTGACCGACCTCTGCCTCGATGCCGTAGAGCTCGGCGACGCCCACCGTGACGATCTCGGTGCCCGCGTCCGGTCCGCTGCTCAGGAACACCTGGCGACCGTCCTCCCGCCCGATCTCGACCTCGTGCCGCACGAACGCGTTCCGCCCGACCGAGGTGTAGACCCACCAGATCCCGTCGGGGTCGACGAAGATCGCGGTGGCTGGCACGACGGCGTCGCCGTCCGCGGTCTCCAGCGCTGGGGTCGTCTCGATCTGCAGTCGTTGTGCGGCCTTCGGCGTCAGGGAGACCTTGGCGAGGTCCGTGCCGTCGATGTGCTCGACCTTGCCCGGGTCGTTCTCGATCACGTAGCTGTCGTCCACCGGCGGGCCGCACGACATCAGAGCCAACGTCGCACCGAGGGCGGCCAGCCCGGTTCCTGCTGATCGGTTCACTCGCATCAGAGGCCTCCTATGTCGACACGACGGTGTCTTCCTCGGGCCGTGACGGGGTGCTGAGCAGGTCGTCCGCCCAGCTGTCCGCGTCCGGCCCCGATCCGAGGCGCAGGAAGGCGACCGGCAGGACGAGCAGGGTGACGACCGTGGTAGTGAGGAGGCCGCCCAGCACGGCTACGGCGGCCGGCTGCAGCAGCTCGAAACCGGTCGCGGAACCGACGACCGCGAAAGGCAGCAGCATTGCAGCCGTCGCCAGCGCCGAGGTGAGGATCGGAGCGAGCCGTTCCCCGGTACCGCGCACGACGAGGTCGGCGCCGAACGGGACAGCCTCGTGGCGCTGCAGGTGCTGGAAGTGCCGGACCAGCTTGACCGCGCCGCGGGCGGCGAGTCCCACCACGGCGAGGTAGCCGGCGACCGAGCCGAGGGTCACCTCGCCGCCGAAGATCAAGGTTGCCAACACGCTGCCCGCCAGGGTGACCGGAAGCGCCACGAAGACGGCGGCCGCGAGGCGCCAGCTTCGGAAGGCCGCCTGCAGGAGCAGGAAGACACCGATGGCGCAGGCCGCCCCGATGGAGAGCAGGCGTCCGCGGGCGTCCTGCTGAGCGGCGTACCCGGCGATCACCTCGGCGTGGTGGTCGAGCGGGAACGTGACCTCGTCGAGCGCGGCCTCGACGTCGGAGGTGGCGTCGGCGACGTCGCGACCGGCCACGTCGCCGGTGACCTGCAGGTACCTGGCCACCGACTCGTGCGCGATCAGCGCGTCATTGGGCACCGCTGAGACCTCGGCGACATCGTCGAGCCTGATGGTGCGCCCGTCGGGCGTGTCGATGAGCAGGTTCGCGAGGTCTGCCTGGGTCTCCCGGATCTGCGGAGCGCCCCACACGACCACGTCGAAGACCTTTTGCTCCTCGAACAGGTTGCCGACCGTGATGCCACCGAGCAGGCTGGCCGCGGCCCTGCGCACGTCGCCAGGCTTGATCCCGAGCGCCTGCGCGCGGTCGAGGTCGACCTGCACCTCGAGCGTGGGCTCCTGCGGCATGGTCTCCACCTGCGCCCGGCGCACGCCCTCGACGCCGCTGATGGCGGTACGGACCTCCTCGGCCTTCGCCGACAGCACCTCGGGATCCTCGCCGTAGACCCGAACCACCACGTCCTCGTCGGAGCGCTCCAGCACGTCACGTACCCGCTCCTCGGTGTAGGTCATGACGTCGGTGGTCAACTCCGGGTAGCCGTCGACCGTCGACCCGATCGACGCGACGACCGCGTCGTAGTCGGCGTCGGGGTCGACCACCACCCAGAGCTCACCCTCGTGGACGTCGACGACCTGGTCCGACATCACCGCCCGTCCGATCTCGGCGTTGACCTCGCGCACCCCGTCCAGCGCGGACAGGTCCTCGACGGCCTGCTCGGTCAAGCCGGTCATGCTGGGCAGCGACGTGCCGGGCTCGGCGCTGAAGTGCACGAGTACGTCGCGCTCACGAAGCGCTGGTCGCATCGCCGTGTCCAGGAAGGGGACGGTCGCGAGCCCCAGCACGGCCACCCCGACGAACACACCTGCGGCGAGAGCGGTTCGCCCGACCAGCCCGGGGCCGACCCGGTCATAGGCCCGGCGCAGCCGACCGAGGGCCGGTGACTGCCGACGGCCCAGCCGCCCTCGCGTGAGCAGCACCAGGGCGAGTGCCGGGGTGAGGGTGAGCGCGACCAACATCGAAGCGGCGACAGCCAGCAGGTATGCCAGCGCGACAGGGGGCAGGAAGGCTCCGGCGGCCCCGGAGAGGAAAAACAACGGAACGGCGACAGCCGCCACGATGAGCGTGGCGTAGAGGACCGAGCTCCGAAGGGTGGCGGCGGTCTCGACGATCGTCGCGCGCAGTCCGGAGGCCTGTGCCTCGCGCAGCCAGCGCAGTCGGGTGGCGAGCTCGTCGACGTCGCCCACCACGTCGTCGATGACCGCCGTCAGGCCGAGTACGAGCCCGCACACGACCATCAGGTTGACCGTCGTGTCGAGGGCGTTCAGCACGACCACGGACACCGCCGCGGAGACCGTGGTGCCTGCGAGCACGATCACGGCCCTGCGCCAGTCCCAGAACGCCGCCACGACGACCAGCACCAGCAGGATCGTGCTGGCCAGCAGGGCCCAGCCGAGGCCCTGGAACGACGACTCGACGTACGACGCAGGCTGATAGGTCGAGGAGTCGAGTCGCATGTCGGCCAGGCCCGGCGCCAGGGCCTCGAGCGCCTCGTCCACGTCCTCGGCGACCTGCGTGGTGTTGGTGCCCGGGAACTTCTCGACCACGAGCAGGAGGCAGTCCTGCCCACCGCTGCAGGCCGTGTCGCCGATCAGCGGCTGGTGGTCCTCCACCACATCGGCGATGTCGCCGAGCACGAGCGGCCGGTCAGTCCCGCCCACGGTGGTGCCGCTCGCCCCTTCCACCGGCACCTGTGCGAGCTCCCCGGGTGTCGAGATGGCCTGCTCGTGGAAGATGTTGAGCCGCTGGTTGGGCGTGTCGATGAACCCGCCGGTGCCCGGTGTCGACGCCTCGAGGAAGGAGAGCGGCGAGACCTCGAGCGCGTTGCCCGTCGTGCGCACGACCTGCGGCAAGGTGACGTCGTTCTCGCGCAACCGTTCGGGATCCACCAGGACCTGTAGCTGCCGCTCCCGGTTGCCCCAGATCGCGACGTTTGCGACACCGTCGACAGCGAGCAGACGAGGCGTCACGACCCAGCGCGCCAGCACCGACATCTCGATCGGCGTCAGCTGTTCCGAGGTCAGCCTGATCATCGAGACCCTGCTGGTGGAGGAGAGCGGCTGGATCATCTGCGGTAGCTTGGCCACCGCCGGCAGGCCGGCGACGCCGACCGCCTGGGTCAGGCGCTCCTGCACGACCTGCCGGGCATCCAGCACGTCGGTCCCCGGCTCGAACGTCATCACGACCGACGACAACCCGGGCAACGACACCGACTCGATCTCGTCGAGGAAGGCGACGCCGACGAGGAGGTCCTGCTCGAGCGGCACGGTGATCAGCTGCTCGACCTCGGCGGCGGACAGCCCCAGCGCCTCGGTCTGCACCTCGACGGTCGGAGGCTCGAACTCCGGCAGTGCGTCGACGGGTGTCTTGCCCACCTGCACGATGCCGAAGACCAGGAGGCCGACCGCGGCGGCCACGACCAGCCGCCGCAACTGCAGGCTCGATCGTACGATCGCACGCATCATGGCTGAACCCCCAGACCGCCTGGGCCCGGTTCGGCCCGCTCTCACGACCCCGGAACGCGGTCCCGAGGGGGTACGGCAGGTCGGCCAGACCTGTGCCTGAACAGAACCTGAGAAGAGCCGCTCTCTTGTCAGAGTCGCCCTCAGGTGCCCGGCCGGTAATGGCTCAGATTGCTGAGCTGATCTGCCCCCTTGCGGACCGGAGTGGCGGGCTCGGGCTGGCCCGATGGGGTCATCCCGCCGGCTCGCGTGCGGCGTGAGTGGCTCAGCCGCTGACGGGCTGGCCGAAGACCTCGATCTCCACCTCCCGGTAGACGTCGTCGGTGTGCTTGACCTGGCACTCGAGGTCGGCGAGGGAGGCGGCGATCTCCTGCTGCTGCAGGTTGCGCAAGGCTTCTGCTCGCGCCCCGGTCAGCGACCTCGGATCGTGGCCGTCGAGGAGCTCCTCGAGCCGCTCCTGGTATTCCTCGATGATCTCGTCCTGGTCCTCCTCGTACTCGTACCCCGCGGCGTGCATGCACGTCGACCACTTCCGTGTCGCCTCGAGGATGCGCGGGTCGGACTCCACCAGCACGTCCTTGGGGTTGACGTACGTGCCCTTCAGCTGCGCGGGCGTGAAGACCTCGGACACCGCCTTGCGGGTGCAGCCGCCGGTGGAGGAGAAGTCCTCCTCGTCGAAGGTGAAGACGAAGTCTGCATTCGGCTCCTCACCCCACAGCGTCCGGCTGTAGGCGTCCTGATCCGCCGGCGGAAGGTTCCGCCAGATCTGCAGGTTGGGCCCCAGGCCGGTGTCGCGCACCGGGTTGTCGAAGCGGGTGGTGACGGCCAGGCCCCACCTCTCCTTGTACGACCTGCGCGTGTAGCCGGGGTCGGACCGGACTCGCGCCTGTGCCTCCTCGATCGTCGCTACGTCGACCGGAATGTACTCGAAGCCGGCGTCGGCCATGCAGCGCGCGATCAGGGCCTGGGTCTCCTCGACGTGGGCTG
>Ga0075331_1000060_pt1 | contig 20360 bp, 14 predicted proteins | sample MayberrySE_TuleA_FD_120090 | JGI IMG/M metagenome (GOLD analysis project Ga0075331, IMG submission 120090) | Natural and restored wetland microbial communities from the San Francisco Bay, California, USA, that impact long-term carbon... | ecosystem: Environmental > Terrestrial > Soil > Wetlands ... | reverse complement strand
GTCGAGCGGGTACGGCAGTCCCACGGCGGCGAGCGACTCCTCGACCTGCGGCCAGATCCGCTCACGCGCGAGCCGCAGGTTCTCCAGGCCGAAGGCGCCGTCGCGGCCGATGCGCTCGGCGACCAGCGATGCGCCGGGGTCCTGCCGCAGCAGCGCCACCCTGCCCGGTTGCTCGTGCGGGTCGGCTCCGTCCACGAGGACCTCACCGCTCAGGTCTCCGACGTCAGCGGTCAGCAGGACGCCGGCCAGGGCCCGCAGCAGGGTCGACTTGCCGGCGCCGCTGGGCCCGGCCAGCAGCACGCGCTCACCGGGCCCGACGCTGAGGTCGAGGTCACGCAGCACCGGCCGCCGGCGCGACGCCGGCCGCCAGGTGAGCCCCTTGACGTCGACCCTGGAGCCGCTCAAGTCAGACCGCGCGGCTCTCGTGCAGCTCTCGGCCCGGAGGCATCGCGTCGATGGCGCCGGTGCGCGCCAGTGCCTTCGTGAGCAGCCAGCCGCCGACACCCGCGACGACGGCACCCGAGAGCATGAAGCAGGCCAGGTAGGTCAGCTTCCACTCGGTGTCGAAGCCGGCCCAGTAGATGTTCCACTCGTAGGCCGTCTCGAAGGCAGCCGCCAGCATGCCGCCGAGAGCCGCCACCAGGACACCGAACCGCCGGTAGAGGAACAGCAGCAGGATCAGCTCGACCCCGAGCCCCTGCAGCACCCCTGAGTAGACCGTCGTCCAGCCCCACTGGTTGCCGAGGAGGGCCGAGACCGCGGCGGCGAGCAGCTCGGCGAACAGCGCCGCTCCGGGCCGGCGCACGATGAGCCCACCCAGCACGCCCGCGAGCAGCCAGGTGCCGCCGAGCAGGCCCACGAAGGGAGCGAAGCCCGCCGTGAAGGGGGCGGACAGGAACTCGTAGGAGACGTTCCACCCCCAGAAGACGACACCCATCGTCACGCCGATGAGGGCGGCCGTCATCAGGTCGATCGTGCGCCAGGCGAGCAGTGGCCGGCTGGCCAGCACCGGTGGGCGACGGCCCGGGGACCGCGTCGTGGGCGAGGTCTGGTGGTAAGGCATCAGGTGTCCTCCCGTGGTCACAGGAGGGGAAGTCACACATGGTGACTCGAGGCTCGACTCCCTTGCGCCGGTGCTAACCGGATCAGGTTCGAGGGTCTGCGGCTCTTCCGCACTCTCAGCGCCGTTCGGCGCTCCCCTGTCGTATGGCTCCACCCTAACGCGCCGCGCCGCGTCGGGACATCCCGGCAGGGGCGCTCGGGTCAGCGGGTGCGACCGCGGGGACGCAGCCGGCTGTTGGGCATGGCCGGGGCCGGCAGCCGGTCTCCGTCGAAGCCCTGCACCACGCCGAACCGGTCGTCGGCGGCGTTCCACTGCTCGCGCGCCTCGACGATCTCGTCGTGGCTGCGGCCGATGAAGTTCCACCACATCACGATCTGCTCCTCGAACGGCTCGCCGCCGAGCAGCACGATGCGGGCGTCGTCCCGGGCCTGCACCGAGAACGTGTCACGGCCGCGCCCCAGGTAGAGCATCTCGCCGCGCTCGAGCCGGGTGCCCTCGACCGTCACCATCCCGTCGACCGCGTGCACGGCGTACTCGTGCCTGACGGCGAGCGGGACCCTGGCATCACCTCCGCCCTGCACGGTGATCTCGGCGCCGACGAGCGGTGAGTACGACGGAGCGGGCGAGGTCACGCCGCCCAGCTCGCCGATCAGCACGGTGGCGGTGGCCGCGTCACCGAGCGCGACCTTCGGCAGCGCGCGGTAGGAGTCGAAGGCGCGCGGCGCGTCGCTGCGGTGCACGTCGGGCAGTGCCACCCACAGCTGCAGCCCGTGCAGCAGCGCTGGATGCTCGGCGGTGGACTCCTCCGAGTGCGCGATCCCGTGCCCGGCGGTCATGATGTGCAGCTCGCCGGGCCTGATGACGACCTGCGACCCGATGCTGTCGCGGTGCAGGACCTCACCGTCGAACAGCCAGGTCACGGTCTGCAGGCTGGTGTGCGGATGGGGCGGGACGCGCATGCCCGGCTGTCCCGAGATGTCGTCGGGACCGTAGTGGTCGACGAAGCACCACGCCCCCACCATCCGACGCTCCTTGTGGGGCAGCAGCCTGCGCACCTGGGTGGTCTTGCCGAGCCACACCTTGCGCGGCTCGAGCAGCTCGGTGGCGATCTCGAGCACGGGCTCGGCGCCACAGGTCGACTCGGCCGGATCCTGCTCGAGGTTGCTCATGCCAGCCAGTATCACCCCGAGCAGCCGGGGTGTCTGCCGGCCTCAGTGCGTGACCGTCAGCCGCTTGGGCTCGGGCTCGACGTGCGCGAGCTCCTCCTCCGGGCGTCCGGAGCCGAACACCTTGCCTCGGTAGTTGCCGCGCACGCTGTGACCCGTGGCGACCGCGCCCAGCCAGACCGAGAGCCACCCGATCGCCAGCCCGGCGACGTCGTCGGCGATGTAGTGCCAGCCGAAGTAGATGGTGGCGAGGATCGTCGTGGCCAGGAACGCCCACATGCCCATCCGCACCCAGGCCGATCGCACCGTGTGGTGCGCCATCAACGCCGCCGTGAAGACCACGGACACGTGCAGCGAGGCGAAGCCGGCGATACCGAAGACCGACGCGGTCGCGTGCGGGTCGCTGATGACCTCGAACCGGTTGTCCCACAGCGCCGCCTGCAGCGCCTTGACCCCGGTGTCGGGCAGGTCCCAGAACAGCGACGGCTCGGCGAAGACGGGGCCCATCGACGGCAGGACGTAGTAGCTCGCCAGCCCCAGGCACCAGTTGAGGCAGAGCGCCGTGCAGTACCACAGGCCGCCGGCGAGGTTGCGCGACCACACCAGCCACGCCGCCAGCGACACCGGCACGAACAGCAGGTAGCCGATGTAGATGAAGGACAGGACATGGGCGGAGACACCGGTGCCGAGCAGGTCGTGCAGCAGGGGGGCCGGGTCATGTCCGAAGGCGAGCCACCGGTCGAGCTCGGCGAGTGCCTCGTCGTGGTTGTTCTCCCGGGCGAAGGGCAGGAAGCTCTTGAGGTTCCGGTAGCCGACGTAGGTCAGGTAGAAGCACCCGAGCCCCACGACGAGCAGGCTGATCCGGGCCCGGGTCCAGCGCTCGCGTACGACGTCACGGAAGTGCGGCAGCAGGTTGCGGACGCCGCGGGCGCGGAAGATCCCGCGGGGCACGACGTCGGCGAGGAAGCAGCCGGCGACGATCAACGGCAGCCGCACCCAGGACGGGCCCAGGGTGCCTTCGGGGTCGCGCAGAGGCAGGTCGAGGATGGCCGCCGCCGAGACGGAGAGCACCCCCATCACGATGGCGAGCGCCACCGCCAGCCCATACGCTCGCCAGGTCATAGCAGCCCAGGTTACCCAAGGCGATCCGCCCACCTCATCGGCATATCGACCTATCTACCGGGTCATCCGCCGCCCCCGCCTGCGGGCAGGCATGATGTGCGGTGATGACCACGCCCGCCCACACCCAGGCCGTACGACAGCTCGTGGACAGCTACCGCCGGGTGCCCCCGGGGCAGCCGGTCCGGCTGGCGAAGTCCACGTCGAACCTGTTCCGGCCCCGCCAGGGGACCACTGCCCCAGGTCTCGACGTGTCCGGCCTGACCGGGGTGATCGACATCGATCCCGCTGCACGCACCGCTGACGTCCAGGGCATGTGCAGCTACGAGCACCTGGTCGACGCCACCCTCGCGCACGGGTTGATGCCGCTCGTCGTACCTCAGCTGCGCACCATCACCCTCGGCGGAGCGGTCACCGGACTCGGCATCGAATCGACGTCCTGGCGCTGCGGGCTGCCTCACGAGTCCGTCCTCGAGCTCGACGTGCTCACCGGGTCGGGCGAGATCGTCACGGCGTCGCCGAGGGACCACGCCGACCTCTTCCGGGGGTTCCCGAACTCCTACGGCACGCTCGGCTACGCGACCCGGCTGCGGATCGAGCTCGCACCGGTGTCGCCGTACGTCGCCCTGCGACACGTGCGCTTCGCCGACCCGGAGTCCTGCTGCGAGGCCATCGCGGCGATCGTGCGGGACGGCGCCTGGGCGGGTGAGGGCGTCGACTTCCTCGACGGCGTGATGTTCGACGTCGGTGAGCTCTACCTCACCCTGGGCCGGTGGACGAACGGGCCCGCCCGACCCAGCGACTACACGGGGCAGCAGATCTTCTACCGGTCCCTGCGCGAGCGTTCCACCGACACGCTGACTGTGCACGACTACCTCTGGCGCTGGGACACCGACTGGTTCTGGTGCTCCCGGGCCTTCGGCGCCCAGCACCCCGTGGTACGCCGGGTGTGGCCACGACGCTGGCGACGCAGCGACGTCTACCACCGGATCGTGCGGATGGAGAACCGCGTCGGCGTGCAGGCTCGGATCGACCGGCGCCGGGGGCGGCCACCGCGCGAACGCGTCGTGCAGGACGTCGAGATCCCGCTCGAGCGGACCGCGCAGTTCCTGCGCTGGTTCGCGGCCGAGGTGGGCATGGCGCCGGTGTGGCTGTGCCCGCTTCGACTGCGCGACCCACAGGGATGGACGCTCTACCCGCTGCAGCCCGGGCACGACTACGTCAACGTCGGCTTCTGGGGCGCGGTGGCCCGGCCCGCCGGTGCCGTGGACGGGGACGTCAACCGCGCGATCGAGCGTGAGGTCGCCGACCTCGGTGGCCACAAGTCGCTGTACTCCGACGCCTACTACGAGCCCGACGCGTTCTGGGCGGCGTACGGCGGCGACGCCTACCGCGACCTCAAGCAGCGCTACGACCCCGACGGGCGGCTGCTCGACCTGTACAGCAAAGTGGTCGAACGCGGCTGACCGGGGCAGATAACGTGGGAGGCGTGACGATCTCGAGCCGCCAGGAGACCCTCCCGATCGCTGACGCCTTCGCTGCCCTCGTCGACGGGCCGTTGCCCTTCCGGTTCACGGCCTACGACGGCAGCAGCGTCGGCCCGCCCGACGCCGAGATCGGCCTGCACCTGCGCAACCAGCGCGGTGCCGCCTACCTCGTCACCTCGCCGGGCTCCCTCGGGCTCGCCCGCGCCTACGTGTCGGGCGACCTGCAGCTGACCGGGGTGCATCCGGGCGATCCCTATCAGGCCCTGCGCACCCTCGGCGAGGCCGTGCTCTCGCGCCGTCCGGAGCCGCGCAGCGTGCTGCGACTGGCCACCGCGATCGGCGTACGCCGGCTCATCCCGCCGCCGCCACCGCCGCCGCAGGAGGCACTGCCTGACTGGCGCCGCGTCACCGCCGGCCGGCTGCACTCGCGCACGCGCGACTCCCAGGCCATCCAGCACCACTACGACGTGTCCAACCGCTTCTACGAGCTGGTGCTCGGCCCGTCGATGACCTACACCTGCGCGTGCTACCCGACCGAGGACGCGACGCTGGAGGAGGCGCAGGCGCACAAGTACGACCTCGTCGCGCGCAAGCTGGGACTGCGCGACGGGACGCGGCTGCTCGACGTCGGATGCGGGTGGGGCGGCATGGTCATGCACGCCGCCCGCGAGTACGGCGTACGCGCGCTCGGTGTGACGCTGTCACGCGAGCAGGCGACGTGGGCGCAGGCCGAGATCAAGCGGCAGGGGCTCGACGACGTGGCCGAGGTCCGCCACCTCGACTACCGCAACGTGAACGAGTCCGGGTTCGACGCGATCAGCTCGATCGGGCTCACCGAGCACATCGGGGTCCGCTCCTACCCGGCGTACTTCCGGTCGCTGCTCGAGCGGCTGCGTCCAGGCGGCAGGCTGCTCAACCACTGCATCACCCGGCCGGACAACGTGCACGTGCCCCGGGTCCGGGGCGGTTTCATCGACCGCTACGTCTTCCCCGACGGCGAGCTCACCGGCGCGGGCACGATCATCAGTGCGATGCAGGACGTGGGCTTCGAGGTGCGGCACAGCGAGAACCTGCGGGAGCACTACGCGCGCACGTGTGCGGCGTGGTGCGAGAACCTCGTGGCCAACTGGGACGCGTGCGTCGCGGAAGCCGGCGAGCCGACCGCCAAGACGTGGGGTCTCTACCTCGCCGGGTCACGGATGGGCTTCGAGATCAACCAGATCCAGCTGCACCAGGTGCTCGCGGTCAAGCTGCACACCGACGGTGCCGCGGACTACCCGCTGCGGCACGACTTCGGCGTCTGAGTCCGGCTCCCGGCGGCCGGCGTCGCTGCTCCCCGTCGGCACGAAAATCGACCGCGCGGTCGATCTTGCTGCGCGACCGGCGGGAACCGGGCGCGAACATCGACCGCGCGGTCGATTTTCTGGGCGTGGCCCGGTCGCTCAGGTGGCGGGGTCGACCTGGTGCAGGGAGTCGGCGACGGTCAGCTCGGGCTCGGTCTTGTCGCGGACCTCCTCCACGCTGACCCCCGGCGCCAGCTCGGCCAGCACCAGTCCGGACGGCGTGACGTCGACGACGGCGAGGTCGGTGATGATCCGCTGCACCACACCCTTGCCGGTGTAGGGCAGCGAGCACTCGCGGACGATCTTGTAGGACCCGTCCTTGGCGACGTGGTCCATCAGCACGACGACCTTCTTCGCCCCGACCACGAGGTCCATCGCCCCGCCCATGCCCTTGACCATCTTGCCGGGGATCATCCAGTTCGCGATGTCACCGGTCTCGCTGACCTGCATCGCACCCAGGATCGCCGCGTCGACCTTGCCGCCGCGGATCATCCCGAAGCTGGTCGCGGAGTCGAAGATCGACGCGCCCCTGCGCAGCGTCACCGTCTCCTTGCCGGCGTTGATCAGGTCGGCGTCGATCGCGTCCTCGGTCGGGTAGGGACCCACCCCGAGGATGCCGTTCTCGGACTGCAGCACGATCTCGACGTCGTCGGCCACGTAGTTCGGCACCAGCGTCGGCATCCCGATGCCGAGGTTGACGTAGTCGCCGTCGGACAGCTCCGCCGCCGCCCGAGCCGCCATCTGCTCACGAGTCAGACCCATCAGTTGCCCTCCTCCGTACGCACCGTGCGACGCTCGATCCGCTTGTCCGCAGCCTGCTCCGGCGTCAACGGCACCACCCGCTGCACATAGATGCCCGGCAGGTGCACCTGGTCGGGGTCGAGCTCACCGGGCTCGCACAGCTCCTCGACCTCCGCGACCGTGACCCGCCCCGCCATCGCACACAGCGGGTTGAAGTTGCGCGCGGTCTGGTTGAACACCAGGTTGCCGTGCCGGTCACCCTTCCACGCCCGCACCAGCGCGAAGTCACAGCTGATCGACTGCTCGAGCACGAACTCCTGCCGCCGGCCGAACCACTCGAACTCCCGCGTCTCCTTCCGCGGCGACGCCACCACCACCTCACCGGACTCGTCGTAGCGCCACGGCAACCCGCCCTCGGCGATCTGCGTGCCCACACCCGTCGGCGTGTAGAACGCCGGGATGCCCGCACCACCGGCACGCAGCCGCTCCGCCAGCGTCCCCTGCGGCGTCAGCTCCACCTCCAGCTCACCGGCGAGGTACTGCCGCGCGAACTCCTTGTTCTCCCCCACGTACGACGACACCATCCGACGGATCCGCCGCTCCCGCAGCAACAACCCCAGACCCCACTCGTCGACACCACAGTTGTTGGACACCACCTCCAGGTCGCCGGCCCCCTGCTCCAACAACGCCTCGATCAACACACTCGGGATACCGCACAACCCGAAACCGCCCACCGCCAACGACATCCCGTCGCTGACATCGGCCACCGCCTCCGCGGCACCCTGGACCACCTTGTCCATGCCAGATCACCTCTTCGTCCGACCGTCCGATGTCGACCCAGCGGTGACCATACCGCCCGCCGCGGCGCATAACAGATCGGACTCTGTTGCCCCCCGGCCGTGGACCACGGCGGTTGACCGGACCTACCGTCGACCGGGCGCCGATTTCCCGGACGCCTGCACGAACCAGGAGGCGCGAGGTTGGGCGCAAGGGGGACGCTGGGTGTCGTCATGGGCCGAGCGAGGGCGCGTCGCAGCGCCGTCGCTGCCCTGCTCGCCAGCGTCCTCGTGGTGTGCGGGCTGGTCACGACGCTCATCACGAGCCTGGGGCCGCTGACCCAGGACGCCCTCGATGCGTCGACCGAGGCGCTCCCCGCCGACGAGTCCGTGGTCGAGGTGACCACGGCGTACGACGAGGACGCTCCCGACGCCCAGCAGGCGGCGGTGCGCGCGGCTCTCAGCACGGTCACCGCCCCGCTCGGTGGGGACATCGTCAGCCGCGCCGAGGGGGTCGCCTTCGACCTGCTCGACCGCCCCGGGGCCACCGCCGGCATCGACTACTTCACCTTCTCCTCCGTGACCGGGGCCGATGCCCGGATCGAGCTGGCATCCGGGCGCCTCGCACGCGCGGCGGACACGCCCGAGGTCGTCGTGCCGCGGGCGGTCGCCGATCGGTTCGAGGTCGGTGTCGGTGACCGGCTCCGGCTGCGCAGCCGCTACGACGACGTGGTGGTCCGTCCCGTCGTCGTGGGCGTCTGGCGGCCGCCAGGGCCGGAGCAGCAGCGTTGGCTCGGCGGCATGCTCGGGACCTCCCCCGGCCCGGCCGACGACACCGAGGACGACGCGACGGCAGGCCACCGCTGGCCACCGCTGCTCACCACCGGCCGGGTGTTCCGGGCCACCGCAGGTCCGGTGCCCTCGATCAAGTGGCGCGCGGTCCCCGACCTGGGCGAGCTGACACCCGCACGGCTGCCCACGCTCGCGGACGCCGTGGCGCGCACCGCGACCGAGGTGGAGGCTGCCGAGGCCGAGACCGGCGCCTCGCTGCAGCTGCACCACCCGCTCCCGCACGTGGTCACCGGCCAGCAGCGCGCGGTGGCCGTCTTCCGTTCGCTGCTGCTCGTGCCCGCGGTGCTTCTTCTGATCCTCGGGCTCGTCGGCCTCACCATGGTCGCCGGACTGCTCGCGGCCTCGCGGGAGACCGAGGAGACGCTCCTGCGTTCCCGTGGAGCCTCCCCGTGGCAGCTGACCCGGCCGACGCTCGTCGAGGCCTCGACGTGTGGTGCGCTCGGCGCCCTGGCCGGCCCGTTGCTGGCTGCCTGGGCCGGGCCGTCGGACGGCCTGGGATCCCTCGGCCCCACCGGGTGGCTGACCGGAGCCGCCGCAGGTCTCGCCTGCGCGGTCGCGCTGGCGCTGCCGAGCGCCGTACGCGCCGTCTCCCGGCGGGGTGAGCGGTCCGAGCCGAGCCCCAGGGAGAAGCGCCGCCGGACCGCCGCTGCGGCGTTCGGGCTGCTGCTGCTGCTCGCGCTCGGCGGGGCGGCGATCGTCCAGCTGCTGCGCTACGAGACGGTCGCAGCGGTCGACGGGCGGGCGGGGTCCGTCGACCCGCTGCTCGTCGCCTCGCCCGGGCTGGTGCTCGTCACCGGCTGCGTGGTGCTCAGCCTCTTGGCCGTCCCGCTGGCGAGGCTGCTCGCTCACCTGACGGCAGGCGCCCGCGGGCTCCCGGGCCCCCTGTCGACGCGAGCCGTGGCCCGCGCCGCCGGCAGCGCCGTACCGCTGATGCTCCTCGTCGCCTGCGGGTCGGGGGTCGTCTGGTTCGCCGCCGTGCAGCAGTCCAGCCAGGCCGCGGGACGGCAGGACCGGGCCACCTACATGGTCGGTGCCGATCTCCGGGTGGAGCACGGTGCGACGGTCGGCGACGACAGCCTCGCCACCGGAGCGGCCCTCGTCGGCATCGACGGCGTGCGAGCCGCGCTGCCGGTCCGCGAGGACACCGTCAACGTCGGACGGGACCAGGTCGACCTGCTCGTCACCGACCTCGACGAGGTCGGGGGCACGGCCCTCGACGCGGAGCGGCACGACTTCGCCCCCGACCCCGGCGTGCTGGCCACGGCCGTCGAGCGCGCGTGGACCCGCGGCGGCATCGACGTCCCCGCCGGCACTCGCAGGGTGGAGGTCGGCGTCGACGCGCCGGTCGACGGGCTGAGGGTCGTGGTGCTGCTGGCCGACGCCGACGGTTCGTTGCGCACCGCCACCGCACGGGCCGACGGTCGCCGCGCCACCCTGACATGGCCCGCAGGACTGACCGAGCAGCAGCGACTGGTGGGCCTGGACGTGACCGGGAGCTTCCCCGGCTGCGCCACAGCGGACGGCGAGTCGGCACGCCTCGGGCTCGCTGGACTGCGCGTCGACGGCACGGTCACGCCCGCGCGTGTGCAGTGGTACGGCGGACCCGACGCCGCCGCCGGCGAGATCCGACACGCCTGCTCCACCGGCTCGGCGTTCGCCCTGACCGGGCTGGTCGACGCGGTCACCGGCCAAGGGGGAGCATCGCCCGCGCTGCTGACCGCCGGTCTCGCGTCCGAGATCGACGTGGCGCCGGGCGACGAGGTGCGCTTCACCCTCGGTGGTGACCCGGTCGACCTCACGGTCGCCGGGATCGTACCGGGCCTGCCCGGAGTGGCCGACGGCGAGGAGGGCGTGCTGCTCGACACCGCCACGGTCGCACCATCGCTGCTGCGCGCCGGGCAGCAGGTGGGGCCCACCGCCTGGTGGGTGGACACGGCGGGGTCGCCGCCTGGAGTCGTCGACGCCGTGCGGGCACGGCTCCCCGAGGAGTCGGTGGTGCGGTCCCGCGCCGAGGTGCTCGAGGCGCTGGACGACGACCCGGGCACCGGAGGCGCCGGGCTCGCGTCCTCGCTGTGGGCGACCGTGGTCGGCGGTGGCGCGGTGTGCCTGTTGCTGCTCTGCGCCGCCGCTCTGCTGAGGCGGGGGCAGCGCGCCCGGGAGGCCGGCGTCCTGCGTGCGCTGGGGGCGGGCCAGCGCAGCGTCGTCGGCGTCATCGGCGGCGAGTACGCGCTGACCGCCGGGCTCGGCGCGCTGGCCGGGGCTGCGGTCGGCACGGGTGTCGTGGCGCTGGTCCTCCCGGTCGTGACACTCGGCCCGGGCGGCCTCCCCCTCATGCCTCCCGTCGACCTGAGCGTGCCGTGGCCGGTCGTGCTCGGCGGCACCGTCGCCCTGCTTCTCGTCCCGTTGCTGCTGGTTCTTGCGCTCGCCCGGGCCGACGCACACGCCGCGATGGTCAGCGACCTGCGGAGCCTGGAGCACGGATGAGGAACTTCGTCGTCCGCTCCGCGACCACGCAGGCACCCTTGCTCCTGCTCGTTGCGTTGCTCGTGGCTGCCGCCTGCGTGGGTGCAGGCACCGCCTCGGCCGGCCTGCGTACGACTGCCGACGTCATGTTCGAGCGCACGCTGGCAGACGCTCCTGACACCGCCCGCGAGGTGACGGTCACCTTCGGCCGGGTACGTCGCCCCAGCCCCGCCGCCGCGGAGGTCGGGCCCGACCTGGTCGAACGCACCGGACGGCTCGAGCCGCTGCTCGGTGCCCCACGACCGGCGACCCTCGGACCCAACCTGCTGGTGGACGCGGTCAACGACCGGGTGCCGCCCGGGTCGGTGAGCCTCACACCCACCGCCTTCACCGACCTCGACGCGCTGGTCGACATCACTCGCGGACGCGCTCCAGGGCCCACCGAGGTCATCGAGCTGCCGCCGGCCGTGGCCGCCGCCTACGACTACGAGACGTCCCAGGCGCCGCTCGTCGAGATCGCCCTGGTCCCCGAGGCCGCGAAGGAGCTCGACCTCCCGGTCGGCACCTATGTCGTGCCCGACTCGCTGGAGACCGACGTCGTCGGCCTCGCGGAGATCCCGGTGATGCGCGTCGTCGGGCTGTACGAGCCGCGCAGCGACACCCGGTCCGCGCTGGACGACGTCGCCTTCACCCGCGCACCCGGCATCGGCTTCACCAGTGACGAGCTTCGGCTCGACGCCGCTGCGCTGGTCGCGGACCCGGCGGTGGTCGCGGATGGCTGGCCCGGTCGCAGCACCGTCCAGTGGACGCTTCCCGTGGTCGAGGCGCCGCCGGCGGCGGACGCCGAGTCCGTGGCCGGCGCGGTGACCCGACTGTCGCTGACGCAGTGGCCGTTCCAGGACCAGGGTGTCACGGTCGTCGCCGGCACCAGCCTCGGTGACGTCGCCCAGCAGTTCGCCGACCGGCGCGCTACCAGCGATGCCCTCGTGCTGCTGCCGCTGTCGGGCCTGCTCGTCGCGGGTCTCGTCGCAGTCGCGCTCGCGGCACGGCTGCTGGCGCGCCGCCGAGCACGCGACACCCGAACGGTCTACGCCCGCGGCGCCTCGGTGACGCAGGTCGCCGCGAGCCGGGTGGCGGAGGCCGTGGCCGTCTCGGCCCCGGGCGCCGTACTCGGCCTGGTCGCCGCCCACGCCCTCGCCGGCGACGCGGCCTCCGGTGGGGCGACCCGCGCCGACGCGGTGGTCGTCGTGCTCACCGCCCTCGGTGCGGTGACCACCATGACCGTCGCGGGCCTGCTGCGCCCCGGCGACGACTCGGGCCGGACCAGGCGCCGTGCGGTGGCGCAGGCCGGTGAGGGGGTCGTGGCGGTACTGGCCGTCGCGGGCGCCGGGCTGCTGCTGAGCCGAGGCGACCTGCAACAGGCCGATCCCGTGCTGCTGCTCGTGCCGGTGCTCGTGGCGGCTGCCGGCACCTTCGCCATGCTGCGCCTCGTGCGGGTCGGGCTCCGCGCCGGCCAGCGGCTCTCCCGGCTCTCCTCCGGTCTGGTCTCGCTGCTCGGCCCCACCCGTGCGATCGACAGCGCCCGCGCGTCGGTGCTGCCCTCTCTCGCGGTCGTGCTCGCGGTCTCGGTCGCCGTGCTGACCGTCGCCGTGACCGACAGCGTCGCCCGGGGCGTGTCAGACTCGGGCTGGCAGACCACCGGCGCGGACGTGCAGGTCCGTGGGAACGGCTTCGACCCGGAGACCGTCGCCGCGGTCGCGGACCTGTCCGGCGTCGACGCGGTCGCGCCGGTCCATGTGCTCGAGACCGCTGAGCTGTCGGACCGCACCGGTCGGCTGCCCACCGGTGCGGTGATCGCGGCCGACCGCACCCGGCTGCGTGCCGCGACCGCCGGCACGCCGGTCGACCTGCTTCCGCCGGGGGGTCGGCAGCTCCGGGCCCGCGCCGGCACCGGGATCGTCCCGCGAGACGGCACGGTGGCGCTCGAGTACGGCACCGCCGAGCTCGCCGTCGACCTCGTGGGTGCGGGGAGCACCTTCCCCGGCTTCGGCTGGGCCGGGGAGGACGTCGTGCTCATGGACCTGCGCGCGCTGGACCGCGCCGTCGAGCGAGAGCTGCCCGACCCCTCCACGCTCCTGCTGGCCGGTACCCCGGACCCGGCCGAGCTCCGCACGATCGTCGAGGCAGACGATCCCGACGCGGTCGTGACGACCCGGGCGGCCGCCGTGGAGACGCAGGCAGGCGCGCCCCTCACCTCTCGGACGACCGCCATCTTCGCCGTCGCGACCGCTGCCGCCGTCGGCCTGGCGCTCCTGGGAGTGCTGTTCTCGGTCGCCTTCGGTGCCCCCGGCCGGCGCCGTGCGGGACGGACGCTGCGAGCCCTCGGGGCCAGCCGCCGGCAGAGCATGGCGGTGGCTGCAGCCGAGCTGGTCCCGACAGTGCTGGTCACCGCGGTGGTCGGTGGTCTGTGCGGTGCACTCGTCGCCTGGCTCGCCGGCAGTGCACTGGACCTGCGCCTGCTCACCGGGCAGACCCTGCGCGCCGCGGTCCGTCCCGACCTCGGGTCGGCCCTGCAGATCGGAGGTCTCACCGTGCTCGTGGCCGGGGCGACCATCGCCGCCGCGCTGGTGGCCAGCGCCGCCCGCGGCGCCGTGCCGGTGTCCGACGAAGCCATGGAGGAGGAGTCATGACCTCAGCGCATCCGCACATCCTGTGCGACGGTCTGGTGCGCATCTTCAAGCGCGCCGAGGTGGAGGTCGTCGCGCTGCAAGGGCTGGATCTGCGGGTCGACCGGGGCGAGCTCGTCGCCGTCGTCGGCGCGTCGGGCTCCGGCAAGACCACGCTGCTCAACATCCTGTCCGGGCTCGACGCCCCGAGCGCCGGGTACGCCGAGGTGGCGGGCACCGGACTCGTCGGTATGACCCGCAAGCAGCGCCGGCGCTACCGACTGCGCACCTGCGGCTTCGTCTGGCAGCAGGCCGGGCAGAACCTCATGCCGTTCCTGGACGCGCAGGCCAACGTCGAGCTCCCGCAGTGGCTGTCCAGCCGGCGCAGGGGCGAGCGGGCGAAGCGGGCGCGCGAGCTGCTCGACGTACTCGGCCTCGCCGACTGCAGCCGGCAACGACCGTCGGAGCTCTCGGGCGGGCAGCAGCAACGACTCGCGATCGCCGTCGGCCTGGCCAACCAGCCGGAGGTGCTGTTCTGCGACGAGCCGACCGGCGAGCTCGACAGCCACACCGCCGAGGACGTCTTCGCGGCGCTGCGGCACGTCAACACCACGCTCGGCACCACCGTGGTGGTGGTCACCCACGACGCCGGCGTCTCGTCGCAGGTCAACCGCACCGTGGCGATCCGCGACGGTCGTACCTCCACCGAGACGCTGCGCTCGTTCGGCGAGCACGCCGGAGGGGTGATGGCGCAGGAGTACGCCGTGCTCGACCGGGTCGGCCGGCTGCAGCTGCCCCAGGAGTTCATGGACGCGCTCCAGCTCGACCGCCGCGTCCGGCTCGAGCTGGAGCAGGACCACATCGGTGTCTGGCCGCCCGAGGTCGAGCACCGGTCGGAGAGGAGCGAGCCGTGAACACGATCGAGATCTCCGACGTGGTGAAGTCCTACCGGCGCGGCAAGGTCGAGGTGCGGGCGTTGCGCGGCGCCACGCTCACCGTGCCGGCGGGCAAGCTGGCGGTGCTCAAGGGACGGTCGGGGGCAGGCAAGACGACCCTGCTGAACCTGCTGGCCGGGCTCGACCGCGCCGACAGCGGACGGATCCGGGTGGCAGACACCGACGTGACCGCGGCCGGTGTCGACGCGCTGGTGCGGCTGCGGCGCGAGTCGGTGTCGGTGATCTACCAGCACTTCGCGCTGCTGCCGCTGCTGACCACGGCGGAGAACGTCGGGGTGCCGCTGCGCATCGTCGGCGCACCCCGCGCCGAGCGGGAGGCCCGGGTCGCGGACCTGTTGGAGAAGGTCGGGCTCGCGCGCCACGCCGCGCAGCGCCCGGGTGAGCTCAGCGGTGGCCAGATGCAGCGGGTCGCGATCGCCCGAGCGCTGGCCAACGACCCGAGCGTGCTGCTGGCCGACGAGCCGACGGCGCAGCTGGACTCGCACACCGGGGCGGCGACCATGGAGCTGCTGCACGGACTGGTTGCCGAGCGTGGCATGACCGCCCTGGTGGCGACGCACGACCCGATGATCGAGCAGCTGGCCGACGTGGTTCTCCACCTCGACGACGGCATCGTCTCGGAGGCGGAACCTGCGCTGTCGCGTTGAGCCCGCGGCTAGATTCGGGCGCATGCGAGCAACGATGATCCATGCGGCCCGTGACATCCGGCTCGAGGACGTGCCCGACGCAACGGTCCAGCATCCCGGTGACGCGGTCGTGCGGGTCACCGCCGCCTGCGTCTGCGGGTCGGACCTGTGGCCGTACCGAGGCGTCACCGAGACCAAGCGTCCACGCCGCATCGGGCACGAGTTCGTCGGGTTCGTGGAGGCGGTCGGCGACGACGTGCGCACGCTCGCCGTCGGCGACTTCGTGATCGCCCCCTTCACGCTGAGCGACAACACCTGCGTCAACTGCCGCAACGGCATCCACACGTCCTGCCTCAACGGTGCCTCCTGGGGCGGTCGGGACGCGCAGGGGGTGCGCATCGACGCCGCCCAGGGCGAGGCCGTCCGGGTGCCGATGGCCGACGGGACGCTGGTCGCCACGGCCGAGCAGCCGGACGCCGAGCAGGTGCCTGCCCTGCTGACGCTGTCCGACGTGATGGGGACGGGCCACCACGCGGCACTCGCGGCCGGGATCGGCCCAGGCGACGGCGTCGTCGTGGTCGGAGACGGCGCCGTGGGCCAGTGCGGCGTGATCGCGGCCAGGCGGCTGGGCGCCGAGCGCATCGTGATGATGTCGCGGCACGCCGACCGGCAGGCCCTGGCCCGCGACCTCGGCGCGACGGACATCGTCGCCGAGCGCGGCGACGAGGGGGTCGGGCTGGTCAAGGAGATCCTCGGCGGCGGGGGACCGGACGCCGTGCTGGAGTGTGTCGGCACCGCCGAGTCGATGCAGCAGGCGATCGAGTCGGCCCGCCCCGGCGGGCGGGTGGGATACGTCGGCGTGCCCAACGGCGGGGCGGAGCTTCCGATCCGCACCCTCTTCGGCAGCAACGTCGGAGTCAGTGGGGGCGTGGCCCCCGTGCGCGCCTACATCGAGGAGCTGCTGCCCGACGTGCTCGCGGGCAGGATCGAGCCCGGCCGGGTCTTCGACCTCGAGCTGCCGCTCGACAAGGTGAGCGACGCCTACGCGGCGATGGACGAGCGGCGCTCGATCAAGACCTTGCTGCGTCCGTGACCTCGGCGGGTTCGGCCCCGGCCCCGGCGTCGACGTCGCGCGTCGACAGGATGAGCACCGCCGCGCCGAGGACCGCCGCGACGAGCGATCCGCCGAGGATGCCGACCTTGGCGGCCGACTCCATCACGCTGCCCGGCTCGAAGGACAGACCGGCGATGAACAGCGACACGGTGAAGCCGATGCCCGCGACCGATGCGAGTCCCACGACCATCGACCACGACGTGCGGTCGGGCAGCCGGCCCACGCCGGTGACGACCGCCAGCCACGACGCGGCCGAGACGCCGACGATCTTGCCCACCACCAGGCCGAGGGCCACCCCGGCGGTGACCGGAGAGGTCAGGGCGTCGCCGAGGACGCCGCCGCGCAGGTCGATGCCGGCGTTGCAGAAGGCGAAGATCGGCAGCACGACGTAGCTGGTCCACGGGTGCAGCTGGCGCTCGAGCCGCTCGGCCACCGACACCGACTCCCCCAGCAGGAAGCGGTAGCGGTGCAGCTCGTCGGCATCGATCACACCGTCCTTGATCGCCTCACGGGCGTAGTCCTGGGCCACCCCGCGCTCCAGCAGCGGCCGGGCGGGGGTGATCAGACCGATGACCACGCCGGCGATCGTGGCGTGTACGCCGGACTCGTAGGTCGCCAGCCACACGAAGATGCCGATCAGCGCGTACAGCGACATCGACCAGACCCGGACCGACCGCAGCGCGACCATGGCGAGTACGCCGGCCGCGGCCGCCCCGAGCCACCACAGCGACAGGTCGGAGGTGTAGAACACCGCGATCACCGTGATCGCGCCGATGTCGTCGACGATGGCGAGGGTCAGCAGGAACACCCTGGCCGGTGACGGGATCCGCCGGCCGAGCAGCCCCAGCACACCGACCGCGAAGGCGATGTCGGTCGCCATCGGGATCCCCCAGCCGCTGGAGCCGTCCCCGCCGGCGTTGAACAGCGCGTAGAGGGCCGCCGGCACGATCATGCCGCCGAACGCAGCCACGATCGGCACCGCCGCTCGACGCGGGTCGCGCAGCTCCCCGGACACGATCTCGTACTTGATCTCGAGGCCGACCACGAAGAAGAAGAGCACCATCAGGGCGTCGTTGACCCAGTAGGCGATGTCGCCCTCGAGATGCAGACCCCCGACGGTGATGTCGACCGTGGTGCCCAACAGCCCCTGGTAGGCGTCGGACAGCGGCGAGTTGGCCAGCAGCAGCGCGAGCACGGCGGCTATCAGCAGGATGATTCCGCCGGCCGCCTCGACCTTGAGGAATCCGGCGATCGGCCGGCCAACCGTGCGCGCAAGACGCCGGTCGCTGGCCATCCACACGGGCCCGCTGCGCCAGATCCGATGGTCGTCGGGACGCTCGGCGAGGTGCTCGAGCGGGTCCTGCTGGTTGTTGTTCGCCACGACGAAACCGTATCCGCCGGCTCAGCCGACGCCGAACTCTGCCCTGCGCCGGGCCGGCACCAGGTCGGCGTACTCGGGGTGTTCCCGGATGAATCCGGCGATGAACGGGCAGCGCGGGATCACCGAGAACCGTCGGCTCGCCGCCTCGTCCAGCACGCCCCGCGCGAGCGCCGTACCGAGCCCTTGGCCCGAGAAGGCCGAGTCGACCTCCGTGTGGAGCAGCGTGACGACGTCGTCACGCAGACGGTACTCGACGAATCCCGCGACCTCGTCCCCGTCGGCCAGCTCGAAGCGTCGGTCTTGGGCGTTGTCCCGGATGCTCCAGTCCATGCGAACCGATCGTGCCATGGCGTGGCCGTCAGCGGCAGCCCCGGTGCTCCGCGCGCGTGGCCGGCAGGCGGCGACGAGGGCATTGCGGGCGGAAGAGGGTAGTTTGTGGTGCCGACGCCACCGCGACCACGATCGAGAGATCCGTACGACCTCGCCAGGAGAAGCACGCCGTTGTCCAGTCCCGCCCAGCCCTCCACCCCGCCGGTGCGGCTGCCGCTGCGTGCCGAGCGCATGCTGGCGCAGCACCGGCTGCTGCTCGAGCAGGTGGCGGTCGACGCACCGCTGACGGAGGTCCTGCACCGTCTGGTGCGGGTGATGGAGGACCAGGCCAGCGAGAGCCTGGTCGCCTCGATCCTGCTGGCGGACGCCAACGGCCGGCACCTGCGTCACGGCGCGGCTCCGAGCCTTCCGGACTCCTACAACGCTGCCATCGACGGCCTGCGGATCGGCCCGCAGGCGGGGTCGTGCGGCACCGCGGCCTTCCGGCGCGAACCGGTGATCGTGGCCGACATCGAGTCCGACCCCCTGTGGGAGGGCTACCGCGAGCTGGCTCGCGCGGCCGGCGTCCGAGCCTGCTGGTCCACCCCGCTGCTGTACGGCGGGGACCTTCTCGGCACGTTCGCCATGTACTACCCGGACGCGCGCGTCCCCAGCCAGGATGACCTGGAGACGGCCACGATGTACGCCCGGACCGCCACGCTGGCCATCCAGCGCTACCGCGTCGAGCAGGCGCGGGACCAGGCGCGGGCGGCCGAGGCCGACTACGCCCGCAAGCTCGCCCGGCTCGCCGCCGTCTCCCTGCAGCTCGCCGGGGCCGAGACACCGGAGGACCTGGTGGAGGTCGTGATCGACCAGGGGCTCGGCCTGCTCGGTGCCGACGGAGGGGTGATCGGCTTCCGTGACGACGAGACGCCGACGATGCGACTCGTGCTGAGCCCGTCGCTCGGGCAGGACAACCAGCGTCGGTACCGGCGGGTCTCGATGCACGACCAGGTGCCGCTGGCCACGGCGGCCCGAACCGGCCAGCGGGTGCTGCTGCCGACATCTGCGTCCGTCCTGTCCTTCTCGGACGAGATGCGCAACATCTACGACGACACGGGGCTGCGCGCGTCGGCCACGGTGCCCATGAGCAGTGGTGGCCGGGTTCTCGGCGCACTCTCGGTGGTGTGGACCGACCCGCGCGAGCTCACCAGCACGGAGCTGGACTTCCTCGACGGGTTGGCGGCCCAGGCGGGGCAGTCGCTGGAGCGCATCCTCAACCGCCAGGCGCAGCGGCAGCTGGAGGTCAGCGCCCAGCGCATGTCGGAGGCACTGCAGCGCAGCCTGCTCACCCGGCCGCCGCAGACCGAGCGGATCTCGGTGTCCGTGCGCTACCAGCCGGCGATGGAGCAGGCCCAGATCGGCGGCGACTGGTACGACGCCTTCTGCACCTCCGACGGCTCGATGATGCTCGTGGTCGGCGACGTCAACGGCCACGACCGCGACGCCGCGGCGACGATGGGGCAGCTGCGCAACCTGCTTCGCGGCCTCGCCTACGACACCTCCGACAGTCCCGCGGAGCTGCTCGGGCGGCTCGACCTGGCGCTGCGGGGGCTCGAGCTCGACAGCCTCGCCACCGCCGTCGTCGCCAAGGTCCCCCGCTCGGCGCACTCCGAGACGCTGCGGGTCACCTGGTCGAACGCCGGGCACCCGCCGCCGTTGCTGCGTCTGGCGGACGGCACCGTGCGGGTGTTGACCGACGAGCCAGACCTGCTGCTCGGTCTCGCGGCCGAGACCCCGCGCCGGGACAGCGAGGTGGAGCTGCCGGCCGGGTCGACGCTGCTGCTCTACACCGACGGCCTGGTGGAGCAGCGCGGGGAGCACCTCGACACCGGCATCGAGCGGCTGTCGACGCATCTCGCGGCACGCGGCGATCTGCCGCTGGAGGCGCTCTGCGACGACATCGTGCAGCACATGCTGCCCGGCGGTGGCGAGGACGACGTCGCGCTCGTCGCCGTGCGCCCCCGGCTCGACGTGGAGCGCGAGGCCGGCTGGGGTGGCCGGATCTCCGGCGAGACCCACATCATGCCGGTCGACCTCGATCCGGCGTCGGTGCAGGTGGCGCGCAGCTTCGTCGACTCCGCCTGCCGCGAGGCGCGGCTGCCCGGCGACGTGCGGGACAACGCCGTGCTGCTCACCAGCGAGCTGGTCACCAACAGCATCCTGCACGCCGAGACCGCGGCGGAGCTGTCGGTGTCGGCCGACACCGACCGGGTGCGGGTCGAGGTCAGGGACGGC
>Ga0075331_1000059_pt1 | contig 20423 bp, 21 predicted proteins | sample MayberrySE_TuleA_FD_120090 | JGI IMG/M metagenome (GOLD analysis project Ga0075331, IMG submission 120090) | Natural and restored wetland microbial communities from the San Francisco Bay, California, USA, that impact long-term carbon... | ecosystem: Environmental > Terrestrial > Soil > Wetlands ... | reverse complement strand
CAGCTGGTTCTGGATCAGCTCGCCGACCGTGCGCAGGCGGCGGTTGCCGAAGTGGTCGATGTCGTCGGCCTCGACCACGAGCTCGCCGCGGGGGCTGTCGAGCTCGGTCCGACCGTCGTGCAGCGCCACGAGGTAACGGATCGTGGCGATGATGTCGTCGACGGTGAGCGTCTGGTGGTCGAACGCCTCGTCGGTGCCGAGCTTCTTGTTGATCTTGTAGCGACCGACCCGGGCGAGGTCGTAGCGCTTGGCGTTGAAGTAGTAGTTCTCCAGCAGTGTCTGGGCGGCCTCCCGCGTGGGCGGCTCACCCGGCCGCAGCTTGCGGTAGATGTCGAGCAGCGCGTCGTCCTGGCCGGAGGTGTGGTCCTTCTCCAGGGTGAGCCGAATCGACTCGTAGTCGCCGAACTCCTCGAGGATCTGCGCGTCGGTCCAGCCGAGCGCCTTGAGCAGGACGGTGACGTTCTGCTTGCGCTTGCGGTCGAGTCGGACACCCACGGTGTCGCGCTTGTCGACCTCGAACTCCAGCCACGCGCCGCGCGACGGGATGATCTTGGCGGTGAAGATGTCCTTGTCGCTGGTCTTGTCGATCGACCGCTCGAAGTAGACGCCGGGCGACCGGACGAGCTGGGAGACGACGACCCGCTCGGTCCCGTTGATGACGAAGGTGCCCTTGGAGGTCATCAGCGGGAAGTCACCCATGAAGACCGTCTGGCTCTTGATCTCGCCGGTCTCGTTGTTCATGAACTCGGCGGTGACGAAGAGCGGGGCGGCGTAGGTGACGTCGCGCTCCTTGCACTCCTCGACGGTGTTCTTGGGCGGCTCGAAGCGATGGTCGCGGAACGACAGCGACATGGTGCTGGAGAAGTCCTCGATCGGGGAGATCTCCTCGAAGATCTCCTCGAGACCCGACTTCGTCGAGACGTCTTGACGGCCGGCGTCCTGGTCAGCTTCGACGCGCGCCTTCCACGCGTCGCTGCCGCTCAGCCAGTCGAAGGAGTTGACCTGGAGTGCCAGAAGATCAGGAACCTCGAGAGGCTCAGTGATCTTGGCGAATGAAACACGCTGGTTCTTGGTGTTGATACTGTCCGTAGCGTTGCGCGCGGCGGCCAAGAGGGATCCTTCCGAGGGCTCGCGAACTCATCCCACGCATGCCAAAATCGACAACACAAGGCGTGGTGGCGATTAGAAGGCAGCGCAAAGATGCAGTTTAGCCGAAAGGCCGACTGCTGTCGAGCCGCCCCACGAGGCCTCGGTCACACAGCGCGGCCAACGCCGGGACCCTCGCCACTCGATAGGACTGCCCGAGAGCATGACTGCCGTACGCAGCGGAGTCAAGGAGAAACCGGCAAGACGTCGCCGATTCGTACCGTTCTGCCCTGCTTCCCGTCCGTCTTGTGACGGTTTCGACGTCGACGGCGGGCGGTCCTCACAGGCCCTTCAGGTCGCTGACGACCCAAGCGCCGCCCCGCTTCACCATCGTGAGGATGGCGCGGTTGAGCGCCGTCTGGGGCTCGTCACTGTTGGTCGACTCCGTCGTCTGGTTGACGAAGACCAGCACGTCGGAGCGCTCGCGGCTCGCGTCGACGACTGCGGTGCTGAGCACCTCGGCCTTGACCGTCGCCTTGGTCTGACCCGCCGGGTCGGCCACGACCTCGCGCATCGTGGAGGTGTAGTCCTCGGCGTAGCCGGAGGTCAGGAACGGCGTCGTGCGCTCGATGTCGGCGTCGATGCTGTCGTGGCCGTAGCTCAGCAGCGCGGTCGCGGCCTTCTCCGCCCGCGCCGGCGCAGCGGTGAGGGCGCTGTCGAGCGCCTCCGCACGCTGTTGCTCCTCCCGGGCTTGGAGCTCGCCGCGCACGAGCAGCACCGCCTCGGCCACGACCCCGGCGGCCAGCAGCACCACCAGCACGAGCAGCCAACGCCCGGGTCGTTCGCCCTCCGGGCGGGCCCGGTCCGGCTCAGGGGACCTGGCCGGCTTCGACGGCGCGGCCGCTTGCGTGCCCGGCTTCGTGCCCGGCTTCGTGCCCGGCTTCGTGCCCGGCTCCACGGTCGGTGTGGCGAGCGTGGTCGACCGGCCGGCCGGGTCGGCCTCCCGCGGGCGGCGCTCGCCGGCGATCCGACGGCGAGAGGTCCCCGCCGCGCCCTTGGCGGTGCCCTTGGACGGGCCCTTGGACGGGCCCTTCGTAGCGTTCCGGTACGTCATTGGCATCGCGGATCCTCCCTCAGACCGGCGTGAACTCGTCGACGAGCCATGGTTCGCCCGCGCCGTCGCGGACGAGGTCGACCCGCCACCGGAAGTGCCGTTCACGGTCGCCATAGGCGGTGCTGACGTCGGCGTCGCAGACCACGAGCACGACCGCGGAGTCGATGTCGAGCGAGGAGACGCCTGCCGCCTTCACCTCGCCCTTCGACTCCACCTTGGCCGACTTCATCTGCTTGACGATGTCGTCCATCGACTTGCCGAAGCTCTTGCGGAACGTCGGGGTCAGCAGCGGCTCGACGTTCTCGCGGTAGCTGCCGACGTCGTCCGCCGAGTACGTGTTGACGTTCGCGGCGAAGGCGGAGGCCACCCGCTTGACCTCGTTGCGCAGCGCGAGGTCGGCCGAGGGCTCCTCGGCGCTCGACCCCCGCCCGGTCAACAGCACCGCCGCACCGGCGACCAGCAGCAGGGCGAGCACCGCGGCCACCACCTGGGCGGCCTTGCGGGTCAGGGCAAGTCGGTGAGTGGGGACATCAGCAGCCACTTCCACGACTCCTCTCCGGTGAGCTGCGCCGCGTCCGCGGACGGAACACGACCCTCGATCTGGCCCGCGTCGAGCTGGTCGGCCTCGAGCGGACGCACGGACTGGTCGGCGAGGTCGTACTCGGCGACGACGGGGGCACGGTTGAGCGGGGCCGGGTGGTGCCGCGCCCCGCGCGCGTTGCTCTTGGCCTGCGGCTCCACGCACCGGGCCGCGGTGTTGAACGGTACCTCCTCGAGATCCTGCGGCGGACGCTGCTCGGTCGTCTCATACCCCTCGTAACAGACCGGTGGCTCCTCGGTGAGCACCAAGCCGAAGTGCGCGTCGTGCAGCCCGGTGACCGGATCCTTGCCCAACACCGAGAAACCACCCTCGACCACGTAGGGGTAGAGCACCAGCACCTGCTCCAGGCCGTGCAGCCGGGCCACGGTGATCTCCCCCGTCGTCACCATGTTGCTGATCAGCTGGGAGAGGGTGTCGGCGTTGTCGGCGATGAGGCCGCGCATGTCGCGTGCGGCGCGGCTCCCGTCGTCGATCACCGAGCGGATCGCGGGGTCGCTGCGCACGAGCGTGTCGGAGAGCAGCCTCAGGTCCTTGGCGAACGACCGGATGTGGTCGGCCGACTGCACCTGGGTCCGCAGGACGACCTTGCCGTCCCGCAGCAGCTGCCGGGTCAGCCCGAAGTTGTCGTCGGCGGTGTCGATGAAGGAGTTGGACGTGTCGATGATGCGGCCGAGGTCGCCGCCGGTGCCCCGGAACGCGGTGCCGAGCTCATCGACCACGGTGCGCATGCTCTGCTTGTCCACCGACTGCACCAGCTCGTCGAGGTTGACCAGCATGGTGGGCGTGGAGATCGGGGTGCGGGTGTCGTCGCGGGCGATCTCGGTGCCGTCCTCGAGGTACGGCGGGGAGGGCTCGCGCCGCGGCTGCAGGTCGACGTACTGCTCCCCTACCGCGGACTTGTTGGCGACGACGGCGAGTACGTCATCGGGGATCGCCTCGCTGTCGTCGTCGATCGCCATGTCGACGAACACGCCGTCCTCGGACAGTCGCATGTTGCTGACCCTGCCGACGCTCACGCCCCGGTAGGTCACCTCGGCACCGGTGAATATCCCGCCGGAGTCCCCGAAGTTGGCGGTCACCCGGTAGTCGTCGTCGAGGACCATTTTGTCCAGCCGGGCGTACTTCGCCCCGACGTAGGAGACGCCGAGCAGGCTGATCAGCACGAACACCAGCAGCTGCACCTTCGTCGTACGGCTGATCACCTGGCCACCCCCTGCAGCAGCATCGCGGCCACGTCGGCGTCGTAGGCGACGGTGGCGTCGGGCTCCGTCGCCGCTTGCCGGCCGACCGAGTACGACGGCGCGGTGCGACACAGGACCACGAGGGTGCACTCGTCGCCGGACCCGCCGTCGCCGTCCGATCCGTCCCCGGAGCCGCTGCCGCCGGTGGAGCCGCCGCCGGAGTCGCCGGAGCCGCCGCCGAGCACGTCCCCGGAGTCGGGCAGGCTGTCGCCGCCCGAGCCGTCGCCGGGGTCGCCCACGCCGTCGTCGCCGGTGATCGGAGGCAGCTCGACGTCGGGGAGGTCGACGCCGGGCAGGTCGGGCACCACGAACGGCTGGGTCAGGTCGACGTCGAGCCGGGCGTCGAGGTTGGTGTAGTCGCCGAGGTGAGTGTTGCGCGCCTCGGCGGGCGTGCGACCGATGACGGCGTCGACGAAGGGGTACGTCAGGAAGACGTTGAAGGACCTCGGCAGCGCGTCGCCGGCGTCCGCGAGCTTCGTGAGCACCGGTGCCAGTGACTGCAGGCTGCGCGCGGTCGTCTCCGTCGACTGCCGGATGACCCGTGTACCGACATCGCTGAGCTCGCCGAGCGCCTCGAGCATCCTGACCAGATCGGCCCGCTGCTTGTCGATGGAGTCGAGAGCGGCCGGCATCCGGTCGAGGGCGCGCTCGATCGTGAGCTGCTGCTCCTTGACCGACTTCGACAGCCGGTTGAGGGCCTCGATCGCCCGCACGATGTCGCGCTTGTGCGTGTCGATCTGCCCCATGAACGTGTCGAACTCCGAGAGCAGGCTCTTGACCGACTCCTCGTTGCCCTCGAGCGCGTTGGTGAACTCGCGGGAGATCGTCCGGAGCTGGGCGACGCCGCCACCGTTGAGCAGCAGCGACATCGCGCCCAGGACCTCCTCGACCTCGGGGTTGCGCCCCGTGCGCTCCAGCGGGATCAGCTCGCCGTCGCCGAGCCGCCCGCGGCCCTGCCCGCCACCCGGCGGCGACAGCGACACGAACTTCTCACCGAGCAGGCTGGTCTGTCGGATGTTGGCCAGGGCGTTGTCCGGCAACCTGACGTCGCCGCGCAGCCGGACGACAACCTCCGCCGTCCAGTCGGAGAGCTCGATCGACTCGACCCGCCCGACGGTGACGTCGTCGACCTTCACCGCGGACTGCGGCACGAGGTCGAGCACGTCGCGGAACTGCACGGTGACGGTGTAGGAGTCGTCGCCGACGTCGGCCCCACCGGGCAGCGGGACCTCGTAGACGGAGAAGTCACACGCTGACAGCAGCAGTGACGAGGCGACCGCGACCGCGGCACCGCGAACCAGGGACCGGCTCATCGGCCTCCCTCCTCGGCCAGCCCGGCAAGGCTGGGATCGATGTGCTCGATCTGCATCGGCTCGCGGTCGGCCGACCGCTGCTGGAACGGCCGGCTGCGCTGCAGCCCCTCCATCGAGCCGAAGGCCTCCTCGATCGCGTTGCAGGCGCGCTCGGAGTTCTCGGCCTGGTTGACCAGCGCACACAGGAAGACGGCCGGGTCGTCCTGCAGCTGGCGCTCGTTGGCGCCGACGTTGGAACGCTGATCGAGCGTGCCGGTCAGGGGGTTGTAGGCGAGCGCGAGGTTGTTCAGGGCGAGCGGTGCCACGTCAAGGGTCTCGGTGAGCGCCTTGCGCTGCTTGACCAGGACCTGCGAGATCTGCGCGAGGCCCTTGATGTCCTCGCCCAGGACGTCGCGGTTCTCGCGGACGAAGATCGACACCTCACGCATCGCCACGCTGAGCGTCTCCAGCGCCTTGGCGAGGTCGCCGCGCTCCCCGGCGAGGAACTGTGACAGCTGGGCGAGGTCCTTGTTGAAGGCCTTGATGTTGGCGTCGTTGGCCTTCAGTGTCGCGGTGAACCGGGCGAGCTGTTCGAGGCTCGCGAACAGCTCCTCCTTGTTGTTGTCGAGCGTGCCGGTGAGCTTGCCGACATCGGTGATCGTCTGGTTGATCTGCTCACCCTGACCGTCGACGTTGGCGGCGGTGGCGTCCAGCAGGCGGCTGAGCGAGCCGTCCTTGTTGGCGCCCTCGGGACCGAGGCCGCGGCTCAGGTCGTCGATGCTCTGGTAGATCTCGTCGAGCTCCAACGGCGTCGCGGTCTCGTCGAGCTCGATGACGTCGCCGTCGGTCAGCTGCGGGCCGCCGGTGTAGGCGGGCGTGAGCTGCACGAACCGGTCACCCACGACCGCCGGGGTGATGATCACCGCCTTGGCGTCGGCCGGCACCTTGACGTCGCCCTCGACCCACATCTTCACCCGCACCTTGGTGCCGAGCGGGTCGACCTTCTGGATACCGCCGACGGGCACACCGAGGATCTTGACGTCGGACCCCTCGTAGAGCGACACGGTGCGGTCGAAGTACGCAGTGACGAACTTCTTGTCGTCACCGGGCCAGAAGGTCACTCCGGCGGCGACGAGGAGTGCCCCGACGACGAACAGCGCGATGAGCTTGGGCACGGCGAGCAGGCGATCCATCATCGGCCTCCTACCTCGGGTGCGGGCACGACGAGGTTCTGCACGTACGTGTCGAACCACGGTCCGGTGCCGAGGACGTTGGCGAAGACGCGGTAGAACGGGCCCATCCGGCGCAGGCTCTCGTCGAGGTTCTCCTGGTTCTTCACCAGCAGGTCCAGCACCTGGTCCAGCTGCTGCAGGGCCGGCTTCAGGTCGGCACGGCTCTGCCGGATCAGCACGGTCAGCTCCTGCGACAGCTGCTGGGTGGCGTCCAGCAACCGCGAGATGGCCTGACGGCGGGCGTAGACCGCGCGGATCAGCCGATCACCGTCCCGGAACAGCTTGGTCAGCTCCTCGTCGCGGTCCGCGAGCACACCACTGACCTTCTCGGCGTTCTGCAACAAGGTGTTGAGCTGCTGGTCGCGGGCGGCGATGTTGCGCGAGAGCCTGGAAAGTCCGCGCAAGGCGCCCTGGAGCTCGTCGGGCGTGCCCTTCATGAGCTGGGTCATCGTGTCCAACGACGTGCTCAGCTGGTCGATGTCGATCTGGTCGGTGGTCGACGCCAGGCCGCTGAACGCCTCCACGACGTCGTACGGCGCGGTGGTGCGGGACTCGGGGATCTCGGTCTCGGGCTCGAGCTCCCCGCCGCCGGCCGGGTCGAGCGCGATGAACATCGCGCCGAGCAGGGTCTTGATCCGGATGTCGGCACCGGTCTGCGCACCGAGGTCGGTGCCACGGTCGACGACGAACTCCACGATCACCTGGTCGCCGCGCAGCGAGATCTCGCGCACCTGCCCGACCCGGACGCCGGCCACGCGCACCTCGTCCTTGGGCTTGAGGCCGCCTGCCTCGCTGAAGGCCGCGTAGTAGGTGTCGCCGCCACCGATCAGCGGGAGGTCCTCCGCGCGGAAGGCCGCGAGCACCAGCATCGCGATGACGGCGAGGCTGACCGCACCGATCGTCACGGGATTGCGCTCTCGGAACGGCGTCATGGCGTGCACCTCTCGGAGCCGGTGCTGTAGGGCAGCAGCTCGATGCGCTGCGTCTCCGTCACGACGACGCCTCCGGTGAAGTTGCACAGGTAGAAGTTGAACCACGAGCCGTAGGTCGCCGTACGGCCGACCTTCTTCAGCTTGAGCGGAAGGATCTGCAGCGAGTGGTCGATCTGCCGGCTGTTGCGGTTGAGGTTGCCCGAGAGCCGACGCAGCTGCTTGATGTCCTCCACGACTGCCGGCCGGGTCTCGGTGACGAGGCCGGCCGTCTCCTCCGCGAGCAGGCTCACCGAGTCGAGGGAACCGAGGATGGCGTCACGGTCCTTCGACAGACCGGTGACGAACTGCTGCAGCTCGATGACGAAGCTGGTCAGCTCCTCGTCCCGCCGGCCGAGGCTCTCCAGCACGTCGTTGAGGTTGGTGATCAGCTCACCCACGACCTTGTCGCGGTCGGCCAGCGTGTTGGTGACACTCGCGGTGTGCGCCAGCAGGCTCTCCATCGTGGTGCCCTCGCCCTGGAAGACCTGGATGATCTCGAACGACAGCTTGTTGACGTCCTCGGGCGAGAGCGCGGTGAAGAGCGGCTTGAAGCCGTTGAAGAGCACGGTGAGGTCGAGCGCAGGCTGGGTGCGTGCGACCGGGATCGTCGCCCCTTCCTCGAGCCGGCCGCTGGGGCCGGATCCCTGCTCCAGGGCGATGTAGCGCTGGCCGACCAGGTTGCGGTACCGGATCGTCGCGGTCGTGGACAGGTCGAGCGGCTGGTTCTCGTCGACCGAGAACGACACCAGCGCATGGTCGGAGTCGTCGATCTCGATGTCCTCGACCGTGCCCACGCGGACGCCCGCGATACGCACGTCGTCGCCCGTCGTCAGACCGGTGACGTCGGTAAACGCTGCCTTGTAGGCGCGGGTCGCGCCGAAGCTGATGTTGCCGATGGTCACCACCAGCACGGCCGTCGCGAGCGTGGTCACGACGATGAAGATGACCAGCTTGACGGTGGCGGACGCGGTCTGCTTGTCGAAGACCCTCATCGCATGCTCACCTCCGCTCCCCGGGCGAGCGGAGCGAACAGGTAGGTCGTCAGATCCGGGACCTCGTCAGCGGGTACGCCGAGCACAGGGGCGGCGAGCGCGTCCACGACGCGTTGCTCGTGGTCGGTGCCGGCGAAGCCGCTGGTCATGTCGAAGACCGGCGTCCGCCGGTACTTGTTGTGCGACCCGGAGACACCGTCATCGCGCTCCTGGTTCTTGGCGAACTCGGGCATCGGCGCGACGTTCTCCTGGTCGTACGGCGGGTTCGGCAGCGTGACGCAGTTCGGCCCGTAGTCGGCGCCGTACTTGGGGTCGTCGTCGGGGGTGTAGCCCGTGGGCTGGCGGGGCAACGTCTCGAGGTTGATGTGCAACGTGTAGCCGCGGAAGGACTCACTGGCCATCGGCTCGTAGTTGAGCAGACCCTGGGCGAGGCAGGGGAAGACCGGGGAGTACTCCGCGAGCAGCTCCAGCGTCGGGGCCGACACCTCGCCGAGCCGGATCATGTTGTCGCCGTTCTGCTGCAGGAAGTCACGGGTCGTCGAGGAGAACGACGTGACGTCGGTGAACAGGTCCTGCAGCGCCTGCTCCTTGACCCGCATGGTGTCGCCGGTGATGACGCTGTTGCGCAGCAGCCGGCCGAGCTCGGGCATCACCTCGGCGTAGTTGTCGGAGACCTGGGCCAGCAGCTCGGCGTCCTCGACGATGGCCGGCACCATCGGGTTGAGCTTCTTCAGGTAGCCGTCGAAGCGGACGAGCCCGTCGCCGATCTTCTCGCCTCGCCCCTCCAGCGCGGTGGCCAGCGCGTTGAGGGTGTAGGAGAGCTGCTCCGGCTCCACGGTGCGCAGCAGCGGGTAGAGGTCGGAGAGCACCTGCTCGACCTCGATGGCGTTCTCGGTGCGGGTGATCGTGTCACCGGCCTGCAGCGTCTCGGTTGCCTCGTCGCGCGGGACCTCGAGCGAGACGTACTTCTCACCGAACAGCGTCTTGGGCAGGATCAGCCCGGTCACGTTGGCCGGGATGATGTCGATCTTGTCCGGGTCGATGGCCATCCGCAGCACGGCGCCGTCGCCGGTGCTCCTGGCCTCCCTGACCTCGCCGACCCGCACACCGCGGATCTTGACATCGGCGTTGTCGCTCATCTGCAGGCCGATCTTGGAGGTCTCCAGGTCGACCCAGGCGACCTCGACGAACTTCTTGGAGAAGACCGCGTACGTGAGGTAACCGGACAGCAGCACCAGCGCCAGGAACACGCAACCCAGCGCCTGGCGTCCGAGAGTCGAGCTCAGCCTCATCACTAACCCGCCAACCTGACCGTCGTCGTCGTCCCCCAGATCGCCATCGACAGCAGCAGGTCGATGACGTTGATCGCCACGATGGACGTGCGCACCGCACGCCCCACCGCGATGCCGACGCCCGCGGGGCCACCGGAGGCGTTGTAGCCGTGGTAGCAGTGGATCAGGATCACCACGATCGCGAAGATCAGCACCTTGCCGAACGACCAGAGCACGTCGCCCGGTGGCAGGAACAGGTTGAAGTAGTGGTCATACGTGCCGGGACTCTGCCCGAAGAAGGTCGTCACGGTCAGCCGTGTCGCGAAGTAGGACGACAGCAGCCCCACGACGTAGAGCGGCACGATCGCGATCATCCCGGCAATGATCCGGGTCGTGACCAGGAACGGCAGCGAGGGGATCGCCATCACCTCGAGGGCGTCCACCTCCTCGCTGATCCGCATCGCACCGAGCTGGGCGGTGAAGCCGCACCCGACGGTCGCCGCGAGTGCGATTCCGGCGACCAGCGGTGAGATCTCTCGGGTGTTGAAGTAGGCGGAGACGAAGCCGGAGAACGCGGCCGTGCCGATCTGGTTCAAAGCGGCGTACCCCTGGAGCCCGACCTCGGTGCCGGTGAAGAACGCCATCGCGGTGATGACGCCGACCGTGCCACCGATCACCGCGAGCGCGCCGTTGCCGAGGGTGACCTCGGCGAGCAGCCGCAGGATCTCCTTCTTGTACCGGGCGAGCGTCCGAGGCGCCCAGCCGATCGCCTTGAGGTAGAACGCCAGCTCTCCACCGAGCTGGTCGAGCGCGTTGAAGGGACGGCGCGCGGTGTCACGCAGTGTCGCTATGGGGTCTGCCACGCCTCAGCCCCCCTTCGGCGGCACGAGCTGGAAGTAGATCGCGCTCATCACGAAGTTGACGACGAACAGCAGCATGAAGGTGATGACCACCGACTCGTTGACGGCGTCACCGACGCCCTTCGGGCCGCCCTTGGCGTTCATGCCCTTGTAGGCGGCGACGATCGCGGCGATCAGGCCGAAGACGAGCGCCTTGGCCATCCCCTGCCACAGGTCGGGCAGCTGGGCGAGCGCGGTGAACGACGCGAGGTAGGCCCCTGGGGTGCCGTCCTGGAGCACGACGTTGAACACGTAGCCGCCCATGACGCCGACGACGCTGACCAGACCGTTGAGGAAGACGGCGACCATCATGCAGGCGAGCACCCTCGGCACGACCAGCCGCTGGATCGGGTCGATCCCGAGGACCATCATCGCGTCGAGCTCCTCGCGGATCTTGCGCGCGCCGAGGTCGGCGCAGATGGCCGAGCCACCCGCGCCGGCGATCAGCAGGGCCGTAGCGATCGGCCCTGCCTCCCGCACCACCGCCAGCACCGCGGCGGAGCCGGTGAAGGACTGGGCGCCGAACTGCTCGATCAGCCCTCCGACCTGCAGGGCGATCACCGCACCGAACGGGATCGCGACCAGCGCGGTGGGGACGATCGTCACCGAGGCGATGAACCACGCCTGCTGCAGGAACTCCCGCACCTGGAACGGCGGTCGGAAGAAGCTCCGGAAGACGTCGAGCGCGAAGGCGAAGAGCGTGCCGGTCGCGCGCAGCGGCGCAGCGACCGTGCTGCTCGTGAGTGAGCTCACCGCTGCCCTCCCGAGGTCGCCCCCGGGGCCATCACCATGTCAGGCTCGAACGAGCCGGGAGGTGGTGTCACGCCATTCTCGTGGCACCACTCGCCAGGCCGTCGCTGGGTTGCTCGCACGCTGCCGTCCGACGGCTCGAGCTGTGCAGGGATGCTCGGCAGGGGTGGGAGCTCCTGGCCGCTCTCGGCGGCGAGCTCGTCGGCATCCTTCTCCTCGGACATGCCGATCGGGCCGACCCGCTGCGCGTTGAGGAACTGCCGCACGACCGGCTCCTCGCTGGACAGCAGCATCTCCCGCGGCCCGAACATCGCGAGGTGCTTGTGGTAGAGCAACCCGATGTTGTCGGGGACCGTGCGCGCGGTGTTGATGTCGTGGGTGACGATGAGGAAGGTGGCCTCGATCTGGGCGTTGAGGTCGACGATCAGCTGGTTGAGGTAGGCGGTGCGGACGGGGTCGAGGCCGGAGTCCGGCTCGTCGAAGAGCACGATCTCGGGCTCCAGGACGAGGGCGCGGGCCAGACCGGCGCGCTTGCGCATGCCGCCGGAGATCTCGCCGGGCAGCTTGCCCTCGGCCCCGAGCAGGCCGACCATGTCCATCTTCTCCATGACGATCCGACGGATGTCGGACTCGCTCTTGCTGGTGTGCTCACGCAACGGGAACGCGACGTTGTCGTAGAGCGTCATCGACCCGAACATCGCCCCGTCCTGGAACAGCACGCCGAAGAGCTTGCGGACCTCGTAGAGCTCGCGCTCACGGCAGGTCGCGATGTCGGTGCCCTCGATGTGGATGTGGCCCCTGTCCGGCTTCAACAGCCCGATCAGTGTCTTGAGGAAGACCGACTTGCCGGTTCCGGAGGGGCCGAGCATGACGCTGATCTCACCCGCGGGCAGCGTCAGTGACACGTCACCCCAGATGAGTTGCTTGCCGAAGGACTTCGTCAGTCCATCGACGGCGATCTCGACGCCCACGCGTAGCCTCCCTCTGCTGCATGGCAGTCGCAGGCGCGAGCCGTGTCAGGGGTGCCCAGCGCCTGCTACGGGAGGAACAACGACTCCCGCAGAGTGAAGTTACGCACGGGTTGCGTACCCGAAACATTCTTTGAGTATGCCGATGCGGCGCACGAGAAGGGGCGGCCACCCGCGAACGGGTGGCCGCCCCATCGGCGACTCTGCCGGTCAGGCGCGGCGTGTCGCCCGCCCGACCGGCAGATCACTTGACCGAGACGGAGGCGCCGGCGGCCTCGAGGGCCTCCTTCGCCTTGTCCGCGGCCTCCTTGTTGACCTTCTCCAGGACCGGCTTCGGGGCGCCCTCGACCAGCTCCTTGGCCTCCTTCAGGCCGAGGCTGGTGAGTCCGCGCACCTCCTTGATGACCTGGATCTTCTTGTCGCCGGCGCCCTCGAGGATGACGTCGAACTCGTCCTGCTCCTCGGCAGCCTCGCCAGCGGCCTCGCCGCCACCGGCGGCCGGGGCCGCGGCCATCGCGACCGGAGCGGCGGCGGTGACGCCGAAGGTGTCCTCGAACTGCTTCACGAACTCGCTGAGCTCAAGAAGGGTCATCTCCTTGAACGCGTCCAGCAGCTCGTCGGTGCTGAGCTTCGCCATGGTGGCGGTCCTTCCGTGTTGCGGGGCCGTCGTGGCCCAGGGGTGGTGGGTCGGTCCGGGCTGTCAGCCCTCGGTGGTCGCCTCGGCCTCGGCAGGTGCCTGGGCCTCGGCGGTGTCCTCCGAGGGAGCCGGCGCACCGGCGCCGCCCTGGAGGATCGACGGGTCCTGCGCAGCCTTCTCCTGCAGGTTGCCGGCCATCCGGGCCACCTGCTGCATCGGAGCGCTGAACAGGCCGACGGCGTTCTGCAGCGACGCCGTCAGCGCACCTGCGAGCTTGGCGAGGAGCACCTCGCGCGACTCGAGGTCCGCAATCTTGTTGATCTCGTCGAGGGTGAGTGGCTGGCCGTCCAGCACACCGCCCTTGATGACGAGGGGTGAGTTCGCCTTGGCGAAGTCACGCAGGCCCTTGGTCGCCTCGACGACGTCGCCCGAGATGAAGGCGATGGCCGTCGGTCCGGTGAGCAGGCTGTCGTCGAGGGCGAGGCCTGCCTCCTTCGCGGCGAGCTTGGTGAGCGTGTTCTTCACCACGGCGTAGCTGGCGTTCTCACCGAGGGCACGCCGCAGGTCCTGCAGCTGCTTCACGGTGAGGCCGCGGTACTCGGTCAGCACGACGCCGCTCGAGCTGCGGAAGCCTTCCGACAACTCTGCGACGGCTGCCGCCTTGTCTGGCCGCGCCATGGGTCTCCTTCCGGGCACTTGCACGGTTGCGATGCCGCGGACCCGGCTGTGCGTGGCCCACCCACGAAAAAACGCCCCGGCCACAGGCGCACGGGGCGTCGGCGTGCATGCACGAGGCACACGCTGTCGTCTCGAGTCACCTGCGCGGGCCGTCCGTCGTGACGGAGCCTTCGGCCGACACTGCGCGAGGGCAGCGCCGATCCACCTGCGGTCTTTGGCTTCGGGCAATCCTAGGGCGTGGGCGTGGGCGTCACCAAATCGCCAGCGTCGCTGCCGCGGTGGGTCAGCCCTTCGGCTGCGGCATCTCTCGGACCTGCCCGGGTGGTGGTGCGCTGATCTGCACCGGTTCGCCCCACTTGGACAGCAGCAGCTCGATGCCGCCTGCCTCCGGCCCCATCACCATCTTGCGGATCAGCTCGTCCTCGCCGACCCATACGTCGTAGGTGACCTCGGGTGGCAGCTGCCCCCCTGCCTGACGCGGGTCGATGCCCTGAGCCCGCAACGACTTCTCGGTGTCCACCGTCACCGTGTAGTGCTCGGTCGGGACCCCGCCGATCGTGTCCTCCCCGACCCGCTCGAGTGAGGTGACGGCCTCGAACGCCTTGAAGCTGCTGCTGGGATCCATCGACTGCAGCGCCCGTGCGAGCGGGTTGTCGGGGTCGCTCGCATCGACCTTGAGGTACTTGTTGCCCATGCCCGCGCCGGGCACCCGCATGTACATCGCATCTCCGACGAGGATCATCCGCGCCTCACCGCCGAGCTGAGCGCCCGACATCGTCATGTCCATGGCCGGCTTGTCCGCGGAGAGGTCCATCTCGCCGGTCATCTCCATGCCCGGCCCGACGGTGCCTCGCATGTGCACCGTGCCGGCCTCGAGCTGGGCGTCGACCAAGGCCTGGCCGAACGCCGCCGCGTCGACCTCGGAATCGGCTGACGGCTCCGCCGAGGCGCTCGCGTCGGCGGACTCCTCGGCCCGGCTCGCCGACGACGAGCCGGCGTCGTCGCTGCTCTCGTCGCCGCAGCCGGTCGCCAGCAGAAGGGTCGCCGCGGCCAGGGCAGCGGCCGAGCGCCTGATTCTCATGAGATCCCCCGAAGGTTGTCGTGGCGCATACGCTGTCCAGCCTAGGTGACCGCCAGCACCTCGGCATCGCTGCCGAGAGAGAACACCACGGGTACGCCGGAGGGCAGCCCCCGGTCCTGCGGGGCTGCCCTCCGGCGTCGGTCGCGAGAGTGCGGGCTCAGGCCTCGGCGGCGTCGTCCGCCGTCACGTTCCGCACCCGGTTGGGGTCGACGGGGATACCCGGACCCATCGTGGTCGACATCGTCGCGCGCTTGATGTAGCGGCCCTTGGCGCTGGACGGCTTCAGCCGGAGGATCTCCTCGAGCGCGGCTGCGTAGTTCTCCGCCAGCGCCGTCTCGTCGAAGGACGCCTTGCCGATGATGAAGTGCAGGTTGGCGTGCCGGTCGACGCGGAACTCGATCTTGCCGCCCTTGATGTCACCCACCGCCTTCGCCACGTCGGTGGTGACGGTGCCGGTCTTCGGGTTCGGCATCAGGCCGCGCGGACCGAGGACGCGACCGAGCCGGCCGACCTTGCCCATCATGTCCGGGGTGGCGACCACGGCGTCGAAGTCGAGCCACCCACCGCTCACCTTGTCGATCAGCTCGTCGGAGCCGACGTGGTCGGCTCCCGCCGCACGAGCCTCCTCGGCCTTGTCGGCGCTGGCGAAGACCAGGACCCTGGCGGTCTTGCCGGTGCCGTGCGGGAGGTTGACGGTGCCACGGACCATCTGGTCGGCCTTGCGCGGGTCGACACCGAGCCGCATGGACACGTCGACGGTCTGGTCGAACGTGCTGGACGAGGCCATGGACCTCGCGAGCCGAACCGCCTCGAGCGGGCTGTAGAAGGTGGTCTTGTCGACCTTCTCGGCGGCGTTCTTGTACGCCTTGGAGCGCTGCATGTCTGGTTTCTCCTTCGGTTCTGCTACCAGGTGTGGTCGTCTGGGCCAGCGCGGGCCCTGCCACGTGGGGCTCGTCCTCGCTCACGTCGGATGCGCCAGGGCGAGTCGGCGGAACTACTCGGTGTTGACGCCCATCGAGCGGGCGGTGCCCTCGACGATCTTCATCGCGGTGTCGAGGTCGTTGGCGTTCAGGTCCGGCATCTTCGTCTCGGCGATCTCGCGCACCTGGTCCTTGGTCAGCTTGCCGACCTTGTCCACGTGCGGAGCCGACGAGCCCTTGGACAGCCCGGCGGCCTTCTTGATCAGCTCGGCGGCCGGCGGGGTCTTGGTGATGAACGAGAACGAGCGGTCCTCGTAGATCGTGATCTCGACCGGCACGACGTTGCCGCGCATGGACTCCGTCTCGGCGTTGTACGCCTTGCAGAACTCCATGATGTTGACGCCGTGCGGGCCGAGCGCGGTGCCGACCGGCGGCGCCGGGGTGGCAGCACCGGCCTGCAGCTGCACCTTGACCAGTGCTGCGATCTTCTTCTTCGGAGGCATTCTCTTGGGGTCCTTGTACTTGTTGTTGCTGGATGTTCCGGTCAGTACGCCGGATCCGACGGGCGAGGTGTGCTCAGACCTTCTGGATCTGGTTGAAGGCGAGCTCGACCGGTGTCTCCCGGCCGAAGATCTCGACGAGGGCCTTGACCCGCGCCGCGTCCGCGTTCATCTCGGTGATGGTGGCGTGCAGGGTGGCGAACGGCCCGTCGATCACCATGACCGAGTCGCCGACGGCGAAGTCCGCGACCTCGACCTGCTTCTTCTTGGCCGGCTTCTCGGTCGGTTCGCCCGCGGCTGCTGCGGCGAGCTCCTCCTCGACCGCCGGGGCGAGCATGTTCTCGACCTCGGCCAGGGTGAGCGGCACCGGCTGGTGGCTGTGTCCCACGAAGCCGGTGACCGAGGGTGTGTGCCGGACGGTCGCCCACGACTCGTCGGTGAGGTCCATCCGCACCAGCACGTAGCCGGGCAGCACCGTGCGGCGGACCATTCGTCGCTGACCGTTCTTGATCTCGGGGACCTCCTCCTGAGGCACGATCACCTCGTGGATGTAGTCCTCCATGTTGAGTGAGGTGATGCGGTTCTCGAGGTTGGCCTTGACCCGGTTCTCCATGCCCGAGTAGGTGTGCACGACGAACCAGTCACCCGGCTTGGCTCGCAGCGACTCACGGAACTCCTCGAGCGGATCCGCGGCGGGCGCCTCCTCAGCGGGCGCCTCCTCGACCGGAGCCTCCGCCGCAGAGGCGTCCTCGGCGGGCACCTCCTCGGCAGGCCCCGCCTCCGCGGAGGGAGCCTGCTCCACCAAAGCCTCGTCGGCGACCGTCTCGCCGGCCTCGGGGGCGGTCTGCGGACCGTCCTCGGGCAGGTCGGACTGCTCCGTGACCCGGTCCTGCTCAGGGACCTCGTCGAACGGCTGCGACACGGTTGAATCCGCCACCTTTACTCGTCACCTCTGGCTGACCGAGGTCAGCCGAAGACCTTGAACATCAACGACCCGAACACGTAGTCCAGCGCTGACACGATGCCGATCATCACCAGCACGAAGACCAGCACCACGAAGAAGTAGGTCACCAGCTGCTGGCGCGTCGGGTAGACCACCTTGCGCAGCTCGGCGATCACCTGGCGATAGAAGGTGACAGGACTCGTCCGACCGCCGCCTCCGCGACCGTGCGACGAGGTTTCGGAGCGGGTCTCCGTCACCGTGCTCACCCTTACTCATGTCGTGGTTGTGCTCTTCGTCCCTGGCGCCGGTCGGGTGACCGGAGCACCTGCAGGGCAGGAGGGACTCGAACCCCCAGCCTTCGGTTTTGGAGACCGATGCTCTGCCAGTTGAGCTACTGCCCTAAGCGACTCGGCCACACCGAGACCACCCGCCCGACCTGCGTCAGGGCATGACGACCCACGGTGTATGAAGCCACCAAGAGGACGAGTGTACGGGCTGCACCGCCTGCAGGTCGAACCGGGCCGCGGGTGGCCCGCCTGCGGAACCCCCTGCCGCCGGCAGCCTGCTCGATGCGACGATGACCTCATGACCCAGCGCGCGCGAATCTCGACCCGGATCTCCAGTATCGCAGAGTCGGCCACTCTGGCCGTCGACGCCAAGGCCAAGGCGCTCAAGGCCGAAGGGCGTCCGGTCATCGGCTTCGGGGCGGGCGAGCCCGACTTCGCGACCCCCGACTACATCGTCGAGGCGGCGGTCGAGGCCTGCCGCGACCCGCGCAACCACCGCTACAGCCCCGCCGGCGGCCTGCCCGAGCTCAAGCAGGCGATCGCGGACAAGACCCGGCGCGACTCCGGGTACGACGTGGAGCCGGCGCAGGTGCTCGTCACCAACGGTGGCAAGCAGGCCGTCTACGAGACGTTCGCCACGATCGTCGACCCCGGCGACGAGGTGCTGCTGCCGGCGCCCTACTGGACGACGTACCCGGAGGCGATCCGGCTGGCCGGCGGCACGCCGGTCGAGGTCGTCGCGGACGAGAGCCAGGGCTACCTCGCCACGGTCGAGCAGCTGGAGGCGGCGCGTACCGACCGGACGAAGGTGCTGCTGTTCTGCTCACCGTCCAACCCGACCGGTGCGGTCTACTCGCGCGAGCAGGTGACCGCGATCGGCGAGTGGGCGCTCGAGCACGGCATCTGGGTCGTCACCGACGAGATCTACGAGCACCTCACGTACGGCGGCGCGGAGTCGGCGTCCATGCCGGTGCAGGTCCCGGGCCTCGCCGACACTTGTGTCGTCGTCAACGGGGTGGCCAAGACCTATGCGATGACCGGCTGGCGTGTCGGCTGGATGATCGGCCCGAAGGACGTCGTCAAGGGTGCGACCAACCTGCAGTCGCACGCCACCTCCAACGTCGCGAACGTCTCGCAGCGAGCCGCGATCGCCGCGGTCTCGGGCGACCTGTCCGCGGTCGACGAGATGAAGAAGGCGTTCGACCGGCGACGGCAGACCATCGTCTCGATGCTCAACGAGATCGACGGGTTCGTCTGCCCTGAGCCGAAGGGGGCGTTCTACGCATATCCCTCGGTGAAGGGCGTGCTCGGCCGCACGATCGGCGGCGCGACGCCCACCACCTCCACCGAGCTGGCCGAGGTCATCCTGGAGCAGGCCGAGGTGGCGGTCGTCCCGGGCGAGGCGTTCGGCACCCCGGGGTACCTGCGGCTGTCGTACGCGCTGGGTGACGACGACCTGGCCGAGGGCGTCGGACGGATCCAGCGGCTGCTCGGCAGCTGAGTTGCCCGAGCCATACCGCGGCCGGCCGCGCGACGTCCGGGCCTTGCCCAAGGCGCATCTGCACCTGCACTTCACCGGGTCGATGCGCCACGAGACGCTGCTCGAGCTCGCCGACCGCGACGGCCATCACCTGCCCGACGCCCTGCGGGACGACTGGCCGCCGCAGCTGTCGGCGGCCGACGAGAAGGGCTGGTTCCGCTTCCAGCGGCTCTACGACGTGGCCAGGTCCGTGCTGCGCACCGAGGACGACGTCCGCAGACTCGTGCTGGAGGCGGCCGAGGACGACGCCCGGGACGGGTCCTGGTGGCTCGAGCTGCAGGTCGACCCGAGCGGCTACGCCGCCCGGTTCCACGGGATCACCGACTTCACCGAGCTGGTCCTCGACGCCGCCGAGTCAGCGGCGCGGCGCACCGGTGTCGGCATCGGGATCGTGATCGCGGCCAACCGCACCCGGCACCCGCTCGATGCCCGTACGTTGGCGCGGCTCGCCGCGAAGTACGTCGGTCGCGGGGTGGTGGGGTTCGGCCTGTCCAACGACGAGCGGCGCGGCACCACCGCGGAGTTCGAGCGGGCGTTCACGATCGCCCGGCGGGCCGGGCTGCCTGCCGTGCCGCACGGCGGCGAGCTGCGCGGGCCGGACAGCGTGCGCACCTGCCTGGACTTCCTGCTGCCCAGCCGTCTCGGTCACGGGGTGCGCTGCGCGGAGGACAGCGAGGTCCTGAAGCGGGTGGTCGACGCGGGCGTGGTGCTCGAGGTGTGCCCGACGTCGAACGTCTCGCTCGGGGTCTTCCAGAGCCTGCCGCAGGTGCCGCTCCCGGAGCTGCTCGAGGCGGGTGCGCAGGTCGCCCTTGGTGCGGACGACCCGCTGCTGTTCGGCTCCCGGCTGGCCGCGCAGTACTCCGTGATGCGAGCGGCGCACGGGTTGACCGACGCCACGCTCGCCGAGCTCGCGCGGATGTCGCTGCGGGCCTCCTTCGCGCCTCCCGAGCTGGTGCGGCGGGCCGAGGCCGGGATCGACGCCTGGCTCTCCACCTCGCCGTCGTACTGACATGCTTGGCTCCTGATCGGCCGGCCACGGAAGAAGGGGATCAGAGATGACCTCCCCCATACCCCCTGCGGGATCGGAGGAGCCGACTCCGGATCATCCCAGGGCGGTGACCTCGATGGTGCTCGGAATCCTCAGCGTCGTGCTCTGCGCGGCGGTGGGCCCGCTGGCCTGGTGGTTCGGACGCCGGACGCTGGTCGAGATCGACGGCTCGGAGGGCCGCTACGGCGGCCGCGGACTCGCGCAGGCGGGTTACATCCTCGGCATCGTCGGCACCGTGCTGCTTGCGGTGCTGTTGCTCGTCGTGCTGATCCTGCTCATCGCGGGTCTGTGAGGACGCGGCGGCGGGCGCAGCCCTGCAACCCCTAGGCTGGGAAGGTCAGCGACTCACCACAGGGACGGACATGAGCGACT
>Ga0075331_1000058_pt1 | contig 20533 bp, 22 predicted proteins | sample MayberrySE_TuleA_FD_120090 | JGI IMG/M metagenome (GOLD analysis project Ga0075331, IMG submission 120090) | Natural and restored wetland microbial communities from the San Francisco Bay, California, USA, that impact long-term carbon... | ecosystem: Environmental > Terrestrial > Soil > Wetlands ... | reverse complement strand
GCCGGCACGTTCGACGCCGCGACCGAGCGGCTGGACCACCTGGTCGACCTGGGCGTCGACCTCGTCGAGGTGATGCCGGTCGCGAGCTTCCCGGGGCGGCACGGGTGGGGCTACGACGGCGTGGGTCTCTACGCGGTGCACGAGCCCTACGGCGGCCCCGAGCCGTTCCAACGCTTCGTCGACGCCTGCCACGCCCGCGGCCTCGGCGTCTGCCTCGACGTGGTCTACAACCACCTGGGCCCGAGCGGGAACCACCTGGCGGAGTTCGGACCGTACTTCACCGACCGGTACGGCACCCCGTGGGGACAGGCGGTCAACCTCGACGGGCCGGGTAGCGACGACGTACGCGGATTCGTCCTGGACAACGCCCTGACGTGGTTGCGCGACTTCCATGTCGACGCGCTGCGGCTCGACGCCGTGCACGCCTTGCACGACGAACGAGCGCTCAGCCTGCTCGAGGAGATGTCGGCGGCGACGGACGACCTGGCCGAGCGTCTCGGGCGACCGCTGTGGTTGATCGCGGAGTCGGACCGCAACGACCCGCGCACCGTGACGCCGCGCGACCGCGGCGGCCTCGGGCTGCACGCCCAGTGGGCGGACGACGTGCACCACGCGTGGCACGTGCTGCTGACCGGCGAGACGCAGGGCTACTACGCGGACTTCGGCGAGCCCGGCGCGCTCGCCAAGGCGATGACCGAGGTGTTCGTGCACGCCGGCGACTGGTCGAGCTTCCGCGGGCGCACCCACGGCCGGCCCGTGGATCGGTCCGGCGTGCCCGGCTGGCGGTTCGTCGTCTCCTTGCAGACGCACGACCAGGTGGGCAACCGGGCGACCGGTGACCGGATCTCCGTCTCCCTCGACGCCGGCGCGCTGGCCGGTGGCGCGGCGCTGCTGCTCACGAGTGCCTGCACGCCGATGCTCTTCATGGGGGAGGAGTGGGGTGCCTCGACGCCCTGGCAGTACTTCACCGACCACACCGACCCCGCGCTGGCCGAGGCGGTACGGCAGGGGCGACGGGCGGAGTTCGCCTCGCACGGCTGGGCCGCCGAGGAGATCCCCGACCCGCAGGATCCCGCGACGGTGGAGCGGTCGCGTCTGGACTGGGACGAGGCCGCGTCCGGCGAGCACGCACGGCTGCTCGCGTGGTACCGCTCCCTCATCCACCTGCGCCGCGCGCGTCCCGACCTGCACGACGGCCGGCTGGACCGGGTCGAGGTCGTGCACGATCCTGCTGCGGGCACGGTGCTGGTCATGCGCGGCGCGCACCGGGTCGCCGTCAACCTCGCGAACGAGGGCGCCCGGCTGTGGGTGGGCGCCGGCCTGCACCCGCTGCTCGCCTGGGACGAGGGCGCGACACGGCTGGAGGACGACACGCTGATGCTGCCGCCGCGCGGGTCCGCCGTACTCGGGCCGGCGCGGTCCTAGCGGACCGCGCTCGACGGGCCTAGGCAGCCTTGGGCAGGCTCTTCTGCTTCTTCTTGCCCGACTTCTTCTTCCTGCTGTCCAGCTTGACGAGCTTGCGCTTCTTGACCGTGTAGCCGTCCGGCAGGGTGCCGTCGGCGAGCATGCGCAGCGGACACCGCTTGCACCGCGGTTTCGACACGCAGCACTTGCTCTTGGGCTGCTTCTGCTTCCCGGCCATGGCCCTCGACTGTACCACGTTCTTAGGCATGCCTTACCTAAAGCCTGGTGCGGCCCACGCCGTGGTCGCCGAGCCCTAGGATGATCGGAGCACCCCACCTACGAGGAGTCATCGCATGCCCGCGCAGCGCTTCATCGACCAGCTCAACGCGCAGATCGGCAACGAGTTCGCCGCGCACCAGCAGTACGTCGCATGCGCGATCCACTACGACGCGCTGACGATGCCGCAGATGGCCGCGTTCTTCTACGCTCAGGCGCTCGAGGAGCGCAGCCACGCGATGATGATGGTGCAGTACCTCCTCGACCAGGACGCCCAGGTCGCCATCCCGGCGGTCGAGGCGCCGGTGAGCCGCTTCGACGACATCATCGCGCCGATGCGGCTGGCCCTGGACCAGGAGCGCCGGGTGACCGACCAGATCAACACCCTCGTGCGGATCGCGCGCGAGGAGGACGACTACGCCTCCGACCAGTTCATGCAGTGGTTCATCAAGGAGCAGGTGGAGGAGGTCGCGACGATGAGCGACCTGCTCACCGTGGTCACCCGGGCCACGAACGACATCGAGGCGATCGAGGAGTACGTCGCGCGCGAGCAGGGCGACACCGTGACCGAGCGCGGCGCACCGCGTGCTGCCGGAGCCTGAGCGGCCGACCGGGGCGGGGTGACGCGCATGCGGGTCCTGGTGGTCGGCGCGGGCGTGACCGGCCTGACCTGCGCGGTCAGGCTGGCCGAGGCCGGCCATCGGGTCGACGTGCTGGCACGTGAGCTGCCCCTGGAGACGACCTCGGCCGTCGCTGCGGCGCTGTGGTATCCCTACCGGTCCGCGCCGCGCGAGCGGGTCGCTGCGTGGGCCGCGGCGACGTACGCCGAGCTCGCAGCCATCGCCGACCGCGAGGCAGACAGCGGCGTGCGGATGCTCGAGGGCACCGAGCTGCTCATCGAACGCAGCCCCGACCCGTGGTGGCGCGACGCCGTGCCCGCGCTCGACCGGGTCCTCCACCCCACGACGCCGTTCCGGGACGGCTGGCGGTTCATGGCCCCGGTGGTCGAGATGCCGATCTACCTGCGGTGGCTGCAGGATCGGCTGGCTGCGGCCGGCGGCACCGTCACCCGGATGGCGCTGCCCGGACTGCCGGAGCACGCCCCGGTCGTCGTCAACGCCACCGGTATCGCCGGCGGACCGCTCTCCGGTGACCGCGACATGACACCGGTGCGGGGCCAGGTCGTGCTCGTCGAGCAGTTCGGCCTGGACCGCTGGTGGCTCGACGCCGCCGGCCCGACGTACGTCGTCCCGAGGGAGCGCGAGGTGGTGGTCGGCGGCACCGACGAGGTCGGCAGCTGGGACCGCACGCCCGACCCCGACAGCGCGCGGGACATCATTGCCCGGGCGTCCCGGCTCGTGCCCGAGGTCGCGGACGCGACCGTGCTGCGTCACCGGGTGGGTCTGCGCCCGGTCCGCAGCTCGGTGCGGGTCGAGGAGGAACAGCGCGGCGAGCAGCGGGTGCTGCACTGCTACGGCCACGGCGGATCCGGCGTGACGCTCTCGTGGGGATGCGCCGACGAGGTCCTGGCGATGCTGTGACCCCGATTCGTCTGCGATCCGCCTCCGGAAGACCCCGTCGACCCCGCAGACGAATCCGGGTCAGAACAGCCGGGTGCTCGGGTCGTCCATGCCGCGCAGGGCGTCGTAGTCGACCACCGCGCAGGAGATGCCCCGGTCGCTCGCGAGCACCCGTGCCTGCGGCTTGATCTCCTGCGCCGCGAAGATGCCATGCACGGGCGCGAGCAGCGGGTCCCGGTTGAGCAGCTCGAGGTAGCGGGTGAGCTGCTCGACACCGTCGATCTCGCCGCGACGCTTGATCTCCACCGCGACCGAGGCGCCGTCGGCGTCGCGACAGAGCAGGTCCACCGGCCCGATCGCGGTGGGGTACTCGCGGCGTACCAGCGTCAGGCCGTCCGCGAGCGAGGCGGGGTGCTCGGCGAGCAGGGCCTGCAAGTGCTTCTCGACGCCGTCCTTCTGCAGGCCGGGGTCGATCCCGAGGTCGTGGCTGGAGTCGTGCACGACCTCACGCAGCAGGATACGGAGCGTGTCGCCGTCCTTGCCCGTCACGGTCCACTCCGCGGCGCCGTGCTCGGTGCTCTCCTCGCGAAGTGTGCACGGCGGCGACATCCAGTTCAGCGGCTTGTAGGCGCGGTCGTCGTTGTGGATCGAGACCGAGCCGTCGGACTTCACCAGGATCAGCCGGGTCGCCATGGGCAGGTGAGCGGTCAGTCGCCCGGCGTAGTCCACCTGGCACGAGGCAATCACGAGTCGCACGAGGAGGCAGGCTACCTCCCGCCCAGCCGTGAGGGACCTCACGGTGCGCGGCGCGGCTGACGTGCCACACTTCGCCTCATGAGTCGTGAGTTCTCCACTGTCGGTGTGATCGGTCTCGGCACGATGGGTGCCGGCATCGCCGAGGTCTTTGCCCGCAACGGGTTCTCGGTCGTCGGCGTCGAGCGCAGCGAGGAAAGCCTCGAGCGCGGTCGCGAGCACGTGCAGCACTCGACCGACCGGGCCCGCAAGCGCGGCAAGCTCAGCGACGACGAGCAGGAGGCGATCTTCGACCGGATCACCTTCAGCACCGCGCTCGCGGACGTGAAGGACTGCGACCTCGTGGTCGAGGCGGTCGTGGAGAAGCTCGAGCTCAAGGAGGAGATCTTCCGCCAGCTCGACGACATCGTGCGTCCCGACGCCGTCCTCGCGACCAACACCTCGTCGCTCTCGGTCACCGAGATCTCGGCGGCCACGTCGCATCCCGGCCGGGTCGTCGGCATGCACTTCTTCAACCCCGCTCCCGTGCAGCATTTCGTCGAGGTCGTGCGCACGGTGGTGACCGAGCCCGACGTCGTGTCCGACGTACTCGCGCTGGCCGAGAAGCTCGGCAAGAGCCCGGTGACGTGCGGCGACAAGGCCGGCTTCATCGCCAACGCGCTGCTGTTCGGCTACCTCAACCACGCGGTGGCGATGTACGACGGTCGCTACGCGTCCCGGGAGGACATCGACGCCGCGATGCGGTTCGGCTGCGGCTACCCGATGGGGCCGCTGGCGCTGCTCGACCTGATCGGGCTCGACACCGCCTACGAGATCCTGGACACGATGTACCGGCAGGGCCGCGACCGCCTGCACGCGCCGTCCCCGATGCTCAAGCAGATGGTCACCGCCGGTCTGCTCGGCCGCAAGACCGGCCGCGGCTTCTACACCTACGAGGCCCCGGACTCACCGATCGTCGTCGACGATGCGCACACGCCCTCGGCTGCCGACACGCCGGAGATCCGGCGCCCGATCAGCACGGTGGGCGTCGTGGGCACCGGCACCATGGCGACCGGCATCGTCGAGGTCTTCGCCAAGGCCGGGTACGACGTCGTGTACGTCGGACGCAGCCAGGACAAGGTCGACGCGGTGCGCGCGCGCATCGAGCGTTCGCTCGACAAGGCCGTGCAGCGCGGCAAGCTCGAGGAGCCGGCCCGCGACGCCGCCCTGGCCCGGCTGCGGCCCAGCACCAGCCTCGACGACCTCACGGACGTCGACCTGGTGGTGGAGGCGATCGCCGAGGACCTGCACGTCAAGCAGACCCTGTTCGAGAACCTCGACGAGATCTGCCGCCCCGGCGCGATCCTCGCCACCACCACGTCCTCGCTGCCGGTGATCGAGTGCGCGAGGGTGACCAGGCGACCTGCCGATGTCGTCGGGATGCACTTCTTCAACCCGGCGCCGGTGATGAAGCTGGTCGAGGTGGTCTCGACCGTGTCGACCAGCGACGAGGTGGCCGAGACGGCGCGCGCGCTGTGCAGCAAGCTCGGCAAGGTCGCGGTGTCGTGCGGTGACCGGGCCGGGTTCATCGTCAACGCGCTGCTGTTCCCCTACCTCAACGACGCGGTGAAGATGCTGCAGGCGCACTACGCCAGTGCCGACGACATCGACACCGCGATGAAGAAGGGCTGCGCCCTGCCGATGGGGCCGTTCGAGCTGCTCGACGTCGTCGGCAACGACGTCTCGCTGGCGATCCAGCGCGAGCTGTACCTGGAGTTCCGCGAACCCGGCTTCGCGCCGGCCCCCCTGCTCGAGCACCTGGTCACCGCGGGGTACCTCGGCCGCAAGACGAGCCGCGGGTTCCGCGACTACTCGCACGGCTGACGCCTGCGGGCAATCTCCTCGGCGTACTCGATGTCGAAGCGACGCGGCAGGCGCAAGGCAACCTCGGACCGCCCACTGTCCGCCGGCGGACATGTCGAGGTCGAGACGTGGGACGGCACCGACTGGCAGGTACGCCGGGTGAGCGGGTCGGCCGCCACCAAGCCCTATCGGTGTCCCGGCTGCGACCATGTGATCCCGATGGCCACTCCGCACGTCGTGGTCTGGCCGTCCGAGCCCAGCCTGTTCGCGGGCAGCGGCCTGGAGGAGCGGCGGCACTGGCACAGCGGGTGCTGGCGGGCCCGCGGCCGCAGGCCGGGCCGTTGACGCGGGATCGTTAGGGTGGGGGAGATGGCTGCGATCCGAGCGAACTCCGTGTTGCCCGCCCGACGGCAGGAGCTGACCCTGACGACTGCGGACGGACTGCAGCTGGTCGGTGAGCTCGCGCTCCCACCCGAGCGGGACCCGGTGGCCACGCTGATCTGCCTGCACCCGCTCCCGACGCACGGCGGCATGATGGACAGCCATGTTCTCCGCAAGGCCGCCTACCGCCTGCCCGCGCTGGCCGACATCGCTGTGCTGCGCTTCAACACCCGCGGGACGGCCAGCGTCCACGGCACCAGCGAGGGTGAGTTCGACACCGCAGAGGGCGAGCGCTTCGACGTGGCCGCCGCCATCGAGTACGCCGAGTTCCACGATCTGCCCGACATCTGGCTGCTCGGCTGGTCGTTCGGCACCGACCTCGCGCTGATGCATGGGTGCGACCCGGGGGTGAAGGGCGCGGTCCTGATGTCGCCGCCGCTGCGGTTCAGCACCGACGCCGACCTCGAACGCTGGGCGGAGTCCGGCAAGCCCGTGGTCGCCGTGGTGCCTGAGCACGACGACTACCTGCAGCCGGCGGCGGCCAGGGAGCGCTTCGCGCGGATACCGCAGGCAGAGGTCATCGGCGTCGACGGGGCCAAGCATCTGTGGGTGGGCGATGCCGAGACCGTGCTCGACATCATCGTCGAGCGCGTGGTCCCCGGCCACGGCCCGCTGCCGCGCGAGTGGGACGGCGAGATGACACAAGCAGACTCCTCGGCGTACGCCGACCGCACCGTCGCCGCGTTCTCCGACGTACCCGAGGTCGAGCCGGAAGGATCGTGACAGCCATGCGCGCAACCCCGTCCGGAGCGCTGCCCGTCGTCCTGCTGCATGCCTTCCCGCTCTCGCAGGAGATGTGGCGCGCCCAGCATGATGGCCTGGCGGAGGCGGCCGGCATCGACCTCGAGCTGATCACGCCCGACCTGCTCGGGTTCGGTGCGACTCCGGCGACGCAGGAGCCGCCGGACCTCGGCTGGATGGCGGAGACCGTGATGCACTACCTCGACCAGCTCGGCCTGACCGAGGTCGTGCTCTGTGGCCTGTCGATGGGTGGCTACGTCGCCATGGAGGTCCTGCGCCGCCGTCCGGGGGTGGTCGCCGCGCTCGTGCTCGCCGACACCAAGGCCACCGCCGACCCGGAGCCGGCGCGCGCCAACCGGGAGCGCATCGCGAAGCTGCTCGAGCAGAAGCAGAGCTCTCGGGTGCTCGTGCACGAGGTGCTGCCCGGCCTGCTGAGCGACGAGACCCGTGCGCGGTACCCGAAGGTGGCCGACCAGGTGCGGGAGCTGGTCGAGCGGGCCGAGCCGGCGTCGGCCGCGTGGGCGCAGCGGGCGATGGCGGCACGACCGGACTCGATGTCGACGCTGCGGGCGACGGACGTGCCTGCCCTGGTCGTGGTCGGGTCGCAGGACACGCTTGCACCGGTTCCTGATGCGGAGCGGATGGCCGACGCAATGCCGCAGGGCAGGCTGGAGGTCATCGAGGGCGCCGGACACCTCAGCGCGGTCGAGGCGCCGACGGAGTTCAACCGCGTGGTGGGGGAGTTCCTGCACGGGTTCCGGCAAGCCGGCTGAACGCCTCGTCGAGGGCGGTCACAGCTCAGGCGCCGCACCTGCGCAGCCACTCGACGAGAGGCTTCGCCGCCTCCCAGTCCTTCCTGACCTGCCCGAGCATCGCCGCGGTGTGGATGACCGGGTCGAAGCCGTACGCCTTGCTCAGCGTCAACGACTTGTGCCGAAGCAGGTCGATACGGGGGTGCTCGACGTCGTACCCGCGGGGACTCGTCTTGAGCGTCTCCCCGCCGACCGTCCATCCGTCGGCGACCAGCACGTCGAGTACACGGGTCAGCTCGGCTCCGGTCCGGTCGTCGTCGATGGCTGCGCGGATCGCTGCCAACCGGTCCCTCCCCGCGTCGTAGAACCCTGCGCCGACGCGGACGCCGGGGGCGGCGATCTCGACGTACCAGCCGGTGGCGGGACCGGCGGCGACGAAGGCGCCCTGGTGGGTCTTGTAGGGACTCTTGTCCTTGGCGAAGCGCACGTCGCGGTAGGGCCGGAACACCTTGGCAGGACCGAAGTCGGGTTCAAGCGCTTGCACCAGGGCCGCCATGGGCGCCTTGACCGCGGACTCGTAGACCTCCTTGTGGGCCGCCCAGAAGGTCCTGCTGTTGTCCATCTCCAGATCGTCGTAGAAGTCGAGTGCAGCGACAGGGAACCCGGTGAACTCGGCCATGGAGCGAGCCTAGTGGGGCGCTGACTGACTCGGTGGCGACCACGGGCGCATCAGGCAACCGCCGTCAGCGAGCGTCCTGGCGACGGATCAGGACCTCCCGCACGACCAGGAGCACCCCGGCTGCGACCGGGATCGCGAGGAGGGCGCCGATGACGCCGAGCAGCGTGCCGCCGGCGAGTACGGCGATCACCACGGCCGCGCCGGGCACGTCGACCGAGCTCGACATCACCCGCGGGTAGATGAGGTAGTTCTCGACCTGCTGGTAGACGACGAAGAAGATCACGCAGGCCAGCCCGATCTTGGGATCGACCGCGAGCCCGATCGCCGAGACGAGCACCATCGCGATGGTGGCGCCGATCATCGGGATGAGGTCCAGCAGCATCACCACGAACGCCAAGGCCACGGCGTAGTCGCTCAGCCCGACCACGAGCAGGAAGACCAGTGCCGTGAGGCCGGCGGTGAGCGCGACGACGAAGGCGCCGCTGACGTAGCCGCCCACCTGCGTGAGGATCGCGTCGCCGAGGCGTGCCACCCGCTCGCGCCGCGAGGCCGGAATGAGCGAGTACATCGAGCGCTTGATCCGGGGGAGCGTGCTGAGGAAGTACAGCGTCAGCACGGACACGAAGAAGATGTTGACGACGGCCCCGACCACGGCCAGGCCGACGCCCAGCGCGCCGCCGGCGATCTGGGAGCCGATGTCGCCACGCTGGATCTCGTCGTTGAGGCGGTCGAGCACCGCGAAGCGCGCGTCGAGCTCACGTACCCACCGGGTCTGCTGCAGGTCGCTGATCAGGGCCGGCGCGGCCTCGATCATCGCCCGCACCTGGTCGGTGATGACGGGGACCAGCGCGAAGCCGAACAGCGTCAGCACGAGGATCAGCACGCCGAAGACGACCAGCACCGACAGACCCCTGCGGAGCCCGCGGCGCATCAGCCACTCGACCGCCGGGTTGAGGCCGACCGCGAGGAACATCGACACGCTCACCAGCAGGATGACCGATGAAGCGGCGACGACCAGCTCCTTGAGGGCGAGAGCCACGATCACACCGGCCGCGCCGAAGAACCCGATGTAGAACGGCGAGTGCCGAGCCAGCGGCTGGCCGGGTTCACCGAAGTAGGGACCGCCTTCGCCCTCCGCCGGGTAGTCGTGCAGCGTGTCGTGGGCAGGGCTCACCGGCGTCGGCCGGCCATCCCCACCTTCCTCCGCGTCTGCCTCGGCAGGCGGCTCGGACTCGGACGTCGGCTCGGGGCCCGGCTCAGCTCCTGCCTCGGGCGGCTCGCGGTCCTGCGGGTCGTTCATCGGCCCTCCTTCGCAGCAGAGCCTAGACGTGGAGCCGCCCCGACGGCGTCAGGATCGCTTGCGGTCCTGCCCCGTCGTCGGGATCACCTGGGTGTCGTCGTTCAGCGCGGGGACGATCTGGGTCTCCTCGCCGTTGTCGGCGGTCTCGTCTCCTGGTTCCTCCGCTGCCGACCGCCCGTCGGCGGGCGCCTCCGTGCCCTCCTCCCCGGACTGCTCGCCGGGCCCCTCGATCGGGGGGCTGTCCGGTGCGTCCGTCGTGCTCCCGATGCCCTGCGGGCGCGCCTGCTCGAGCAGGTCCTCGTCGTCCTCGTCGTGGGCGAAGGTGGCCACCAGGTCACGCAGTCCGGCGAGCTGGGCGACGATGTGGTCGCGCCGACGGTGGAGCTCGTGGAGCTCCTTGCGGGACGCCATGATCCGCCGTTCGACGTCGGCATTGGAGTGGGTCGTGATCTTGTCGGCCTGCTTGCGGGCGGCGACGACGATCTGCTCCGCCTCGCGGCGGGCGCGGCTCAGCAGGCGCTCGGCCTCGGTCGCCGCCTCCTCGCGCTGGCGGCGGGACTGCACGGTCGCCTCGGACGCGCGCTTCTCTGCGGCCGCCGCGCGCTCCTCTGCCTCCGTGAGCATCCGCTGCGTCTCCTCCGTCGCGAGGGTGTGCCGCTCGGCGGCCTCCTTGGTGAGCCGCTCCTTCTCGACGGCGAGCGTGCGACGGGCCTCCTGCGCCTCGCGGTCGGCCGCCGCCCTCGTCTGCTCAGCCTCGCGCCGTGCGGAGGTCACGAGCGAGTTGGCCTCCTGCTGTGCCGCGAGCCGCATCTGGTCGGCCTCGCGGGTGGCCGCCGCGATCAGGTCGTCGGCCTCGGCCTTGGCGTGCGTGCGCAGCTGCTCACCGTCGGCTCGGGCACTGGCTCGCATCTCGTCGGCCTCGCTGAGCTGCACAGTGCGGATGTCGTTGGCCTCGGTCTCGGCGTCCACCAGCAGCGCCTTGGCGTCCGACTGTGCCTGCAAGCGGATGTGCTCGGCATCGCGCTTGGCGGTACCCACCATGTCGTCGGCCTGCTCCTCGGCCATCCTGAGCAGCTCGGACGCCCGGCCGCCCAGCCCGGAGTACGTCGGCGACTCGACCTCGGCGAGCTTCCGTTGCAGCTGCTCGACCTCGGCCTCGAGGGACTGGCGGGTCTGCTCTGCCCGCTGCAGTGCCGCGGTGGCCTCGCGGCGCCCGGCCTCGTTGGCGCGGACGAAGTCGTCCACCGCCTGGCGGTCGTAACCACCGCGCCGAGCGACCGGGAAGGTCGCACCTGATGAGTCGGGGCCCGGGCCGGATCCGAAGATGGACAGTCCCTGCTCGTCAGTCATCTGTGTGCTCTACCTCGCGGGTGTCGGAGACGTGTGCCCGTGCTCCTGGTCAGGAGCCCCGGAACCGATTGATGGCCTCGAGATGCTCTTCGCGCAGCTCTGCGTCGCGCACACCGAGGCCTTCCCCCGGTGCCAGACAGAGTACCCCGACCTTGCCCTGGTGCAGGTTGCGGTGGACCTCGTAGGCGGCCTGCCCGACCTCGGACATCGGGTACGCCTTGGACAGCGTCGGGAAGATCTGGGCCTTGGCGATGAGCCGGTTGGCCTCCCACGCCTCACGGTAGTTCGCGAAGTGTGAGCCGATGATGCGCTTGAGGTTCATCCACAGGTATCGGTTGTCGTAGGTGTGCATGAAACCACTGGTCGAGGCACAGGTCACGATCGTCCCGCCCTTGCGGGCGACGTACGTACTCGCTCCGAACGTCTCCCGTCCCGGGTGCTCGAAGACGATGTCGGGGTCCTCACCGCCTGTGAGCGAGCGGATCTTGGCCCCGAAACGACGCCACTCCTTCTGGTCCTGGGTGTGCTCGTCCTTCCAGAACTGATAACCCTCCGCGGTGCGGTTGATGATCAGCTCGGCGCCCATCGACCGGCACAGGTCGGCCTTCTCCTCCGAGGAGACCACGCAGATCGGGGTCGCACCACCGTTGAGCGCGAACTGCGTCGCATAGCCCCCGAGCCCTCCGCTGGCGCCCCAGATCAGCACGTTGTCACCCTGCTTCATCCCGGCGCCGTTGCGCGACACCAGCTGACGGTAGGCCGTCGAGTTCACCAGGCCAGGGCTGGCGGCCTCCTCCCAGGTCAGGTGACCGGGCTTGGGCATCAGCTGGTTGGCCTTGACCAGGGCGATCTCGGCCAGTCCGCCGAAGTTCGTCTCGAAGCCCCAGATCCGCTGCTCGGGGTCCAGCATGGTGTCGTTGTGCCCGTCCGGGCTCTCCAGCTCGACCGAGAGACAGTGTGCGACGACCTCGTCACCAGGACTCCACGCGTGCACTCCGGGCCCGGTCCGCAGCACCACGCCGGCGAGGTCGGATCCCACCACGTGGTACGGCAGGTCGTGGCGCTTCGCCAGCGGTGAGAGCCGGCCGTAGCGCTCGAGGAAGCCGAAGGTCGACGCCGGCTCGAAGATCGAGGTCCAGACGGTGTTGTAGTTGATGGCGCTCGCCATCACCGCCACCAGTGCCTCGCCCGGGCCCAGCTCGGGTGTGGCCACGTCCTGGACGTGCAGGCTCCGGCGGGGGTCCTTGTCGCGCGAGGGCTGGCCCTCGAACATGTCGACCTCGTCCTTGCGGACCACGACACCCTGGTAGGAGTCGGGCACCGGCAGTGCGGCGAAGTCGGCACCGGAGGTGTCGCCGGCGACGATGGCGTCCAGGATCTGCTTCATTGTCCCTCCACAGGGGGCGGCGGCGTGGGCTTGGAATCTACCGACGAGTAGCAACCGGTGCAGCCATCTGTGACCTACGCAACCTCACTGTCCCGCAGGTTCGACCAGCTCGACCAGGATCCCGCCCGCGTCCTTCGGATGCACGAAGTTGATCCGAGAGCTCGACGTACCCCGCCGCGGGCTGTCGTAGAGCAGCCGCAGCCCCCTCGAGCGCAGCTCGGCGCTGACGACGTCGATGTCGGTCACGCGGTAGGCCAGCTGCTGCACGCCCGGCCCGTTGCGGTCGAGGAACTTCGCGATCGTCGACTCCGGGTGCAGCGGCGCGAGCAGCTGCAGGCAGGAGCCGGAGTCACCGACGGCGAGCATCGCCTCCCGCACCCCCTGCTCCTCGTTGGTCTCCTCATGGACCTTGTGCAGGCCGAACTTCTCGGCGTAGAAGGTCACCGCCTCGTCGAGGTCGGGTACGGCGATGCCGACGTGGTCGATGGCGGTCAGCAGGTGCTCGGGAACCATGCCGGTCATGGTGCTGCCTCCCATCGGGCTGCGGCGAGCCGATGTGACCAGCGTGACACCTCCCGCCGGCGCAGCCCCTCTCGGCACCACCCGGCCGCCTCGGTATCGTGCGAGTCATCTGGACCTTGTGTGCCGGTGAGATCACCGCCGGCGCACCTGCCGAGGAGGAAACCATGGCTGGATCCGTCATCGTCGCCGGGGCACGTACCCCGATCGGCCGCCTGCTCGGCGGGCTGAAGAGCTTCTCCGGCGCGGACCTCGGTGGGTTCGCCATCAAGGGGGCGCTGAGCAAGGCGGGTGTCGGCGCCCACCAGGTCGACTACGTGATCATGGGGCAGGTGCTGCAGGCCGGCGCGGGCCAGATCCCCGCACGTCAGGCCGCGACCAAGGCCGGCATCCCCATGACGGTTCCCGCCATCACCATCAACAAGGTGTGCCTGTCCGGGGTCAACGCCATCGCACTCGCCGACCAGCTGATCCGTGCGGGCGAGTGCGAGATCGTGGTGGCCGGCGGCCAGGAGTCGATGACCAACGCGCCGCACCTGCTGCCCAAGTCCCGCGAGGGCTTCAAGTACGGCGACGTCACGATGCTCGACCACATGGCCTACGACGGGCTGTGGGACGCCTTCACCGACCAGGCCATGGGTGCCCTCACCGAGACCTGCAACGCCGAGGGCCTGCAGCTGAGCCGCGAGGAGCAGGACGCGTACTCGGCCCGCTCCCACCAGCGCGCCGCGGAGGGGTGGAAGAACGGTCTCTTCGACGACGAGGTCGTGCCGGTCGAGGTGCCGCAGCGCAAGGGCGACCCCGTGGTGGTGAGCCAGGACGAGGGCGTGCGCGGCGACACCAGCGCCGAGTCGCTGGGCAAGCTGCGTCCGGCGTTCGCCAAGGACGGCACCATCACCGCCGGCTCGGCGTCCCAGATCTCCGACGGCGGCTGCGCGGTCGTCGTGATGAGCAAGGCGAAGGCCGAGGAGCTCGGGCTGACCTGGCTGGCCGAGATCGGGGCAAGCGGGCAGGTGGCCGGTCCGGACTCCACGCTGCAGTCGCAGCCCGCACGCGCCATCGCCAAGGCGTGCGAGAAGGAGGGCATCACTCCTGCCGACCTCGACCTGGTGGAGATCAACGAGGCGTTCGCCGCGGTGGGGATCGCCAGCGCCCGCGAGCTCGGCATCGCCGAGGACAAGGTCAACGTCAACGGTGGCGCTATTGCGGTCGGGCACCCGATCGGCATGTCCGGCGCCCGCATCCTGCTGCACCTCGCACTCGAGCTGCAGCGCCGTGGCGGTGGCGTCGGTGCAGCGGCCCTGTGCGGCGGCGGCGGCCAGGGCGACGCCCTCATCGTCCGCGTACCGGCTCAGTGACGACCGGGGGGACCCGGCGCTCAGGGCTTCGCGGCGCGTCGGTCGACGAGATGGTCGACCGCGCCCGTTCCGGCGAGCCACGTGCGGTGGCACGGCTGATCTCCCTGGTGGAGGATGCCTCGCCCCTGCTCCGCGAGGTCACGGCCAAGCTCACTCCGCACGCCGGCAATGCCCAGGTCGTGGGCATCACCGGCGCTCCGGGAGTCGGCAAGTCCACGTCGACGTCGGCCCTGGTGACGGCCCTGCGCAAGACGGGCAAGCGGGTCGGCGTGCTCGCGATCGACCCGTCGTCGCCGTTCTCGGGCGGCGCCCTGCTGGGGGACCGGGTGCGGATGCAGGATCACGCCACCGACACGGAGGTCTACATCCGCTCGATGGCGAGTCGGGGTCACCTCGGTGGGCTGTCGTGGGCGACCCCGCAGGCGGTGCGCGTGCTCGACGCCGCCGGCTGTGACGTCGTGCTGATCGAGACGGTGGGCGTGGGCCAGTCGGAGGTCGAGGTCGCCGGGCTCGCCGACACGACGGTGGTGCTCCTGGCGCCCGGCATGGGGGACGGGATCCAGGCGGCCAAGGCCGGAATCCTCGAGATCGGTGACCTCTACGTCGTCAACAAGGCCGACCGCGACGGAGCCACCCAGGTCGCTCGCGACCTGCGGGCGATGCTCTCGCTCGCCGAACGTGCCGAGGGCGCGTGGCGACCGCCCATCGTCAAGACGGTGGCACAGACCGGTTCCGGCGTCGAGGAGGTCGTCGAGAAGATCGACGAGCATCGCGCGTGGATGGAGTCCACCGGCGAGCTGGTGGCACGCCGTTCCCGCCGCGCCCGTGACGAGATCGAGGCCATCGCTGTGACCGCGCTGCGGGAGCGCTTCGGCGACGTGCACAGTCACGCCCAGCTCGACAGCCTCGCCGAGGCGGTCCTGCGGGGCAAGAGCGATCCCTACACGGCTGCGGACCAGCTGATCGCGGCGCTGTAGGCAGCCGCGACCAGCTGGCGATCGAGGCGGGGTCAGACGTCCACGGAGTCAGGTCGCGGCGTAGCGGCCGTCATCGGTGGACACGACCTGGCCGCCGGTCGTGGCCAGGGCCAGGGCACGGGAGTAGCGCCCCGGATCCCAGTACGGCGCCCCGACGAGGGTGCCCAGGGCATCCGCGTCCTGCGGGCCCTCCTCGCGCAGCGCGCGGACGATCTGGGCGATCTCGTGCGAGACCTGCTGGTCGTGGGGACCCTCGATGGTCGGCTTCGGTGGGGGCATGGGCATGGTCAACACCTCCTTCACACGTGTGCGGGCTGCGACTCGGACCCGGGCGTGTCCTCTGCGGTCAGTGGCTTCGCGATGTTCTCCAGGGTCTCGCCCTCGGCCTTGACGCCCAGGAAGATGGCGATGATGCCGCCGACGATCATCAGCGTCGCGCCGATGTAGTAGCCGACCGCGATGAGCGTGATGTCACCGCTGGCCGAGGCGTTCTCGATCAGAGCGCCGAACAGCAGCGGGCCGGCGATACCACCGGCGGCCGTACCGATCGCGTAGAAGAACGCGATGCACAGCGCCCGGGTCTCCATCGGAAAGACCTCGCTCGCGGTCAGGTAGGCCGAGCTCGCACCGGCGGAGGCGAAGAAGAACACGATCGCCCCCATCAGCGTCAGCGTCGTGGCGGTCAGGTCACCGAGGATCGTGCCTGTGAACGCGAGCAGGACCCCGGAGGCGAGATAGGTGCCGGAGATCATCCGCACCCGGCCCCAGGAGTCGAACAACGGACCGAGCAGCAGCGCTCCCGCGAAGTTGCTGACCGCGAAGGCGGCGACGTAGTAGCCGACCTGCTTGACGTCGAGGAAGGTCGCGAGGGTGTCGCCGTAGGTGAAGAAGAACGCGTTGTAGAGGAACGCCTGGCCGATGAACAGGGCGAGACACAGCAGCGTGCGCCGCGGGTAGAGCTTGAACACGGTGTGCGCGATCTGCGCGAGGCTGATCGTGCGACGCTGCCGGATCGTGATCGAGTCGGACACCGACGGCAGCTGCTGACCGGTCTGCTCCTCGACGTGCTGCTCGATGCGACGCACGATGCGCTCGCCCTCGTCCTCGTGGCCGTGGATGAACAGCCAGCGTGGGCTCTCCGGCACGTTGCGACGCACCAGCAGGATGCCGAGGCCCATCACCGCGCCGGCGGCGAAAGCGAGCCGCCACCCGAGGTCGGCGGGCACGATTGCGTCGTTGAGCAGCGGGACCGTGATGAGCGAGCCCGCCGCGGCTCCGAGCCAGAACGAGCCGTTGATCGCGATGTCGATGCGCCCGCGGTACTTCGCGGGGATGAGCTCGTCGATGGCCGAGTTGATCGCGGCGTACTCCCCACCCACGCCGGCCCCGGTGACGAAGCGGCAGACGAAGTAGAACCACGGGTTCATCGAGAACGCCGTGAGCACGGTGCCGACCAGGTAGACCATCAGCGTGACGAGGAAGAGCCGCTTCCGGCCGAAGCGGTCCGTCAGCTGGCCGAAGAAGAGCGCGCCCAGACACGCGCCCGCGACGTAGATGGCTCCTGCGAGCCCGATGTCGAAGCTGGAGAGCCCCAGCCCGGTGTCCTCGGGCTGCAGTGCGGGCGACAGGGACCCGACGATCGTCACCTCGAGCCCGTCGAGGATCCACACCGTGCCGAGGCCGATGACCACCAGCCAGTGCCAGCGAGCCCACGGCAGCCTGTCCATCCGCGCGGGGATGTCGGTCGTCACCCGGCCGATCTCCACGTCCGCAGATCCGTGCGCCATCGCACGTGCTCCCTTCGTCGTCACAACACGTCGAGCGGCGTGCTGTGACGTGCCTTACCCCGGAGCGTGCCAGGCCATTCACGCCACGCAGTCGCTCGTGGCGACACCCGAGCATTCCCAGATCGTGGGCGCGCCTGCAGCGCGGTCGTGCAAGGGTGCGGTAGAAACATGGGTCGAAAACATCCGGTCGGTGTCGGCCCCGCGCTGCCGCCGAGTTCCAACACGGCGTCCGACGAGGCGCCCCGACGAGACGCCCGGAAGGGAAGTGGAGACGCCGTGATGAAGAAGGTCGTCGTCCTGATCGTCATCGCGTTCGCCGCGTTCTACATGCTGACGCAGCCGGAGGCCGCCGCCGACGCCGTCCGTGGCGCAGTGGACTCGCTGTTCGAGGGGTTCGAGCAGCTGATCCGGTTCGTCACCCGGCTGTTCAGCTGATGCGGCGATGATCCGGTGGCTGCTGCGCTCGATCGCTGACCCGAGGGTCGACAAGTACCTCCTGGTCAGTGAGGGCGAGCGGATCGAGGACGAGGTGCGCCACCACTGGGTGGTCTACGTGCTGCCGGCTCTCGAGGCGTTCGTCGGCGTGGCCGTGCTGGCCGGCTACCTGGCCGGCAACCCGTACTACGCGTGGCCGCTGTTCTACATCGCCGTCCTCCTCGTCGGACACGCCGGCTGGCAGGCGCTGAACTTCTACAAGGATCGCTTCGTGGTCACCAACATGCGGGTGTTCCGGGTGCGAGGGGTCTTCACGCAGCGACGCGCCACGATGCCGATCTCGCGCATCCTCGACATCACCGTGGAGAAGCCGATGGTGGGGCGGCTGTTCCAGTACGGCCACTTCGTGTTCGAGTCGGCTGCGCAGGAGCAGGGCGTGCGCGACATCCGGTTCGTGGGGTATCCCGACGAGCGCGACCTCACCATCCAGCGTGTCATCCAGCAGTCCGGCCTGCGTGGGCCGCGCAAGGTGCACTGACCGATGCCCACCCCGCTGCCGTTCGACCCGATCGAGGAGGCTGCGCGCCAGTGGAGCAGCCGCCGCTGGGGTGCGGTCGAGGAGATGCGCGCGGTCACCTCACTGATGCGCGTGCAGCAGCTGGTGCTGGCCGAGCTCGACGAGATCCTCAAGCCGCACGGTCTGACGTTCGCTCGCTACGAGGCCCTGGTGCTGCTGGTGTTCTCGCGCCGCGGCTCGTTGCCGCTGGGCAAGATGGGGGAGCGGCTGCAGGTCCACCCCACCTCGGTCACGTCGATCGTCGACCGGTTGCAGCGCTCGGGCCTCGTCACCCGGCGTCGGCACCCCGAGGACGGGCGCGCCGTCCTGGCCGAGATCACCGACGAGGGCCGTGGGGTCGTGGCCGCGGCGACCGCCGACCTGACGGCGGCACGGTTCGGCCTCGGCGCGCTCGGCCCCGACCAGCTGCGTGCCCTCTCCGAGCTGCTCCGGCCCGTGCGTGCCGCGGCCGGGGACTTCTGACTCTCCGACGTCCCGCCTCTCATCCGCGGGCGAGCCACGCAGCACGCTCCACGGCATACTCCACCTCGCCGTGCTCGGCGCCCTCGACCGGGTCGTCCCAGTGCTCGTGGAAGGTGCGCACGTGCGACAGGCCGACCTTCTCCAGCACGCGCCGCGACGCGCTGTTGACCGCCATCGTCGTCGCGACGACCCGTTGCACGCCGAGCTCGTCGAATCCCTTGCGGACCAGCGCGCTGGCGCCCTCGGTGGCGTACCCCAGTAGCCCAGGCGGCCGAAGTGCCCATCGCGATCGACGAGGCGTGGCAGCACATCCGACTCGACCAGTCCACGCGGCGTCGGTCGACCACCGGTCAGGAAGCGCATCACGGCCGGGTCGCCGTCGAGATCGACGAGCAGGTCGACGTCGGCGTCGGTGAACCGCCGCAGCAGCAGCCGCTCGGTGCACAGGAGGACGTCCACGCGTCGAGGATAGGGACCGGGAGGAATGCGGACCGTGCGCGACGTGTTACGCGTCTTGACGAGCGGAGTGTGAGGAGAGGTACGCGTGCAGGTGGAGATCTGGTCCGACGTCGTCTGTCCGTGGTGCCACATCGGCAAGCGGCGGCTGGAGGCGGCGCTGGCGCAGTTCCCGCACCGGGACGACGTCGAGGTGCGGTGGCGGAGCTTCGAGCTCGACCCGGGGGCGGCGTCGGAGCAGGCCGACGAGCCGCACCGCGAGACCGACTACCGCGATCGGCTGGCAAGGAAGTACGGCACCTCGCCCGAACAGGCGCAGCGGATGCTCGCCCAGATGACCGCGGCAGCCGCGGCCGAGGGGCTCGACTTCCGGTTCGACCGGGCGAGGCGGGCCAACACGTTCGACGCGCACCAGGTCATCCACCTCGCCGGCGAGCGCGGGGTGCAGGACGCGGTCACGGAACGCCTGCTCACCGCCTACTTCAGCGAGGGCGCGGCCGTCGGGGACCGAGAGGTGCTCCAGCAGCTGGCGGTGCAGGCCGGTCTCGACGCCGACGAGGTCGGTGCCGCGCTGCGCGACCAGCGTTTCGCCGAGTCCGTGCGGGCAGACGAGGAGGAGGCTGCGAAGCTCGGAGCGAGCGCGGTCCCGTTCTTCGTGGTCGACCGCGCCTACGGCATCTCCGGCGCGCAGCCTCCCGAGCAGCTGCTGCGGGTCCTGGAGCGTGCCTGGTCCGAGCGGCAGCCGCTCACCGCGCTGGGGTCGGCGAACGATGCGACCGCGTGCGGCCCCGGCGGCTGTGCCTGACCGGGGGCTCATCGGTGCAAGACTGAGGCGATGGTCCTGCGTGGGCTCGTCATCGTCTTCGTCGTGGTGGTGATCGGCATGGCCTCGATATGGGCGCTGCAGCGCCGGCTGATCTACCTGCCGTCGCAGGGACCGGTGGCGGCGGCCACCGACGTGATCCCCGGGGCTCGCGACGTCTCGATGCGGACCTCTGACGGCCTGTTGCTCGACGGCTGGCTGGTGCCGGCGCGGGACACGCAGTCACGCCAGGACAGGGGTGTCACCGTGCTGGTCGCCCACGGCAACGCGGGCGACCGGGCGACGCGGGCGCCACTCGCCGCCGCGCTGTCGCGCCGCGGTCTCAGCGTGCTGCTGCTCGACTACCGCGGTTACGGCGGCAACGGAGGGGACCCCAGCGAGGAGGGCCTGGCTCGTGACGTGCGCGCGGCCCGCAGCTTCCTGCTGGAGGAACAGGGCGTCCCGCCGGACCGATTGCTCTACTTCGGGGAGAGTCTGGGGGCAGCCGTCGTCGTGGAGCTCGCGACCGAGCACCCGCCGGCCGGGCTCGTCCTGCGCTCACCCTGGGTCGACCTGGCGACGACCGCTCGGGTGCACTACCCGCTGCTGCCCGCCGGCTGGCTGCTGCGTGACCGCTACCCCTTGCGTGACCAGATCGCCCGCCTCGACGTACCCGTCACGGTGGTGTACGGCACCGAGGACTCCATCGTGCCTG
>Ga0075331_1000057_pt1 | contig 20565 bp, 17 predicted proteins | sample MayberrySE_TuleA_FD_120090 | JGI IMG/M metagenome (GOLD analysis project Ga0075331, IMG submission 120090) | Natural and restored wetland microbial communities from the San Francisco Bay, California, USA, that impact long-term carbon... | ecosystem: Environmental > Terrestrial > Soil > Wetlands ... | reverse complement strand
GGGGGCGCGCCCCTCCTGCAGGGTGAGGCCGTCGTTGCCGTGCGCGGCCGGCGCTTCGTGGTAGTTGAGCCCGATGCCGGGCGCGCCCTGCGCTCCGATCACCTTGCCGTCCTCGCCCACCACGAACACGCCGAAGACGCTGACGTTGCCGTCGGCCCGCGCCGCCCCGTCGGCCCGGGCCACGGTGTCGACCACGGAGGCGGGGATCGTCAGCGTGGTCTGCGCCTCGTCGCCCTTGGCACCCTCGGGCCGCACCACGACGTCGCCGACGCTGCCGGCGAAGATCTCGTCGAAGGACTTGTCGAGCGTGTCGGTGAAGATGAAGGAGCCCGCGACGAAGGCCACGCCGATCACGATCGCGAACCCGCTCATCGCGAGCCGGAGCTTTCGGGCGATCAGGTTCTTCCATGCTGCGGTCAGCATCGCGGTCAGACCTCCGCCGCGGCGGAGAGCCGCCCCTGGTCCAGGGTCTTCATCCGCTCCAGCACGCGCTCGGCGGTGGGCTCGCGCATCTCGTCGACGACGCGGCCGTCGGCAAGGAAGAGCACCCGGTCCGTGTGCGCGGCCGCCATCGGGTCGTGCGTGACCATGACGATGGTCTGGCCGAACTCGTCCACGGACCTGCGGAGGAAGCCGAGCACGTCCTCGCCCGACCGGGAGTCGAGGTTGCCGGTCGGCTCGTCGGCGAACACCACCTGCGGTCGGCTCATCAGCGCACGGGCGCACGCGACCCGCTGCTGCTGGCCGCCGGACATCTCGCTGGGCCGGTGGCCCAGCCGGTCACGCAGTCCGACCGTGTCGATGACGGTGTCGTACCAGTCGGGCTCGGGCTTGCGCCCGGCGATCGCGAGCGGCAGCAGGATGTTCTCCTCGGCCGTCAGCGTGGGCACCAGGTTGAAGGACTGGAAGACGAAGCCGATCCGGTCGCGGCGCAGGTCGGTGAGCTGCTTGTCGCCGAGCCGGGTGAGGTCCACGTCGCCGAGGAACACCTGGCCCGCCGTGGCGGAGTCGAGGGCCGCCGCGCAGTGCATCAGCGTGGACTTGCCGGAGCCCGACGGACCCATGATCGCGGTGAACTCGCCGGCCGCGAGGTCGATACTGACCTCGTCGAGGGCGACGACCTGGGCGTCACCGCGCCCGTAGACCTTGGTCAGCCCGACGGTTCGGGCGGCCGGTGGGACGGCAGCGGACGTGGTTGGCACGAGGATTCCCCCCAAGGTGCGGTGTGGCTTGCGGCGCCGCCATGACCCGGCGCCTCGATGACACCGGCGAGTCTAGGAAGGCGTCGATGCCCGCGTCGTCCGGTTTTCCCCGCACCTGACCCCGATTCGTCTGCGGGGGCCCACTGGGAAATCCCTGAGGGGCCGCAGACGAATCGCAAGAAAAGAGGGGCGGTCCCGGTCGTACCGGGACCGCCCCTCGCGGTCGGGTGGGCTCAGAAGCCCATGCCGCCCATGTCGCCCATGTCGGGCGCGCCGCCGGCCGGCGCGGCCTTCTCGGGCTTGTCGGCCACGACGGCCTCGGTGGTGAGGAAGAGCGCCGCGATCGAGGCAGCGTTCTGCAACGCCGACCGGGTCACCTTGGCCGGGTCGATGATGCCCTCGGCGATCATGTCGACGTACTCGCCGGTGGCCGCGTTGAGACCGAAGCCGGCCTTGAGGTTGCGCACCTTCTCGGCCACGACGCCGCCCTCGAGGCCGGCGTTGATGGCGATCTGCTTCAGCGGCGCCTCGGCGGCCTGCTTGACGATGAGCGCACCCGTGGCCTCGTCGCCCAGCAGCTCGAGCTTCTCGAACGCCTGGTCCGACGCCTGCACCAGGGAGACGCCACCGCCGGCGACGATGCCCTCCTCGACGGCCGCCTTCGCGTTGCGGACGGCGTCCTCGATGCGGTGCTTGCGCTCCTTGAGCTCCACCTCGGTGGCGGCGCCGACCTTGATCACCGCAACACCGCCGGCCAGCTTGGCCAGACGCTCCTGCAGCTTCTCACGGTCGTAGTCGGAGTCGCTCTTCTCGATCTCGGCGCGGATCTGGTTGACCCGGCCCTGGATCTGGTCCGCGTCGCCGGCACCCTCGACCATCGTGGTCTCGTCCTTGGTGACGACGACCTTGCGGGCCTGGCCGAGCAGCTCGAGACCGGCGTTCTCCAGCTTGAGGCCGACCTCCTCGCTGATGACCTGGCCGCCGGTGAGGATGGCGATGTCCTGCAGCATGGCCTTGCGGCGGTCGCCGAACCCGGGGGCCTTGACCGCGACCGACTTGAAGGTGCCGCGGATCTTGTTGACGACCAGGGTGGCCAGCGCCTCGCCCTCGACGTCCTCGGAGATGATCGCCAGCGGCTTGCCGGACTGCATGACCTTCTCCAGCAGCGGGAGCAGGTCCTTCACGTTGCTGATCTTGGAGTTGAGGATCAGCACGTAGGGGTCCTCGAGGACCGTCTCCATGCGCTCGGTGTCGGTCACGAAGTACGGCGAGATGTAGCCCTTGTCGAAGCGCATTCCCTCGGTGAGCTCGAGCTCGAGACCGAAGGTCTGGCTCTCCTCGACCGTGATGACGCCCTCCTTGCCGACCTTGTCCATCGCCTCGGCGATGATCTGGCCGACACTCGGGTCACCGGCGGAGATCGAGGCCGTGGAGGCGATCTGCTCCTTGGTCTCGACGTCCTTGGCCATGCCGAGCAGCTGCTCGGCGACGGCGTCGACGGCGGTCTCGATACCGCGCTTGAGTGCCATCGGGTTCGCGCCGGCTGCGACGTTGCGCAGACCCTCGCGGACCATGGCCTGGGCCAGCACGGTCGCAGTGGTGGTGCCGTCGCCTGCGACGTCGTCGGTCTTCTTGGCGACCTCCTTGACGAGCTCGGCGCCGATCTTCTCGTACGGCTCCTCGAGCTCGATCTCCTTGGCGATGCTCACACCATCGTTGGTGATGGTGGGCGCGCCCCACTTCTTCTCAAGTACGACGTTGCGACCCTTGGGGCCGAGCGTCACCTTGACGGCGTCGGCCAGCGTGTTCATGCCACGCTCGAGGCCGCGCCGAGCGTCTTCGTCGAACGAAATGAGTTTCGGCATAACTCCTGGGAGTCCTCCCACATCGGGGCAACTGAAGGGTCGGCTCGACGCCCGCGACGGACGACCGCCGGCTGCTGCGAAAGCCCTTCCACAGCCGCTGGACGATCTCGCCGGTCCGGCCCAGATGGTTGTCACTCTCGTGATGAGAGTGCTAGCCCATTTTTAGCACTCGCCCCAGGTGAGTGCAAACGTTCTCGGTCAGAGCCTCACGACCGTCATCCCGGCCGTTACCGGCGGCGCGTCCATCGCGGCGAGCGCGGCCCCCGCGTCGTCGAGATCGATGACCTCGCCGACCAGCAGATCGGGTCGGACGACGCCGTCGGCCACCATCGCCAGCAGGGCCGGGTAGTCACCGGCCGGCATCCCGTGGGACCCGTGGATCTCGAGCTCCTGCGCGACCACGACGTCCATCGGCAGCGGCGGTGACGCCTCCGCGCCGAGCAGCAGCCCGACCTGGACGTGCCGGCCGCGCGGGCGCAGGCCGAGCACCGACGCCGCGGCCGTTGCCGGCGAGCCGACGGCGTCGACCGAGACGTGTGCGCCGCCTGAGGTCAGCGCCCGCACCTCCGCGGCGGTGTCGCGGCCGTCGCCGGCCTCGATGACCGCCTCCGCGCCGAGCTCACGAGCACGCCGCAGGGCCACCGGCGAGACGTCGACCGCGACGACGCGGGCGCCGAGCGCCGCGCCGATCATCACCGCCGAGAGGCCCGCACCCCCGCACCCGTGCACCACCAGCCAGTGGCCGGCGTCGACCCGGCCGTGCACGGTCAGCGCCCGGAACGACGTGGCGAAGCGGCATCCCAACGACGCGGCGGTGACGAAGTCGACCGCCTCCGGCAGCTCGACCAGGTTCGTGTCGGCGGCGTGAATCGGCACCTGCTCGGCGAAGGAGCCCGGCCCGGTGAAGCCGGGCTGGGTCTGCTGGGGACACACCTGGGACTGCCCTGACCGGCAGGAGTCGCACCCGCCGCAGCCGCACGCGAACGGGACCGTGACGCGGTCACCCACGCCCCAGCGCCGGACCGACGGCCCCACCTCGGCCACCACCCCGGCCAGCTCGTGGCCCGGCACGTGCGGGAGCTCCACCGGGTCGTGGCCCCGCCACGCGTGCCAGTCCGAGCGGCACACCCCGGTGGCGCGCACGTCGACCACGACCCCGTCGGCCGGACAGGTAGGGGCGGGGATGTCGGCGATCGACGGGACAGCGCCGTAGGCGGTGTAGATGACGGCTCTCATGCGGGGCATTGTGCCGGGAGCCGGCGACGACGCAGCAGGGCCCCGGGACCAGGTCGGTCCCGAGGCCCTGCAGGTGCCGATCCGAGCGAGGGGCCCGGTCAGCCGGCGGGCGTCACTTGAAGCGGACGTCCACCATCATCATGTCGCCACGCATCCCGGTGTCGTCGACGGTCAGCGTGGTGCCCGTGCCGGCGACCTTCGTGGAGCTCCACGGGTTGTCCTCGCTCCAGTAGCGGTCGACGTCGCTGTCGTCGAAGGTCGGCATCGCCGGCTGCGACGGCACCGAGGTCGGCACGCCGTTGCGGTGGAAGGTCACCGGGTCGGTGGCCTCCTGCCCGAAGGTGGCGTCGAACGGTTGCCGCCGGTTGCCGAGCAGTGCGCCACCCGGGAACGTGATCGGCTCCGGACGGGCGTCCACCGGGAGCACCTGGCCGTAGCCCGGGTGCACCGAGGTGTTGTTGTCGGCGTACGCCTCGTTGGCGTACCAGACCAGCAGACCGTTCTGGTACGGGAAGCGCTCGACCCAGTCGGGACGAGAGTTCGACCAGCCGAAGTTGTACGGGCCGACCTCGAGGGTCGAGTCGTAGCCGGAGTAGACCCGGTTCTCGGCCAGGTAGTACTGCGGCTTCTCCTCGGTGATGGACCCGGTCATCCGTGTGAACCCGTCCGCGGTCCACTCGCCCTCGCCGGCCTCCACGTCGTCGGTCCAGGCGGCGCTTCCGTCCTTGACCAGCGAGATGTCGTCGAGGAACGCGCCGTCCTCGATCCAGCCACCGTCGGTCTGGTAGCGGAACCGGAAGTCGATGACCTGGCCGGCGTACTCGGACAGGTCCCAGCTCAGCTCGGTCCACTCACCGCCGGACGAGCCGTCGAGCCCGTCGTCGAGCTTGGTCCAGCTCTGCCCGCCGTCGGTCGAGACCTCGGTGTAGAGGTAGTCGTACCCCGCCTCGATCTGGTACCACGCGGCCGTCGTCAGCGACGCCGAGGTGGCGCCGGTGAGGTCAAGGCTGCGGGTCAGCGTCGTGTTGAGGTTGTCGTCGGCGGTGCTCCACCACTCGTACTCACCCGACTTCGGGGTGTTGTACTCGGTGACCTTGGTGTAGTCGGGCAGGTTGACCACGACCGCCTGCGGCATCCTGCCGGTGCGGTCGGCCGGACCGAGCTTGACCCGGGTGTCCTCGCCGTACTCGACGAACTCGGCGTCGAGCCAGCCGAGCTGCAGCTTCTCCCAGGCGCCCATGTAGCCGGGCTTGGTGCCGATGTCCTCGCCACCGTCGTTGAGCCAGGAGCCGGAGCTCATCAGCGTCCAGAACCCGGTGCCGTTGTCGCCGCCGCGGGTGTCGTAGAGGTCCGGCAGACCGAGGTCGTGGGCGAACTCGTGGGTGAACACGCCGACGCCGCCGTTCTCGGGCTCGGTGGTGTAGTCGCCGATCCAGATGCCGGAGTCACCCAGCGGGACGCCGCCGAGCTTGTTGCCCTCCGGGCCCTCGGAGCCGATGCCGTTGGAGTAGGCGTACCAGCGGTGCGACCAGATGGCGTCGGACCCCTGCGCGCCGCCACCGGCCTCCTCGCCCTCGCCGGCGTGGATCGCCTGGAAGTGGTCGATGTAGCCGTCGGGCTCGTTGAAGTCGCCGTCACCGTCGTGGTCGTAGCGGTCCCACTGGTCGAACTGCGACAGGTAGTCGCGGATCTCGGCGTCACTCTTGCCCTGGGCGACCTGGTCGTCGTACCAGGCCTGCGCGGTGTCGCGGATGTAGGGCCAGTAGGTCGCGGCGGAGGAGCCCTCGTTGGACCCGTAGCGCGCCTCGTTGTAGGGCACGGAGACCCAGTCGCTCACGTCGCCCTTGGCCAGGAACTTGCCGTTGGACTGCGCGAGGTAGAAGTCCTTCAGCGAGTTGTCCGGACCGAACATGAGGTCCATGTAGTGGTCGCGGTCGTAGTCGGCCTTCCACGCCGTCGAGTTGTCGTCGGTGCTGTCGCCGTCCCAGTCACGGTCGGGCTGCTCGATCTCGTTGTGCACCGGACCGGGCTCGCCGCCGTACTCCGGGTCGATCTCGGTACCGAAGTCGGTGAGGATCGTGAAGATCGACTCCTCACGGTTCACGTCGTACTGGACGTATTGGCCCTCGCCGGCCTTGATGACCTGGCCGCCGTTGCGGTTCTGCACCGTGGCCTTGCCCTGCACCAGGTCCGTGACCGCCTTCTCCCGCAGCTCGCGCTGCTTCTGGCCCAGGGGGTGGGGGATGTCGTCGACGTGGTGCTCAGAGGCGAGGCTGGGCTCGCTGTCTCCCTCGGCAGGGATCGCCTGCGCGGGAGCGTTGAACGTCGTCAGCGCGGCTGCACCCACAGCCACCACCGACAACGCGCGCATGTTGCGTCGTTTCACAACAGGTCCTCCTGTGTAGCGAAGCGGCGTCCGAGCGGGCGCCCCGGGAGATCGTCACAAATGAGGAAGGCTCACGTGAAGGACCCGGACCGTAACAAATCGGTCACAGCACGCTTGTGCGGTTGTGACGCTGCGCAGCGTGTCGATCCCCGCGTGTTGTCGGCCTTGACGCAGCCGCGCGTGAGGGCGCAGGGTGGTTCCGATCTATGGCAGTCATATTCCGCAGGATGGAATACGCTACGGAGGTCCCGATGAGCAGCTCGTCCGCCCGCCTGTCCCTGCCCGATGGCGTCGAGGTCACCGGGCCCGTCCACGACCGCTTCGAGGAGATCCTCACCGAGCGCGCGCTCGAGCTCGTCGCGCTGCTGCACCGCGAGCTCGACGGACGACGCCGCGAGCTGCTGCAGCGCCGCGCGGACCGCGTCGCGGAGATCGGGGCCGGCGGCACCCTCGACTTCCTGCCGGAGACGCAGCAGGTGCGCGCGGACCCGGACTGGAAGGTGGCCGATCCGGCCCCGGGCCTCGTCGACCGCCGGGTCGAGATCACCGGCCCGACCGACAAGAAGATGACGATCAACGCGTTGAACTCAGGCGCGAAGGTCTGGCTGGCCGACCACGAGGACGCCAACACCCCGCTGTGGGAGAACGTCGTCGGCGGCCAGCTCAACCTCCGCGACGCGATCACCCGGCAGATCGACTTCACCAGCGACGCCGGCAAGAGCTACGCGCTCAGGCCCGACGACGAGCTCGCGACGATCGTGGTGCGTCCGCGGGGATGGCACCTGCCCGAGAAGCACATCCTCGTCGACGGCGAGGAGACCGCCGGGGCGCTGGTCGACTTCGCTCTCTACCTCGTCGCTTCGGGGCAGCTGCAGATCGACCGGGGTCTCGGCCCGTACTTCTACCTGCCGAAGATGGAGTCCCACCTCGAGGCCCGGCTGTGGAACGACGCCTTCAACCTGGCGCAGGACTTCGTCGGCATGCCGCGCGGAACCATCCGCGCCACCGTGCTGATCGAGACCTTCCCGGCCGCGTTCGAGATGGAGGAGATCCTCTACGAGCTGCGGGAGCACTCCGCCGGCCTGAACGCCGGCCGCTGGGACTACATGTTCAGCGTGATCAAGACGTTCCGCACCCGCGGTAAGGAGTTCCTGCTACCCGACCGCAACTCGGTCACGATGACGGTGCCCTTCATGCGCGCCTACACCGAGCTGCTGGTGCGCACCTGCCACAAGCGTGGCGCGCACGCCATCGGCGGCATGGCCGCGTTCATCCCGAGCAAGGACCCCGAGGTCAACGAGCAGGCCTTCGCCAAGGTCGAGGCCGACAAGAGCCGCGAGGCGAGCGACGGCTTCGACGGGTCCTGGGTGGCTCACCCCGGCATGGTGCAGACCTGCCGCGACGCATTCGACGCGGTGCTCGGCGACCGGCCGAACCAGGTCGACAACCTGCGCGAGGACGTCGACGTCACGGCCGCGCAGCTCCTCGACGTCGTCTCGACACCCGGGTCGACCACGGAGGAGGGCCTGCGCAACAACATCAGTGTGGCGATCCAGTACCTCGCGGTCTGGCTCAAGGGCTCCGGCGCGGTCGGCATCTTCAACCTGATGGAGGACGCCGCCACCGCCGAGATCGCCCGCTCGCAGATCTGGCAGTGGCTGCACAACGACGTCACGCTGGACACGGGTGAGCGCGTGACTGCCGATCTCGTGAACCGGATCGCCGACGAGGAGGTCGCCAAGCTGCCCGGCGAGGCGGCGGACTACGAGGACGCGCGGGCGACCTTCCTGGAGGTGGCCGTCGCCGACGAGTTCGCCGACTTCCTCACGCTGCCCGCCTATGCTCGAATGCCCTGACAGCTCATCGAGGAAGCGGCCATGCCCACTGCACAGCAGCAGTCCGCGGGGGGTGTCGCGGCGGTCGTACGGCGGCTGCGGGCGATCCTCCCCGAGGGCGCCCTGATCACCGACCACGCCCGGCTGCGCACCTACGAGTGCGACGGGCTCGCGCACTACCGGGTGACACCCGGGCTCGTCGTGCTGGCGGACAGCGCCGAGCACGTGCAGGCCGTCGTCGCCGCCTGCGCAGCCGAGCAGGTGCCCTTCGTGGCGCGCGGGTCGGGCACCGGCCTGTCGGGCGGGGCGCTGCCGCACGCCGAAGGGGTGCTGCTGGTGACCTCGCAGCTTCGCCACGTGCGCGAGCTCGCGCCGCAGGACCAGCGCGCGGTGGTGGACCCGGGCGTGATCAACCTGCAGGTCACCAAGGCCGCCGCACCGTCGGGCTACTACTTCGCTCCGGACCCCTCCAGCCAGCAGATCTGCTCGATCGGCGGCAACGTCGCGGAGAACTCCGGCGGCGCGCACTGCCTGAAGTACGGCTTCACCACCAACCACGTGCTGGCCGTCGACCTGGTCACCCCCGACGGCGAGCAGGTCCAGCTGGGCACCCGTGCGCCGGACCCGCCCGGGTACGACCTGCTCGGGGCGTTCGTGGGCTCGGAGGGCACGCTCGGGGTCGCCACCTCGGTGACCGTGCGGCTGGTGCGCGCGCCGGAGGAGGTCCGGACCATGCTGGCCGGATTCGCCAGCACCGACGAGGCCGGTGCCGCGACCTCCGCGATCATCGGCGCCGGCATCGTGCCGGCCGCGATCGAGATGATGGACGCACTGGCGATCGAGGCAGCCGAGGCGGCCGTCCAGTGCGGCTACCCCGAGGGCGCAGGGGCGGTGCTCGTCATCGAGCTCGACGGTGCGGCGGTCGAGGTCGAGCACGAGTTCCGCCGGGTCGAGCAGCTGTGCCAGGACAAGGGAGCCTTCGAGATCCGGGTGGCCACGGAGCCCGCGGAGCGGGCCCTGATCTGGAAGGGACGCAAGTCCGCGTTCGCAGCGGTCGGCAGGATCAGCCCCGACTACATCGTGCAGGACGGCGTGATCCCGCGCACCGCGCTGCCCGAGGTGCTGCGCGACATCGCCGCCGTGTCCCGCGACAGTGGCGTCCGGGTGGCCAACGTCTTCCACGCCGGTGACGGCAACCTGCACCCGCTGGTGCTCTTCGACGACACCGAACCGGGACAGAGCGAGCGGGCCGAGCACGTCTCCGGCGCGATCCTCGACCTGTGCATCGAGCACGGGGGCTCCATCACCGGCGAGCACGGCGTCGGGATGGACAAGTCGAAGTACATGCCCAAGATGTTCACTGCGGAGGATCTCGACACGATGCAGATGGTGCGATGCGCGTTCGACCCGCACGGCATCTCCAACCCGGGCAAGATCTTCCCGACCCCGCGCCTGTGCGGGGAGGTACCCGGCCGGCACAAGGGCGTGCACCCGCTGCACGAGGCCGGCGTCGCCGAGGTCTTCTGATGGCAGCACGCGACGACCTCAGCGCGGTGTGCACGGTCCGCGAGGCCGAGGACGGCGACCTGGTCGACGGCGTACGGCCCGCCCTCGTCGCCGCGCCGGAGTCGGCCGACGAGGCTGCTGCGCTGATGCGGGCCGCCGCGGCCCACGGCCTCAGCGTGGTCCCCCGCGGCAACGGCACCAAGCTCCGCTGGGGGCTCCCACCCCGCGGCGTCGACCTCGTCGTGGAGACGGGGCGGCTGAACCGCGTCGTGGAGCACGCCGCGGGCGACCTCGTCGTCGTCGCAGAGGCAGGTGTGCAGCTGAGCGATCTGCAGCAGCAGCTGGCCTCGGCGGGACAGTGGCTGGCCATCGACGAGATGGTCCCCGGGACGACCATCGGCGGTCTCGTCGCGACCTCGCCCAGCGGGCCGCACCGGATGGCCACCGGCACCGTCCGGGACCTGCTCATCGGCGTGACGATCGTCCGGGCCGACGGCGTCGTCGCCAAGTCCGGCGGCAAGGTGGTCAAGAACGTCGCCGGCTACGACCTCGGCAAGCTCGTCACGGGCTCCTTCGGCACGCTCGGACTCGTCACCCAGGCCGCTTTCCGCCTCCACCCGCTGCCGGCGGCGACCCGCTGGGTCGGCGCGCCTGCGGATACTGAGCGCGCGCTCGGCTCCATGGTCGAGGCCGTGCTGCACTCCCAGGTCGTGCCCGCGGCCCTGGAGGTCGACTGGCCGGCCACGGGGCCAGGCGGCGTCGCCGTGCAGCTCGAAGGCACCGACGCGGGGGTCGAGGCTCGTGCCGCGCGCGTGCGCGACCTGCTCGGCGCCGGCGCGGACGTCGACGACAAGGCCCCCGGCTGGGCCGCGCACTACCCGTGGGAGGAAGGCGGCACCGCGCTCAAGCTCACCTGCCAGCTCTCCGCCGTACCGGAGGTGCTCGCGGCCACCCGCTCGGCCGGAGTCGAGGTGGCCACTCGCGGTTCGGCGGGCGTGGGCGTGCTCCACGGCGGCATCGCGGCCGACACCGATCCGCAGGCGGTCGCGGGTGCGGTCGCACACCTGCGCGAGATCTGCGGCGCCCGCGGTGGCAGTGTGGTCGTCGTCGACGCGCCGCCGGAGGTCAAAGCCGTCACCGACGTCTGGGGGCCCGTCCCCGCGCTGGAGCTGATGCGGCGCGTCAAGGACCAGTTCGACCCCGAGCACCGGCTCTCCCCCGGCCGGTTCGTAGGAGGCATCTGATGACGCAGGACCCGATCCGGCTCGGCACCCCGGGTGCCACCGGACCCGACCAGCCGGCGTTCGACGGGCACCACCCGCCGAGCATCGAGCTGATCGAGGACTGCGTGCACTGCGGCTTCTGCCTCACGACTTGCCCGACGTACTCGCTGTGGGGCGAGGAGATGGACTCCCCCCGTGGCCGGATCGACCTGATGAAGCAGGGCCTCGAGGGCGACCCGCTGAGCGAGTCGATGGTCGGTCACTTCGACGCCTGCCTCGGCTGCATGGCCTGTGTCACGGCCTGCCCCTCCGGCGTGCAGTACAACCGCCTGATCGAGCAGACCCGCGCCCAGGTGGAGCGTCGCCACGAGCGCTCGCGTGGGGAGCGAGCCCTGCGGGAGGCGATCTTCGCGTTGTTCCCGCACCCCCGGAGGCTGCGCGCCATGCGCGGGCCGTTGCGCGCCTACCAGCGGCTCGGTGTCGAGCGCCTGGTACGGCGCAGCGGGCTGCTGGAGCGGATCGCGCCCTCGCTGGCGGCCATGGAGTCGCTCGCACCTCCCCTGGCCAAGCCCGAGCGGGTGCCGGAGAGATTGCCGGCGAGCGGCACCCGACGGGCGGTCGTCGGGATGCTCACCGGCTGCGTGCAGCGGGAGTTCTTCCCCGCCGTCAACGCCGCCACGGCCCGCGTGCTCGCCGCCGAAGGCTGCGACGTCATCGCACCCCGGCGGCAGGGTTGCTGCGGCGCGCTCAGCGCGCACACCGGGCGCGAGGAGGAGGCACAGGACTTCGCCCGCGGCCTCATCGACACGTTCGACCGGGCGGGGGTGGACTACGTCGTGGTCAACGCCGCCGGCTGCGGGTCGTCGATGAAGGAGTACGTCGACCTGCTCGCCGACGACCCCGAGTACGCCGAGCGCGCGCGGGCCTTCTCCGGGCGCGTGCGCGACCTGTCGGAGATCCTCGTCGAGCTCGGGCCGGTCGCCCCGCGCCACCCGGTGCCCGGCACGGCCGCCTACCACGATGCGTGCCACCTGGCCCACGCCCAGGGTGTCCGCGCGCAGCCGCGGCAGCTGCTGGCCGACATCCCGGAGCTCGAGGTGCGCGAGATCGCCGACCCCGAGATCTGCTGCGGCTCCGCCGGCGTCTACAACATCCTCAACCCGGAGCCGGCCCGCGAGCTCGGCGACCGCAAGGCGGCGAACGTGCTCGCCACCGGCGCGGAGCTGCTCGTGACGGCGAACCCCGGCTGCCTCATGCAGGTGGCCGCGTCGGTGCAGCGCGCGGGCGGACAGATCGGGCTCGCTCACACCGCGCAGGTGCTCGACGCCTCGATCCGCGGCGTACCCGTGCCCCAGCTGTTCGGCTGACCCGCCGACGGCTCGCCGGGCGAAAATCGACCGCGCGGTGAGAAATCGCGCGCCGACCGCCCACCCGCTGCCCGAAGATCCACCGCGCGGTGAGAAATCGCCCCCGCGGACCGGCTCAGCGGCGGTCGCCCACCGATGCGGACTCGGCGTTGTGCTTCATGACCCAGCGGCCGAGTGCAGCGAGCCCGGCGAGCACCAGCACGAGCAGCAGCGTGCCGACGTTGAACCCGACGCCGTTGATCCAGATGAACGACAGCGCGCCGGCGAGCAGGCAGTAGTAGGTCATCGGGATCACGGTCTTGCGGATCAGGTCACCCTCGCGACCGAGCAGGCCGACGGTGGCCGAGGCCGCGACGATGTTGTGCACCGTTATCATGTTGCCCGCTGCGCCGCCCACCGCCTGGGTGGCGACCACCGTCTCCGGCGTTGCGCCGATGTTCTCGGCGGTCGCGAACTGGAACAGGCTGAACGTGAGGTTGGAGACCGTGTTGCTGCCTGCCACGAAGGCCCCGAGCGCGCCGATCCAGGGCGAGAGGATCGGCCAGGCGTCGCCGACCAGGGCGGCCGCGCCCTCGGCGAGGGTCACCGGCATGCTCGACAGTCCGGAGGCGTTGAAGTCCGCACCGGAGTTGATGAAGACCCGCACGAGCGGTAACGCGAAGACCAGCGCCACGCCTGCGCCCATGAGCTGGCTCCCGGCGACCCGCCACGACTCCGCGATCTGGCGGCTGTTCATCCGGTGCAGCAGGTACGTGGCCAGACAGGTCACGATGAAGATGAACCCGGGCAGGTAGAACGGCTGGATCTCCACGGTGATGCCGGTGCCCAGGATCTCGGTCACGTCGATCGTGGTGTTGACGAGCACCTCGTTGAGCGGGGGGACCGTGCGGGTGAGGACCAGCAGCGCGGCGACGATGACGTAAGGCGACCAGGCACGGACGATGCCCATGCGGCGGGTGACCTGCTTGGCCTCGACCTCGGGCTCGATGTTGCCCATCCAGCGGTCGCTCCAGGTCTCACGCTCGCCGAACTGCCAGATGTCCTTGGGCATCAGGAAGCCACGGCTGGAGGTGAACATCACCAGCGTCAGCCCGATCAGGCCACCCAGCAGAGCGGGGAACTCCGGGCCGAGCAGCCAGGCCACGAAGACGTACGGCACCGTCATCGCGAAGGCGGCGTAGAGCGCGAACGGCCAGATCGCCAGCCCGTCGCGGAAGCGCTTCTGCGGCCCGAAGAAGCCGGTCAGCATGCACACCATGAACAGCGGGACCAGCGTGCCGACCGTGGCGTGCAGGATCGCGACGTCGAGGCCGATCGCGCTGATGTACTCCGTGAACGACAGGCCCAGCTCGGCGGTGCGCTCATCGACTCCGGTGCCGCCCTGCAGGCCCTGGGACACGCCGACGAGGATGGGCGTACCCACGGCCCCGAAGCTCACCGGGGTGCTCTGGATGATCAGCCCGACCATGACCGCAGCCATCGCGGGGAACCCGAGCGCGAGCAGCAGCGGTGCGACGACCGCGGCCGGGGTGCCGAACCCGGCAGCGCCCTCGATGAAGCTGCCGAACAGCCAGCCGATGATGACCGCCTGCACCCGGCGGTCGGGCGAGATGCTGGTGAAGCCGGCCCGGATCGTGGCGATGGCGCCGCTCTTGGTCAGCGTCTCGAGCAGCAGCAGCGCCCCGAAGACGATGTAGAGCAGGGTGGAGGCGATGAGCAGGCCCTCGATGCTCGAGGCCGCGATGACCGTCGGGCTGATCTCCCAGACGAACAGCGCGACGAGCACCACGACGACGAAGCCAATGGGCATGGCGTACTTGGCGGGCCAGCGCAGACCTGCCAGCAACAGGCCGACGGTGGCGATGGGGGCAAGGGCCAGCAGACTGAGTAGGGCCAAGTTGTCCATGTCGATCCCGTCACCGAGGGTGTTTGTTCCACTCTGCAGCCAATGTGTTCCGCACAGCGGTGGCTAGAGGGGAGCCTCACACCCCCTCGAGGTCGCCGTCAAGACCCCACCCCTGGACTACTGTGGACTCGATGAGCATCGAGTCGTCGGACGCGCCTGAGCGTGGGGACTCCTCGGTGCGCCGCGCTTCCGGCGTGCAGACCGTCGACCGTGCGCTCGACGTGATCGAGGCGCTCGCCGCGCGCTCCGCGCCGCTCGGGGTCAGCGAGATCGCCCGGCACACCGGTCTGCCCCAGGGCACCGTGCACCGGCTGCTGCTGGCGCTGCAGGCGCGCGGCTACGTCCGGCGCGACTCCGAACGCAAGTACGCCATCGGCGCGGCGGCGATGCGTTTCAGCGAGGCCGCCCACCAGGCGCTCGTCGTCGCCGCCCGGCCCTACCTGCTGCGGCTGGTCGATCTGTGCGGCGAGACCACCAACCTCGCGGTGCTCGAGGACGTCCAGATGGTCTACGTCGCCCAGTCGCCCTCGCCGCACACCCTCCGGATCTTCGCCGAGGTGGGTCGTCGGGTGCCGCTGCACTCCACCGCGGTCGGCAAGGTCGCCCTCGCCGGGCTGCCGCCGGCACGGGCGCGGGAGCTGCTGACCAAGGCCGGGATGCCGGCGCGCACCGCGCGGACCATCACCGACACCGAGCAGATGATGTCCGAGCTCGCCCACGTGCGCGAGCAGGGCTTCGCCATCGACGACGAGGAGCAGGAGCAGGGGGTGCGCTGTGTCGCCGTCCCCTTGCGCGACGGGGACGGCGTCGTCGCCGCCCTGTCCGTCTCCGGGCCCGGCGAGCGGTTCACGCTGCACCGTGCGACCTCCCTCGCGGCTGCGATGGCCGAGGTGGCCTCGGCGTTCTCGGCCGACGTCTTCGGGCGGGACACGCAGCGAGACGCCGGTTGACGCGGCCGGGCGTGTCGTCCTAACTTCACCAGGGTCCACACGGGAGCCCCGAGCACGGGGCTGAGAAGAGGCTGCGGCTGCCTCGACCGTCGTACCTGATCCGGGTCATGCCGGCGCAGGGAGATTGGAGTCGACGTGCGCACTGCTTCCTCGCAGCGAATCTCGCGTTGCCACCTCATCACCGATCCTCGCCACGACCGTGCCCTCGACGTGGTCGCCGCGGCCCTGCAGGCCGGCGTGCGGTGGGTGCAGGTGCGCGCCAAGCACCACACCGACCGCGCCCTGCTGCTCCTGACCGAGCGCGTGCTCGACCTCGCCCGCCCCGTCGGAGCCACGGTGGTGGTCGACGACCGGGCTGACGTCGCCTGGGCGAGCGGAGCCCACGGGGTGCACCTGGGGGCCGACGACCTGCCGGTCTCCGTGGTCCGGCGCATGCTCGGGCCGCAGGCCGTGATCGGGGCGACGGCGCGCAACGCCGAGGACGCGGCCGCCGCGGCCGCCGCCGGCGCCGACTACCTCGGGGTCGGGCCGACGTTCGCCACCACGTCGAAGGACGGCCTGCCCGCCCCGCTGGGGATCGACGGCGTCGCGGCCGTGGCCGATTCCACCCGGCTACCGGTGGTCGCCATCGCGGGCGTCGACGCCGCCCGGGCGGGCTCCCTGCGCGATGCGGGTGTCCATGGCGTCGCGGTGCTGTCGGCCGTGTCCGAGGCGGCCGATCCCGGGGCCGCCGCCGCCGAGCTGCTCGCGGCCGTCGGCTCCTGATGCGCGTCGCGATCATCGGCGGTGGTGTCATCGGCCTCTCCCTCGCGTGGAGGCTTGCCGAGCGGCACACCGTCACCGTGTTCGACCCCCGACCGGGCTACGGCGCGTCGTGGGCTGCCGCCGGCATGCTGTCGCCCGCAGGGGAGGCATGGCACGGGGAGGAGCACCTGCTGCGAGCCGGGCTGGACTCGCTCGCGCGCTGGCCGGACTTCGCCGCCGCGCTCACCGGCGACTCCGGAGTCGACCCCTGGCTGGCCCGGGAGGGCACCTGGCTCGCCGGGGCGACGACGGACGACGCCCGCGAGGTCGACCGGGTGGTGGCGATCCTGGAGTCCCACCGCGTGGAGGCGCACCGGCGGTCCCGGGCGGAGGTACGCGGCGCCGAGCCGTCCCTGCACCACCGGCTGCGCAGCGTGGTCGACGTACCCGGGGACCTCAGCGTGCACAACCGCCGGCTGCTCGACGCCCTCCGGGCGGCGTGCGCCGTGCGGGGCGTACGGGTCGAGCCAGAGCTCGCCGACGTGGCCGTGCACGACGGCTCGGTCGTCGGCGTGCGCACCCGGCACGACGACACGCTGCACCCCGCCGACGCCGTCGTCGTCGCGGCCGGCAGCAGGCTCGCGGAGGTCGGGTCCGTGCCGCCCGAGATCGGCGCGACCTGCCGGCCGGTCAAGGGACAGATCCTGCGACTGCGGTGGCGCGGACCCGACCCGCTGCTGCGCCGCACGCTGCGCGCGCTGGTCGGCGGGGCGGCGGTGTACGCCGTGCCGCGCCGGGACGGCGAGATCGTGCTGGGGGCGACGACCGAGGAGCTCGGGTACGACGAGACGGTCACGGTCGACGCCGTGCACGAGCTGCTGCGTGCGGGCCTGGCGGTCGTGCCCGGACTGCGCGACTGCGAGCTCGTCGAGACCCTGGCGCGGCCCCGCCCCGGCACGCCCGACAACGCCCCGCTGGTGGGGCCCACCGGCGTCGACGGTCTGCTCCTCGCCGCCGGCCACTACCGAGGCGGCGTGCTGCTCGCGCCGCTGACCGCCGCCGCGGTCGCGGCGCACCTGGAGGGCAGTCCGGTGCCGCAGGCTGCCCGCGCGCTGCTGCCCACCCGACTGACAGGAGCCCGAGCATGACCATCCGCGTCAACGGCGAGCCGACCGGCGTCGACGACCCGATCACCGTGCACGAGCTGCTGCTGCGGCTCGACCTTCCGCGCCGCGACGTCGCGCTCGCGGTCGACGGGGCGGTGGTGCCGCGGTCGGCATGGGAGCAGACCACCCTCGGCCCCGACGCCGAGGTCGAGCTCGTCACCGCGATGCAGGGAGGATGACCGTGCCCGCAGCAGAGCCGCTCAAGGTCGCTGACACAGAGCTCGACAGCCGGCTGTTCCTCGGCACCGGCGGTGTGCCCAACCTCGCGACCCTCGCGGAGTGCATCGAGGCCAGCCGCACCTCCCTGGTCACGGTGTCGATGCGGCGGGTGAGCGCGGACTCCCCCGGCTCACCGCTGCAGGTCGTGCGCGAGGCCGGGGTGCGGGTGCTGCCCAACACCGCAGGCTGCTTCTCCGCCCGCGAGGCGGTGCTGACCGCCGAGCTCGCCCGGGAGGCACTGGGCACGTCGTGGGTGAAGCTCGAGGTGATTGCCGACGAGCAGACGCTGATGCCCGATATCGTCGAGCTGCTCGATGCGGCCGAGCAGCTGGTCGACGCCGGCTTCGACGTATTTCCCTACACCACCGACGACCTGTCGGTCGCCCGCAGGCTCGCCGACCTCGGCTGCGTCGCCGTGATGCCGCTGGGGTCGCCCATCGGCAGCGGCCTCGGGATCTGCAACCCCCGGGCGATCGCCGCGATCTGCGACTCGCTCGACGTACCCGTCGTGCTCGACGCCGGCATCGGCACGGCGTCGGACGCGGCGCTGGCCATGGAGCTGGGCTGTGACGCGGTGCTCGCCGCGACCGCCATCACCCGGGCCGAGCAGCCCGCCCGCATGGCAGCAGCGATCGCCCGTGCCGTCGAGGCGGGTCTGCTGGCACGCAGCGCCGGCCGCATCCCGCGCCGCGAGACCGCACTCGCCTCCAGCCCGTTCGAGGGGCTGTTGGGTTCGTGACACCGGCGCTGATCATGCTCACCGACCGGCACCAGGTGCCGGCCGGCCGCTCGCTGCCACAACAGGTGGCCCGGGCGGTCGACGGTGGCGTGCGTGCGGTGATCCTGCGCGAGCGGGACCTCGCGGACCGGGTGCGCGCGGATCTGGCGTCCGCGCTCTCCGCCGTCCTGACGGACGTGGGCGGCCGGCTCGTCCTCGCCGCCCCCGCGACCTCGGCCGAGCTGCCGTACGCCGTGCACCTGCGCGCGGACGACCCGTTCCCGTCCCCGCGCCCGCCGGTCGTGGGTCGCTCCTGCCACAGCGCTGCCGAGCTCGTCCGCGCGTACCGCGAGGGAGCCGACTTCGTGCTGCTCGGACCCGTGGCCGCCTCGGCGTCCAAACCCGGTTACGGCCCCGCCCTCGGCGCCTCAGGACTGGCCCGCCTCTCCGCCTCCTTGGGTGACGCGTCGGCGGGGCGGCCACGGGTCTACGCGCTCGGCGGGGTCGACCCGGGCAATGCCGCACGGTGGCTGTCCGCCGGCGCCGACGGCGTGGCGGTCATGGGAGCGCTGATGCGCGCCGACGACCCGGCGAGCGTCGCGGCAGACCTCGTCGCGACGCTCCCACCGACGAGCTGCGCCGATCCCCTCTCCACCGAGCTGACCACGAGGAGCGGACCATGACCCCCGCCACCGCGCTCACCATCGCCGGGTCCGACTCCGGGGGCTGCGCAGGTCTGCAGGCCGACCTCACCACGATGGCCGCCCTCGGCGTGCACGGCACGTGCGTCGTCACCGTCGTCACCGCCCAGAACACCGTCGGCGTGCAGGACCTCCACCCGCTGCCCACCGAGACGGTGGGGCGCCAGCTCGAGAGCGTCCGGAACGACCTGCCACCGGCCGCGGTCAAGTGCGGCCTGCTCGGCACGCCCGAGCTGGTCGACCTCGTGGCGAAGGCGGTCGTCGACGGTCTGCCGGCCCCGGTCGTCGACCCCGTGCTGGTCGCGACGAGCGGCGACGGGCTCACCACCGGTGACGTGGTGTCGGCGTACCACGACCTGCTGCTCCCTCGCACCCTGCTGCTCACGCCCAACGTCGACGAGGCGGCTCTGCTGCTCGGCGGCGGCGAGCTCGACAGCGTCGCCGACCGGCGCCTGGCCGCCCGCGAGCTCCTCGCCCTCGGGCCACGCGCCGTCGTCATCACCGGCGGCACGGAGCGCGGCACGTGCATCGACGTGTACGCCGATTCCGACGGCGTCCGTGAGCACGGTGCACCTGCGGTCGACACCCGCAACGACCACGGCACGGGTTGCACCTACTCGGCCGCCGTCGCCGCTCATCTCGCTCGCGGTGCAGACCTGCGCACCGCGTGCGGCGAGGCGACCGCGTTCGTCCGGGCCGCGCTCGCGACCTCCCGCGGCTGGCGTCTCGGCGCCGGTCGCGGCCCGGTGGCTCACGTGCTCGCGAGTGCGCCCTGAGCAGCTCGTCGGCAGAGCACGAACGGTCAAGCAACGGCGCAGTGCGTCGGCCAGACTGATGCCCATGACGGAGGTGTCCCGCGACCGGCTGCGCGAGCTGCTCGACGCCGTACTCGCCGACGAGGTCGATGACCGCACCGCGATGGCCCGCCGCGCGTACGCCTCGCCGTACCACTTCAGCCGGCTGGTACGGCGCGGCACCGGGGAGTCGCCGGTCGCCTTGCAGCGCCGCGTGATCCTCGAACGCGCGGCCTGGCGACTGCGCAACGGCGAGAGCGTGACCGAGGTGGCGCTCGGCGAGGGTTACGACGGCGCGGACTTCCCCGCCCGCGGCGGCCGCGACCTGGCGACCCTGGTGCGGCGCCACGAGGCTGTCGCCCCGCGTTGGATCGACACCGTCCAGCGGATCGCTGACGAGGGCAGGTGGGCCGACGTGCTCATCGACGCGCTCTGCGACCCGCCAGAGAGCTTCGCGCTCGGCAGCGTCGTGAGCCACGTGCTGACCTACTCGGCGTACCGGCGCCAGCTCGTGCGCAGGCTGCTGCGCGACCTGGGCGGGGCGGTCGACAACGGCGACCCGAACATGTGGCTCCGCGAGCGGCGGCAGCCCGGCCATCACGAGAGGGGAGATCGATGACCCGCACCCAGTACTACACCGCGACCACGCTCGACGGTTTCATCGCCACCACGGACCACTCGCTGGACTGGCTGTTCCCCAACGCCGTCGACGAGCGCGGCCCGATGAACTACGCCGACTTCATCGCC
>Ga0075331_1000056_pt1 | contig 20825 bp, 13 predicted proteins | sample MayberrySE_TuleA_FD_120090 | JGI IMG/M metagenome (GOLD analysis project Ga0075331, IMG submission 120090) | Natural and restored wetland microbial communities from the San Francisco Bay, California, USA, that impact long-term carbon... | ecosystem: Environmental > Terrestrial > Soil > Wetlands ... | reverse complement strand
CAGCAGGGCCAGCATGTCGGGGAAGCCGGCCTCGACGAACTGGATGTCGTCGGTCGGCACTCCCTGCTCCTGCAAGGCAGCCTTGATGGTGACGTCGCCGATGTTCTCCAACGTGTTGACGGCGATGCGCTTGCCGGCGAGGTCCTCAGGCCCGGTGATGCTGCTGTCCTCGGCCACCAGCACGGCGGAGAAGTCCTTCGAGGGGTTCGCGGTGGCGTAGGTGCCGCCGGCGATCATCGTCAGCGGGAGGCCCTTGGCGTGCGCCAGCAGCACGCTGGTGATGTTGGAGCCGGCGACGTCGACCTCGCCGCTGGTGATGGCCGGGATGTTCGCGGCACCACCCACCGACGCCGTGATCTCGAGATCGATCCCCTGCTCCTCGAAATGCCCCTGCTGCTTGCCGTACTCCAGGAACGCCGACGGGATGCCGGCGACGTCGGAGACCTTGACCTCGGTCAGCCCCGAGCTGTCCTCGGCCCGGCTCTGCCCCGAGCCGCCGCAAGCGGCGACCAGCACCAGGGCACTCGAGACTGCTGTCAGACGCAGGTGGCAACGCATCGGAACTCCTAAGCCGGGGATTGCGAGTGGCCGACAAACTAGCCCTCGATCTCACGGGGTACGCCGCTTCGCTGCGCTCGTTCTTCTATGCGGAACCCAACGGTATCTGCATAGGTTCGAGAGATCCCAGCCCTGCGCCGTTGCCAACGCACAAGGCGCCACACTGCATCCCGGATAGCAGAATCTCCCGCTGGCACGAGTACACCGACCGATGCCGGCCTCCTATCTTGGGCGCGGCGCCAGCGCCGACCTGACAAGGAGTGGGATGAACGTAGCGATCGTGGGCGCCGGCATCGGGGGGCTGACGCTCGCTCTGGAGCTGCACGAGGCGGGGATCCCCTGCCGGATCATCGAGGCCGCGCCGGAGATCTCTCCCATCGGGGCAGGCATCAACATCCTGCCGCACGCCTCCCGCGTGCTGTGCGGGCTCGGCCTCGAGGACGAGCTGGCCCGGGTCGGCATCGCGACCCGCGAGTCGGTGTTCTTCAACCGGCACGGTCAGCTGATCTACCGCGAACCGGCGGGACGTCGTGCCGGCTACGACCATCCACAGTTCTCCCTCCATCGTGGTGATCTCCAGGGTGTCCTGCTCGACACGGTGAGGCACCGCCTCGGCGCCGACGCCGTCGCGATGGGCAGCCGCGTGACGGGAGTGCGGGAGGAGAAGCACGGCGCGCGCCTGTACACGCACGACGTCGTGCGTGACGTGCCGTCCGCAGATGAGACCGCGTCGGTGGTCGTCGGATGCGACGGCATCCACTCGGCGATCCGCAAGCAGCTCTACCCCGACGAGGGTGAGCCGCTCTACTCCGGCGTGAGCATGTGGCGCGGTGTCACACCCTGGGACCGGTTCCTCAGCGGCGCGAGCATGGTGCGCGCCGGCTGGCTCGTGCCCGGGAAGATGGTGATCTACCCCGTGCGCGACGACATCGACGACCAAGGACGGCAGCTGGTCAACTGGGTCGCGGAGGTGCAGTCGCCGCGGCGGCCGCGACGCGACTGGACCCGGCGCGGCTCGCTGGACGACTTCATCGGACCTTTCGCGGACTGGCACTTCGACTGGCTCGACGTACCCGCGCTCATCCGCGGCGCGGACTCGATCCTGGAGTACCCCATGGTCGACCAGGAACCGCTGCCGCGCTGGACGTTCGGGCCGGTCACTCTGCTGGGCGATGCCGCGCACCCGATGGTCCCGCGAGGCTCGAACGGTGCGGGGCAGGCGATCCTCGACGCCCGTGCGCTGCGCCTCGCCCTGCAGGAGGTGCGCGACCCGTGGCGGGCACTGCTCCGCTACGAGCAGCAACGGCTGTTTGCCACGGCCGAGGTGGTGCGGACCAACCGTCGTCAGCCTCCTGACGCGATCCTGCGCGAGGTCTACGAGCGCACCGGCGACCGCCCGTTCGACCGCATCGAGGACGTCATCTCGATCGAGGAGATGGCAGCGATCTCCGCGACCTACCGGCGCGTCTCGGGCAACGAGCCGGCCCGTGCCACGGCAACGGACTGACCCCGCACGGGCATCGCGGCGACGGGTACGACGGTTACGATCAGGGCTGTGTCCGACAGGAAGCGCGAGGGTGAGCTCGATGAGGTCGGCACGACGCCCGCCTACCTCCTGGAGTCCGTCGACAACGCGCTGCAGATCCTGCAGCTGGCGGACGCACGCGGCGAGGTGCGCGTCCACGAGATCGCAGCAGACCTGGGTGTGGCCCGCTCGACGGCGCACCGTCTCCTGGCGACGCTGCGGCACCGCGGCTTCGTGACCCAGGACGAGGCGGGCCGCGCCTACCGACCCGGTCGAGCCCTCGCACAGCTCGGGTTGCACGCGTTCGCACGGCGCGACATCCGCCAGGTCGCGCGGCGACACCTCGAGGAGCTGTGCGCCGATGTCGGCGAGACGGTCCATCTGCTCGTGCTGGAGGGCAACGGCGTCCGCTTCATCGACGGAGTCGAGGGCAGCCAGCCGCTGCGCGTCGGGCTGCGCATCGGGATCCTGCTCCCCGCCCACGCGACGGCCGGCGGCAAGGCGATCCTCGCGGCCATCCCCGCGGAGCAGATCGGTGCTCTCTACCCGCGTGGGGTCTCCACCCTCACGACCGAGACGCTCGCGAGTCTGGACGAGATCGAGGCCGAGCTGCAGGAGGTCGCCAGGCTCGGCTATGCGACGAACCTCGGCGAGAGCGCCGAGGGGGTCGCCGCAGCGGCGGTCGCTGTGCACGATCCGCTTCGCCGACCGGTGGCAGCCGTCGCGGTGGCCGCGCCGCGGGAGCGGATGCCTCGCGCGCGCATTGCTGGGGTCTCGTCCCGGCTGCAGCAGGCCGCGCTGAAGATCGGCGACGAGCTCGTCGAGCTGTAGCCGGGCCCTACACCCAGCCACCGCATCCCGTGGTTGGGGCCGTACGCGGCGCGATGCCAGAGGGCGAAGGCCGAGGACGTGGAGCCGCGAGTCGTAGAGGCCGGGCGTCAGCTGATGGTGGCACGGAGGATCGGGTGGTCGGAGTAGTAGCGGTCGTAGTTGTGCCTCTCGGTACAGCGACCGCCGGGGCGTCCCACCGTCGTCACACGGTACTGGCAGTGCCGGAAGGTGCTTCGGTAGGCGAATCGCGTCTGTCGGCGCGTGCATGGGTTCGTGGTCACCTCGAAGGCGCGGTAACAGCGGTCGAACCACGATCCGTGCACGCGGCCGGTGGTGTAGACGAAGTCGATGCGGCGACTGACACCGACGACCCCGTCGGTGCCATGCAGGTGCCGGCTGCGGACCGCGTCTCGGAGCCCGTGCTGCAGCAGGTGCCGGTGCGCCGCTCGGACGGTGCACCCTGCGGTTTCGGGTCGAAGCACCGGTCCGGTGCAGCGGTTCAGGTTGAGGTCACCGCCGATCACCAGCGCCGCCAGGGGCGTCTGCCGGTGGCGTTGCTGGAGCATCTCGGCGGTGCGGACGACCCCGCGCGTCTTCAGTCGGTGGTTGGACGGTGCGATGTGCACGCTGGCGACCCGGATCAGGCGCGGTGCGTTGTCGCCGTGGCGAACGGTGATCAGGGCCCAGGGCTGTTCAGCGCACCCACGTTGACCGAACCAGCTGCCCCAGGTGCGCACTGACCCCCGGTTGTGCATCTTCCGGACGGTTCGCAGGTTGACCACGATGGCACTGTCGCGGATCACCTGGTGCCGCTGTGTCCGTCGGCCGTCGCAGTGCGAGTGACCAGGACGCTGACGAGGCGCGACGCCGACGGCGAAGCGGGCCGAGGCCCGGCGTGCGTGTCGTTGTTGGTTCAGCGCCCGCACCACCGCCCGGGCGCTCCCGAGCACCTCCTGCAGCAGGACTACGTCCGGCATCCGCCCACCCCGGGAGAGCACGCGGCGGGCGAAGCTGCGTCGGTCGTGGTCGTTTCGCAGGTCGGAGTAGCGACGTATCCTGCTGCCCTCACGCACGTTCACAGCCACGACCACCACGCGGCTTGGGCGACCTACGGCGGCGTGCTTCCTGGCACCGGTCGTCTCCGTGGCGGCACGCGCAGTCGCGGCAGGGCTCGAGGTCGTGGCGGGACTCGCCGAGGAGCCGGCCGGCGCGAGGCCCGGGGCGACCAGGGCGGCGGCGGCCACAGCCACGGCGGTAGCGAGGGGACAGATCGGAGCGAGCCGCATGATCCGGATTGTTCGTTTCGAGCATGAAACCCAGGGGAGCCCGCGGTGAGAGGGTTCTCATCCAGCGGAGGCGATCGACGGTCGGGTCGACGATGGTGACCCCCCGCGTGCCCGTACGGTGCCGCTGGTCGCGGGTGTGGTGTCGATCGTGGAACGTGGGCCGAAGGCACGGGCAGCGACCAGGGTTGTCTCCCGCTCCTCGAGGCGGCCCGATGGGTGAAGGCAGCTGGAAACGTTCGGTCGGCTGGTCGGCCGCGACGAAGGCGATCTGTGTTCCCGACCTGGGGGACACCGCGGTGTCGGTGTGGTTGGCTGGCGAGGGCCCATGGCCTGTGACTTGCACGTTCGTGTTGGAGCCGCCTGTCGGAATCGAACCGACGACCTTCTCATTACGAGTGAGACGCTCTGCCGACTGAGCTAAGGCGGCTTGGACCGACGTACGGACCGGGGAGTGAGTCTAAACGACCATCCCTGCGGACACCGAATCGAGCCAGGCGGTGGGAACGACACGGTTCCGTGCCGCTCCCACCGCTCCGAACGTCAGGGCTTCTCGTGGGGGGTGACCGACTGGTCGAAGGTCTTCTGCCAGGTCTCGGGGCTGACGAGGTCGGGCAAGGCCTCCTTGTACTGCTCGGCCAACTGGTCCCATTCCTTCCACAGCTTCGCGTGGATCGCCGCCGAACGACGCAGCAGGTCGCGGAACTGCTCCGGGTTGCGCTGGTACCACGCGGCCGCCGAACCGTCCGCGGCCGAGACCACCGCGCTGTCGAACTGCGAGAGCAGCCACCACCTCTGGTCCAGGTGCGGCACGTTGACCTCGGGATTGCGCAGAGCCGTCGGTTTCACCGGCCGGAACTGGTGCAGCGCACCCACGGCGAGCGTCTTGATCTTCGCTAGCGTGTTGCTCGGGGCCAGCGGGTCGCGGCCCTTCTTCGGCGGCCGCTTGCGCCACGTCCCTGGGAACTCGTCGAGCGCGGGCTTCATCTGCGAGTCCGGGTAGGCCTTGCGCAGCTCGCGCAGCTCGGGCAGCCGCTCCAGCACGTCGCGGTGCATGCGCTGCGGCCCTTCGAGGACGTCCTCGATCGCGAGCAGACCCATCTCCGCGGGGGCGTACTGCATCGACAGCAGGTGCCGGATCTGCGTCTCGAAGCTCTCGCGCACGAGTCGACCGCCGTGCTCGTACGGCGAGTGCAGCAGCGCGGCCACGATCCGGTTCCGGCGGTGGAAGTAGGCCTGCCAGTCGATGGTGTCGTCCTTCTCGTGCCACGGCACGTGCCAGACCGCCATGCCGGGCAGGGTCACGGTCGGGTAGCCGGCCTCGCGGGCGCGCAGGCCGAACTCCGCGTCGTCCCACTTGATGAACATCGGCAGCGAGAGCCCGATCTCTCGGATCACCGACGTCGGGATCAGGCACATCCACCAGCCGTTGTAGTCCACGTCGATGCGGTTGTGCAGCCACTTGGTCGACGCCAGGGCGTCCTTGGCGAAGTTGTGCCCGTGCTGGGTCTTCGGCGCCGGTCCCCAGAACCATGTGTAGGGCTTGACCGTCTCGCCGTAGGCGTGGAGGACCGACCGGTCGTAGAGGCTGAACATGTGGCCGCCGACGATCGTCGGGGACTTCGCGAGGTCGGCAAAGGCCACGCCCCGCAGGATGCCCTCGGTCTCGCAGACCACGTCGTCGTCGAGCAGCAGGCAGTAGTCGCTCTTGCCGCGCTCGAGCGCCTCCTTCATGCCGCGGGAGAAGCCGCCCGAGCCGCCCAGGTTGCCCTGCTCGATCAGCACGAGCTTGTCGCCGAGGCTCGCCTTCGCCTGCTCGTACAACTCGTGCTCGGCGACCTTCTGCGTGCCCTGGTCGACGACGACGACCTCGTCGATCACCTTGAGCACATCGTCGGCCTTGCCGAGCTCGATGAGCTGGTCGACGCAGAAGTCCGGGCGGTTGAAGGTCGTGATGCCGATGCTGAGGCTGCCGGGCTGCTCGCGGTCGGTCTCGACGAGCCAGTCGGCCGACTGCAGCTCGATGTCGGTGTCGCCGCCCTCGAGGTCGATCCAGTACCAGCCACCGTCGATGAACGGCTTCAGGCTGAGCATGAAGTCGACGGTCTGCCAGTCCGAGCTGTCGATCCGATGCGAGTCCTCACGCTGCTGATGCCCCTTCGCCGTCGAGCGGTAGACCAGCAGGTTGCCGTGGCCGCGGGCCGTCACGCGCAGCGTGACCTCCGACACGGTGGTCCAGCGCCGCCAGTAGCCGGCAGGGAAGGCGTTGAAGTAGGCGCCCAGCGTCATCCGCTTGCCGGGGCTGGCGACAACCGTGGCGTCCTCCGTGACCCGGCCGTAGCCTCCCACACCCTCGATGTCGGAGGTGCCGGTGGCAGAAGTCGTGTCCTTGGTCTTGTCCTCGCCGTCCCAGCTGTCGGCCCCGGACTGGCGTGAGGTCGACTCGCCTCCGCCGATCGAGGACACGCCGCGGACGTACAGCGGTCGGATGTCGAGCTCTTGGTCGGCGCGGATGATGGTTCGCTGGACAACGCGCACGTCGGTCCCCTCGATTGGCGATCAGGTCAGCGACCGGCGCCCCGGTCACCGGCCATCGTATGGGTTCTCGGCGAGAGGTCCAGCCGAGGCCGCACCACGCCGCGCGTCAGCAGCGGGTGCCGGCGCGCGGAACCGTCCCCCGCAGCAGATACCCCTGGACCGCCTCGTCCAAGCATGCGTTGCCGTGCCCGTACGCACCGTGACCGTCACCGTCCCGGGTGAGCAGTACGCCGGAGTCGAGCTGCTCGGCCAGTGCCTCGGCCCACTCGTACGGCGTCGCCGGGTCGCGGGTGGTCCCGACCACCAGGATCGGCTCCGCGCCCGCAGCGTCGATCTCGGGCAGCCGCTGCCCACCGTCGACCGGCCAGCGGGGACAGCCGAGGCTGGTCCAGGCGAACGGCTCGCCGAACACCTCCGAGACGGCCTCGAACCGCGGTAGCGCGGCCCTGATCTCTGCCGGAGTCCTTGCTGTCGGGTCGTCCGCACAGTTGATGGCGACGAACGCCTCCATCGAGTTGTTGGCGTACCCGTCACTTCCGCGACTCGCATAGGCGTCCGCGAGCCGCAGCAGGCCGCTGCCGTCGCCCTCGAGCGCGGCCGACAGCGCCTCTGTGAGCGCCGGCCACAGCTCCGCGGCATAGAGCGGCAGCGCGAGCCCGTAGAACGCCCACCCGGTGGTCAGCCGTCGGTCGCCACCGGTCGACAGCGGCTCGGCGTCGATCTCGCGCAGCAGCTCGATCAGGCGCTGCTCGGCGGCCGCCACGGTGTCGCCGAGCGGACAGCTGCCGCTCTCCACGCAGTCGGTCAGGTAGGCCTGCAGCGCGGTCTCGAACCCGCGCAGCTGGGCCAGGCCGAGATCGAGTCCGGTGACCGTCGGGTCCACGGCGGCGTCGAGCACCATCCGTGAGACCCGCCCGGGGAACAGCTCGGCGTAGGTGGCGCCGAGCAGCGTGCCGTAGGACGTGCCGAGGTAGTGCATCGTCGGGTCACCCACGGCCTGCCGGATGACGTCGAGGTCGCGGGCCGCCTCGACCGTGGAGACGTGCTCCACGAGCTCCCCGGACCGCTCCCGGCAGCCTTCACCGAACGCCTCGAGCTCGCGAGCCAGCGCCTGCTCCTCTGCCCGGGTGTCGGGCGAGCCGTCGGCAGCGAGATAGCTGTCGAGCTCGGCGTCGCTCACGCAGTCGACGGCGGTGCTGTCGCCGACCCCACGGGGGTCGAAGCCGACGACGTCGAACTGCTGACGAACCGGCCCCAGCATCGGCTCCAGCTGCCGTGCGTACCCGGTGCCGGGTACGCCGGGCCCGCCGGGGTTGACCAGCAGCGCCCCCTGCCGGTTGTCCGCGTCCGCAGCCTGCCGGCGGTTGACCGCGATCTCGATCGTGCGCCCCCGCGGATCGTCGTAGTCGAGCGGGACCTCGACCGTGCCGCACTCGAACTCACCCTCGCAGGAGGTCCACTGCACCCGCTGCCCGTAGAACCGCACCAGCCCCGCGGGCGCGGGCGGCATCGCGTCGGGTTCCGGCCGGCTGCCGGGCTCGGTCTGCTGCTCGCCGTTGGTCGGCGGCCGGTCGGGTGCTGCGGCGTCGTCCTCCGACGTCACCAGCTGGCAGCCCGCGAGTGCCGTCGCCGCCACCGCGGTGAGCAGCAGCGTCCGTGCAGCGGCAGACCTGCGACGCGCCGCCCTCACTCCGCACCCTCGCCCGAGCGGGCGGAGCGGCGCTGGTCGTGCTGCTGCCGCGGTGAGCACACCGAGGCTCGCGAGCAGGCGCAGGCACGACCGGAGGCCGACAGCCGCACGACGACCTCGTCGGCCGGGACCCGGTGGTCGAGCACGCGACCCTCCCCCTCGGGGGTCTCCACGAGCGCGCCCACCTGCGGCGCGGTCGCCTTGAACTCCTGGTACAGCGGGTGCTCGTACTTCAGGCAGCACATCAGACGGCCACAGGCACCCGAGATCTTCAGCGGGTTGGGCGGCAGGTCCTGGTCCTTGGCCATCCGGAGCGTGACCGGCTCGAAGTCGCGCAAGAAGGTTGCGCAGCACAGGTCGCGACCACAGGGGCCGATGCCGCCGCTGAGCCGCGCCTCGTCGCGCGCTGACACCTGGCGCAGCTCGATGCGGGCCGCCAGCGAGCGCGCGAGCTCGCGCACCAGCCCGCGGAAGTCCACCCGACCAGGCGCGGAGAAGTAGATGACCACGAGCTGGTCGACGTCGGCCCGGCGGTCGACGTAGTCGACGCCCACGACCTTCATCGGCAGGTCGTGGGAGCGGATCAGCCGCTTGGCGGTCACGCGTGCCTCTGCCCGGCGCCGACGGTTGGTCTCGTCGCGGTCGAGGTCGGCCGCCGTGGCCAGCCCGGCGCACATGGGCAGGCCCGCCACGTCGTCGGACACCCACTCCGGCGCCCACACGCACTCGGCCACCTCGGGGCCGTCGTCGGTGGGCACGAGCACCTGATCGCCCACCCGTGCCGGCACATCGGCGGCGTCGAGGTAGTACAGCCGCCCGTAGCGCTCGAACGACACCGCCATCACCATCGCCACGGCGCCACCCTACGTCGCAGCGAGGTCGGGGGCAGTGGATTCACGCGTCGGCCAGCTCGACCATCATCGCCTCGATCGCGAGCTGCGGCGCGACGTTGGCAGTCAGTGCGTCGCGGGCGTCGAGGATCGCCTGGATGCGTCGCAGAGTCGTCTCGGCGTTGCTCGTGCGCGCGATCTGCTCGATGTCGCGCCGTGACTCCTCGTTGACGAGGTCCACGACGGCGGCACCCTGAACCACGAGCACGTCTCGGTAGAGCGACATCAGGTCGACCAGCGCGCGGTCGAGGGCGTCCCGCTGCAGCCGCTTGAGCCTGGCCTTCTGCTCGTCCCCCAGCTCCTTGAGCGCCCCTTGCGCCCCACGGGCCTTGGCCCCCCGCGTGCCCATGCCGAGCGCCTGCTCCAGCTCGGACCTCTCCCGCTCGTCGAGTCGGGCGGCGATCGGCGCGGCCTCCGCCGACGCGGCCTCCACGAGGTGCGTCGCCGCGGCCATGCACGCACCCAGGTTGGTGAGCCGGGCCGGCAGCGAGAGGACCTCGTGACGGCGATCGCGGGTGGCCTCGTCGGTGGCGAGTGCCCGTGCCCTCCCGATGTGCCCCTGGGAGGCCCGTGCCGCGAAGGCGGCCAGCTGCTCCGGCAGGCCGTCGCGACGGACCAGCACCTCGGCCACGGCGGCCGTAGGCGGCGTGCGGAGCACCAGCAGCCGGCAGCGTGAGCGGATGGTCGGGACCACGTCCTCCACGGTCGGTGCGCACAGCAGCCAGACGGTGCGGGGCGCCGGCTCCTCGACGCTCTTGAGCAGCGCGTCGGCGGCCTGCTCCGTCAGCCGGTCGGCGTCCTCGACGACCAGCACCTGCCAGCGATCGCCGGTAGGCGACATCGCCGCCTTGCGGACCAGCTCGCGGACCTCGTCGACCCGGATCGAGAGCCGCTCGGTGCGCACGAGGGTGACGTCGGCGTGCGAGCCCGCGAGTGCGGTGCGGCAGGCGAGGCACGCCCCGCAGCCGCCCTGCGGGCACTGCAGCGCGGCCCCGAACGCGCGGGCAGCGTTGGAGCGACCGGACCCCGGCGGCCCCGTGAACAGCCACGAGTGGGTCATTCCGGCCGCGCGCTCGCCGCGCAGCGCTGCCTGCGCGGACGAGACCGCCCCACGCAGCAGCTCGACCGTGGGCTCCTGGCCGACCAGGTCGTCCCACACGCCGCCCGGCTCGCTCATGCGCTCTCCTGTCGCTTGGCCGTGGTCCGCGGATCCTCGACCCGCGCCGCTCGCAGCAGCGGCTCCACCCGGGCGCGGATCTCCGCCGCGATCTCCTCCGCCGGGCGGGACGCGTCGATGACGGCGTAACGGTCGGGATGCTGTTTGGCCAGCGCCAGGAAGCCTTGGCGCACCCGCTCGTGGAAGTCGAGCGGCTCGGCCTCCAGGCGGTCCTGCGACTCGAACCGTCCGAGCCCCGTGCGCGGAGGCAGGTCGAGCAGGACGGTCAGGTGCGGCCGCAGGTCGGCGGTCGACCAGCGCGCCAGCCGCTCCATCTCGTCCGGACGCAGCTCGCGCCCGGCGCCCTGGTAGGCGAGGGTGGAGTCGACGTAGCGGTCGGTGATCACGACCGCTCCCCGCCGCAACGCGGGCCGGATGAGGGTGTCGACATGCTCGGCCTTGTCGGCCGCGTACAGCAGGGCCTCGGTGCGATGGGACAGCTCTCCGGTTGCCGGGTCGAGCAGGATCTGGCGCAGCTTGGCGCCGACCGCGGTGTCGCCCGGCTCGTGCGTGCGGACGACCTCGTGCCCCCTGCTCTGCACCCACTCGGCGAGCAGCCGGGCCTGGGTGGACTTGCCCGCGCCCTCGCCTCCCTCGAAGGCCACGAAGACGCCGCTGCGGGTGTAGTGGCCGTGCGGCCCGCCGATCGCGTGCTGGAGGTCGCGCCAGAGCGGCACGCCGGGCCGGTCGTCCATCTGCCGGTACGCCGAGAGCCCCACCAGGGTCGCCCCCACCGCGGCGATGAGGAAGGTGATCGAGGTGCCGGTCAGCCGCAGGTCGTAGTCACCGATCGGCACCACGTGGGTGCCGATCAGGCCCGACAGCGCCGGCGCCGCGGCCAGCACCAGCGCCAGGACGAGCCGCACCATCGACTGGACGAAGGCGAAGGTGCGTCCGCGCAGGGCGTCCTCGACCTCGAGACCCAGCAAGGTGTAGCCCGTGATCCACGCGGTGCCGCCGCAGAACCCGAGCAGCACCACGACGATCGCGATGAAGGTCAGGTCGGGCACCACGGCCACCGGCACCAGCAGCAAACCGGACAGGGTCAGTGCCAGGCCGAACAGCCGTTGCCGGGAGAAGCCCTTGAGCAGACGCGGCCCGAGCCACATGCCGCCGCCGAGCCCGAGGAAGACCGCGCCGAACAGCACGCCGTACGCCGGCTCGCCGCCACCCAGGGTGCTGACGTGCACCCGCGCCAGGCCGATCACGACCCCGCCGGCCGCGAACGCACCGACGATGCCGATGACGAGCCCGCGTACGAGCGGGGTGCCGCTGACGAAAGCCCAGCCGTCGATGATCGTGCGCCAGACCGTCTCGCGCTGCCCCTCGCCGATCGCGGAGCCCTTGGGGATCTCGTGCAACGTGGAGATCACGATGCCGGACACGAGATAGGTGGCGGCGTTGACCAGGAGGGCTACGTCGATCGAGGTGACGGCGGTGTCGCCGAACACTGCGGTGACGCGATCGGTCCACAGCGTCAGGAGCGTGAACAGGCCGGCCGCGGGCAACGCGGACCCGTAGGTGGTCGCGAGTGACAGCTGGTTGGCGACCTCCAAGCGCTCCCGGGGAACCAGGTTGGGCACCGTGGCGTCCTTGGCGGGCAGCCAGACCAGGCTGATCGACTCCACCAGCACGGTGACGATGAAGACCCACAGCAGGGTGTCGACGAACGGGATCGAGGCGAACAGCGCGAAGCGCAGCACGTCGCCGACGATCAGGGTCCAGCGCCGGTCGAGGTGGTCGGCGATGTAGCCGGCGAGCGGTCCGATCAGCGCTGCCGGGAGGACACGCAGCAGCAGAACCCCGGCGATCGCGAAGTTCTGCTGGGCGTAGCCGCCGCCGGCCGCGCTGCCGGCGTACGCGGTCAGGGCGAGCAGGCCCAGCCAGTCACCGAGGCTGGACAGACCCAGGCCGAACCAGAGCCGACGAAACGCGCGGATGCGCAGAACCGCACCCAGCGAGTGGGTGGGTGCGCTCATCAACGGTCCATCTGCCACGCACGTCAGCCTAATGACCGTGCCGACAGTGCCGTTCGCCTGGCTGCGGCGGGTGGCCGCTCAGCGACGACGCGCAGTCAGGACTTCTTGGTCGTGGACTTCTTGGTGGTCGACTTCCTCGCCGTCGACTTCTTCGCGGCCTTCTTGGCGCCCTTCTTGGCCCCTCGCTTCTTCGGGGCCGGGCCCTTGGCGCGCTTCTCCGCCAGCAGCTCGGCTGCACGCTCGAGGGTGATCTGCTCGATGGTGTCGTCCTTGCGCAGGGTGGCGTTGTACTCCCCATCGGTGACGTAGGGGCCGAAGCGGCCGTCCTTGACCACGACCTGCTGCTTGGAGGTCGGGTCCTCACCGAGCTCGCGCAATGGGCCGGCCGCGGCAGCCCGGCCCCGTCGCTTCGGCTCGCGCAACAGCTTGACCGCCTCGTCCAGGGTGATGGTGAACAGCTGCTCCTCGTTGTCCAGCGAGCGGGTCTCCTTCTCCCGCCGGATGTAGGGCCCGTAGCGGCCGTTGGCCGCCTGGATGTCCTCACCCGTCTCGGGGTCGGCACCCAGCACCCGCGGCAGCGTGAGCAGCCGGAGCGCCTCCTCGAGCGTGATCGTGTCCAGGGACATCGACTTGAACAGCGAGCCGGTCCGCGGCTTGGTGCCCTTGGGGGCGTCCTCCTCCAGCACCTCGGTGACGTAGGGACCGAAGCGGCCGGTCTTGGCCACGATCACCCGGCCGGTGTCGGGGTCGGTGCCGAGCTCGGTCTCGGCCCCCGCGGGGTTGGCCAGCAGCTCCCGCGCCTTCTCGACGGTGAGCTCGTCCGGCGGCAGGTCCTCGGGGACGTTGGCCCGCGGTCCGGGCGAGTCACCCTCACCGGGCGCCTCCACATAGGGGCCGTAACGCCCGACGCGCAGGTTGACGCCCTCCCCGACCGGGAAGGTCGACAGCTCGCGCGCGTCGATCTCGCCGAGCTCGGTGACCAGCTTGTGCAGGCCCTCGACGTCGCCGGTGCCGAAGTAGAACTCGGCGAGCTCGGTCGTGGAGTTGCGCCGGCCGGCGGCGATCTCGTCGAGGACGTCCTCCAGCCTGGCCGTGAACCGGTAGTCGACCAGCCGTGCGAAGTGCAGCTCCAGCAGCCGGATCACCGAGAAGGCCAGCCAGGCCGGCACCAGCGCGGTGCCCTTCTTGTAGACGTAGCCGCGCCCGAGGATGGTGCCGATGATCGACGCGTAGGTCGACGGCCGGCCGATCTCGCGCTCCTCCAGCTCCCGCACCAGCGTGGCCTCGGTGTAGCGCGCGGGCGGGCGGGTCTCGTGCGACGCCGACTCCAGCGAGTCGACCTCCACCCGGTCGCCCTCGGAGACGTCCGGAAGGCGGGTCTCGCGGTCGTCGCGCTCGGCCTCGGGATCGTCGGCGCCCTCGACGTAGGCCTTGAGGAAGCCGTGGAAGGTGATGACCCGGCCGGTCGCCGTGAACTCGCAGTCCTCGCCGGTGGTGGCCTCCGCGCCGAGGCGCACGGTCACGCTGCGGCCCTGCGCGTCCTTCATCTGCGACGCAACCGTGCGCATCCAGATCAGCTCGTAGAGCCGGAACTCCTCACCGGACAGACCGGTCTGCCCCGGAGTGCGGAAGGACTCCCCCGCAGGACGGATCGCCTCGTGCGCCTCCTGGGCGTTCTTGACCTTGCTCTGGTAGACCCGCGGCGAGTCGGGCAGGAAGTCGCCGCCGAACAGCTCGCGGACCTGCTCGCGCGCTGCGCTGATCGCGGTCTCGGACAGCGTGATCGAGTCCGTGCGCATGTAGGTGATGAAGCCGTTCTCGTACAGCCGCTGGGCAGTCTGCATCGTGCGGCTGGCGCCGAACCCCAGCTTGCGCGAGGCCTCCTGCTGCAGCGTGGTGGTCCGGAACGGCGGGTAGGGCTTGCGCGTGTAGGGCTTCGACTCCACCGACCGCACGTCGAAGGTGCGGTCACGCAACGCGTCGGCGAGAGCACCGGACCGCGCGCCGTCGAGGTGCACGACACCTCGGGTGGACTTCAGCTCACCGGCGGACGTGAAGTCACGGCCCTGAGCGACCCGGCTTCCGTCGACGCTCACGAGCTTGGCCGGGAAGGTGCGCGGCTCGCGCCCCTCACCGGCGTCGAAGGTCGCCTCGAGGTCCCAGTACTGCGCGGCCCGGAAGGCCATCCGCTCGCGCTCGCGGTCGACGACCAGGCGGGTCGCCACGGACTGCACCCGGCCCGCGGACAGGCCGCTCATGACCTTCTTCCACAGCACCGGCGAGACCTCGTAGCCGTAGAGCCGGTCGAGGATGCGGCGGGTCTCCTGGGCGTCGACCAGGTGGTCGTCGATGTCGCGAGCGCTCTCGACCGCGGAGCGGATCGCCTGCGGCGTGATCTCGTGGAACACCATCCGGCGCACCGGCACGTCGGGCTTGAGCTCGTCGAGCAGGTGCCACGCGATCGCCTCGCCCTCGCGGTCCTCATCGGTGGCGAGGTAGAGCTCGTCGGACTCCTTGAGCAGCTTCTTCAGCTTGGTGATCTGCGACTTCTTGTCCGCGGGTACGACGTAGATCGGCGCGAACCCGTGCTCGACGTTGACGCCGAGGCGGGCCCAGGATTCGCCCTTGTACTTCGCCGGGATCTCCGCCGCGGTCTTCGGCAGGTCCCGGATGTGACCGATCGACGACTCCACGACGTACCCACGACCGAGGTAGCCGGCGATCGTGCGCGCCTTCGCCGGCGACTCGACGATCACCAGCCTGCGGCCGTTCGCCGTGCTGGTCGAGCTGTCAGTGGTCACTCTGGTGGACTCCTTGTCATCGAACAGACGCCGCACACGGTAACGGGTACACAAGGCCGTCTGTTCCCCCACCTCGACCCCCGGCACGTCTCGAACGAGGGTGCCACACCCCTCGGCGGGTTACCGGGATTGGCCGAGATCCGGGCGCAGGAAGCCGTCGGCGACCAGGTCTCGCACGCGCGGCAGGTAGTGCCGGCGCAGGTCGGCAGCGGGCTGGTCGAGCAGCACCGCGAGCGCGTCGAGGATCTGACCCACGGTGAGATCTCCGTCGCACGCGCCGACCAGACCCGCCTCCACGGTGTCGACCACGACGGCACGGCGGACCCCCCGCTGCCGACGCAGCACGATCCGCTCGGGATCCTCGGCCCCCGGTGCGCCGACCGACTCCTGCACGACGTCGGGCGCCACCGTCAGCCGCTCGCCTGCGAGGTCGGTCCGGCCCTGCAGCCAGCGGGCGTCGCGACCCCACTGGGCCACGTGCGGCCCGGCGGGCTGCTCGACCTCGTAGGGCCACTCCTCCAGCCGGCGGGTCGGCGCTGTGTCGTCGGTCCGCCGGAGGTTGATCCAGCCGAACCCGATCGCCTCGATCCCCTGGTCCTCGAACCAGGAGAGCCAGGTGTCGTAGCGCGCGAGGTAGTCCGGTGCCCCGCGCAGCCCGGCGTCGGCGAGCCACAGCTCCACATAGGAAGGCAGGTCCGCGACCTCGCGCTGCAGCACCCAGGCATCGCACCCCGTGCGCTCCAGCCAGCCCTCGAGGCGCTCCTGCCACGGCTCCCCCGCCCGGTGCGCCCAGCTGCCGAGCACCTGGCACCAGCCGTCGGGAGCGAGGTGGTCGGACGCCCCGGTGACGATACGGCGCACGACGTCGTCACCGGGAAGGCCGGAGTCGCGGTAGACCAGTCGCTCGCCCGTCCCTGGCGAGATGACGAACGGCGGATTGGTGACGATCAGGTCGAAACGCTCCCCCGCGACCGGCTCGAAGAGGCTGCCCTCCCGAAGGTCGACGTCGATGCCGTTGAGGTCGACGTTGATCCGGGTCATGGCCAGCGCGCGGGGGTTGACGTCGGTCGCGACCACCTGCCCGGCGTGGTCCGCGAGATGCAGCGACTGCACGCCGCACCCGGTGCCGAGGTCCAGCGCCCTCCCGGCGGGCTCCCGGATGGTCAACGACGCCAGCGACCCCGACGCCGAGGAGATGCCCAGCACGTGGTCGCCGAGCATCCGGTGGGGCGTCCCGTCCAGACCGGGGGTGAGGTCGGCCATCACCCACCAGTCCCGCGCCTCGTCGGCGTAGGGCCGCACGTCCACCCGCGCCCACACGTCGGCCACCGACCGCTCGAGCACGCCCGCGCGGCACAGCGGGTCGACCAGGCCCGGGAGGGCCAGCTCGGCGTCCCGCAGACTGACGACCGTCTGGAGCAGCCACAACCGGGTCAGGGTGGCCAGCGGGGAGCCGTCGCGGGTACGCCGCACCGCCGGAGTGGTCTCGTTGCGCGACAGCGCCCGGTGCGCCGACTCACCGATCAGTCCGGTGACACCGTCGACGGTGTAGGACGCGTCCACGAGGGCCGTGCGCAGGGCGTCGACGACGGTCCGGTCGAGCGAGAGGTTCACCGCTGCTTCCGGGAGGGCACGGCGTCTCGCAGCCGCCGGTACCTCTGCAGCAGTCGCGCGGTGCGCGGGTTGGAGTCCCCTGCGCGGTGGAGGAGCTCCCTGGCCTCCTGCAGGCGGCCCTGCCGGACGCCTCTGAGCGCGTCGCTGACAGCCACGGCGGACTTGGTCTCCCGCGCCAGGGCGGCGTACTCCTGCACCATGCCGACGCCGAGGTCGATGGCCGCCTGCATGACCTCGTCCTCGGCCACCGCCGTGGGGTCGACGTAGGAGTCGCCGGCGGTCCTCGGTGTCAGGTCGTCGAGGTCCCCGACTACGTCGCAGCCGACCTTCGCGACCGTACGGCAGGTGCGGCTGGTCTCCTCCTGCAGCCACGGCAGCTCGCTGTCGGGCATGGTGATCCGGGTCGAGTCCTGGCGGTTGGAGAGGATGCGCGGCACGGCGAAGTGCTTCAGGTAGTCGTGGTAGTCCTCCCACGAGATCCGGTCGCTCGCGGTCGCGTTGATCCGCTGCAGCAGGGCCACCTCGGCGGCGCCGATCGACTCGTTGGCGACCGCGATGTCGAAGTCCAGGCCCTGGGTGTCGACGCCGAGCGCCGCGCAGAACCGCTCGATCAGCAGCGTCCTGGGCGCACCGGGCGGGGGCAGCGTGACGACGTGGATGCGCTCACCCGGCACGTACTCCGACCACGTGCGCAGGATCCGGCTGACGTTCTGCAACCGCCAGAACCGGCGGTCGCGCCCCTTGTCGAGCACCGAGATCCGCTCCAGGAAGTCCGGCCAGGGATCGACGCGCTGGTTCTTCGCCGACTCCTGCCACACCGCCGGGACGATGCGCGCCAGGTCGCGAAGCGTGAGCACCACGTGGACCGGGCGGGAGCCCACGGCCTCGAAGACCTCCTCGATCTTCTCCTCGCGCAGACCGCCGAAGATCTCGTGCGAGATCAGGCTGCGCCCGGGCCACCGCACGGCGAGGTCGGCGACCCGCTGCCACGCGCCCTCGACGCCGGCGACCTCGTGGCCCGCGAACTGCCCACCTTGCAGGTCGACGACGGCGGCGTAGTGGTCGGCCTGCCGCTCGAGGGCGAGCAGCAGGCCTCGGGCACGCAGCTCGTCGCGGTTGGCCCACAGGAAGTTCTGGATGTAGGTCGTGCCCGTCTTGGGTACGCCGATGTGGAGGTAGACCCCGTCCTCACCCCGCGTGGACATGCACGACCCTCACCCTGTCCCTCGGCCTGAACAGCATGCGGCGCACCCTACCCGACCGTCAGCCGGGCAAGGTGCGCCGCGAAGAGCCCTCTCGGGATGGCCCGTCAGGCCTGTGCGCCGGTGGCGGCCGTCGCCTCGTCCTCGACGTCGCCGATGGCCACCGGGCGCCGCTTGGACACGTAGACGGCGCCGGCCACGATCAGCGTCGCGACGGCCGCGATGATGAGTCGCACCGTCGTGTTCTGGTCGTCACCGACGGACAGTGTGACCACCGCGGGTGCGATCAGCAGGGACACGAGGTTCATCACCTTCAGCAGCGGGTTGATCGCCGGTCCGGCGGTGTCCTTGAAGGGGTCACCGACGGTGTCACCGATGACCGTTGCCTCGTGCGCCTGGGAGCCCTTGCCGCCGTGATAGCCGTCCTCGACGAGCTTCTTGGAGTTGTCCCACGCGCCACCGGAGTTCGCCAGGAAGACCGCCATCAGCGTGCCGACGCCGATCGCACCCGCGAGATAGGCCCCCAGCGGGGCGGCCCCGAGGCCGAAGCCCACCGCGATCGGGGTCATGATCGCCAGCAGCCCCGGCGTCGCGAGTTCACGTAGCGAGTCCCGCGTGCAGATGTCGACGACCTTGCCGTACTCGGGACGGCCGGTGCCCTCCATGATCCCGGGGATCTCGCGGAACTGGCGGCGCACCTCGAACACGACCGCACCAGCGGCGCGTCCGACGGCGTTGATCGCCAGGCCCGAGAAGAGGAACACGACCGAGGCGCCGATCAGCAGGCCGACGAGGTTGGCGGGCTCTGCGATGTTGAGTACGCCGAGCAGGCCGAGGCCCTCACTGAAGCCGATGTTGCCGTCCTCCAGCGCGCCGGACTCGACCGAGGCTCTGGTGACAGCGTCGGTGAAGGAGCCGAACAGCGCCGTCGCGGCCAGGACGGCGGTGGCGATCGCGATGCCCTTGGTGATCGCCTTGGTGGTGTTACCCACGGCGTCGAGCTCGGTCAGGATCGCCGCGCCCGCGTCGTCGACGTCGCCGGACATCTCGGCGATGCCCTGGGCGTTGTCGGAGACCGGCCCGAAGGTGTCCATCGCCACGATCACGCCGACGGTCGTGAGCAGCCCGCAGCCGGCGAGCGCCACCGCGAACAGCGACACGATCGTGACACCGCCGCCGAGCAGGAACGCGCCGTAGACGGCCGCACCGATCACCAGTGCGGTGTAGACCGCGGACTCGAACCCGACCGAGAGACCCGACAGGATCACTGTCGCGGGTCCGGTCAGCGCCGTCTTGCCGACGTCCCTGACCGGGCGGTGCTCGGTGCCGGTGAAGTAACCGGTCAGCGCCAGGATCAGTGCAGCCAGCACGATGCCGATGATCACCGCGACGGCGGCGATGATCCGCGGGTCGCCCTCGGGAGTGCCGTTGATCTGCGACAGCACCTGCTCGAGCAGACCGCCCTCGCCCTCCACCTGGGTCAGCTCGTCGAACGAGCCGGGCAGGTAGACGAACGCGGCGATGGTGCACAGCACGGCGGAGACGACCGCGGAGATGTAGAAGGCGCGGTTGATCGTCGTCAGCCCGCTCTCGCCGGTGCGTGGCCGGCAGAGGTAGACACCGAGCAGCGCCGTGAGGGCCCCGATGGCCGGGACGATGAGCGGGAACACCAGACCCTCGGAGCCGAACGCGGCCGTGCCGAGGATCAGCGCCGCGACCAGGGTGACGGCGTAGGACTCGAAGAGGTCGGCCGCCATGCCGGCGCAGTCGCCCACGTTGTCACCGACGTTGTCGGCGATGGTGGCGGCGTTGCGCGGGTCGTCCTCGGGGATGTTGTGCTCGACCTTGCCCACGAGGTCGGCACCCACGTCGGCAGCCTTGGTGAAGATGCCGCCGCCGACACGCATGAACATGGCCAGCAGCGCGGCGCCGAACCCGAATCCTTCGAGCACGGCCGGTGCGTCGCCCTTGTAGATGAGCACGACGAGGGCCGCACCGAACAGACCGAGGCCCACCGTCGCCATGCCGACCGTGCCGCCGGTGCGGAAGGCGATCCGCATCGCGGGGTCACGTCCTTCGCTCTGCGCGGCGGCGGCGACCCGCACGTTGGCGCGGACCGCCAGCCACATGCCGAGGTAGCCGATCAGGGCCGAGAAGCCGGCGCCGAGCAGGAAGAAGAGCGACCGCCCGATGCGGACGCCGGCGTCCCCCGGCAGCACGAACAACAAGGCAAACGCGAGCACGGCGAAGACCGCCAGCGTGCGGAACTGACGAGTCAGGTAGGCGCCGGCACCCTCCTGGACCGCGTGCGCGATGTTCTGCATGTTCTGCGTGCCCTCGCCAGCGGCAAGCACCTCACGCCGGAAGATCAGCGCCATGGCGACCGCGATGAAAGCGATCACGACCACGGCGCCGACCAGCGCGGTGTTGCCACCGGACAAGGACACATCCGCGCCGTTAGCGGCGAGGGTGAGCCCGGACATCCGTCCTCCTCTGCTGGGGGCACTGCATAACTGCCTGTCAGTTCAGGCCTCGGCCCGTTTCTAGTGCAAACCGGGCCGGAGTCTAGCCACCCGTGAGGGAGATCACAGCGCGGCATGCCCGATCTCGGTCGGCCACCTCATGGCGACGACGGACTCGTCCGTGGTCGTGGAGATGTCGACGTCGTCGAGCAGCGCCTTGATGACGTCGAGCCCGT
>Ga0075331_1000055_pt1 | contig 20916 bp, 23 predicted proteins | sample MayberrySE_TuleA_FD_120090 | JGI IMG/M metagenome (GOLD analysis project Ga0075331, IMG submission 120090) | Natural and restored wetland microbial communities from the San Francisco Bay, California, USA, that impact long-term carbon... | ecosystem: Environmental > Terrestrial > Soil > Wetlands ... | reverse complement strand
TCTCCTCACCCTCCGACCGTGCGATCTGCTTGCCCAGGGTCTTCTGCTCCGCTCGCAGCCGCTCGAACTCCGCGATGGAGGACCGGCGCCGCTCGTCGGCGGTCAGGACCTCGTCGACCAGCTCGGGCGACGCGCCCCGCTTGGTCTGGGCGGCGCGCACGCGGTCGGGGTTCTCACGGAGTATGCGCAGGTCGATCACGGTGGCAGCCTATCTTTCCGTCGGGCGCCGGGGGGCCCGACTACTCTTGGCGCTCGTGTCCACCGACCTTCGTGTGCCGTCGCGGATCCGGCTGCGGATCCAGCCACGGGCCGGGCTGATCGCCCTCCTCGCGGCGGCGCTGTTCGTGCTGCTCGGTGCGCTCGTCCTCGCGCCGTGGGCGCCGTTGGTGAACCTGGACCTGAGGATCCTGCGCAGCACCTACGACTGGGCGAGCTCCCGAGATGCCGTGGTGCAGGCTGCCCAGCTGGTCTCCGACGTACTGCGGCCGGCCGTGTGGCGGCTGCTGCTGCCCCTCGTCGCTGTCGTGCTGTGGCGCGCAGGATGGCGGCCGACCGCGGTCTGGGTGCTGGCGGCCGTGCTCGTCGAGGTCACGCTCGTCACCTCGATCAAGCTGGTCGCCGGACGCGTCCGGCCGGAGTGGTCCGACCCCCTCGGAGTCGCCGACGGCGGGTCGTTCCCGTCCGGGCACGCCTCGGGCGCGGCGCTGCTGGCGGGCGTCGTCATCGTGCTCGCCTCGATGCTGGTACGTCGGCCCTGGATGCGCATCCTGGTCTATGTCGCCGCGGTCGTCTTCGCCGTGCTGCTCGGCCTGGTCCGCGTCGTGCTCGGCGTGCACCACCCGAGCGACGTCGTCGGCAGCTACCTGCTCGTGACCGCGATCCTGTGCGGTCTGGCCGCCGTCATCGCGGACGCGACACACCGGCCGCGCCCCGCTGCCCTGCCCAGCGTGCGCGGACCCCGCCGCGCGCGGCTGGCCGTCGTGCTCAACCCGATCAAGGTGGCGGACCCGCACGCGTTCCGGCGCCAGGTCAACGCGGCTGCGACGGCCGCGGGCTGGGACACGCCGCTGTGGTTCGAGACCACCATCGACGACGCCGGGCGCGAGATGACCCATGCCGCGCTCACGGCAGGCGCCGACGTGGTCGTGGCGGCCGGCGGCGACGGCACGGTGCGCATCGTCGCCTCCGAGCTCGCCCGCACCGGGGTCGCGCTCGGCATCCTGCCTGCGGGCACCGGCAACCTGCTGGCCCGCAACCTGGGGCTGCCCCTGCAGATGGAGCCCGCTCTGGAGGTCGTGCTGCACGGGCAGGACCGTGCGATCGACCTGGTGCGGATGTCCGGCGACGGCATGGAGCCCGAGCGCTTCGCCGTGATGGGCGGCCTGGGGCTCGACGCCGCGATCATGCAGGGCGCGCCCGACGAGCTGAAGAAGCGGATGGGGTGGCCGGCGTACTTCGTCTCCGGGATCCGGCACATGCGCGACCCGGCGTTCCGGGCGGAGATCAGCATCGACGACGAGCCACCGGTCAAGCACCGGGCGCGCACGGTGGTGATCGGCAACGTGGGAACGCTGACCGGCGGCATCCCGCTGCTGCCCGATGCCCGTCCCGACGACGGGAAGCTCGACGTCGTCGTGGTCGCGCCACCGCGCTTCCTGGCGTGGTTCGGCGTGGTGCTGCGAGTCATGACCCGACGCCGCCGCGTCGACGAGCGGCTGAACCGGATGACCGGCCGGCGGGTCGTGGTGAAGGCGGCACACGCCGCACCCCGTCAGCTCGACGGGGATCCCTGTGGGCCGGGCTCGGAGGTGACCGCCGAGGTCGAGCCCGGCGTGCTGCTGGTCCGGGTCCCCCGCTGACCCCGTCACGCCTCACGACGAGCTCAGTCGGCGTCGGCACGAGCGAGGTCGACGGCCTCGGTCTCCTCCGGCGACAGCTGCTGGTCACAGGTCCAGCCGGCGATGTTCTTGGCGTAGGTGCGGGAGTCGCTGCGCCCGTGGATCGAGGTGAGCACCAGCCCGTTGCCGTTGTCGTCGAGGAAGGCCACCGACCAGGACAGGTGGCCGCCCATGTCGCCGAAGGCGTCGTAACGCACGACGGCGAGATGCCGCAGCGCGTCGTTGACCTCCAACCGCAGCGCCTCGACCTCGCTGCGCAGCGCACCGACGTCAGCCGGGAGCGGGGCAGGTGCGTGCCGCGACCGCCGTCGCTGCCGGTTGCGCGCCCGGGTCGCGCGCCGGAGCGCGACGAGCCCAAGGACGACCGCGATGCAGGCGAGGAGGAGCGCGGCGAGGGCGATCCAGCCCGACAGCTCGGCAGACACCTCCCGGAGCCTAGCCGTTCGATGCCGCGAGATCGGCGACCCTCGCTCAGCGACCCTCGCGGAGTCGCGCGAGCCAGGCGGCCGCGTCGCGGAAGTCGGCGTCGGTGGTTCCGTCGCGCAGCTGCGGCGAGACCTTGTCGACACGGGGGTAGGACCCGAGGAAGCGGACGTCGGCGCAGCTGCGGCGCAGGCCCATCAGTACTTCACCGACCCGCTGGTCGGCCACGTGTCCCTCGGCGTCGATCCAGAAGCAGTAACGGCCGAGGCCGACACCGGTGGGCCGGGACTCGATCCGGGACAGGTTGACGCCGCGGGCCGCGAACTGCTCGAGCACCTCCAGCAGGGCGCCGGGGTGGTCGTCGTGGATGAACACCACCACCGAGGTCTTGTCGGCGCCGGTGGGTGGGGGTGGCGGCCCCGGCCTCGACACCAGCACGAACCTCGTCACCGCGTCGGGGTTGTCGCCGATGCCGTGCGCGAGCATCGACAGCCGGTAGTGCTCGGCGGCGAGCGGTGCGGCGATCGCGGCGTCGTAGGGCGAACCCGTCTCGGCCACCATCGCCGCCGCTCGCGCGGTGGACGGGGCCTGAACGATCTCGGCACCGGGCAGGTGGAGGGCCAACCAGCGGCGGCACTGCGCGGCCGCGTGCGGGTGCGTGATCACGGTGCGCACCGCGAAGCCGTCGGCGCCTGGCCGGCCGAGCAGCGCGAACCGCACGGGCACGGTCATCTCGCGGGTGATCGAGAGCGGCTCACCGAGCGCGAGCTCGTCGAGGGTGACCGGCACGGCGCCTTCGACGGAGTTCTCCATCGGCACCACCGCGCCGTCGGCCTCGCCGTCCCGGACGGCGTCGAGGGCTCCGGGCACGGTGGCGAAGGGTTGCAGCTCCGCACGTGCGGCGGCGGGCAGGCTGCGCAGGGCCACCTCGGTGAAGGTGCCCTCGGGACCGAGGTAGGCGTAGCGGGCGGGTGGCACTCCAGGCACGGGGGCCACACTATGCGCAGATACGCTCCTAGCCATGAGCACCCCATCCGACGGGGTCGGCGCGCACGACGTCGGCTTCGCCCGGGTCGACATCGACCGCGCTGCCCGCACCGGCGACCCCGAGGTGGTCTACGGCGAGGGCAAGACTCCCGAGCAGCTGGTCACGCTGCTGCGCACGTTGCACGCGAGCCACCGTGACCGCGCCGTACTCGCCACCCGCATCTGCGATGCCGCTCGCGCCCACGTGGCCGCGGAGCTGCCGGACGCACGCATCGACGACACCGCGCGCACCGTGTCGCTGGGTCCGCTGCCGGCCCCGACCGGAACGGTCGCGGTGGTGTCGGCCGGCACCTCCGACGGACCGGTGGCGCGGGAGGCCGCGGTGACCGCCGCGGTGCACGGCGCCGGGGTCGACGTGATCTCCGATGTCGGTGTCGCGGGGCTGCACCGCCTCTTGAGTGTGCGTGACCGGTTGGAGGCGGCCGACTGCCTGGTCGTCGTCGCCGGCATGGAGGGCGCCCTGCCCAGCGTGGTGGGTGGCCTCACCGGAGTGCCGCTCGTCGCCGTGCCGACGAGCGTGGGGTACGGCGCCTCGCTGGGGGGCGTCGCCGCGCTCCTCGCGATGCTCAACTCGTGCGCGCCGGGCGTGACCGTGGTCAACATCGACAACGGCTACGGCGCCGGCGTCTTCGCGGCCCGGGTCGCCCGCCGTGCGCTGCCCCGGCCGGCCGGGGAGCCGCAGCCGTGATCGGCTGGCTCGACTGCGGATCCGGCGCCTCCGGCGACATGCTGCTCGGCGTCCTGCTCGACGCCGGCGTGCCTGCCGACGTCATCACCGCTGCCGCCACCGCCGTCGCACCGGAGCCGGTGCGGGTCGAGACCGAGCGGGTCGCGCGGGCCGGCCTCGCCGCCACCCGCGCTCACGTGGTGGTCGCCGAGTCGACGACCCGGCGCACCTGGCCCGACGTACAGGCACTGCTCGAGCGGGCCGACCTCGACGCGGCCGTGCGCCGGCGAGCCGTGCGCACCTTCGAACGGCTGGCGCAGGCCGAGGCCCACGTGCACGACGCCGGCGTCGACGACGTGCACTTCCACGAGGTGGGCGCGCTCGACGCGATCGTCGACATCGTCGGGGTCTGCGCCGGTCTCGAGCACCTCGGCCTCGATGCCTTGACCGCCTCAGCCGTTGCGCTCGGCTCGGGCCGCGTGCTCACGGCTCACGGCTCGCTCACGGTGCCCCCTCCTGCCGTCGTCACCCTGCTGCAGGGAGCGCCGACCTACGGTGGACCGGTGGAGATGGAGCTGTGCACGCCGACCGGCGCCGCGCTGCTGGCCGAATGGGTGACGGCCTGGGGTCCGCAGCCCCCGATGGTCGGCGGCAACGTCGGCGTGGGGGCGGGGGGCCGCGACCCCGCCGGCCACGCCAACGTCGTACGCCTCATCCTGGGGCAGCCCACCGACAGCTCGTCCTCGCTCGCACCGGACGGGCCGTTGCTGCTGGAGTCGAACGTCGACGACCTCGACCCACGGCTGTGGCCGCCCGTGCTCGCCGCCCTGCTCGCGGCCGGCGCCAGCGACGCCTGGCTCACGCCGATCCTGATGAAGAAGGGCCGCCCCGCACACACTCTGTCGGTGCTCGTCGACATCGCGCACGCCGACGCCGTACGCGCGGTGGTCTTCCGCGAGACCTCGACCATCGGACTGCGCGAGCAGCTCGTCGCCAAGCGCGCGCTGGAGCGGCGCGACGCCACCGTGCAGGTCGACGGGATGAGCGTGCGGGTCAAGCTGGCCGTGCACAACGGCCGGGTGGTCAACGCGCAGCCCGAGTACGACGACGTGGCCGCCGTGTCCGCGGTGACCGGCGACTCCGTGAAGTCCGTGCTCGCGCATGCGGTCGCGCAGGCACGGGCGCTGTGGTGAGGTGGATGGCACTCTCCCTCGACCCCGGTGTGGTCGCCCAGACCTTCGGCCTGATCCTGCCCGTGGAGCTGCCCGACAAGACCTTCGTCGCGGCACTCGTGCTGTCGGCGCGCTACCGCCCGCTGCCGGTGTGGTTGGGCGTCGGTGCGGCGTTCTTCGTGCAGACGATCGTCGCGGTGACCGCGGGACAGCTCGCGACCCTGCTGCCCACGTGGTTGCTGCTGACGATCACGATGGTGATCTTCTCGCTGGGTGCCGTGCTGCTGCTGCGCACGGCGGCGGGCGCTGACCGGGAGGAGGCCGAGCAGGAGGCGGAGTACGCCGAGAAGGCGCGCGTGGCCCGCACCGGGTGGCGCGCAGCCGGTGCGTCGTTCGTCGTGCTCTTCGCGGCCGAGTGGGGCGACCTGTCGCAGCTGCTCACGATGAGCCAGGCTGCCCGCACCGGCGAGCCGCTCTCGGTCTTCCTCGGCGCGTGGACGGCCCTGCTGGTGATCTCGGGAGCGGCGGTCTTCGTCGGTCGGTTGCTGCTGCGCTACCTGCGGCTCTCGGTCCTGCACTACGTGGGTGCCTCGGTGTGCGCGCTGTTCGCCGTGGTCTCGCTGGTCGAGCTGATCCGGCTCTGACTACGCTGCGGTCATGACCACCCTGGGCACATCCGCGGACCGCACGCTCGGCGCGGACAGCGAGGTCGGCCGGCTGCGCACCGTGATGCTGCATCGTCCCGGCCCGGAGCTCAAGCGCCTCACCCCCCGCAACAACGACACCTTGCTGTTCGACGGGATCCCGTGGATCGGACGGGCCCAGGAGGAGCACGACGCGTTCGCCCAGGCACTGCGCGACCGCGGCGTCGAGGTGCTCTACCTCGTGGCGCTGTTGCAGGAGACGCTGGAGAACCCGGCGGCCCGCGCCACCGCCATCACCGAGGTGACCCAGGGCCTGCATCTCGGTGACACCCTCCGCCGCTACCTGGCGGAGGCTCTCGCCGATCTCGACCCCGGCGGTCTCACCGAGATCCTCACGGCCGGCCTGCGCAACGACGAGGTGCGCGGGGGCCACGGGCTGGTCACCAGCCTGCTCGCGCACGACGACTTCCTGGTCAACCCGCTGCCCAACCTGCTGTTCACTCGCGACTCCAGCGTGTGGATCGGTGACCACGTCGCGGTCACCAGCCTCGCGATGCCCGCACGCGAGCGGGAGACCCAGCTCACCGACCTGATCTACACCCACCACCCGCGCTTCGAGGGGACCCGCAGGGCCTACGACTGGCGGCTCGAGCACGTCGAGGGCGGCGACGTGCTGCTGATGGCACCCGGCGTGATCGCCGTGGGCGTGGGAGAACGCACGACACCGGCCGGTGCCGAACGGCTGGCCCGGCAGGCGTTCTCCGAAGGCCTCGCCCACACCGTGCTCGCCGTCCCCATCGCGCAGGAGCGCGCCACCATGCACCTCGACACCGTGTGCACGATGGTCGACGTCGACGCGATCGTGATGTACCCCAACGTGGCCGACATGTTGTCAGCGCACGCGGTGACGGTCGCCGACCCCGGCGACGGCAGCGTCGAAGGGCTGCGCCTGGAGGTGGCCGACGCCGAGCCGTTCCTCGTGGCGGCGGCCAAGGCCATGGGCATCGACACGCTGCGCCAGATCCACACCGGCCTCGACCCCGTCACGGCCGAGCGCGAGCAGTGGGACGACGGCAACAACACCCTAGCGATCGCACCTCGGGTCGCCGTGGCCTACGAGCGCAACCTGGAGACCAACGCCCGGCTCGAGGACAACGGCATCGAGGTCGTGGCGATCGCGGGCTCCGAGCTCGGCTCGGGTCGCGGCGGTCCACGGTGCATGTCCTGCCCGGTGCTGCGCGAGCCCGTTCCCGAGACCGGCTGAGACGGCCCGCGTCAGCGCCGAAGACCAGTGGGAAATGGAGAAGCTCGGTCGCTGCCGACGGGGGATACGCCAACGACCGAGCTTGTGACGCAATAGTAGGGTCCGCGCTGACCGCCCAACAAGTGATGTACGGCGATATGACGCGGATCACTTGGTAAAAAGTTCAAACGTTGTGCGCGCTGGCTTCGAGCCGTCACTGCGCGCAGGAAAACACTCAGCGGATGGTCAGCTGCCGGTTCGCCAGACCGGCGCGCGCGGCGCGTTCCTCCGAGCTGAGCGAGCCCTCGTCCGCCAGCGCGTCACCGAGTCGGTCGGCGAACGCACTCGCGGGATCCTCCAGTGCCTCCGCCCCGGTGCCGACCGGCAGGTCCCACACCGGCACCAGCAGGCCATGTGCTCGGAACGAGCCCACCAGCCTGGTCCCGTCCCCGAGCGAGTCCGCGCCACGGGCATGCAGCCGGGCCAACGCAGTGAGCAGCTTCTCCTCGGGATGCGGCATCACCCACCGCAGGTGCTCCTTGCTGCCGACGTCGCACCAGTACGCCGCGTCCACCGAGGTCAGCCGCAGCGTCGGGTCGGCCGCGGCGTTGGCCTGCTCCAAGGAGGCGGCGACCTGTCCGCTCGGGTCGTCGACGTCGGCGACCCAGAAGTCGAACCCTTCGTGCACCGTGACGTCGAGCGCATCCTGGTCGACGAGATCCTGCAGCCGGTCACCCGGCCCCGGCAACGTGTCGACCGCGACGGTGTCCCCGGGTTCGGCCTGCAACGCCAGCTCGAGCGCGTAGGCCAGGTCGCGGCTGACGTCGCCCGAGCCGTGCTGCACCTGCAACCCCAGCCAGACCGCCCCGTCGGGACGCACCAGTGCTGGCCACGCCATCGGGAGCAGGCTGCACAGCCGGACCTCACGATCGGCACCGACGGAGCCGCGCACGGTCAACGGCGCGGTGGCTGCCGGCACGAACTCTCGCAGCGCCACCCAGTCGCACTCGTCGGGCAGACCCTCGAAGCTGCGCACGACGAACGGAGCGGCTTTCTCGGCACCGTGGCAGGCCTTGTAACGCTTGCCGGAGCCGCACGGACACGGCTGGCGTGGCCCGACGGCGCCGTCGGCGGAGGAGGTCGGCCGCGTCCTGCTGCGCGCACGCTTGCCCATCGCGAGGAGTCCCTTCGTGGTGCGGTGATGCCGCTGCCGGTGCACCCTACTGCGCCCGCCACGCGGCACGTGGCGGTGGTCGAGCGCGTCAGCGCAGGGAGATCTCGGCCGTGACCGTGGAGCTGTCGGCTCCTCGCCGCACGAACCAGCGACGCGACAGCGAGTCGACGATCGCCATCCCCCGCCCGCCGAGCGCGTCCTCACCGGAGTGCGCGACGCGCGGCGCGGAGCCCGATCCGCCGTCGGTGACCGACACCACGACTGCGTCGGGCTCCACCGTCCAGGACGCCATGATCCGCCCCGACGACAACGGATGGGCGTGTCGCACGGAGTTGCCGACGAGCTCGGAGAGGACGATCAGGGCGTCGTCGACCGTGGCCCTGGAGACATCGCTGCACCGCAGGTCGCTCCGCAGTCGCATGCGTGCGCTTCGCACGCTCGAGGCGCGAAACGGCAGCGTCACGACGACGGAGTTGTCGCGGTGCTGCACAGCCTGCACGGGACCGTCCCAGTTCGCTCGTCTGATGCTCTCGCGGCAAGGATGCCCGTGTTGTCCCGATCAAAACCCCGTTCTGGGTCACATCACGCGCGCGGGCCGTCGCGGAGCGCGTCGAGCTGTTCGCGTGCCGCAGCCGGACGATCGGTGATGATCGCCTCCACGCCGAGGTCGGCGCACAGTCCGATGTCGGCCTCCGCGTTCACGGTCCAGACGTGTACGGCGTTGCCGCGACGCCGCACGGTTCGTACCCAGTCGGGGTGCGCTCGAACCAGCTCGATCGACGGCCCGACGATGCGCATGCCGCGCGGCAGGTCCCCGCCCCGCATGCTCAGCGGGACGCGGTCCTCGACGAGCATCACGACGGGCACGGCGGGCGCCATCTTCTGCACGCGCCGCACACTCATCCGGGAGAAGCTCATCACCCGGGCCCGAAGGTCGCCGCCTCCGGCAGTCCAGCCGAACCTGTGCAGCAGGTCGATCAGGTAGTGCTCGACGAGACCGGAGTAGCGCGTCGGATGCTTGGTCTCAATCGCGACCTCGACCCTTCGGTCCCAGCCGCGCACGAGCTCCAGCAGCTCGTGCAGGGTCACCAGCCGCCGTTCGGCGGGATCCGGCTCGTCGAGGTCGTCGTCGAGATCGCTCCAGGGGTTCTTCCAGCTGCCCCAGTCGAGCTTGTGCAGCTCCTGCAGGCGCTTGGTCGACACCACTCCTCGCCCGGTCGAGGTGCGGTCGAGCCGGCGGTCGTGCACGCAGATCAGGTGACCGTCCCGGGTGAGGCGCACGTCGCACTCCAGGGCGTCGGCCCCCTCGGTCAGTGCACGTCGGTAGGCGCCGAGCGTGTGCTCGGCCGACAGCTCACTGGCACCTCGGTGTGCGACGACCTGGGGCAGCTCGTTGCCTCGCGCCACGCTGTCATCGTCCCACGAATCGGCTACTGCTCCCGCCAGGCTGTGAATCCGGCAGCAGGTGTCGGCGAGCGACGCGCCCGGAAGAGCGCGACCACCGCGGCGACGGCCCCGCTGCCGAGCAAGAGGAAGCCCCCGCCCATGATCAGGAAGCCGATCGCGGCACGGTCCGCCTCGGCGACACCGTCGACCAGCGACGTCACGTAGGCGCCGCCGACCGCCAGCATCGCACCGGTGACGAACAGCGCGACCGCTGTGAAGCCTGCGGTGGCGAGCGGCCTGCGACTCAGCAGGTGCGCCAGCAGCCACAGCGCGATCGCCACGACCAGCGCGATCACGGCCGCGGTCAGCAGCTGCTCGTGCAGGTGGTCGGACTCCTGGGCCACGGCCGCGGAGACGCCCTCTCCCGCAGCGAGGTCCGCGAACACCGCACGCCTCGCGGACATCGCCCACCCGCCGTACCCGAGACACGTGCCGGCGGCGACCACGAGCGCCACGGCGGCCAGGACCTGCCACACGGTGCCGCGTCGGCGGCGCGGCGGCGGCGCCGACTCGGTGCTGCGCGGCGAGTAGCCGGGGTACCGGCCGTCCTCGGACCGCGAACCCTGCATGGCCGCACCTCCCAGAGTCACTTCGCCGGGCAGCGTAACGAACGCGGTGGTCAGCCCCGCTGACCGCGCAGGTACTTGCCGAAGTGCGGAACCGTGAACGCCACCGCTCCTCGCTCCGCCGCGAACACCAGGCCCTTCTTGATCAAGCCGTCACGGGCGGGCGACAAGCTCTGCGGCTTGCGCCCGAGCTCGGACGCGACGTCGGCGGTGAGCACCGGCCCGTCCGCGGTGAACGCACCGAGGTCGGCCATCGCCCGCATGTAGTCCCGCTCGGCCGGCGTGGCGCGTTCGTACCGGGCGCCGAAGAACCCGACAGCGAGCTCACCCTCCGCCTCCGGCGCCGCGTGGTGCACGTCGTCGGTACGGATGGGCGAGCCGGTCGCGGCGTCCCAGGTCACCTTGCCGTAGGCCTGCACGAAGTAGGGGTAGCCGTCGGTGAGCCGGTAGAGCTCGTCGAGCGCCTGCCCGTCGTACTCGGTGTCCTCGCTGGCCGCCGGGATCATCAGCGCCCGGTCGGCCGCTTCCCGCGGCAGCCGGTCGACGACGACGTAGCGGAACAGGCGCTCCGCGTAGGACTTGCTCGCGCTCAGGGCCACCGGCAGGTGCGGAAGGCCCGCACCGACGACGATCAGCGGTGCGCCCTGCTGGCTGATCTCGTGGCACGCCCCGCACAGCGCCGCGAGCTGCTCGGTCTCGATGTCCTGCATCTCGTCGATGAACAGCGCGATGCCGACACCGAGGTCCCGGGCGAGGTCGGCGACGTCGGTGAACAGCTCGATGAGGTCGAGCTCGAGATCACCGGAGTCGGCCCGCCCCTTGGTCGCGGGTACGTCGGTCGGCGGCTGCCAGCGGATCCCCTTGCGGTCCTTCAGCTCAGTGCGCAGGGCGAAGGCCTTCAGCACGCCGGCGACCGCGTCGACCCGGTCCGGGTCACGGTGCCGGTGCGCCACCTCACGGACCGCCGCGTTCACCGCCTGCGCGACCGGCAGCCGCAGGCTCTGGTCGGGCCGGGCCTCGATCTTGGCCGTACCCCACGCGCGTTGCACGGCCAAGCCACGCAGGGCGTTGAGCAGCACGGTCTTGCCGACACCACGCAGTCCGGACAGCACCATCGAGCGCTCCGGCCGGCCGGAGGCGACCCGCTCGAGCGTGACCTCGAACTGCCGCATCTCGCGGTCACGGCCGGCGAGCTCGGGCGGCCGCTGGCCGGCGCCGGGCGCGTAGGGGTTGCGTACCGGGTCCACGCTGGGACTGTATGGCCCCGTCTAGCCCTGGCCGTAGATTTCGCTATCGACACCGATCGGCGTGTCGCGCGGGCCGTCGAGCGCGGCGCTGCCTTCGCGATTGCGCGGTCTAGGTGAATCTAGAATCTCTGCTAGAGAGCCCTAGCAAGCGCAATCAGGCTCTCGACACCGGCCGACCGGCGCTCTCCCACGCGTCCATGCCGCCGGCCAGGTTGACCACCTCACGGCCCTGCTGGTTCAAGAAGACCGTGGCCTGCGCGGAGCGCCCGCCGAGGTGGCACACGCACAGCACCTGCCGGTCGCTCGGCACCTCGGCGACCCGCTCCCCGAGCTCACCGAGCGGAATGTGCTGCGCCCCCTCGATGTGGCCCTCGTCCCACTCGTGCTGCTCCCGTACGTCGAGCACGTGCAGCTGCGCGGGCAGGGGAGACGGGACGGCCGCGACCTCGACGGTGGGAACCTGGAAAGGCATGGCCCCCATTGAACCAGCGTCACTTCAGCAGGCGTGACATCCGTCGGTCCGCGAGCGGCTTGCCGCCCGTCTGGCACGTCGCGCAGTACTGCAGCGAGCGGTCGGCGAACGACACCTCCCGGATGACGTCGCCGCACACCGGGCACGGCTCGCCGGTGCGGCCGTGCACTCGCAGGCCGGTCTTCTTCTCCGCCTTCAGCTCGCTCGCTGCCAGACCGTGGGACCGGGAGATCGCGTCGTCGAGGGTCGACGCGATCGCCGCGTGCAGCACGGCGACCTCCTCCGCGGTGAGGCTGTTGCTCGGCTTGTACGGAGAGAGCTTCGCCACGTGCAGCACCTCGTCGGAGTAGGCGTTGCCGATGCCGGCGATCACGGACTGGTCACGCAAGGTGCCCTTGACCTGGGTGCGGCCCGCCGCAGCCAGGATGTCCGTCAGCAGCTGCAGCGTGAAGTCCTCCGACAGCGGATCGGGACCGAGCCGAGCGATTCCCGGTACCTCCGCCGGGTCGCGTACGACGTACATCGCCAGCCGCTTCTGCGTGCCGGCCTCGGTGAGGTCGAAGCCGGAGTCGTCGTCGAGCACGACCCGGGCGGCCAGCGGTCCCTTGCCCGGCCGCAGTGGCTTGGGCGGGATCTCGTCCCGCCAGCGCACCCACCCTCCCCGGGCCAGATGCACCACCAGGTGCAGCCCGTCGAGGCCGACGTCGAGAAACTTGCCGTGCCGGGACACCGACTCGACGAACAACCCGGACAGGGCCGTGGCCGGGGGGTCGAAGGTCTTCAGCGCGCTGAACGCGGCGATCTCGACGCGGGCGACGGCGTGGCCGACGAGCCGACCACGCAGGTCGTCGGCGAGGGCCTGCACCTCGGGCAGCTCGGGCACGCGGCCCAGTCTAGGTCCGGCCCCCGGATCTGGCGCCGACTGCAAGGGGAAGGCATCATCTGAGCATGGCGGACGACGACGTCTCTAGCGGCGCCGGCTGAGCACCTGTGCCGGTCGAACCGCCGCCCACCTCGTGGGCCCTGCCACCTGCCGAGTCCGCCGGCGACGACGACATCGTCGCCAGCGGCGGTGACCTGTCTCCGGGCATGGTGCTCAGTGCGTACCGGTCAGGGATCTTCCCCATGCCGGTGACCGATCACGATGCGATGCTGTGGTGGTCACCGGCGTGGCGGGGGATCCTCCCGCTGGACGAGCTCGTCGTGACGCGCTCGCTGCGCCAGTCCTGCCGCAGGTACGACGTCACCGTCGATCGCGCCTTCGCGGAGGTCATCCGTTCCTGCGCCGACCCCTGCCGCGAGGGAGGCTGGATCGACGAACGCATCACCGATGCCTACCTGCACCTGCACCACCTCGGTTGGGCGCACTCGGTGGAGACCTGGGACCGTTCCGGCAACCTGGCCGGTGGCCTCTACGGCCTGGCCGTCGGGGGGTTGTTCGCCGGCGAGTCGATGTTCCACCGCCAACGTGACGCGTCGAAGGTGGCGCTGGTCGCGCTGGTCGACATCCTGCGCGCCGCCGGTCCCACGGATCGACTGCTCGACGTCCAGTGGCGCACCGACCATCTCGCCAGCCTCGGAGTGGTCGAGGTGTCCCGGCAGACCTATCTCGCGAAGCTCCAGGCCGCACTACGGCGACCGCTGCCCGACGCGTTCCGCTGAGCGGCTCGCCCGCATCACCCGACCAGCTCGGCGAGCCAGCCGGCCACCGGGTCGTCCCACTCGCGGAAGTCCGCAGCGGTCGCGTCGAGCATCGCTCGCGCCCACGACCATGCCCGGCCGACGCGGGCGAGCTGCAGGACGTCGGGCAGCTCGTCGCGCAGCTGTGCGATCGGCGCGAGGTCGCTCCAGCACTCCAGGTAGGCATCGGTGACCCGCGACACGGCCGCGTCGGTCTCCTCCACCTGCAGCGTCAGGGCGAGCATGCGCCGGGTCACCAACAAGGTCGCGAACGGGTGGCTGACCATCGCGTCACCCCAGTCGAAGAACGCCGGCGCACCGCTGCCGTCGGGGCCACCGAACACCGACCCCGCGTGCAGGTCGTCGTGCTGCAGGGTCATCGGCACGGCGCTCGCCGCCAGCCGGTCGCACACCTCGTCGAACCGCCCGGAGCCGGCGAGCAGGCGCCCCCGCAGCGGCTGCGCGGCATGGTCGTCGACCAGCTCGAGCAGCCGCGCGGGTGCGGACGCCGGCGTGAGGGCGGGTACGTCGACCGCGCGGAGGTGCGGGACGAAGTCGGCCATCCGGCGCTGCAGAGCGGCGTACTCGGTGACCACCGACCGCCACCGCTGGGTCACGACGTCGGGATCGGCGCCGGCCAGAGCCGACCGGAGGTCCGGCCCGCCGTCGGGGAGCAGCAACCATCCTCGCTCGATGTCGACGGCCAGGGGCTGCAACGTCCACTCGGGGGCTACCTGTCCCAGCAGTGCGGTGAGCCCGGCCTCGTAGTGACCGCCGCGACCGCCGGCCTTCAGCCACACGGTTCCCAGCTCGGTAGGCACGCGCCAGGTCGTCGACCACGGTCGCGCGCGGTTGAGCTCGATGTCGCCGGTCCGGCCGACGCCGCGGTCGGCGAGGGATGCGTCCGCCCACGCAGTCACGGCATCCATCCGGCGAGCCTATTGGGCGACCCCACGTAGGGTTTGCGCAGGCGGAGCACAGCACGCGACGGAGGGAAGACATGGGGATCGCCAAGAGGCTCGGGAGGGCCGGGGCCGCGGCGGCCGGGACGAGGATCGCCCCGGAGTACGCGTCCGGGTTCGTCCGCACCGTCCTCGACAGGGCGATCGACGGCGCCGGGCCGTACCCCGGCGCGCGGGTCGCTGCGGAGCGGCGGCTGGCGATGCACCGCGGAGACGTCGCCACCGCGGTCACCCAGGTCATCGAGACCCATGTGCGCCTCGCCGGGGCCCAGGGCTTCGTCACCAACCTGGGCGGTCTGGTCACGCTGTCGGTGACCATCCCGGCCAACATCGCCGGTCTGGCGCTGCTGCAGTGCCACCTGGTCGCGACGATCGCGCACCTGCGGGGCTTCGAGCTGGAGGATCCCCGGGTGCGCAACGCGATCATCGCCTGCATGATGGGTGAGGACACCGTCGAGGCGATGATCAAGGACAAGCGACTGCCGTCCACACCGCTCGGGATCGCCACCGCCCCCGTGCACGATCCCGCCCTGGACCAGGTGGTGGCGAAGGTCGTCACGACCGAGCTGGTGACCCGGGTCGGGGGCAAGCGCATGGTGACCTCGGTCGGGCGTCGCGTCCCCCTGATGGGTGGCCTGGTCGGCGCCACCGCCGACGGGTTCAGCACCTGGCGAATCGGCCGGTACGCCGACCGCGAGCTGCTCAACCGCAGGGCCTGACCATTCAGGTTCGCGGCGGGGTGGGTACCGTCCGGCCACCGGAGATCAGCGGGCGCATCCAGCCGGCGCTGGGGTCCACGTCGACCAGCAGCGCCTTGGCCAACAGGCTCAGCGGGATCGCGAGCAGGGCACCGAGCGCACCGAGGATCCAGGCCCAGAACACCAGGGAGAGGAAGGTGACGGTCGTGGACAGGCCGACCGCGTCCCCGACGATCTTGGGCTGGATGACCGACTGGATCACGACGTTGATCACGCTGTAGGCCACGATGACGGCGAGCATCAAGCCGGGTCCGCCCTCGAGCAGCCCGAGTGCGGCCGGGGGGATCAGACCGATGACGAAGCCGACATTGGGGATGTAGTTGGTGATGAACGCCAGCAGACCCCACAGCAACGGCACCGGGATGCCCAGCGCCCACAGCACACCGGTGTCGATGACCGCGACGATCAGGCCGAATGCCGTCGAGACCACGAGGTAGGTCCGGGTCCCTCGTGCGAAGGACTCGAGCGCCTCGACGACCTGCCCACGCACGAGGCGCGCCTCCGCCAACCGTGCGGGGAACCACGCGGCATCCAGGGACATGAACAGCAGCAAAGTGATGATGAAGACCAGGTTGGACAGCACCGAGAACAGGCTGCCCAGCACGTCTGCCATCAGGCCGGCCAACCGCCCGAGGTCGAACGCCGACGACATCGTCTGGATCTGCTCCTCGCCGACGCCGAAACGCTCGAGCGCGGCCATGGCGTCCTGGAAGAGCGCGAGGAACTCCTGCTGGTACGACGGCAGCAGCGCCGCGAAGCGGGCGCCGGCCACCAGGAGCGAGAGGGCCAGTCCCACGATGACCGCGTAGACGCCGACAAGCACCGCCAAGGTGGCGACCCAGCCCGGCACACCGCGCTCTCGGAGCCATCCCCGGACCGGGTGCACAGCGATGGTCAGGACCAGCGCGAGGAAGGCCGGACCGACGAGGCCGGCGCTGAGCCTGAGACCGGTCACGGCCACCGTCGCCGCGGCGAGTCCGAGCAGGATCAGTAACCCGCGAGGGAGGCCGGCATCGAGGCCGGCGGGTTGGTTCACGGTGCGCCGTCCGACTCGTCCGACTCGTCCGGCTCGTCCGGCGATGGCCTGGACTGTCTGCCGGCCCGGGCAGCGCGTTCGCGCAGCCGGCCGGTCATGATCGAGGCCGCCGACGCGACGACGACGACGTTGAACACGATCTGCAGTGTGACCAGGGCGCGCGCGACCTGACCCTCGGCGTGGATGTCGCCGAACCCCACCGTGGCGAGCGTGACGAGCGTGAAGTACAGGGCGTCCGTGCGGGTCTCGAGCCCGATGATCTCTCCGGGTCGGGCACGATCGAGCAGGAAGTAGCTGAGCGCGAAGACCACGACGACCAGGCTCAGCAGCGTCACCAGGGTCTGCAGCCCGACCTCCTCGACCCCGCCGAGCTGCCGCCGGACCTGAACGACGATCGCCCAGCCGAGCGCTCCGACGGCGACCAGGGTCAGTAGGAGGCCGACCGCCAGCCTCGACCCGGGCTCCTGACCGACGGGGACGGCATAGTAGGCGAGCAGCACGGCAGCCACGGACACGACCGGGCTGCGCCACCGTCGACGCGTGCGCGCCATGTCACGACACCCGGTCCGCCGGGCGGCCGAGTGTCTGCCGGTGGCCCAGGCGCTCCAGCATCGAGACCAGCACCGCGTGCAGCTGCTCGGCGCCGACGATCTCGGAGCCAGCGGCAAGCAGATCGGCGGGCGCCAGCAGCATCCCGCGGTCCTGCCATCCGCCCAGGCCACCGTGGCAGCCGACGAGATCCTCGAACGCTGCCACCTCGAGGGTGGCGGCGTCGACCGTGCTGTTGACGTACAGGTCGGGCGCCTGCGGCATCTGCATCGCTGCGGCCAGCATCGCGGCCGCGTGGGCACCGAACGGCGCGAGCGGGTCCTTGCCCTGCACCGCGCCCGTCACCAGCTGGTGGCTCCCCTCCGCGCCCATCGCCACCGGACCCGCCGCGCTCTGTCCCGCGACGAAACCGATTCCAGGGTGCTCGGCCAGGCCGGGCACGAGCCGTGGCCAGCGGTGCTGCAGGTCCTCCAGGCTGTTCCGCCGGGACCCCTTGACGTACACCAGCCCGAGGTTCCCCGACCCCAGGACGACCACGTCAGCCGTGCCGGCGTCGACGTCGCGGTCGCGGCCCGTGCGCATCCTGCCCGCGACCGACCGGGCGGCGCGCTCCGTGGTGCCTGCGTCACCGGCCAGGTCGTCGAACAACGACTCCGCACGTCCCCAGCTCTCGACGTCGCCGGCGACCGAGTCCACCTGGGAGCTCATCAGCTCGCCGCACAAGCCGGCGAGGTCGACCCCGTGCCGCGCGGCGAACGGCTCTCCCTGGGACTGTCCGTGGTCGGAGAGGACCACCATGCGGTACCGCCGGGGCGCGACCGACGCCACCTCCTCCAGGACGCCGAGCACCTGGTCCAGAGCGGTCAGTGCTGTGAGCGACTCCAGCCGCGTGCCGCCCGCGTGGTGCGCGACCTCGTCGTAGTCGACGAGATCCACGTAGATGCTGTGGGTGCCGCGGAGCATCTCCTTGGCGACGATCGCCGTGTTCATGTCGCGCAGCAGTCCGTTGCTCACCGCCCGCAAGAGCGCGAAGGTCCAGGAGCGGTGCACCCGTGGGCGCACGTCCAGCCGTGCCTGCCGAGCAGCCTGGAAGCGCTCGCGAACCATCTCGGCGCCGGTGCGGGCCAGGCTGCGCGCGAACCCGTCCGGGCGCACCACGAACCACGCGAACGCCTTTCTCGTCTCCCGCGAGCCGCGCGTCAGCGACATCCGGCTCATCGTCATCGAGCACCGCTCCGCGTCACCGGAGAACAGGTTCGACACCGAGCTGCCGTCGTCGGCGAGAAGGCCCCGGCCGTCGCTCACCCGCTGCTCGATGACCGCGGCGTCGGCGGGGCGGTTGGCAACCAGTACCCGGCCGAGATCGCGGTCGTACCAGCGGAAGGCGGGCACGCCCGCGCAGGTGCCGTGCAGCAGCCCCTGCTGGCTCGCGGGCGTGGTGCACGGCAGCTGAACCGTCCACTCGTGCAGACGGTGCGTGCGCGTGTCCACCCACCGCCGCAACGTCGGCATCACACCCGACTGCAGCGCCCACTGCATCACCGGGTACGGCACGCCGTCGAGCTGGACGAACACCATCCCCTCGGTGCCTGGGTCGGCGACCGCGGCCCGATGCCGGCCGGACCGGCGCAAGCTCGCGCTGAACGACTCCGGCGTGCCCGCGGTGGCCAACCAGGACAGCACCGTTCCCACGGTCGCCGCCGTCCAAGCCGCGGCGAGCGCGGACCAGAAGGAGTCGACGGCGATGCCCGGCACCACCCACAGTGCGATGTCCATGATGACCGCCTGCCCGGCGATCGCCACGGCTACCACGGCTACCCATCCGATCGCTGCGGCGACCTCGACCAGCAACGGTCGCACCAGGGCCCCGAACACGCCGGCGACCGCCGCCGCTGCCCCCAGCGACCACCACGTGTCCGCGTGCAGTCCGGGGAGCAGCTCCGCGGCGACCACGAGGGCCAGCGTGCTGGTGGCCCATGCCCCCACCAGCCGCCCGGCATCGGCGGTCCGCAGCCTCCGCATGTCCCAAGTTTCACCTTTCCTCCCGTGCGCCGCCTTCACCCCCCCTGGGTGAAGGCGATCGCCACGGTGCGGTCCTACCGTCGAAGAGCGCATCATCCGCAAAGGGAGGACCTCCGATGGAGAAGGACTGGCTCAACGCGAGCTGGAAGCTGCTGGTCACGCGCGGTGTCATCGGCATCGTCTTCGGGATCGTGGCGATGGTCTGGCCGGTCTCCACCGCCGTCGCGCTGGCGCTGCTGTGGGGCTTCTGGGCGCTCACCGACGGGATCGGCTCGCTCGTCCAGGCATTCCAGCCTGAGGCAAGGGGCGGGAGAGTGTGGCTCGTCGTCATGGGTGTCCTGGCGCTGGTCGCAGCGTTCTTCGCGATCTTCAGCCCGGCTGTCACGGCCGTCGTCCTGACCTGGATCCTGGGGATCTGGCTCATCGTTCGCGGCGCTTTCGAGGTCGTCGGCGCCTTCAGCAGCAGCCGCGAGGCACCGCGCTGGCTCCTCCTGACCGGAGCCGCGCTGTCGGTCGTCCTCGGCGTGCTGTTCGTCGCCAACCCGGGCAGCAGCGTCGTCGCTCTCACGGTCGTGCTCGGAGTGATCGCCCTCGCCTGGGGCGTGATCTTCCTCGTCGCGGGCTTCACGGTCCGGCACGAGCTGCGAGGTGGCGCGGCGGGCACCCACGCGGCCCCTGCCTGACCGGCGCTCCCGCGACGGGTGAGTCGTGGCGGGGCGGTCCGGATGAGTCTCGCCGCATGGAAGTCCCATCCGCTGGTGGAGCGAGCGCGAACCAGCCTGCTCTGGCGCATCGTCGTCGCGCTCTACGAGATCAACCTGCGCGACCGCGCGCTGACCCTGGCCGGTCAGGCTTTCATCGCCCTGGTCCCCCTGCTCATCGTCGTGGCGACGCTGGTGACCCGGTCCGACGCCATCGCCGCTGCGAACTTCCTCATCGACAAGTTCGCGCTGGCCGGATCGACCGCGGATGCGGTGCGGGCACTGTTCTCCAGGCCTCCGGAGACCACTGGTGGCCTGTCGATCATCGGCCTGCTCGTGCTGCTGTTCTCGGTCAACAGCTTCGCCCGGCTCCTGCAGCGAACCTACGAGGTCGCCTGGGGGCTGTCGCAACGCGCGCCTCGTCGCGCCGTGCTGGGCATGGGAGGCGCGTTGGTCCTGCTGGCCACCCTCGGGGGTTCGGCCTATCTGTCCGGACTCGTGGTCGACCTGCCCGGCGGTCGGGTGACGACGCTGATGGTCCAGCTCTGCGTCGCCACTCCGGGGTGGTGGCTGATGGCGTGGTTGCTGCTCTCCGGCCGTGTCGGCAAGCGCCGGCTGCTACCCGGCGCCCTGACCAGCGCCATGGCCCAGGTGCTCACCACCTGGGCCGGCATGATCTGGGTGCCGTTCCTCATCGAACGCAACGCAGAGCGGTACGGCGTGATCGGCGTCGCGATCGCGCTCATCTCCTGGATGGTGGTGCTCGCGTTCCTCGTGGTCGCGAGTGCCGTCGTCGGTGCCCACCTCGGGTCCGCCTTTGCCCGCGAGAAAGGAGTCGAACGATGAATCGACAGCTCGACGAGTCGCCGAGCACCACACGCCGGCTTGCCGCGGAGTTCCTCGGCACGTTCTGGTTGGTGCTGGGCGGATGTGGGAGCGCGGTCCTGGCCGCCGGAGTCCCGGACGTGGGGATCGGGTTCCTCGGTGTCGCGCTCGCCTTCGGCCTGACCGTGCTCACCATGGCGTAAGCCGTCGGACACATCAGCGGTGGGCACTTCAACCCAGCCGTGACGCTCGGCCTGGCCACGGCGCGGCGCTTCGCCTGGAAGGACGTGCCGGCCTACGTGGTCACGCAGGTCGTCGCGGCCGCGGCCGCTGCCGCCGTTCTCTGGGTGGTGGCGAACGGTGTCGAGGGGTTCAGTGCCACCG